>PR_CR_10_Liq_2_inCRDRAFT_1000072_pt1 | contig 28772 bp, 31 predicted proteins | sample PRCRCaboRojoPR_FD_10245 | JGI IMG/M metagenome (IMG submission 10245) | reverse complement strand
AAGCCACAAAGGGCTCAGGTAAATAGCAGCGCTGACCGCACTGGTGTGGAATACATATTGAGCGATCAACCAATAGGCCTTATTTTCGCGCACAAACCCCAGCATCGATAACGGGGTTTTTCCACCCGAGGGTGCTGCCGACTTAGTGGGTTTATCGTTACTGAGTAACACCGCGGCTAGCAAGACAGAGGCCATTGATAGCGCACAAGCAAACCACCCAGCCGCGCTAAACGACTCCCCATCGCCCGCCAGTAAACCACCCAACAACGGCCCTAAAATTAAGCCGATACCGAAGGCAGTGCCCACCAAACCCATTGCCTTAGCACGTCGCTCTGGCGTGCTTAAATCGGCCATTAGCGCTGATGCCACCGGAAGACTGCCCGCCATCAGGCCACCAAACGCACGAGCGGCATAGACCATCCATAAGGCACTTGAGCTGCCTAGGAATGCATAGGAAAGCGCTCCACCAAACAGGCATATCATCAGTACCCATTTACGCCCAATGCGATCGGATAATCCGCCCCAGAACGGACCGGCGAGCCCGGCACACAAGCTATAAACCGCGATAACCAATGCCACATCGATTTCATCACCCCCAAGCGCCGGGGAAATAAAGGGCAGGATGGGTATGACAATGCCAAAGCCCGTTAAATCAACAACGATGACAAAGAACACCAACCACATAGCAGATGGCCGGATACCGCCTTGCTGTGTCACGATTCAGTCCATCGGACAGTCTCGGGTGCTCTCAAGCCAAACAGATCAAGGCTACGGGCAACGGTCTGGGTGATAATGGCATCGACGCTTTCGGGCTGGGTATAGAACGCAGGGACCGGTGGTGCGATGACTGCACCCATTTCCGTGGCAGCCACCATATTGCGCAAATGGCCAAGGTGCAGGGGTGTTTCTCGTACCATTAACACCAGCCGCCGGCGCTCCTTGAGCGCAACATCCGCCGCGCGGGTCAATAAACTCGAGGTCACTCCGCTGACAATCTCGCCCAATGTGCGGATAGAGCAGGGGGCTATCAACATGCCCAGACCCTCAAAAGAGCCGCTGGCAATAGCAGCACCGACATTGCGAACGCTGTGGTATTCATCGGCTAGTGCCTGAATGTCACTAACCCTTTGATCCAATTCATGGTGCACCGTGAGCTCGGCGGATTTACTCATCACGAGATGCACCTCAACCGGCAGTGCACTCAGTAACTGCAGTGCACGCACGCCATAGATGACGCCCGAGGCACCACTGATACCAACTACCAATCGATCCATAAAAAAGCCCCGCGTACCACTCTGTCATCCCAACAATAACAGACTGGCACCGGTCGCGAGCCGCTCTTTTCCCAACAAAAAGAGACGACTTGCGGACGATATCTGCGGGGCAGGCACTAGACCCCGTTTATAAGTCGATACGGACGCCTAATTGAAAGGACCGCCCGGGCTCCGGCGCGTCATCGCGTAGGAACGAGGTACTTAGGCGGATTTCTTCGTCAGTTAAGTTACGCACACCCGCATTCACGGTCAGCTCGCTCGACTTAAGAGGAATATTCCACTGTGCGCCGAGGTCGAGGCGCGTCCAGCCAGCGGTCTCCTCTTCGAAACGCCCGGCACGATCCTGACGATCGGTGGCGATCAAGCGCATGAAATAATAGCCATTCTCGTCAGCCCAGTTGAGGCCTAAGCGGCCTCGCAAAGGTGGTATTCGTGGCACATCGCCCCCGCTATCAAGATCGGCGCGGACGTAGTCAATACCCGTCTCAAGCATCAGGCGTCCAGCATCACTGTCAGCGAGTAACCAATCCGCATCAACCTCAATGCCGACAAAGAATGCGGCGTCTTGATCCCATTGCAGAATCGGTGCGCCTTCATCTCCGTGGTCATCGTCTTCATGCATGTGCTCATCATCATGCGCGACTTCATGGTCCTCGCCGTGATCTGCAGAGGCCTCGTGCTCGTGCTCGTGCTCATCATGACCATGTGCCTCGCCAAACAACCCGGTATTGCGCGCGTAGATGAAGCTATCGAAGTCGTAAGCGAAGGCCGTCACTGACACCTGATGGCCACCGCTGACCCAGGAAAAACCCGCGTCGAAGTTAAGTGACTGTTCGGTATCGAGATCCGTGTCCCCCAGCGGGATTGCCCCAATGGCCACGTGCTCGATGTACTCTTCGCTCTCGAGATTAGTCACGTTGGCGTATAGCTCGGAAACACTCGGGGCGCGCTCGGCACGACTAACTGAGGCATTGAGCTTTACATCATTCATGAGTGCATAGCTTAGACCCGTGGAGAACGACAAGGAATCAAAGCTCCGACCCGGACCCGCATTATTGAGAGGTGTCAGCTCATCGCTGTCGAGCCGCGCACCAAACTCGACAGTCAAAGCGTCCCGATGCCAGTCTTCTTTGAAAAATATACCCAAGCGCTCGACATCGGTCGGCACCACGTAAGCCTCTTCACCGACTGCGCTGAAGGCATTGTCGATGTACTGGAGGCCCAGAGCGCCATCAAAATTACCCAATGGCTTGTGCACCAGTTCGATGCGGGCCTCGGTCGTCTCGCTGTCAAACTCAACACCGATGCCGCCGCCGGATTCAATTTCCCGGTGCATGTATTCGGTGCGCGTCAAAAAACCACGTACAACCGAAATACCCGGTAGTGGATCATGCAGGTGAAGTAGCGCATCGTAACGCGTCTGCTCGAGGTCGAGACGGATACCTTCGCCTTCTTCGCCAGCGTGATCATGGTCCTCCTCATCGTGGGCTTCTTCGTGCTCACCTTCATGAGCTTCATCATGCTCATCACCATGGGCGTGATCATGAGTACCCGCGGGTAGACCGTAATTTGTGTTCAGCTGAGCAACCGATAGGCCAACAAACCCCTTGTCAAAATGCCAGGCGCCGCCCAGTGTGAAACTGTCCGCTTCAGTATCCGTGTTAAACAGGGCATCTGCGCCTTCAGTGCCCGTACCATCGGGCACTTCGAGGTCGTCGGTCTCACGAATCAGACCATCAAAATGCAATGACAGGTTGCCGACTGAAGTCTCGACCATGCCCGCGGCCACATTGCCCGAGGAGGCGCCGTCATAGCGATAACCAAGGCGGGCGCGGGTTTCCTCTACTTGTTCGACAGGGATACGGTTGTCGATAACATTTACCACACCACCGAGCGCACCGCCGCCGTAGTACAGCGTTGACGGTCCGCGCAAAATTTCGACGGTGTTAGCAAGGAGCGGCTCAACCGCCACCGCGTGGTCGCCACTGTACGTCGAGACATCGGCACTTGTCGTACCGTTCTGCAATACCATCACCCGAGGACCGGCAAGACCACGGATAACAGGCTGACCCACGCCCGGTCCGTAGCTTGCATTAAACATACCCGGCTGGTTTTCGATGGTCTCACCAAGTGTAGAACGGACTTCGCGTGCCAGTTCGTCACCAGTGATGACGTTGATCGGGAACGGGGTATCAGCGACCGCTTTGTGCAGAGGTATGGTCACCAATACATGTTCCAGTGGCTGGACGGGGGCTGAGGGGCGATCAGCGGCTGCCGCCCCGCTTGATGCCAAGGCGGCACCAAGTAACAACGTAAAATCGATACGTTTCACGGTAAATCTCCTGAAAAAAGGTAGGCGCCCTAGGGCGTAACTAAACTTCCATCAAGAGATCGTGGGTGGCCCCCGAATATCGGGATTTAGAGACGCGCATGCGGGCGCCACAATCGGGCAAAACGCCAGTTTGATTGGCGTCCCGGGAGCGGTGTTAGCTGACTCAACAAGCGCAATGCTCGTGGTATCGCCAGCATGACTACAGACTTCACACTGTGCGGTCTCGTCAACACTGTGGAAGTGATCACTGGCGGTCAGTTGCAGGGTAAACAGGGCGAACAGTGCCGCGACAACCGTTGCACGGGCAAGCACAGTCGTTGGTCGCAGGGGACCAAATCGTTGTAACCAGGCTTGGTTGGGCGCTGTCATGGTTGGCTGGCTCGCATTATTTCTAGCATAGCCATCATCTTTTCATGCACTTTGTTGACCGCCTGTAACGGTCTAATCATGACTTTGAAATCAACAATCTGGCCATCGAGGACGGTTATCATGTCGACCCCATTGATAATGGTGTCGTCCATGGTGCAAGTGAATTCCAGCACGGCGTGATCGCCCTGAACGATCTCGCGCACATATCGAAAGTCGCTAGAAAACACCTGCTGCGCAGCGGACAGGTAAGCAAAGCACTTGTCTCGGCCCTCTTGCGGTGTATGCACAACCGGGGACCAGAACACACAGTTTTCCGCCAACAGCGCGTACAAGCCATCGCTGCTGCCAGAGGCCATCATGCTATGCCACTTGTCGAGTACCTGTTGCACTAACGCCGCTGCTCCACTGCAATGATAGAAAGTGTAGTCGATAAAGCCGGTTGCCCACAGCTGCGTATGATTACGTAGCCGGCCAACTTACGGACTTACAGTGACATTTCGTTTACACAAGCCAAGGTTTATTCGGTTTGCCGATGCGTCTGTTCCATAAATGCTATGGCATATCTATTTCAGCATCAAAGTCGCGCTGGGCCTCGCGCCGTAATTCGAATGCACGCTGCCCCCGTTGGCGCTCAGCATCCCGAATACGCTGGCCCAATCGATTGCGCCGATAGTAGCGCACCAAGGACTGGAAGCGCTGCTGATCCCGCTCACCCGCCAACAAACTTTCGATGAGCGCAATATCGATACCCAACCGATACGCGATGCGTGTTGGACGAATCCGGTAGGCATGAAACTCAGCCACTAATTCAATTTGCCGGGACTCGGGCAAATCGCAGCGACAAGAGTAGCCCAGCGGTGGGCAAGGTGTTCGAGGGTCTTGATCAGTCATCGTCTGTCATGAATAGCAGGCAATATGTCATCTGTCGACCGCTGCGCGTAGCAGTGGTTTAGGTCTGGTGTGATAATGCCCATACGCTATTGGAGTCCCAAAGGATGTTGTCGGTCACAAAGAGGCTATTGCTAATGCTATCAATCGCTGCGGTGGCATCTACAAGCGTTACAGCCACATCAAGGCCCATCGTCATTGCACACAGAGGTGCTAGTGGCTACTTACCGGAACACACCTTGATCGCGATGGCATTTGCCCACGGACTGGGTGCCGACTACATCGAACAAGACATTGTGCTTAGTCGCGATGGGGTTGCCATGGTGCTACACGATATTCATTTGGATAGCACAACCAATGTAAGCCAGATATTTCCCGACCGAGCGCGCAGCGACGGTCGCTACTATGCCATTGACTTTAACGCCGCAGAGTTAAAGCAGTTGGAGGTGTTTGAGCGCGCCGATGCTAGCGGCAGCAGTGTTTTCGAGCGGCGCTTCCCAAAGGCCCCGTTGGGTCTACGTATCCCAACACTTGCCGAGGCTATTGTGCTCATAAAAGGCTTAAACAAAAGTCGCGGCACAGAAGCAGGGCTCTACATAGAACTCAAATCGCCAAGCTTTCATCGGCAAGCGGGTTGGGATATTGCCAAAGTGGTCTTAGACGTACTCGAAGCCCATGAGCTAAATACAGCGGGCGCACCGGTGTTTCTACAGTGCTTCGATGCGGCCACGTTGCGCTATCTGAACGATGATCTACAGACATCCCTACCACTTATACAGCTGATAGCAGACAACAGCTGGGGCGAAGACGGCGATAATGATTACGAGCTCATGCGCAGCGACGACGGATTGCGTGCCGTTGCNGACTATGCCGATGGCATCGGCCCTTGGATTCCACAGTTATTTGATGACAAGTACCCCAAGCTCAGCGAGCGCGCCCACCAGCACTCGCTGCTGGTCCACCCTTTCACCCTAAGAGCCGATCAGTTTGAGCCTTTCGATAGCTTTAATGCACTGCAACAACGTGTGTTCATCGAGGCGCGAGCTGACGGCGCNTTTACAGATTTTCCCGATGTNACCAAGCANTTTATTGACCGNCAGTTTNCCAATGTAACGCCNGAGCCAACAGCGGGCACCGAGTAGGAGTGTNTTTGTGAGCCAANCCCTGAAGATTCATCGCCGCACAAAGATTGTCGCTACCGTAGGGCCGGGCAGTGAAAGCCCCGANATGCTAGCGCGATTGATTCAAGCGGGGGTCGATGTATTCAGACTGAACTTTAGCCATGGCAGTGCCGATAACCACGCCAAAGTAGCCGCACATATCCGTAAACAGAGCCAGCAAATTGGTCGCTACGTCGGTATTCTTGCCGACTTGCAGGGGCCTAAGATTCGTATCAATGGCTTTCGTGACGGTTCAGTGAACCTGGTGGCCGGGGATTCTTTCTGTTTGAGCCTAGACGTGGAGGCCGAAGCAGGGGACAGCCGCCGGGTGGGTGTCGAGTACACACCACTACCCGAGCAGGTGGTGGTCGATGACATTTTGCTCCTGGACGATGGCAAATTACGTTTGCGGGTCGATGATGTCACTCCCCGCGCCGTCGACTGCACCGTGCTGGTGGGTGGCAAACTGTCGTCCCGTAAGGGGGTGAATAAATTGGGGGGGGGTCTTGCGGCGCCGGCACTCACCGAAAAGGACTTACGGGATATTGCGGGTATGCCCGCCGTGGAACCCGATTTTGTGGCGGTGTCATTTGTGTCAAACCGTGGCGATATCGATCAAGCGCGGGAACTGTTAGCAAACGTCGGATTAGCCCCCGCCATCATCGCCAAAATTGAACGGGCCGAAGTCGTCGCGGATGCGGAGCTCCTCGACAGCATTATTAGCGCTTCAGACGGCATTATGGTGGCGCGGGGAGACTTAGGCGTGGAAGTGGGCGATGCCCAGCTCATTGGTATACAAAAAGATTTAATCTCTCGCACCCGCCAACTCGATCGGCTCGTCATTACGGCTACCCAGATGATGGAGTCGATGATCTCCAACAGCATGCCGACCCGCGCCGAAGTGTTCGACGTAGCCAACGCCGTGCTAGACGGCACCGACGCGGTGATGCTCTCGGCGGAGACCGCGGTGGGTCAGTATCCGGTAGACGTGGTAACTGCCATGGCAGAGTCAGCCTTGGGCGCCGAGCGTCATCCGGTAGCTCGGACATCTCGGTACCGACTTCACCGGGAGTTCCACAGCGCCCCGGAGACAATTGCTCTCAGTGCCATGTACGGTGCCAACCACTTCCCGGGTGTGCGCGGTATTGCGTCACTTACCGAGGCGGGCTCTACCCCAACAATGATGTCAAGATTGAGCTCTGGCTTACCGATTTTTGGGCTCAGCCGGCAACCCAAGACCTTACAACGACTGGCCCTGTGTCGTGGTGTTATACCCTTGTACTTTGATGTCACCGCCTTTGACGCTGCCGATTTGGAAGCGCTTGTAGCAGAGTTTTTACTCGATGGTGGTTTTATCGCTCGCGGTGACTACCTCATGTTAACCATGGGTAGTGCCATGGGACAGGCAGGAAAAACCAACATGTTGAAGATCTTGGAGGTGTAATAACAGGTTTTATCTATCTAGCGATGCCTTTTGAGCGGATTATTTCGCAAATAAAAAGCGCTGATAGTTCCGGCAAGTGCTACACTAAATTCGTTGGGTGTTATCCAACACCGCTTTATGTCGACGTCGCAGTCCCAAGGTCTACGGAGTAAGTCCCATCAAGCGCAAGTCACTCATCATACGATGGGTCGTAATTCAGCAACACAGGTAAATATGAAATGGCACAAGTTACTGGCACCGTAAAGTGGTTCAACGAAACCAAGGGTTACGGATTTATTGAGCAAGACGGCGGACCCGACGTATTCGTTCACTTCAGCGCTATTCAAGGTGACGGTTTTAAAACCTTAACCGATGGCCAGAAAGTGCAGTTTACGGTCGCTACCGGCCAAAAAGGTCCACAAGCAGAGAACGTCGTTCCTGTCTAAGGCTTTACAACCTTCGGGTTGGTGAGCCCTTCTTGGGCCACACTATGACGAATGTGTACTTGTGGTAACTAGCACATAAAACCCTCAATAAAAAGGGGCTTCACTTGAAGCCCCTTTTTTGTTGCAAGACGTTTATTGCGACATGTTTATTACGAGAAGCACGAAAGGTACCAATCATCACACCTCTTTTGCCAGTTGTTCCTGACGTTCTTGCTCGCTGGAGATATACTTCAGCCACTGTTGGGCATACCTCTTAGAGCGATCATCCTTGGCAGCGGCGCGAAACGCTTTTCGAGCCTCTTCGTAATCCCCCAAATTGAAATACGCCATGCCCAACACCAAACGGGCCTGGTCAGGACGTTTAACGCCGCCTTTGGCGAGTCCTTTACGTACCGCTTCAACGGCCTTTTCATTTTGATCGCCGTCGAGATAGACGTTTCCAAGACGGGCGTATAACTCACCCTCTTCGGATTTGGCCGCAGCCTTTTCCATCATCGGAATCGACTTCTTCGTCTCTTGAGCTTGCCGCCAAGCATTGCCTGTCAGCTCGTAATTCTTCGATTTGTCTTCGACAATACCGTCGGCAAAACCTTTCTCCATAACCCGTGCAGCGGGGTAGGGTACTTCGGCGTTCAAATAGAGGTAGGCCATGGTGACAAGATCGTTGCTCTTGTCGAGCATACCCTGCTCGTAGGCGGTCTCCATCATGGCTAACTGGCGCGCGTCATCTTTTTTCTCACCGTACAAGTGAGATGCCTGCACCCAGTATTGCTTCTTCGGGTAATACTTCAACAGGATCTGCAGCGTCGCCAGGGCGTTGTCGACATCCCCACGATCGAAGTAGAGGAAGCGCGCCAAGTTATACCACTGCTCCTTGGGTAACTTTCCTTCGTCTTCGTACATCTTGATGGCGATCTCAACGTTCTCGAGGGCGAGATCATACTGCTTGGTTTGGTAATACCCCTGAGATAACAGCACGTACGCATTAGCGTTAGGCTTATCGGTAAGGGCAAACCATTCTTTCAGGGCGTCGATGCCCTGCTGCCATTTCTCTTGTACGAAATACAACTGGGCAATAGTGAACTTGGTGTTGATCTCCATCGCCAAGGGAATGTCGGGCTGGGCCACGACCTGCTCGTAATACTTCAATGCACCGTCGAAGTCTTCTTCGGAGTAGGACAAAAATGCATACAAGTTGTAAACGTTCGCAAGCTCGTAACTGTTAAGCGCGCGCTTACCTTCGCCGGCAATCATTTCGTTCAATACCGCTTTTGCGGTGGCGTAGTCTTTGGCTTCCGCGGCGGTTTGAGCTTCAGCAAGCTTCTCGTAAACTTTGTTACGCAGGGCCGGGGTGCGACGGGTTTCCCGTTCTTTTTTCGCACCATCGTCCTGAGCCAGAGCGGCACTAGTGAGAGACAGCGATGGCGCCGCGCGATCAATACCGACACAAGCCACCGACACTGCCAACGCAAGCGCCGATGTAGTAAAGATCTGTTTGATCATCGGAACAACCTCCAAGACGCCAGCATTACTTTTCAAGTTCGTAAGTGAATTTGTTTTGTACACCTGCCACCTCAATAGGCTCGCCATCAACCACCCGTGGCTTGTACTTGAACTTCTCAGCAGCTTTCACAGACGCACGCTCAAAAATTCCCTGAGGCTGACAATCGACAGGCTGTGGATCACGAATTGAGCCCGTCTTCGTCACGGTGTACTCGACGATGCAATACCCAGTGATGCCACGGGTTTGTGCGCGCCGTGGGTAGATAGGTGCAACCTTAACGATCGGCAAATACTCACCGTCCCCTGACGACATTCCAGAAGAACTTAACTTCAGGCTAACATCGGCCTTGGGTGCCATATTGACTGCATTCATCTCGACGTCGGTGTCAAAGTCGAGGGGCTCGAGTTCCGGTGGTGGTTCTTCGGGCTCCTCGACCTTCTCAGGTTTTACTTCCTTCAAGTTGGTCTCAATTACCTTGTCGGGTACCACGATATCGGCGATTTTTCGACTTTTGCTCTCTTCCTGCTCGTAATCGCGGTCGACTAGGCTCTGCATGATGTAGAACAGACCAATAGCTACTGGAATTGCCAGTGCACCACCGAGAACTATGCGAATTGCACTACCCATTACGATTAAGCCTCATCGTCTGTAGAGATACAGGGGGGCGCTGACAGCACTGGACGCACCGTATCAATCAACTTCTCGACCGCGAACGCGGGGGTATCACGGTCTACCTGAATGACCACATTGGCCTGGGGAGCCTCTTTCTTTGCAGCCTCAGCTACGCGTAAAGAGCGCTCTACCGGCACCTTATTTTTGTTGTAGTAGATATCACCTCGTGAATCCACTGCAAAGATAATGGTGCCGCGCTCACAGGCCTCTGTGGTAGTAGCCTGAGGCTTAAAGATCTCAATGCCAGGCTCCTTAACAAAGGACGACGTGACAATGAAGAAGATCAGCATAATGAAAACCACGTCGAGCATAGGCGTCAAATCAATTTGACTGCCGTCCTGCTGGGACGCGGCTGAAGGCCGCTGGGCCTGATCTCGCATACTCATACCATCAACCCCCGGCACTCGCCCAGTTCACTGCACCAACACCTGCCTCACGGGCAGCGTCAGCAACGTCGACTACAACACCCGATTTAGCACCCTTTTCGACCTTGATGGTCAGTGGCGCTTCCGGGTCTTCGGCGAGTAGCCGCTGGATGTTTGCCCGCACAGCACGTACATCGACGCGGCGGTTTTCCATCCAAATCTGACCATCGGAGGCAATTTCAACCACGATGCTGATGGAGTCATTGGGGTCCGACTGCTGATTATTATCGGGCCGATTAACTTCAATACCTGCTTCTTTAATAAAGGACGCCACCACGATGAAGAAAATCAACATGATGAACACCACATCGAGCATGGGTGTTAAGTCGATCTCGGCGCCACCTTGATCCTGTTCTTTCGCAATTCTGCGCATGGATACTTATTCCTCCAAACACCCGATTAATGATCGGATGTGAGTTGATCCTCCAGGAACTGCTGCTCCCGGGCAGCAATGCGCTGCAGATAGGTATTGGCGAATAGGCCCGAGAGAGCGGCAACCATACCGGCCATAGTCGGGATGGTCGATTTTTCGACACCACCGGCCATGGATTTCGCGTCGCCACCACCGGTAACAGCCATTACGTTGAACACCTCGATCATGCCGGTCACGGTGCCCAGTAGACCCAGCAATGGGCACAAAGCAACGCAGGTAGTAATGACGGCCATATTGTCGTTAATCAACTCGCGACTACTCGAGAGCAACTTCATACGGACCTGTTTAGCGTTCCAGGAACGACGCTCGCTGCGCTGCTCCCAAATAGCTACGACCTGTGCTCGGTCCTGTTTCCAAGCGGCTGAAAAGTAGTACAACCGCTCAAAAATCAATGTCCACATGAAGAACACCAGTGCGGCGATCAGCCAGAGGACGTTCCCGCCTTTGTCCATAAAGGCGAGAATGACTTCAATAATTCCCGACATGGATCGGTCCTCTTCGCCCGTGGATTACTGTTTGTGTGCGCGCTCAGCGTGCTCGGCAACAATACCCGTCGCCTGCTCATTCAAGATGTGAATGATGCGCTGTGAACGGCCATTAACCACGGTATGCAAAAGGACGGTAGGAATAGCAACCAACAGACCCAACACGGTGGTCACCAGAGCGCCCGAGATACCGCCGGCCATCGCCTTGGGATCACCGGCACCGAAGATGGTGATGGCCTGGAAGGTAATAATCATACCGGTCACGGTACCGAGTAGACCCATGAGGGGCGCCACGGCCGCAATAATCTTGAGCAGCGTGAGACCGGCCTCGAGTTTCGGCGTCTCTTTCAAAACACCTTCGGCCATTTTCAGCTCTAGGGTCTCGGGATCCATACCTGGGTTGTCTTCGTGAATCTTAAGCACACGGCCCAATGGGTTGTTGGTGTTAGCTGTGCTCGATTTCAGCTGAGAGCTGACCTTGCCACTGACCATGGTCAGCACCAGTAAACGGAAGATAGCCAGCAGGAATGCAAAGGCACCAACCGCTGTGATGGCGTAGCCCACGTAGCCACCTTGATGCCAACGCTCTTCAAGGGTGGGGCTGTCGATAATGGCCGCCAAGAACGAGCCACCGGTTGGACCCGTGGGGTCAATACCGAATTGATGCAGGCCAGAGCTAGCATTCGCAAGTGCCGCCGCCTCTGCGTTAAAACCACCACCTGGCTGACGGGGTAGTTCACTTAGCTTGCCGTTGTTATAGGCGAGATATTGGCCATTGGTATCGATGACGTTGAATGCGCCGATACGCACAACTTCACGTTGACCAATTTCCCCTGATGGTGTGGCCACCTCGGCGGTGAATTTCGACACCGAGCCCTGCTCTTTGATCTCACGGAGCATTTCGTACCAGACCCGCTCGATCTCAGTGACCTTGGGCAGCTTGTCGGAACCGCTCATTTTGGCAATGAGGTCTTTCAAGAAGCCTTCGCGATCGGGGTACTCAGAAGACACCAGCGATACTTCGATGTTAGAGGCCAAATCCCCAGAGGCAGCGGTCAAGTGACCGAACAACTCCGACAGGGTACCTAAACGCTCTTTCAGTTGCTCCTGCTTGGCCGCAATGAGTAGCTCGTTATCTTCGAATTTCTTCTCGAGACGCGAAGACCGCGCTTCTTCATTGGCACGCTCTTGCTCAGCACGCTTCAGTTCAGCGGCTTGATTGGCCTTGTTCTGAGCAAAGCGCTTTTCACGGGCAGCGTTCTCTGTGGCGGCACGGGCTTTACCCTGCTTAACCAAATCGAGAAGCTGATCCATGTTCTCAGCCGCGATTTCCTGGGGGGTGGGTCCCGCGGGCACTTCGGCGGCGGGATCTTGGGCAGATGCGCCAACCGACGCCAGAGCGCCAATGACAACTAGGGCTGAAGCTTTAACAAACTGCGCAGTCATTTTAGTTGGCCTCCGGAGCCGCTACGGGCATGTTCAACAATTCAATAGTGGCTTGTTTCTTGGCAATGCGAACGCCCTTGCGTACGGCACCTGCGTAATCGCCGGCAGGGAGCACATCCCAGCTCTGGGTGTCTTTATTCCACGCGCCGGTTTCGGCGCCGTCGGTGGTTTGGTAGATCAGCGCAACGCGGCCAATTCGAAGAATATCGACCTCGCGCTCGGCACCATTGACCTCAATAGTGTCGCTGTAGGACTCGATGCCCCGACCGTATTGCAGCTCGATTGAGTAGAGCTCGAGTACCTGACGAAACGCTTCAGCAGATGTGACGTCCGAGCGATCGAGGTTATTGCGCACCGCTTCAATGTTGCCCATGCGGGTGTCAAGGTCGAAGGGCATGTCGAACTGCACAAATTGCTCCAGGCCATCGAGCATGCGAACCACCAGCGGTGGGATCTGGCGCTGAATGACCGCCGCTTCCGCAATCGATTCGTCGATGTCCGCGATACGTGCGTTCTGGTTAGCAATCTGGCGATCTAATCGGGCGTTGTAGACCTTGAGGCCATCGATTTGCTTCATGACGGTTTTGTAGTCAGACAGCAGATCGCGGGTCTCGTCGGCGAGTCGATCGATCTTAGCCTGGGAGCTGCGCGCTTCAGCGGTGCGCGCTTTGCCCACATCTAGAATGGCATCGAGGGACTGGGCGCCGGTGGAAGCCGCGACACCCAGGGCGCCGCCGGCGACACAGGCCGCGAGCAGAACAGTTTTGAATCGTTGCGTAGTCATGGGGTCGGTAATTCCTCTAGTGGACAAAAACCTGTGGTAGGACGCTGTCGGGCCCCACCCGCTGTATTGAACAGAGTTGATGTTTCGCGCTGATGACTTATAGCTTATGACTTAATTCGCGCAAGTTTTGAGATATCAGATTAACCGAGTACATAACCTGCAAGCAAATTCATCATTTCCGTCAGTGATGTCTCAACAGTTCGGAGATTATCGTCATCGCTTGAGATGCACAATACTGAAATCGTGACTGTTGCGCTCTCCAGCCGCGTAATCTTGCCTTTCTACCTCCCGCCAGCCCTCTAACAGGGTGAGGTCGAAGGTGGCGTCACCATGAACCACACCGTGGACACGGGTCATGATGATTTCGTCGGTAAGCGCCAGTGCCTGACGATAAATCTCCGCGCCGCCAATAACATAGAGCGCTCGAGCGTCATCGATGACGGCCTGTTGCTGGGCGCGCTTGATGGCTTCGTCCAGATTCTGAACAGATTCGACCGCCGGTGCCTGCCAATTGGTATCGCGAGTCAGCACAATATTGGTTCGACCAGGCAGCGGACGCCCCACAGACTCATAGGTTTTTCGACCCATAAGTACCGGGCAGCCAAGGGTCGTGCGCTTAAAGTGCCGCAAATCGTCGGGCAAATCCCANGGCAGGCCGTTATTTCGACCAATGACACCGTTATCTGCCACGGCCAACACCATAACAACAGGTAACTGTTCGGTCGTCATATGGCTACCGGTGCCGGAATGTGGGGCTGAGGCGTGTAGCCCTGCAGCGCAAAGTCCTCAAACCGATAATCGAATAGGGAGGGTGGACGCCGCAATAGAGATAGCGTGGGCGGTGGCGTTGGTGTGCGAGTCAGTTGTAACGCCACTTGCTCCTGATGATTGTGGTAGATGTGAGCATCACCCAAAGACACAACAACGTCGGCTACCTGTAAATCCGATTGCTGAGCCAACATGTGGGTCAGTAGAGCCACGGAAGCGATATTGAAGGGGAGACCCAAAAAGACATCGCTCGAGCGGATATACAACTGTGTCGATAGTGCACCATTGGCCACGTAAAACTGGTAAAGCAAATGGCAGGGGGGTAATGCCATTCGACCCGCGCGAACATTGTCTTGGGGAGATAAACCCTCGTCGGGCAAGTATTCGACATTCCACGCGTGAAACAGGATGCGCCTGCTCTCGGGGCGATGCTTGAGGCAATCGAGCACATACTGCAACTGGTCAATACTACCGCCATCACGGGTCGGCCATTGACGCCATTGGGCACCATATAAAGGACCTAAATCACCCTCTGGCGTGGCCCACTCATCCCAAATTGANACCCCATTCTCTTTCAGCCAAGCGGTATTGGTATCGCCGCTGAGAAACCACAGTAACTCGTTGACCACGCTCTTAAAATGGATCTTCTTGGTGGTAAGCAGAGGGAATCCCTCGCGCAGATTGAATCGCAGCTGGCGGCCAAATATCGAGCGGGTGCCAGTGCCGGTGCGATCACCACGGTCAACACCGTGATCACGAATATCGGCCAATAGGTCGAGATAGGCTTGCATGATTCGTCCAGTAAACGTTGGGTTAAGGGCGTGCTTGGCGGTACGCCTGCGCAAGGAGCCAAGCCCCTAATAACACCATAGGCATACACAGCAGCTGACCGCGAGTAAGCCAGCCAAACGCATCAAAGCCGATGTGGGCATCGGGCTCTCTAAAAAACTCCGCGAAGAACCGCAGACAACCGTAACCCACAAGGAACAAACCCGCCACCGACCAAGTGGGTCGGGGCTTGTGGCTAAACCACAGAACAATGACGAAGAGCAGCATACCCTCAAGGGCAAACTGATACAGCTGAGACGGGTGGCGCGCCAACTGCAACGGGTCGTTAGGGAATACCATACCCAAAGGACTGTCGGTGGGGCGACCCCAGAGTTCTTGGCCAATAAAATTACCGAGCCGGCCCAGGGCGAGACCCACCGGCGCCAATGGCGCAATGAAATCCGCCAGGCGACCGAACGCAATGCCGTTGCGACGAGCAAAGAGCGCCATGGCGGCAATGACACCCAACAGGCCGCCATGAAACGCCATGCCCCCCTCCCANACGCGGATAAGCCACGTGGGGTCGGCACTCAGACGCTCCCAGCCGTAAAACACTGCGTAACCGAGCCTGCCTCCCAACACGATGCCGAGGGCCGCATAAAAAATGAGGTCATCAATGTGCTGACGCTGTACAGGGGAATCGGGTCGCTGGCTGCGCTTTACCGCCAGCCACCAGGCAAACAATAGGCCGCCTAGATAGGTCAAACCATACCAATGAATCTTGAGTGGCCCTAAAGCCACCGCTACCGGGTCAATATCGGGATAAGGGATCACGACGCGCTCCGGCTCCCGTCTGCGTCAATGGCAGCATCGCCTTTGCCTCGGACATAACGCTGCAGATCTAAACTGTGTAGCAAGTCATCCACCTTCGCACCCACCTCATCGGCGGTCCACAGGGTCGATATACTGTCGAGTAGCGTTTGCGCATTATCCATGGATATCGACGTGAGAATTTTCTTAACACGAGGCAAGTTAGCGGCATTCATGGACAGCTGATCAAACCCCATGGCTAAAAGTAGTGGTACCGCGCGAGGATCGCCAGCCAACTCGCCACAAATACTGACAGTCTTACCATGGCTATGGGCGGCACCCACCACGTGCTGCAGTGCTGCCAATACAGCCGGGTGCAGGGTTCGATAGAGATCGGCCACTCGAGCATTGTTGCGATCTACCGCAAGCAGGTATTGGGTGAGGTCATTAGAGCCGACCGACAAGAAATCGATTTGCGAGGCAAGGGCGCCCGCCAGGTAAACCGCCGATGGCACTTCGATCATGACACCCACCGGTGGGAACGGTTCGGTGTAACCTTCGCTCTGCACCTCGAGGTGGCAACGCCGAATCAAGGCAAGGGCTTCCTGAAGCTCCTCAATGCCCGAAATCATGGGCAAAAGAATACGCAAATTACCCAGCTGCTCATTGGCTTTCAGCATGGCACGCACTTGCGCCAACAGGATTTCCGGATGGTCAAGGGTGACGCGAATACCCCGCCACCCTAAAAACGGATTGTCTTCACTAATGGGGAAATAGGGCAGCGATTTGTCACCCCCGATATCCAGGGTGCGCATCGTCACCGGAGCCGGCGCAAAGGCCGCCAACTGCTCCCGGTACAACAAACGCTGCTCCTCTTCACTGGGAAAACGATCGCGCAGCAAAAAAGACACTTCAGTGCGGTATAGCCCAATACCCTCAGCACCATTTTCAAGGGCCCGCTGCACATCGGCAACAATGCCCGTATTAACCCACAGGGGAATATGATGACCATCGAGGGTGTTGCAGGGTACGTGGTTAAGTGTGGCCAATTCACGGGATAACGCGCGATCTTCATCAACCAAGTGTTGGAATCGACGCAGCGCCTCTGGATGCGGGTTGATAAACACGCGTCCGTTATAACCATCGACCACCAACTGTCGGTCTTCTAATCGCGCATAGGGTAAATCGGCGGCGCCCATTACCGCGGGTACGCCCATGCCACGGGCGAGAATAGCGGCGTGGCTATTGCCCGAGCCACGCAGGGATACCACACCGACGAGATTTTCTCGGGGCACCTCGCCCAGCGCAGAGGCGGTAATCTCCTCAGCCACCAATATCGTGCGCTCAGGCCAATGGCGCCGGCTAGTTTCTTCATCTTGAAGGTAGCTAAGTACCCGGGTACCCAGATCCCGCACATCAACTGCGCGCTCACGCAGATAGCTGTGCTCCATGCGCTCAAAATGCCGGATGTGCTTGATCATGACCTGGCTGAGGGCGCCCTGGGCCCACTCCCCCGCTTTAATGAGCGCGGCCACTTCACCCCCGAGGGTCGAGTCGTCGAGGATATTGAGGTACACACCAAACAAAGCGTGATCTTCAGGGGACAGCTCGTCTTTGAGGTTAGCGGCAACGACCTCGATATCGTCACGCACCCGCGCCAGTGCAGATCTAAAAGCACGCAACTCTTCCTTACGATCAGTCGCCTGACGGGACGGCACGGCCATTAAATCGGCGGTGGGCGACACAAAAATACCGGTGCCAATACCAATACCGGGGCTGCCCGGGATACCGACAACACGCTTGATGTCGTTGGGGCGCGGATCCTGATCAATGACAGCACCCGCCATTTCAGCATGGGCGATGACGCCCGCTAGCTGTGCCGATACCGTAATGAGAAACGATTCTTCTTCGTCACTGAAACGACGCTTCGCCGCTTGCTGTACCACCAGAACCCCCAGCAGGTCGCGCTGGTGGATGATAGGGGCACCCATAAACGTATCGTAGCTCTCTTCACCCAATCCGGGGACCAGCTGGAAACTGGGGTGATCCCGAGCTTCGGACAGGTTCAACAATTCACCGCGACTGGCTACCCATCCAACCAATCCCTGTTCCATCGCCAGAGAGAAACTACCGACCTTGTCGGGGTTCAGACCTTCTGTAGCCCTAAAGACCAAGCGGTTGGTTGATCTATCCCTCAGATAAACGGTGCACACGTCGGTGGCCATAGCACCGCGCACTTCACGCACAATGAGGTTGAGCGCATCGGGCAGGCTGTCAGCCTCGTTGACCGCTTGGATAATTCTGCGCAGGGTCTCGAGCACGGCCCTAACCTACTTTTTGTCGTTTGCGTTGGGGTAATAGTGCCGGCAGCAGTTCACTCAGCGCGGCGCGATAGACGTCTCGCTTAAAATCGACCACCGCGCTTACCGGGTACCACCACGACACCCAACGCCAACCATCAAATTCGGGATCGTCATGGGCATCGACCCGAACAGCACTATCCTCTGAATCAAGTCGCAACAGAAACCATTTTTGCTTTTGTCCAATGCACACAGGACGCTCATGTTTGCGGATAAACCGAGCAGGCAGGCGATACCGCAACCAACCCCGAGTGCAGCCCAAGATACTGACATGGGATGGCTCAAGACCAATCTCTTCATTCAGCTCTCGAAACATAGCCTGCTCTGGGGTTTCACCACCGTGCATACCACCCTGGGGAAATTGCCATGAATTACGCCCACCAATTCGACGCCCCCACAGCACTTCACCTTCGTGGTTACACACAATAATGCCCACGTTCGGCCGAAAGCCCTGACGATCGATGATTCGGTCTGAGGAGGTGACGCTCAAAAATGGATGCTCCCATCACGCTGTATTTGTTGGTAGCTCGCGCTACGGCTATTCTTTCATACCCGAGTCCACCTGCGTGGGCAACCTTTCATTGATTTGTAGAATTGAGACAAGCTGTGGCACTCGCCTTATTCGATTTAGACAACACGCTGCTCGCCGGTGACTCAGACCATAGCTTTGGACACTTCCTTTGTGCCCGGGGCATTGTCGATGAGCAGACCTACCGCGCTGCAACCGATCGCTTCTACGCGGATTACCAAGCAGGCACCCTGGACATCGACCGTTACTTACGCCATGCGCTTTCGCCCTTTAAAGGCAAAACACCCGCAGAACTTGAACCCCTGCTGGACAGCTTTCTTCAGGACTGGGTAGAGCCGATGGTATTGCCCGCAGCTCTTGACCTGATTGAGCAGCACCGACAACAGGGCGATGTCCTAGCGATCATCACAGCGACCAATACGGTCGTAACACAACCCATTGCAGAACGACTGGGCATTGAAACACTCATAGGCTGCGAAGCGCAGCTGATCGATGGCCGCTACTCGGGTGCGCCCACTGGCATACCCTCTTTTCGAGAGGGCAAGGTCAAACGGCTTCAGGCCTGGCTAAAAAATACGGGCCATTCGATGCAAGGGGCTCACTTTTACAGTGATAGCCACAACGATCTACCGCTGCTTGAGCAAGTGGATAACCCGGTAGCGGTCGACCCCGACGACCCATTAAAGGCCATTGCCTCAAACCGGGGTTGGCGAATTCTGTCCCTACGGTCCTGACAACAAAACCCTAGGCGTCTTCCTCGCAGTGGTTCGTATAATCCTCAGAGGACAACAGGGCGTCTAGCTCCGAGGTGTCCTCGGGCTGTAATCGATAGAACCAACCATCGTTATAGGGATCGGCGTTGACCGTCTCCGGTGCGTCTTCTAACAACTCATTAACGGCTGTGACCTCACCGGCTATTGGGCTGTAGATGTCAGAGGCCGCTTTGACCGATTCCACTACCCCGGCCTGCTCGCCACCTGCCAAGGTATCGCCAACGGAGGGCACTTCAATGTATACCACGTCACCCAACGCTTCCTGGGCGTGATGGGTAATGCCCACGGTCACGGTGCCATCTTCCTCAAGACGTGCCCATTCGTGGGTTTTTGCATACTTAAGTTCGGTCGGATTACTCATGAATTCCTTGTTCCTGTGGTGGGAGGCGAGGTGGGTTACTGGCGCTCGCCAGCGGGAGCTAAAGATGCCGCTAAAGTCCCTCGGCTGCAAGCGCTTGAGCGGCAAACCATCGCTTCAATAGGGGTGTTTGATTGACCCAATTAAGGCCTACATTACGTGCAACCAAGGCCAGAGGATGACGATTACCGAAACCGCGCTTAAAGGCCTCCATGGCCGCCATCATGGCTAAATTATCGGTTTTTCGTCGGCGCTGGTAGCGCCGAAGCAAGTTGGCTTTACCCCAATCGAGATCATCGTGGTAGGCGGTGCTGACGACGTTCGCCAAGACACCGACATCGGCCAGTCCTAAATTAATACCCTGGCCCGCCAATGGATGGATGCTGTGGGCGGCATCGGCCACCAGCGCCAGGCGATCGGTCACATAATCGACCGCATGGCTCTGATGTAAAGGAAATACCGCGCGCTCACCGATGGCACACACCGCGGGGGCGTTACCCGCTAATGCGGCATTTAACGCCTTTGTAAACCCATCACTATCAAGCGCCATCAACCGCTCCCACTCAGGATCATCAACCGACCACACAATGGAGCACAAACAGGGATCGGCCAGAGGCAACAGAGCCACCGGCCCAGTTGCCGAGAACGCTTGGAAACAGGTTCCGTCATGGCTCTGCTCAAGAGCGACGGTGGCCACAATGGCACCTTGGTGATATGACCAGTTGCGGGTCTTGAAGCCCGCCATATCGCGCAGACGAGACCTTGCACCATCGGCAGCTACCAACAGCGGTGCCGACCACTGGGCCTCCCCTTGGGTCGTCACCGTGATGCCGTCACGATCACGAGCCAAACCCTCGACACCGTCGCCCCACTCAATACGCACCCTCGATGAGCGCTCGACAACAGCCAGTAGCGCATCGACCGTTACTCGGTTCTCGACAATATAGCCAAGGTCAGTCACCCCAACTTCGGCCGCCTCAAACTCGATTGTGCCGGTACCCTCGGCATCCCATACCTGCATCGATTGGTAAGGCGCTATACGCTTGGGGTCAATATGGGCCCAGGCGCCGACGCGACGCAGTATGCCGACCGACGCTGGCGTCAATGCACTGACCCGGCGATCCCATTGATCGATATCGGTACCCAAAGTTGGCGATGACGGCCTCGGAGAGGCTTCCAGCAGAAGCACCGATAACCCCGATTGGGCCAGTGAAGCACTCAGGGCCAACCCGGCAATGCCCGCCCCGGCGACAATGACATCCTGATCATAATGGGTCATGAGGGTGCCTCGGCAGATGCCATAGTAGCTGCTGCTGTAGCTGTCGTAGCTGTCGTAGTAAGGAGCCGCCCCATGGGACGACCGGCGGCAGTACCCCGGCGCGCTACCCAGCGGCGTAACGGAGGCACTAAATCGAGACCTGCAAGGGCCAAATCCCGCGGGGTATTAAGCCCCCAAAACGCCGGGGAAAAAAGCGTCGCCAGGGTATCGGTAGCCGCCACTGTGCGCTCCTGATCAGCCGCGACCGCTTGCTCGTACCGCCGTAAGGCGGTGATCGATCCCAGCGCTTCACCCCGAGCCGCGGCCGTAGCTACGGTCTCTGCTAGTGCCCAGCTATCGCGGAGGGATAAATTCAAACCTTGCCCAGCCACCGGGTGCAATCCATGGGCCGCGTTACCGGCCACGAGGTAGCCTTGGCGTATCTGCTCTTGAGCGCGCACGCGTATGAGGGGCCATCGAGATCGCAAACCCATGTCGATAACCGCACCCAGTCGCCAACCAAATGCCTGTTGCAGTGCAGACATCAGTTCGCCGTTATCAACCTGGCTGTACTGATCTGCCTGGTCGGGTGCCATAGACCACACCAGATTGAAGCGCTGTTGGCCTGGGATTGCATGGGGCAGGGGCAACAAGGCAAGGGGGCCGTGACGGGTGAAACGCTCGAAAGCGGTGCCTTGCTGGGCGCCCTCGAACAGACAATTGGCAACCAGTGCCACTTGCTGCACGTCACGCTGGTCGGCGCCAATACCCAACTGCTCACGAAAGCTTGAGTGGGCGCCATCGGCAACAATGACCAGATCCGCCGATAACTGGGAACCATCGCCCAGCTCTACAGCGGGGCTCTGCCCGCGTATAAGACGGACCACATCACAAGGAGCCTGAACGACAACGCCCTGTTTATCGGCAACCAACTGCAATGCCCGGCCAATAAGATGGTTATCAACCACCCACCCCAAACAGGGCTCACCCAATTCTTCCGCCGACATGAGCGTGCTGCCAAACCGATGCTGATTCGACACATGTATGCGCCGAATGGGGGCCCCCATCGGCAATAGCCGCTCGGCAACGCCGAAGCGCCTGAGAATTGCGGCGCTCGCCAAATTGAGAGCCGATGCCCGAGTGTCGAGGGGATTCGGGTTAGTGTCGGTGGGTAGTGCCCGCGCCTCGAGAATACGCACGGCCGCTTCGGGCAGTGCGTGCTTCACCGCTAGGCCAAAGGCGAGGCCAACCATGCCCCCGCCCACTACCAGCACCGATGGTTTCATCGCTTAAGCGGACGCCATGAGTGCTTCAATCGCATCGGTGGTCTTGGGCACACCGTCGGTCAAGACCTCACAGCCATCAGGGGTGACCGCCACATCATCTTCGATACGCACACCAATGCCTCGCCACTTGGCCGGTACGTTCGTATTGTCGGGTGCAACATAGATACCCGGCTCAATCGTCAACACCATACCGGGCTCCAGCTGGCGCCACTTACCATCGACCCGGTAATCGCCAACATCGTGTACATCCATACCCAACCAGTGACCCGCGCGGTGCATATAGAAGTCTCGGTAGGCGCCTTCCTTAATGAGGGTTTTCTCATCCCCGCTCAGAAGACCCAGCTCCAATAGGCCGCGGGTAATCACCCGCACCGTTGCGTCGTGGGGTTGGTTCCAGGCATTACCGGGTTTTACTTTGGCTATGGCTGCCAACTGCGCCTTCAACACAATATCGTAAAGGGCTTTCTGCTCGGGGCTGAAACGTCCATTGACCGGGAAGGTTCGTGTGATATCGGCAGCGTAGCCAGCGTACTCGCAACCCGCGTCAATCAGGACCAAATCGCCATCGACAAGCTTGTCACGATTTTCGGTGTAATGGAGAACACAGGCATTTGCCCCAGCACCGACGATACTGTTGTACGCGGGATAGCGGGCGCCGTTCTCCGTGAACTCGTGCAAGATGGCTGACTCAAGATGATATTCATAGCGACCGGGTCGACATTCACGCATCGCCCGGCAGTGGGCGTCGGCGGAAATCTGACCGGCTTTTCGCATGATCTTCAGCTCTGCGGCACTTTTGATCAGGCGTTGCTCGTGTAGCAAGAAGGCCAGATCGGTGAAATCACCCGGGGGTTTGGCGCCAGTGCGAACCTTGGCGCGAATATTGTTTACCCAAGCCATGACCTGACGGTCAAAGACGTCGTTATTGCCCATCGAGTAATAGACGTGACCCTTGCCCTCCATGAGACCGGGGAGAATGTCATCAATATCATCAATGGGGAAAGCATCATCCATTCCGAACTTGGCCACAGCACCTTCCGGCCCGGCCCGGTAGCCGTTCCACAGCTCGAGTTCAGGATTTCGATCGCGGCAGAACAAAATAATTTGGCCCTGACGCCGACCCGGCACTAACACCAGTACCGCATCGGGCTCATCGAAGCCCGTTAGATACATAAAGTCACTGTCCTGCCGAAAAGGGTACTCGGTATCGTGACTGCGAGTGACCTCACGCGCCGCGGGAATGAGAGCAATACTATTGGCGTCCATCATGCCCATAAGGTGACGGCGACGGCGAGCGTATTCAGCTTTCGTTATTTTCACGGGTTGCGTCCTGTGTGTTGTAGTGAGTGCTGTAGTAAGTTGTGTTAATCCTGGTGCGCAAAAGCGTCTTGAATAATATTGAGTGCGGCCATTCTGCAATACTCCGACAGTTCCTCGAGCTCTCGAGCTGCCTCGTCGCTCTCCTGTTCGTCAATATCCAGTTGCGCAATGGCAGCGAAATCTTTGATGGCTTCAGCGGTCGTGGGCTGAATGGTGGCATTGCCGCTGTCTTCCTGGGTAGCGACCGCCTGGGTAAAACCGGTCAGAAATCCGGACGCCCAGCGAGCCATCGACATCAGGCGATGTTCGAACGGTTCATCATCATCAGGCATCATGGGCGTGAAGGCGAAGTCGGTATCGAGCACCGCCGAACGGGTCGCCGCCATGACCCGGCGGGTAAAATCGGCAACCTCACCGTGCAAATCAACGCCTAGGCAGCGTTCCAACAGCGCCAGGGCGGTATCTCGCTCGGCCTCTTGGTTCACAGCAAGACCTGCAGCCATGAGACCTGCAATGGCACCGTGCAGTTCCGAAGGGTTCAAGGTGAGACCTGCGCCAAAAAGCAGATCGGCGGCTTCCTGCCACAGGGGCATATCTTCGTATTCCCCCAGCTTATCGACTAACACACTGTCCACACTGTCTCCTTGAAGCTGCGCCTGCACTGCGCTTGGCCGCCCGTAATATCTGGTATTNGAAGTGGTGGGCATTGCTTTGAATTACAACGGGTTTCCACTCATTGACCATACCGGCCGCCGAACCTATAGTGATATCAACTAGTCTGTCAGTGTACCCGTCGTGGCCGAGAAACTCATCCAAGCCCTTGAAGCCAAGGTGGCCGATCTTATCGCACTCAGCCACGAGCTGAATCGCGAAAATCGGCAGCTAAAATTACGCACCGCCGAATTGCAGCGTGAACGCAAAGAGCTGCTTGAGCGACAGCGCAAAGCCAGTGAAGCGGTGGATAATACCCTGCAGCGCCTACGCAATATCGAGGGTGGATCGTGACTCGCACACCGACAGTGACCGTCGAAATCCTCGACAAACCCTATCAAGTGGCCTGCCCCCCTGAACAAGAGCAGGCCCTCTTGGCGGCTGCACGCCACCTTGATCAGCAAATGCGCGATATTCGCGCCACAGGTAAAGTCATCGGCTTAGAACGAGTGGCCATCATGACAGCCCTTAATCTTAGCTACGAAGTGCTCAATTTACGTGATGGCAAACCTGCTAGCGCCGCGGACGATCAGGAAAACCGTATCAAAACCCTCAATAGTCAGCTTGATGAAGCGCTCTACCAGTTAAGACAACTGGAAATCAACTAAGCAACCTCCGTTATACTGTGGTCGCGCCTGGCGTATTCGCCAGACAGTCAGTCCTCGAGCCGATAATGCACCACCCGGGGATCATCGAACGTCGCTGTTGTGCAAGTCCGGCATGACCGGAAAGCCTGATGCGGCGCGATGATCACCACCTTGAGCCGCAGGGTTCAAGGGCGACACTGTCAGCGGTACGCTGGGTTTTTATTCACTCACCGACGTCCGCGCTAGGAGCAAGGCCCGCTCAATGCTGGGATCACAACAGGATGAGGCCGTCGCCGCGTCGCAAAAAAGCGCCTTACGCAAGCAACTCAAGGGGGCTCGCTCAGGCTTAGATCGCACGCTGCATCAACAGGCTGCAGATTTCGCTGCACAGACGATCATGCAATTGCCCGAGTGGATATCGGCACGCTGTCTCGCGTCCTATTTACCGCTTGATGATGAATTCGATCCCAGCGCTATCGACAGCGCCGCCCGAGAGCGGGGCATGTCTGTGGTTTACCCACGTATTGTTGGACCCGGCATACTCGAATTTAGCCATTGGACCCCAGGGGAGCCCCTCGACACCGTTCAACATGGTTTGCAGCAACCCCGCCAAAGTGCCGACACAAAAAGCCTCTCAACTATCGATGTGATACTAGTACCTTTGGTCGGCTGGGATAGACAAGGCGGGCGCTTGGGCTATGGCGGCGGCTACTATGATCGGGTGTTACCCACCACCAATGCCTTGACCATTGGCCTGGGTTTCGAGTGTCAGCGGGTAGATGCGTTACCAAAAGAGAGCCACGACCAAGGTTTAGCGCTGGTCATTAGCGAAAGGCAGCTCTATCGTTTTGCTGTTTGAGAGCGGGCTGATTGCCAAGAACTTATGGAGAGGGGCTTATGGAGTGGCGCTTATGAACAGGGGCTTACTGACAGGGGCGTACTGAAAAGGCGCTTAACGGCTGAAAATGCCAGCCTGTTCAGGGGCCATTTTAGGGCCAGGTTCGCCGCCCATTAAAGACGCAGAGGCAGCGCCAAATGCGACGACGAGCACCAAAATCCATAGCATGTCGGGTTTTTTAGCTTTCATTTTGACGACAATTCCTGGCCTTTTTTTCTTTGTTTGAGAAGCGATTTCGGGGCCAGAAAACACAAAATACTGTGTTGATGAGCGCTTACGGCCCTCGCTTATCACAGAAGATAACGCAAACAATTATATTTTCAAGAATTATTCACATTTTTTTAACTTGTCACCGCAGACTTTCGCCCTGCCAAGTAGGTTTGATACGCGGCATTGTCGGTCTCATCCCAGTAGCGGTAGCCAACCCGGTCGAGGGCAGCCCTGAGGGCAGAGCGACGGCCTGGTGGCACTTGAAAACCCACTAGGATACGGCCGTAGGCGGCACCGTGATTGCGATAATGGAACAATGAGATATTAAATTCGTTACCCAGCGCATTTAAGAAATTCATCAACGCACCGGGTCGCTCGGGGAACTCTACCCTGAAAACCCGCTCATCACTGACCACACCTGGGGCGTGACCGCCAACCATATGGCGGATGTGTAACTTAGCGGTTTCATTATCGGTTAAATCCAGGGTGGCATAGCCCAGATCCTGCAAGCGAGACGACAACTGCTCTAGGTCATTGCCCCCCGGAGTAACGCTGAGACCTACAAACACGGTGGCGTGACGGTCATCTGCATAACGATAGTTGAATTCAGTGATGTTGCGTTTGCCAAGGGCGCTGCAGAAAGCATGGAAGGCGCCTGGTCTTTCGGGAATGGTCACGCTGACAATCGCCTCGCGACGCTCACCAATNTCGGTTCGTTCCGAGATGTATCGCAGGCGATCGAAGTTGGTGTTAGCACCACTGACCGTCGCGGCCATGGTCGCCCCCGTTATCCCGTGGGCGATCGCATACTTTTTCATCCCCGCCACCGCCAGCGCCCCAGCGGGCTCAGCGATAGCGCGAGTGTCCTCAAATATATCTTTGACCCCAGCGCAAATTTCGTCGGTGGTNACGGTAATGATGTCATCAACACATGAGCGAATCAGCCTAAAGGTCTCTTTGCCCACTTGAGCCACCGCGCAACCGTCGGCAAATATGCCCACTTGCTTCAAGGTCACGCGCCGACCTTTATCAAGGGCCGCGCGAGCGCAGGCAGCGTCTTCCGGCTCAACCCCAATAACCCGCGTATTAGGCCAGACATACTTGAGGTAGGTGGCCATCCCAGCAATGAGTCCACCGCCACCGACACAGACAAACACATAATCGAACGGTTTTTGCGCCTGGCGCGCGATTTCCATAGCAACCGTGCCTTGTCCGGCAATGACATCGGGGTCATCGAAGGGGTGCAAGAATGTCATATGGTCCTGCTCGACCAAGATGCGGGCCTGCGCCGCCGCCTCGTCGAAGGTGTCCCCATGCAGCACCACTTTGGCGCCTCGGCCACGTACCGCATCGACCTTAATCGTCGGTGTGGTGACAGGCATCACAATAGTGGCTTTGATACCCAGCTTTTGCGCGCCGAGGGCCACACCCTGCGCATGGTTACCCGCAGAGGCAGCCACCACACCCCGGGCTCTGGCCTCCTCACTAAGTTGCACCATTTTGTTATAGGCACCGCGGCATTTGAACGAAAAGACCGGCTGCAGATCCTCACGCTTCAACCAGGCCTCGTTACCCAGCCGCGCCGAGATTAAGGGCGCATGGTCGAGGGGCGTCTCCCGTGCAACATCGTAAACTCGAGCATTCAAAATGCGTTTGATGTATGACTCTGGCATGGTTGGCTCGCGGGTTGGAAATAGCCTGCCATGATACGGACTGGCTCGGCGGCGGCATAGGCCCTATGTTTCCAAGCACCGTATTTCAGAGCCCCCTGTTTTCCGTTTGCGACAAGGGCGCGCATCAAGGAGAATACCGCCTCGGAAATTACCCCCCTCTGGAGTCGCAATGCCATCCCGACAACAACTCGCCAACGCCATCCGCGCGTTGAGCATGGACGCCGTGCAGGCAGCAAACAGTGGCCATCCCGGCGCACCCATGGGTATGGCAGATATCGCCGAAGTGCTCTGGAATGACTATATCAAGCACAACCCCAATAACCCGGACTGGCCCGACCGCGATCGCTTTGTACTCTCGAACGGCCACGGCTCCATGCTCATTTACAGCTTGCTGCACCTAAGCGGTTATGCACTGTCTGTTGATGACCTAAAGAGCTTCAGGCAGCTCCATGCGAAGACCGCGGGGCATCCAGAGTTTGGTTACGCTCCGGGCGTCGAGACCACCACAGGCCCCTTAGGTCAGGGTTTAGCCAATGCCGTGGGTATGGCGCTTGCGGAAAAAATATTAGCTGCCGAATTCAATCGGGATGAGCACACGGTGGTCGATCATCGGACCTGGGTATTTCTCGGCGACGGCTGCCTCATGGAGGGTATCTCCCACGAAGTGAGCTCCCTTGCGGGCACGCTGGGGCTCGGGAAGTTGGTTGCCTTTTACGATGACAACGGCATTTCGATTGACGGTGAGGTCGAGGGCTGGTTCACCGACGACACTCCCAAACGCTTTGAGAGTTATGGCTGGCAAGTCATAGCGGCGGTTGATGG
>PR_CR_10_Liq_2_inCRDRAFT_1000070_pt1 | contig 29115 bp, 27 predicted proteins | sample PRCRCaboRojoPR_FD_10245 | JGI IMG/M metagenome (IMG submission 10245) | reverse complement strand
TTTTTTTTTATTTGTAACGTGATTGTTTACATTTGTTATAGATTGAGAAAGAGACTCAACCATTATTTTTAAGTCAGATATTTCTTTTGTTAAATTATTTATTGTTTCAAGTTGATTTTTTTCTCTCTTGTATTTAAGATATTCGGCATCATTTTTAACAGCAATTGTTCCCAGATTATCTTTATATAATCCAGGAACAACTATCCCATTTTGATTTTTAACCTTTATCATGCTACTACAATTACCCTATAACCAGAAATATATGGAGTATTTATTGGATTATCTGAAAGCATAACGCACTTAAGATCGTATGTATCAAATTCAGGCAAGTCATTAAGTTCAAATAAATATTCTAAAAATTCACCCGCCGATGAAGATTGATTTCTTTCAATAGGACACTCTAATCGTTTCCAATTTACTTGATCGTGATCTACACCAGAACTTGAAAGAGATGTACGTACGTACCAATCTACATTGCAATTTGATTGCGATGAAATTGTCGAAAAAAGTCTGATACCCGTAGAAACAGTAGATAAAAATATTTTTCTAGTCAAATATCTAGCTAAAGCGTTACCGTGTCCAGCTAACAATTCAGAGTTAAATGGAGTCAAGAAAGCTCTAATTGCTCCTCCTTGTCCGTTTGTGTCGCCAGCTGCTGGAATTACTCTTACAAGAGGCGGTCTAATATAACCTGTTCCTGGATCTGTAATTTCAACCCCACTTATTTCACCATTTGTAAGCGTTACTGTTGCAGCTGCACCAGATCCGCCTCCGCCAATAAACTCAACAGTTGGCGTAACGGTATATCCAGTGCCGGCTGAGGTAATAGAAAGAAAATCTATAGATCCAGTTGGATTTGAAGAAGAACGATCCTCTCCAGGTTGATTATTAATAGATGTTTCATATGCAAAAATTTGGGGAGTGGATCTCGTGTCAAGCAATGGAGATACGTTTTCATTAGTCGAATAAAGTTCTAAATTAATATTCATTGAAGAACTATTACCCATTCTAAAAAATTCGTTATTACGTGATGCAATCAATGAATGAGTCGGCAATGATATAAGACTGTTATTTGTTGAAAATTCTATTTGAGAACCGCTAGTATACGATACTAAATTACCACCTTGATAATTTCCTATTGTTGTTTGTACAAAATTTCTATTAAAAGAATTGTCATAATTTAATACTTTAATATGAGGTGAAAAGGACGTAACATTTTTATTAATATTAACAGTAAACATTGGATCTAATACTGCAATTAACACTGCACCAGTTCCAGTAGGAGAATTTACAGTAATTTGAGGCGGGGTTTCGTAACCCGTACCCATATTTGTTATATTAACGGCGACAATTCTACCATTTTCTATTACTGGAGCAGCTGCAGCATTACCAGTTGAAAAGGTAATTGTAGTATTACCTTCTTGATAGTTAATACCAGGAGATTGAACTTCTACTTTTACGACGCCATCACCATAAATAATTCGTCCGTCTTTGTTAGCGGTGGCGCCATTTTTTGCATCAAACCCTACGACTATTTCAGACCTAATATCTACAACATCAAATTCGCCAGATAAGTCTTCGCCTAATATGCCATTATATGTTGCAGTGGGTATAGCATTTATAGCAATCTTATCACCAATTTGTAAACCATGTTGTCTTGGTGCAACATAGTAAACTCTGCTAGATCCGCTATTAGTATAAAATGCGTCTCCGCTTGAAGCAGTAACAGGCAAAACGGATTCGAGATCAATAATTGCGGGTTGAGAAATATCAAATTTAGCTTTATACATTTTAAATTTGATATCTTCGTATTGATACGCAGTCCAAGTAATATTATTTTCAGACTTGAATAAAGACCCAATAAAAGGTTGTTCAAGAATTGCTCTATCATTTTCTATAGAAAGCTCGCCCATTTGAGATGTAAAAACATTATATTTATTAGAATTGCTTAACAAAACAAAACAATAATCTTTGTCTTCAGCAAGGTAAATTGGGACTTCAAATTTAAACAATGTAGGCTCAGAAGCATCTTGTGAAGTAATAATATTTTTTGGATTAACAAAAGAAACAAGGTTTGGATTGTTTTGTGGCAAATCAGATGGATAACCATTTACCATTGGACGAATTTCCATACGCACTGGTACATCTGGATCTTTAGATGCAAAATATACTTCAACGCCCGTCAAAAAAAACCCGCCCTTAATTCCGTATGTGAAAAAAGATTGCGCTAATGGATCTTGAGTTTTGCAATCTGTGTATTCATCTTCATAATAATCCTTATAAGGATCGAATGGGCCTTCAAATACGTCAGACGGAAGACTTACTGCTATTGTGGTAAAATTTATACTTTTACCTTTTTCCAATTGTTGATTGGCTGCTTCTGTAAATTCTCTAATTGCATTTGGATCTGTAATTTTTCCGCGTTGCGTAATAATATAATCAGGCTGTCCGGAAGTATCATTGCCATTATAACCATAATTAGCTACCCCAGTAGTTGGAATACCACCACCAAATCCTCCGCCAATTAATTGAATTGGTCCATCATTTAAGGCCTGGCGACGAGGTGGGTCAACTTGTGGCGGATTTTGATTTTGAGTAGTTATATAATTATATTTTACATCTGTTATAATCGTATCAATTGTAGTAACTTCGGTTGTTTGATAAAAATCAATTCTTCCTGTAGCCGCAAATGTTCCTCTAGAAGAGCCGTTAACAGTTCCAGGTACATTGATTAGAAACAAGTCATTTGTATCGGCAACAATTACTTGCTTTATGCCAACTGTATACTTGCCAGCAGCAATAAAAAATCTGATGTCTACATTACCATCATTATCTGTTATTAAAAAATCTTCTGTAGATCCTTCGACAAAACAATCGTTAGTTACCTCTTCCTCATCAAAAAAAACAAAAAGTCTTGTGTTAGGTCTTGCCCCTCTTACTCTAAAGGTAATTGTTTGAGACCTGATATATTGTAAAGACTCTTGTCTTGATAAAACTCTTGATGACGTTACTTTTTTAGTTGATGACATAATTTATTTTTTCCATTGATCGAGTTTATTTAATTGATAGCTACCATCGCTAATATCATCAGCATCTCTTACCGCATATCCAATTCTTTCTGCTCTTGCGAAATCAGCTGGTTGCAAAACAGCAAACACGCGCCCACCCTCATCTTTAAATTCATACGATTCCCCGAGTTCTGGTTTTGAACCTGGTACTGCTGTTCCTGTAACACTAACTGTTTTTTCTTCTCCGCTTCGGGCGTCTTTAATAACGATTGTTCCTGAAAGATTATTGGTATCAATATCTACCTTAGCAAATGATGGACTTTCAAATCCAGTATATTCATACAAATCTTGATCAGCGTCTGACCTTGCGATATTACCATAAGTTGCAACTTGATACATATTTTCAATAGGAGCACTTCTACCAGCATCTGGAGTCGCTCTAGGTGGTGCTGGAGGCGGAGACGGTGGTTGTACATAAATGGTTTCGTATATTGTTTCTCTGGTTATATTTTCAATAGTTTCATATATTGTTGGTAGTTCTCTTATTTCAACATAATCGTCTCTTGGGGGTATAACTTCAAGTGTGCCATCCCAACGTATAACCAAAAATGGGTTAATATTTGTAATTCTAGAGCTTTGATTTTGTTCAAAAATAATTTCTTCTGTATAAGGTAAAGATACAAATTCACCTGATTGTTGATAATGTTCTGAATTTGTAGTCATTCTAAAATCAACAACAGTTTCATTTCTAAATGCTGTTAAAAAAGTATTTAAAAATGAAGCGCTATATCCAGGTCCTGTTTTTCTACCTAAAACAAGAGGTTCATTAAAGTCTTCTACAAGATATCCAGTTTTGAATCTGCTAAGCCCTGTTGCTGGATCTATAACTTCAAAAGAAGTTAAACTTTGTTCATTTTGAGTCAAGGTCGCATATTCTTCTACTCTTTCAACTCTTTTTACAATATTAGATATATCTTTCATTGTATATCTAGAGACATCTAATCTAGTATGAGATACTGATTCTGCAAAAAAAGTATATGGAGGTACATACACTCTGCTTATTTCAAATGCACCATTTGGAATAATTGGAGAAGTTGGAGACTCATCTGGCTTTCCGCTTATAACTCTTGGTTGATTATCTTTTTGTAATACAATGGAATCAACTCTTCCTAAATAAAACTCTAAATTTGTTCTAAAAATTGTATCATTTACTACCATATCAATGGATTTTGCTCCAGCTCCTGAATAACCAGAAGCTCCAATAGAAGGTCTAAAGTCTATACAATTATATAGATTATAGGTTTCTCCAGTTGTTTTTGATACAAAATATGCTTGACGGTCTCTATATCCTACATTTTGCGCATACGAGTCAATACAGAAAAAATCACCAGATGTGCTATGTTCATAATATCTGTACGTTACAGAAATAGAACCCACTGCAGTTCCAGATTTTAATGTAATAGATCCTTTATTATATCCATATTCTGTTTGTCCGTTGTCCAAACTATAATTTACAGTAATGTCACCTTGCGTATCAATAACTGAAACTAATTCAATAATATCAGTATTTCCAAGAACTTTTTTTCCAATTCCATCAGAAAAAGTTTCTGTGACAGTAGTAATAGTTTTTGTTTTAGGTGATATATTAGTTTTTGTTACATGAGCATAAACATATATAGTAGAGTTTGCATATGTTATATTATCAAAACTTAATGTATTACCATTTTCATTTAAAGAAAAAGATGAAATAGGAACAATACCAGAATCAGATATTGCTACAAATGTGCCATCTTCAATAGGATCTATTACACCGCTAGAAATAGTAGTAGATCCTTGACCTAAAGAATCAACAGCAATTATTAATTCTTTTTGAGTTACGTATTCAAGATCGTATTGAAAATTTTCATTAAGGAGTGAGGACGCAACATTAACTGGCAATCTAAAAATTGGTGCTCTAATACCTTCGCTAATTACTACTTCTTTGGTTGTTGGGACTGATGTAGTAGAACTGGTTTCACCAACCATTTCATCTCCCAATCTAGGTGTTGCTTTTGTATGATCGTGCTTATACACATATAAATCACCGTTATTAATATCATAATATTTTACAGTAGCAACTCTTACATCTGCACCATTTTTTACAATTTCATCAACTGTAAACCCTCCAGCTGATATTTGAGCCTTGTATTTAGTAAGAACTGTAGCACTTTCATCGACTCCGTATCTAATACCCCCGACATCTTCAAGTGTAAAATTATTTACTATAGAAACATCTGAAATATAAAGTTTGTAAATACCAGAAATAACAGACAATTGGCTAACATAATCAATACCAAATACTCTAGCAGTTCCAACCACAGACGCACTAGCATTAGTGCTATCATTGTCATTATAAAAAGTGATTATATCTCTATTTTGAATAGAAAAGGCACCAGTAATGTCACAAACATAAATATATTGTCCAAATTTTGGCCTAAATATTTCTTCTCTTGATTGTTTATGTTCTTCCGTTCTTGCTTTATCTACAACTAGTCTTGTTCTTGCAATTTTTTCTACTTCAAACCCTTCAATGTAGGCTTTGCCAGGAGATATTTCGTATACTAATTTTGATGAATCTCCGTTTTCAAAAACTCCATTATTTCTATCAACTTTTAAATGTTCTCTAAAAGAAGGATAATATCCTTGAACAACATAATTACCTGATTCATCAAAAGTTCTACGAGCTAAATTTTTTTCTAATTCAGAATATTTTGGATATCTGGAATGTTCTAACAACTCTCCATTATCATATCTCATTAATTCGATATAATTATCATCTATCGAACTAGTTAACGGCATAACAACAAGATCTAACGCAATACTAAGTCTATCTGCGCCTGGAGCAGTATAATTATAGCTACCTTGAGCGGGATCTAATAACGTTTCATCTTCATTACTGCTAACAATGGATTCAGTAATTTTCAATCTAATTGAAGCAGACGGTGTACTTGATATTTTATCAACGACAACAATTTGATTTTCAACGTAAACAAAGTTTCCATTAATATAATAAACACCACTGTTTATTGAAGCGGTTGTTCCAAAACCAACATGATCTGTCGAAGCAATAATTGCAGTTAATCCTGGGCTGTCTTCTATATAAACAGTTTCGCCCGCATTGAAGGAAACAGTTCCTGAAGAACCGCCGCCAGAGGTATAAGCAATGTAAAATAAATCACTACCTTCATATGAGTCAACTGTTTTAACGATACCTTTAACGCCAGAAGTTAAACCAACTATAGTTTTACCATTAAAGGTTTGAGCATTTGATGTAAAAGGAGCATAAGATGCAATTTTTACATATGGTGTATTCAAATTTGCAAACACATTACCTGGAATAACCACAGATCCGTGTTTAAAAATATGATCACCAAATTTTCGAATTTGGTCACGAAGAATTGTTTGTAACTGAGTCAGTTCACGGGCCTGAACAGCAAATCCTGGTTTAAATAAAATTTGATGAAACCCTTTGTTTTCATCAAAGTCGTCAAAATAAGGTGCAGTGTTATATGTATTCATATTTAAAATGTTATGTAAGTCCTGATTGCAAATGATTGATCTTCTGTAGTAGTAAGTGGCGGATTATTTGATACATACAAAAGATTACCTGAGTATTTATTTACGTTTGGTAATGAAATTATCCTTACAACATTATATATTTGAGTTGGATCATTTTCAGCTGTAAAAATATTCCCTATTAATTTATATACAGGGCTTAATTGTTGTAATCTTACTTCATTATTATTTTTTCCAACAACTTTATAACGTATACCATTACTTACAAGAGTTTCGTCAACTTCAATTGAAGATGCATCATCAAGCAAAATATTGAATGTAACAATTGCAGATCTTGCAGTAATTTTTTGATTACTAATTAAGTCTGTAGGACTTTCAATCAATCCGTATTGTCTGTAGTCTTGAGCTAAAAAATCAAGTTCTTCTTCATCTTTTACTAAAGTGTAAATCAATACAGTTGATCCATAAAGTTCTTTTGTAGCATTTTTTCCATGACCTCCTAGTGGAGGCAATATTGCATATGCATTTGCATTTATGTAGCCTTCTCCAATAATTCTTTCTGGATCTGAAAACGTAATTGTCGCGCGTGTATAGCCTTCACCCGGATTTGTTATAATTACCTTTTCAATAGAACCGCCTTCACCTATGACTGGATAACCTTCAGCTCCAAAACCGTCGCCTAAAATTTGTACTGTTGTGGTTTCAGTATAATTATTACCACCTTCTGTCATTTTTATTGCATGAATCGCACCAGGTAATGCTGATTGCTCAATAATTGATTGATCCGAAAGAAAATCGGACGCGCTTAATTCTGCAGTCAAGTTTGCATTAGTTCCAGTACCTAAAACTGTTAGATTAGCAAAGGTGTAATTTAAGCCAGGATTTTCAATAATTACATCAACAATACTGCTATTAAATATTACTGGTGTTAATTCCGCGCCTTCTCCATCACCTTGAACTATAATTTCAGTATTAATTCCAGAAGGATAATTTTGACCAGGATCTTCAATAGTAACATTGACTATTACGCCATCTTCAACAATAGCTTTTAACACAGCATTTGGATTATCATTATATAATCCAGTACCAGTTTCTGGCGACTGTAACAATGATAATGTTGGATCTGAGTAATTTTCCCCACCATCTAAAATTGTTACCTTAGTAATTTCGCCTGTGGTTTTAGAAACAGACGGAACTAAAATTGCATTACTTCCAGTTGCATCTGATATTTGAATAGTTGTTTGCAATGTATCACTGTATCCAATTCCAGCACTTACAATAGAAACTTCTTCAATTGCACCTTTGCTATAAAATGCATCTGTTAATGCCCTTTGAACTGGAATAAAGTCACTTGTCACAAACTTTTGTCTTTTTACAGGTGGAATATTATATAAGTATTTCCAAATATAACCGTCTGATAGTTCAAATGGAGTTAAAGACGTACCAGTTGGTTTTACTGTTGATTGCGAACCATTATTATTGTCTATACATTTATATACGTTAAAATCATTTGTAACGCAATAAAAAACTTTATTAGTCATATCAATAGTATGATCCCACTGTTCAAATACTGTTCCGCTTGCCCAATTATAACGATTAATTACAATTGTTACGTCTGCAGATTGAACTTGTTTCATAAATATAATATTATTTCTAGTGTCAATATCTCCTAAGGTTGTTTGATCTGGTTCATCTGGCGGTGAATCGTCATCTGCCCAAGGATCAATTTTCCCTAAGTAATAAAAAACATTTGCTCGCAAATATTGCAAGTCTCTTAAAAATTGCGTAGCAAAGCTAGAATGAAATTCTGGTCTGATAACAGCCATATTAATTAATCGTTACGTCCCAATTAATAGTAAGTGTATCTCCTGAAGCTTTATTTACTACAGGAAATGTTGTTCTGCAAAGCATATCACCAGCAGTTCCATCATTTAAAATACCAGCTTCAACTAGAGCGCCTGTTCCAACTCCAGCAATAAATGTTGCGCTATATCGTATTGTGTTATCTGTTCGAACTGAATCAGTTAAAGCAACACGTGCAATTTCAGTTTCTAAAGTTGTATTATCAATATTCAAGTTTGCATTAGAAGTTCCAACAGCCATATGAGACATTACAGCCGAATCTGTTCCAATCATTCTATCTGCAATAAAATCTTTACCTGCAGAAACAACTAAATTTGGAACTTCAAACTTTTGTTTTACATTCTGTGAATCATCTGTCAAAATAACTGACAAATGCCCAGTAATTTTAAGGTTATCTTTTACCATGATTACTCCATTTAATTCTTATAATTTTATTTATATATTTTTAGGATAATGTTGCTTCTAAACTTGGGGATTTAGTTGCAAATAAAACATATTCTTCAGAAAAATAATTTTCTGAATTATAAAGTAATAACTCATCAAACTGTGTTGCAACTGCATTACTTTCTAAAAGTTTATCTGTACTTATGTTAATACCGTCATCAATTGATAATACTGAATCATTAATAGGTGCTACATTTACAGTTTTATAATCATCATCTCCAACAGTAACCAAATCTTGATGTTCTATTAAAAATGATATATCAAAATTAATATCTTCAATAATTTGAGTATCTTGATATTTTACTGTATACGATTTATCTAAGTTATCAAAAGTATTTATTATTTCATTTAAGTAAATAAATTTGAACGGAACTTCTGCAATAAGAGACAATCTCGAATCTAATTGTTCTTGTAAATTTGTTGTAGAAAAAGATTTTGTTCCAGCAACATGAACAACATCGAGTAAATCTTGATACTCGTTTTTCGTTTTTGATGAAATAATATCATAAGAAAACTTTTGATAATAAAAATTATCATGTAACCTAATTAAGCTATCTGATATTATTCCTCTATTGCTTGTCCAAGATCCTTTTTGTTTTGTTTCAGTATCAAATACATATTGCAATGAAGCTCTGGATATTAGCCATTCTTGTAGACTAACTGATGAGGGCGAATCAATTACTTGGCTAGATGTTAAATCAATATCAGTTTGTCTTATTACGCCTTTTCCAGAATAATCTTCAAATTCATATTCATCAAGAAAGTAATCAGATGATTCTGGATTTGTTGTCACCCCATTTATATTTTCAGAAAACCCGTCTGTAGTATCCCTAATAGTTAAATCGTGTGTTGCAGTGTTGGGGTCATATGAATAGTCAAAATCAGCAGTTACAGGTTTAATACTATATGGTGATACAGTAAATATTTTATTTGGATCAGCCTCAAAACCAAATTCTAATATTTCAACACTAGTAATTACACCTTCATTAGTAGCAGATGCTACTCTTGCGACAGTATCTTTTACAGATCCTGGTATTTTAATTATTTGTCCTACTTGCCAATTTTTACCACCATTTATAACTGATAATGTAACTGGAGATAATTCAACCTTTCCTTCAAATAAAACTATATCATTATCTAAAATTTTTACAGTTTGGTCAACTTCAAATTTTACAAAAAAGTTTATATTAAAATAAAATCTAGTAATATCTGAATTTATGATTTCTAAATTAGTTAGTTCAATAAGCTGTTCAACGTTATTATTTACTAAAATAATTGAAGATGCATTTTTGGGAATAGTTCCGCGCACAGTACGAACTGTAATAAATCTTTCTTGCTCCCATATACCATCTGATGCTCGTAAAATGTAATTTACTGGATAAATTATATCAGTATTTTCATCAGCACCATATATAGCTTTTAATAAAAAAATTAATGATTCTTCACTACCTTTTGATCGCCAAATTTTTACAACTTGATCGTATAGTAGTTTTGAATCAATATCATATTTTCCAGATGACAAAGCTCCTAGTTCTTTTTTTATGTACGCAAAAAATTCAGGATCTTGTTCACGTATATCACGCTGAAAATAAAGTGTATTTTGATAATATGATGATTGGTTTTCTTTATTAAGATAGTCTAAAAATACTTTTAAAAAATCAACAAGACGTGGATAACTCGCTATTACGTGATCAGGTAATAACGTGTTTATTAAATATTTTGTGCTTAAATTTTTAGCCATGTCTAGATATAAAGTCGTATTTAGTATTGCTTAAAGACATATCTGTAAGGGTACGATCATTTTCTCCAGCAACAAGAATATCATTTGTATCAATTTCCACAACATTATTAAGTTTAGGCGCAACATCGTTTGAATCTGGAATTACAGTAATTTCAATATATGATCCATTAAACTGAGACACAACAAAATTTTCTAAAACAATTTTCCCAGCTAAAGCATCAACAAATCCCGCATCTTCTTTTATGACTCGTCTATCAGAATTACGAAGTATACGTATTCTTCTTTCGCCACTTGCGTTTATATAGTCAGTCAAAATGCATTCTTCTAAATTGTAAACAAACACTGTAGTCGATTTAATTACGCTATTTCTTGTTGGAGAATTGTAAATGGGACTTGAAAAAAGTAATTCATAGTTTCGATTTACGTTTAACTCCGGAACAAATCTTTTTTTCAAGTAAACTCTTACATTTGAATTAACTATGGACTTTTCAGACCTATCAATTTCATTAAGCAGCATTGAATATCTAAGAATGCCATTAAACTTACGAAGTTCATTGTCGTTATAATCAATAATTCCTTGCCTCACAATTTCATTTATTTCACCTAAGCTTAAAGATGATTCAGTTGTCTTTCTTTTGTAAAATACTTCAAGTGAAACATATGTATATTCAGGATCAACAAGTTCCGGTACTGCTGTCAATGCGCATTTTGGTTTAACAATATCTTCAAGAATAGTTTTCCGTTCAATATCTGTTAGTACTGTTCCAAAAGCTGGGACTATAGATATAAATACTTTTCCATATTGAGGTGGAGTATTATTTTCTCCACCCCAAACAACAATTGAGCTTATGTTATTAAAGTTTTCAAGTATAATTGCACGATAATCATTAGCAGTTACAGCTCTATTCTGTGATACAAATGTTAATGGCGCGTTATATTTAATCGATCTTATAGATTCTTTTGCTGAACCACCGTTTGAAGGATTTATTGTTATTATAGTTAAATTTCCATTACCTTCAATAGAATCTCTTGACGAAAATCTAGAAGCATTATTTGCGCTTAAGCCTGCTGAAGCTAAATAATTAATTTCAATCCTATTCCCATTAGTTAAAGCTTTTCCTAAAACACCATCTCCAAAACGTATTTCATATCTACCATCGAAAGATTCATTTAAAAAATAAATTGGAGATTCAGGTGTTATATCATATAAATCTTTAACAAAAATATGCTTAACATATGAATCGGAGTTGATCGTATCGTATACCCTTACATCCAATGTAGTCGTATCAACATTTAAGTCAGGAATAATAAAATTTTCAGAAGAGTTAGAATCAAAAATATATTCAATAGTACGTGGTGTCCCTTCTTTTATTTCGACATCTGCAAAAAAAGCATTTTGAGTTTCATGTGCTTTTGTAGTAATAAATGTGTAATTTAATCCATCAATTACAGTTCTAAAAACATGACCTTTTGGTAATATTAAATTATTTTTATCTGGATTGTTAACCTGTATTGATATTGTTGCTGTTGCACCTGTAACGGATTTAGGTGTGTATCCTAATTGCCTTGCATGCCCAACTGCAGATCCTCTGTATTGAGATGTTTCCAAAAATGTTTCGTTGATTCCAATATGAGCATTTACTGCATTATAATGAGTTACATATGATAACACATCGATAATTGTAGAAAGTGCTGAACCTTCAAAATCATAGTCTCTTAAAATATCCTGTGATCTTAAAAAATCTTTTAAATTATTTTTTATTTGATCATAATCAAGCTCTGATACATTAATTTGCTTATTAAATCTCTCTGACATTATCGTAATCTCTCGAGCGTAAATTCTATTGTTGTGACTGTATTAACAGGTGTTATAATTTCAACTTCTAAAGTAACTGAAATTGCATTTCTATCTGATAGCTGATTAACATTAACAGAGAGAACGTTTACCCTAGGCTCAAAGTTTTGCAATGATAAAATAATGCTTTCGCGTATTAAAGTTTTAGTAACGCTGTCAACATTTTCAAATAAATAGGATAATAAATTTGAACCAAAAGAAGGAAGAAATGGTCTTTCTCCCCTATTAGTTTTAAGTATATTTAACACGGATTGCTTTACTGATTCAACCTCCCTTTTAATTGCAAGATCACCGCGCGAATCATCTTGCATAGGAATTGCTCTAAAAGCAAAGTCTAAATCCGTATAAAATTTATCTCTAGCTTGAATACTTAAGTTTGCCATGAGTTTATTTATAACCTATATACTTTATATTAATATATTTCTAAGAGCTTCTGCTCCAGCCAAATTGCCTGCAATTGCGCCTAGACGCTCGGCTTCTGCATTACTTTTGCCTTCAGCAAGTGCATTAGCAATTGCCTCATTTCTAGCTTCACGCTGAGCCTCGCTTACGCTAACCCTTACAACATTTTCTTCACTCCCCTGTTGCTGTGTTATATTTGCCTGAGCAATATTATCTTGTGTTGTTACGGAAGCCACTGCTGTAGTTGAAATTCCGTTACTTGAAGATAGTGAAGCAACAGTTTCAGTTCCATCTCTCAATGATTGAGGAACAGTTTGGCCAAATGATGCAACATAAAAATGTCCGCTATCACCATCAAGATCATTTATCAACCCATACTTTTGCATTGATTGTCGAGCAAGACCAACATATTCAGTAACACCACGACGTCCATCATCATACCTTCCACCTACATAAATTGCAACATCCATAGCTGCTCCAAAATTATGCCAAGAAAAACCACCAGCTGCAGCCCTAATACCACTTGCTCTTAATTGATTAGATCTTTCTGGTGATCTATAAGTTTCTGTTACATTAATGTCTCTTTGCGGATAATTATTTTTTATGTAATCTTGTAGGCCTGCGGCAAACAATCCACGAATTGCAGGATCAAGCTGATTAACCTTTGACGCAATATTTTTTGCATACTTTGACGGTGCAAAATCTTGTTGAACAAATTGCTGTCCTTCTGGAAACGGATTTGCTAATGAAGGAGGTGGCAATGTGGTTTTATTGCTATCAATAATTTCAACAGGAGATAAACCAGGAATGACTGGGGTGTTATCAGTTGCAGGCGTACCAGAATTGATAAGTGCAGCAGTATGTGCGGAACCAGGCCCTAAGTTAATTGCTGAACTAGTAATTGGGATTCTTGATGCTAAAATAACGTCATTTTTTACATCTGGTATTGGATACTTTGGATGCGTTGGTATAACTTGTTCAAATTGTGTTTGAAGTAATTCTTCAGAAACTGTAACAGGATTATCAAATATGTCTTCGTATTCTTTAATGATAGTTAATTTAATATTTTCAACTTCTTTTGTAGGATCTGCTTGAAGAGCTTTTTTAGGAAATTCTAAAAATGTATTACCAATTTGTACTAAGTTTGGTATATCATTACAAACATCTAAAGAGGTATTTAAAGGATCATTAATAAATTGTTCAATATTATCTAAAATTCTTTCAGCTGCTGGACCTGCTGCTTGATATGCTGCCCTCAATTCTAAAATTGTGGCAATAGCCCCTTCAGGATTAGCTAAAACAGATTGTGATACAATGTTAAGGGCTTCTTGTTGTAATCTCGAAACTAAAACTTCTGGTGCATTTTGAATAACATTAACAACTGTTTCTACTTCTCCAATAACTTGCTCTACTGAATTTAAAGCATTTTTTCCGAGCATTACATATTGCTGAACAGTATTTTGGAATCCTTTTATTTGTGTAAAAAGCCCATCTTGTCCACAAAGTAATTCATTAATTGCCATTTAAAATCTCCAGTAATTTATACTTAAATCTGATGATTATCCCAGAATTCCTGAACATTGTCAATTGTATCAGCATATGTATTTTCAAATTCTTCAATACTCATATTTTGTACCGCATCGGCCATTTCTTTATATACCTCAACATCTTCAATGCCATATAATTCTTGGAAGTTTCCTAAATTGGGATAATAACCCGCACCAGGATTAAGAAATATTGAAGAACCTATACCAGTCAATATTAGTTTACTTTCAACTTTTATATTTTTATCGCTATCAATTGTTATATCTCCAATTGTTTCAATATTATGAGTACCGCTAGTTATTTCCATAGAATCAGAAAGACATATTTTAGAATAATTGCCTTTAGTAAATCTTGATTCGTTACCAATAATTGCTGTACTGACATCATCACCGTGCTGCCTATTTGAACTTCCACTAATTAATATAAATTCATCACCTCCTACTGTCAATGACCTAGTATTTCCGCAGCGAACATAATATTCTGCACCAATATTTTGAGATACATCTTGCCCTACTTCCTTTACATCATTACCCACAATTTTACTTTGACGCGATCCGCCAATCATTTCATTCATATCTCCACCAACTTCAAGGGTATAATTTCCTTTAACAAGCTGATTTAGATTTCCATCAACAGTTATGTTTAAATCCCCATTAACATACATACTTTTATTGCCTAATATAATTTCATATCCGTCACCAACAATTTTAATAGTACGCGTGCCATCAACAAGCATTTCATCATATGTCCCAGAAGGATGCGTTCGAGTAATTCTTTGATTCCCAGGTGTTGAATCAAATTCTTCTATCATGCCACCTTCATATTCATGTACATTATTATATGGATATTGAGATTCTTGTTCATTGCGAAGTTCAAACTCCGCCCATTCAACTCTTTCATATTCTTCTTCTGGCCCATCCGCCTGAACAGATGAAACTTTATATTTTTTTGCAATTGGTATTTTTGGTATTTTTGTTCGAGCCCTTTCTGTATATGCTGGATGTTGAACATAGGTATCAGGTTTTCCCGCTAAAGTCGTATCTGCTGTACCATCAGACCATTTTGGATAAACTCCAAATGGGTCTGAAAATCCCTGAGAGTAATCTGGAGTTTGTGAACCTAAAGTTGATGGTAAAGATCCTATAACAATCGGATCTTGCATATTTTCATCAAGGTACATAATCAAAACCCAAGTACCTTCAACCAATTGAGAAATAGCACCTGCAGTGGAAGATGCATTAGCAGGATGCATTACCATAGACCAAGGCAAACTATCAATAGGTACTTCATTTACTCTGTCTGATGAATGCAAACCAAACACACGAACTCTTACACGACCCATTAATTTTGGATCATGCCTATCCTCAACTACACCAATATAAAAACCATTATTCATTATCGAAAAAATCTCCAAATATTCCAGATATAAAAGACTCAGGATCTTTCGTATCGTAATTAGCTAAAAGCGACTCTTGTGAGCGTGGCGGATTACCAAAATTAGGTGGTTCTTTATTAACATAGAGATGTGCATCTTCTCCCATTCCATCTCTAATTAACTCAAGTGACATTGTATATTCATTATTTTTTATATAATGCCTTAATGCAGCAATAAGATATTTTCCAGAATTAACTTTATCATCAGGATCTTCATTTTGCAACTTTGGTGAAAATCTATACCATTTAAGTTCAACTGTTTTGCCAGCTTCTAAATCCGTGACAGAATTCATATATACATTTACTGATGTTGACTTCAATCTTTTCATATAAGATGCCATACCAGCAGCAATATTTTCGTCAATTGTATTTAAGTTTGGATGATCGTCAAAAGATAAATTATTTCTATACTGTACTGGGGCCTTTGTTGTTCGTATTCCGTTAACTAACACATTATCAGGGTTATCAGTATTTATGACATCATCAAAAGTAAAAAACGTAGAGATCCAATCTTTACTACAATATGTCGGGGCATGAATTGTAAAATCGAAGTCCGTAACATTATAGCTTCTTTCACTAACATCAACTGCTAATGTTTGACATGCATACGCCCCATTCCCTAACTGATCTAATGTATTATATGCACGATTAATTTTTACATCATATGCCTGATTTCTAAAGTTTTCAAGTTCAACCATAGTGCTTCTAGGATTTAATGATACAGTATTTTTGGGGTCAATAGTTAAAACAGGATCTTGATCTAACATGTTACCCATTGAGTTTAATACAGGCCTTTCTCCATACAAAGTATCATATACAAATATTGGAGTTTTGTCTGCAGCAGGTGTTGCCTTTTGAATCATATTGATTGCAGCTAAAGGCTTTATATATGGAAAAACAATATTATGACTGTAATATCCTTGTGTTTTTACATCTAATTCTTCTAGTAAAAACTCTGAATATATGTCTTTTATAATATCTGCTGAATTTCCTTTGTATGATTTTGAAAATAAAGATATTGAATTACGTACTTGTTTTTCTGATGTAATTGATATACCATAACCGCCAGTTGTTTCATTTATTTGTTTAGCGTCAAAAACATCTGTAACATAAAAAACTTTTGCGATAGTTTTATCTTCGCGTTCCCAAGCAATTAATACTTTTTCTTGTCCAATGAACGGAAACTTAGACAACATAGCGGAATTATCTACAATAATAATTTCGCCATACATAAATGGAGTATAAATTGATTCATATAAAGATATTTCAGTTATGTTTGATGTAATATCAACTGTACTTTTATTATATCTTTCAATAACAACTGCCATGCCCTTAATTTTTTTGGGCATAAGCGCATAAACATTAGGATCTAAATTATCAGCCATTATCTACCCATTTGTCTTTCAAATTCAGATGTAATATTATATATTTTATCTGGTCGTATTACTTTAAGTTGAGAATATGTATCGTTAATTGATGTTTCATATTCAAGTATAGTAACAGGAGTACCCAATAAATTATTCCAAAGCACCCATTCACCATCTGAAGTTTCATAGTGGTGTGGTGCATTGTAATATTCTACAACATTTGCAATTTCAACAGAATCTCCCGACGTTTCTCCAGTAATAGTAAATGTTTGATTGAGAGGAAAATTATTTTCAGATGTAACATCAACAGTCAAATAACCAAGAGATGTAAATTTATTAGTCAAAATTCCTTCATACGATGCAAAAGAAACTTTTTCCGATATTTGAAATTTGTTTGCTAACGTTTGCTCAGGAGCTAACTTAAGAGCGTATCCAGGATATTTTTCTGATAAGTATTCTATAAGTTCAAAGTTGTATTCTTTTGCTACATATTCGTAAGTATTTATTATATTTTTATTCAATAAAAATATTGTCCAATAATATTCTGGAGTACCATATATTTTTTGTGATATTGTATCAAGCCTATCGCCATTAACTAAATTATAATATGTATAAAAGCTAATGTCATCGGCAATTTTTTCTAAAATGCGAGTATAATGCGCAATATTAACTACCTCTAAAGTTTTATCATTTACTCTAAAGGTACCTTTTTTAAAATTTCTAAAATAAGACATATTTAATATCCTAAATCAACAAAAGCTTTATTGATAGGTTTAATTTCTTTAAACGATAATCCAAGATTAATTTCAACTGGTAAATTATCGACTCTAAAATAAGACATTGAGTTTGGATTATATGCAACATTAACACCTTCACAAAATACTTCTGGTATTTTAATAACACTGTCCGAATTACCTATGTTAATATTAAATGCTTCTGGAAAGTTATAAACAGCATTTACCGAATGTAAACTTGGGTATGCAGCTTTTCTAAAAAATTTTATAATATTTGGTATAGCTTCTATTTCATTTTCATTTGATGGAATAAGGTTAAATGAAAATGAAAATGTTCTAATATTAGGAGATTTAAATAACATAAACTCTCTAGGATTTAATGCAACCTGCTCTTCCTTAGCAAATTCAGCAGCCACATTACCAACAGCAGAACCAACGGCAGCTCCTCCAAGTAAACTAGAAAACCCGCTTAATCCTAAAGAAGCAATGCCAGCTGCCCCTAACCCGGTTAATACTGCAGCTGAATTTTTATTTGTTAGGGCTGCTTTTGCAACCTCTTGTACATCTTCTTCAGTAATAGAAGAGCCTCTTCCACTTCTAAAACTTTCCACTGCAGCACCTACCAATCCAGTTGACTCTGTTTGATAATTAAATGAATCAGATACCGTATAATTTGCAGGAAAATATAAAGCAACAGAATTTCCCGTTTCAACAGAATCAATTTTTGATCCTACGTTATTATACTGTGCTTTATGTGTAGTGAATACGACATATGGACTTTCATCATTTTGAGAATTAGAAGGGAACCGAAGACGGGCCATAAATACTCCGTAATGTTTTAATTTTATGAGATTATTTATATGGCATATCGTGGTAGATTTACACCAAAAAATAAAGATAAGTATAAAGAGCGATCGGAACAATATAAAAAATTAGGAATTAAACCACCATCATCTAAAGGTATGCTTTGGTGGAATGATGGAAAAACTGTTGTTAGATCAAAAACGTGTCCAGGTGAAAATTGGGTAAGAGGAAGAAAAATTGGCTAACTATTATAAAGGAAAATATAAAGTAAAAAATAAACACAAATATGTTGGCGATGTAAATAATGTGATATACAGATCCAGTTGGGAAAGAGCTGCACTAAAATGGCTTGATGAAAATCAAGATATAAAATATTTTGGATCAGAGGAAATTGTCATACCGTATCGTTGTGCTACAGATAATAAAATACATCGATACTATGTGGATCTTTGGTTTGAAAATTCTAATGGTGAAAAATATATCATCGAAATTAAACCAAAGAAAGAAACGGCACCACCTAAAAATCCTGGACGGCGTACAAAAAAATACATAAGCGAATCACTAACATACATTAAAAACCAATCAAAGTGGGAAGCTGCACAAGAATTCGCAATGAAACATGGTCTTAAATTTGATATATGGACTGAAGATACTTTACGATCTTTAGGTATTAAAATCCTTAAGTAATTCAGTATAAATAATACTATGGCTGAAGAATCATTATTCAAAAAATTACAAACCGAAATTGCAAGTAAAGGAATTGCGCGCCGCACTGAAGAATCGCGTAGGTGGTTTGCGGAAAAAGCTCGAGACTTAACTTCAATCAATCGGCGAAATTTACTTAGGGATCCTTTATTGGAGGAACGTACACGACCATTAGTTGGTCGCATGTATCATTATTTTTATGATCCAAAATACAAAGATCAACTTCCATATTATGACAGGTTTCCTTTAACTATAATGGTCGGACCAGCACAAGATGGTTTTTATGGAATTAATTTACATTATATTGAACCAATGACTCGTGCAATTCTCCTTGATAAGTTAATGGATGTTGCAACAAATAAAAGATACAATGAAAATACTAGACTTAAGATAAATTATCAAATATTATCAGCCGCGGCTGAATATCGTGAATTTAAGCCATGCTTTAAACACTATTTAACAAAACATTTAAAATCAAAAGTTGCATTGATCCCAGCGTCAGAATGGGACATTGCAATATTTTTGCCGACTGAACAGTTTAAAGGTAAAAATAAGCGATCAGTTTGGAACGAATCTAAAAGGATATACCGATCATGAGTACTGTAGATCAGATGCTCGCGCAATTTAGATCATCAGGTGGTACAGCCCGTGGTAATCGCTATCGAATAATACTTGATAGGGGTGATGGAGACAAACTTAATATACTTTGCGATTCAGTAACATTGCCAGGAAGACAAATTGCTACGTCTGACTACATGACAACCATGAAGTCATACAAAAAGCCTTATGCCTTTTTAAATGAAGATGTTACAGTTAGCTTTATATTAACAAATGATTGGTATTCATGGAATTACCTTAAAACATGGCAGTCACTTGTTATCAATGATATTGATGAACAATTGGGTGTGTATACTGTGAATACAAAAGATATATACACGCGACAGGTTACAATAGAACACTTAAATCAAAATGACGAAGTTACTAAAGTAATTACTTTATATGCAGCTTATCCCACTTCTTTAAGCAGTATGGAATTATCAAATAGTAATGAAAATCAAGTATTGAGATGTACTGCTGTACTTTCATACGATAATTGGAAAGAAGAAACACTATTTTCTCGTCGTGAGCAAATACTTGAATTACCAAGAAAATCTGAGTCATTTAATATCAAAGGTGCTGATCAATTCTTGCCCATAAAGACTGACCCATTCAAAAATCAAACGCCAGAACAAAGATTGCCAAGAAAATCTGAGTCATTTATAAATCAACCAGCTGAACAATTTTTACCACGTCAATTTAGTCCGTTTGAATATGAATTAGGATTTGACACTAGAAATCTTCCACAAAATAATCAAGCATTTATAAATCAACCTGATTTTATTTCTTTACCCGTTGTAGAATCATTTTCAAATTCACGTATATCCAGTATACAGTTACCGCTTAATGACACACAATTTGAAAGATTTGCTAATTTTGAAAATTTGCCGCCACGAGAATTTGGTTTGTCTAATAACTCCAGTATTATAGAAAATTCTTTACCTAGACGCGATGATTCATTTACTGGGCAAAGAATTCCTATTTCACTGCCTAGACGCGATGATTCATTTACTGGGCAAAGAATTCCTATTTCACTGCCTAGAGCTAATGATGCATTTGAAAATGCTGGCGCATCTTTAGAACTACCAAGACCTATTGTTCCATCTGCAGTCACTAGATTTAATTTACCAACAGTTACACCAGTTTTACAGCCTCCTCCTCCTGTAGGCCCATTTCAAAATCCAGCAAATATAACTAATTTACCAGGATTAGAGCCATCACCTACAAGACTCTTTGATGCGTCTAGTCTTCCAACATTGACTAATCAACAACCTGGTACCATAAACACATCTGAATTACCAGGATTAGAACCACCACCCGCAAGACTCTTTGATGCGACTAGTCTTCCAACATTGGCCAATCAACAACTTGGTACCATAAACACATCTGAATTACCAGGATTAGCACCAACGATTACAGGTAAAATAGATTTAAAAACACTGCCTACAATAACGGCGCCAGTAAGTAAAGATTCAAAAATTGATAATTTGCCGAACGCAAATCCAGTTAACTTTAATATAAAATAGGAGTAACATATTATGGCTTTGCCTAAGTTAGATACACCAAAATATGAAATGACAATTCCATCAAGTGGTAAAAAAGCTGTATATAGACCATATCTTGTTAAAGAAGAAAAAGTCTTGATGTTAGCTATGGAATCGAATGATCAAAAACAAATGATACGTGCTCTCAAAGACGTCATTAAATCTTGTACTGAAGATACTGTTGATGTTGAATCATTAGCACTATTTGATATTGAATATATTATTCTTCAATTAAGAGGTAAGTCAGTTGGGGAAACTACTGAAATAGGTCTTAATTGCAAATCATGCGATACTAAAAACGATGTAAGTGTTAATTTGGAAAACATTACTGTTAATGTTCCTGATAAGTCAAAAAGAAAAATTCAATTAACTGATAATGTTGGGATTATGATGAAATATCCTTCAGTTAATTCTGTTGTTGAGTCAGATTTTAATGAAGAAAATATGACAATTGATAAAATTTTTGATGTTATTATTAATTGTATTGATTCAATTTATTCTGATAATGAAATTTTTGATGCAAAAGAACAAACTAAATCTGAGTTAAAAGATTTTCTTGAATCACTTAATTCAGAGCAATTTTCTAAAATAAAAAAATTCATTGAGGCAATTCCAACTGCATCTCTGCCAGTGGAATTTACATGTAAAAATTGTGGAGAACATAATGAAATTGATATAAAAGGTTTGGCCAATTTTTTCGGCTAGCCCTTTCTCATGAATCAATTGTTAATCATTATAAAGTAAATTTTGCATTAATGCAGCATCATAATTATAGCTTAACTGAACTTAATGAAATGGTACCATGGGAAAGGGAAATTTATATTGCACTATTAGTTGAATATATTAAAGAAGAAAATGAAAGACTGCGAAAAAGGAAAACACATTGACCTATCATAGGCCACATAGAGAAAAATATTTGTATCCAAATCGTGAATACGAATATCCAAGATATTCGCATTTAAACTATGAATATGAATATCCAATTGACAACGAAAAATTGTCAAATTATGATTATAATAATGATGGAACCCTAAATCGAAGAGAAGTTGAATTATCTCAATTATTGCATGATATTGAAATAAAAAGTAAAAAACTCAATGCACAAAAAAGAATGGCATGGGTTTCTCTTGTAATGATAGGTATAGTTACATTTGTTTTATTTACACCAGCAATTAGTGAATCTAGGATTGATGTGTTAAGTGATTTATTAGCAATGTTTTATATTTCATGTGCAGGTATTACTGGAGCTTATGTCGGAGTTACAGCTTGGATTTCTAGGAAATAAAAATGACATTAGAAGACGTCACAATTCAACTAAAAACAATTAATACAAATATAAGTGGCTTAAAGTCAGAAACAGTAGACACTAATGAATACTTGTTACTGACAGCTGATACCATTACGACAAAATTTGATGAGCTTTTAAAAAGTTTTGAAAGTTTAGAATACTTAATAGATTTTTTTGAAGGAAAGTCTCTTAAAGAACTTGAAGAAAGACGTGAAGAAAACGCAAAAAACGATAGGCTAATTGCTGCACTTGAAAATTTAGGTAATGATACACTTGAAGAAAAAGAAAATGAAAAAGAGGGCGTAGGTTTAGGTGGATTGTTGACTGGTCTTGCTATAACATTAGGTACTATTGGCAGTGTAATATCTGCTCAAATAAAAGCCATAAAATTATTTACAACCCAATTTACAAATTTAGTTAAGTTATTTTTTAAAGCTGTTACGCCGAAGTTTATAACCGAAGGAATTGCTAAAGCAACTAAAAATTTTAGTTCATCTATCGTTAAGCAATTTAAAACACTACGAACAACTTTATCTACAACAATAGGAAATATAGGTACTGCAATTAAAGGTACCATTACATCTTTGTTCGGTAGTCTTGCAGCTCAATTTAATTTATTAAAGACTAGCATTGCGCAATCAAAAATATTTCAAGGTGTTAAAGCAACTGTTGCTGCATTTTTTAAACCCTTTGCTGTTGCATTTAAAACATTAAAAGATATAACAGGAATAGCTACTAAAGTAGGTGGTGTCTTTTCTGGATTATCAGGTACACTGAAAGCGTTTGCTGGAGTGTTTAGTAAAACTCTTGGTATTGCATCTAAGTTATTTCTTCCACTCACAATAATTATAACTCTTTGGGATACTGTAAAGGGTACTATCGAAGGATTTAGTGAAGAAGGGATTATTGGTGGAATCAAAGGCGCAGTAACAGGCCTATTCAATTCATTAATTTTTGGGCCTCTTGATTTAATTAAAAGCGCAGTATCTTGGGTCTTAGGATTTTTTGGATTTGAAAAGGCAGAAAAAATTCTTGATTCTTTTTCCTTTGAAGACACATTTACAACAATTATTGACGCATTATTTTCTCCTGTCGAATTCGTAAAAAATTTAATTAATACTATTGTAAACAACTTTAAGGAAGGCGGTATAGTTGAAATTTTACAAAGTGTATATGAATTATTTACTTCAATAGTTTCAGCTCCACTCGAGTTAATCAAAAATGCAGTATCTTGGATCTTAGGCGCATTTGGTTTTGAAGAAGCAGAAAAGCTTTTAGATTCATTTTCCTTTAAAGAAACATTTACCAAAATTATTGATGCACTGTTTTATCCACTTGAATATTTACAAAATGCAATTGGTAACGTATCTAAATTTATTAAAGATAAGTTTGGCTCAGTTTTATCGTTTTTTGGAATTAGCGACAATGAAGAAAATTTGCAAAAAGAAGTCAATGACGCAAAACTGATTGAACAAGAAACTAAAACTGCTGGTGCAGTTGCTGTTGATCCTGAAACTGGAAACATAGTAACTCAAACTTCTTTTAAAGATGGCAAATACAGCGTTGAAGAATCAGAGCGTATACTTGAAGCAAGGGGATTAAAGCCACTGAATGGTGAAGAAAGATCTCGTATTGAAAAGCAATTGGCTAAAAATCGTGAACAAAAAGAGTTAGCGCTAAAAGAAATGGAAGAAAGCCCTAAGCTTGCTGACTTTATTCCATCAATAGACGATATAACCGCTAATCTTAAAAATATAGGGACATCAATTTGGGATTCAGTAACATCAGTTTTCGATTCAATTACTGAATCTATTAAGGAAGTTGACTTATCACAATTTTTGAGCGATGCTGCTAATATCGGTATTAACTTTTTCAAAAATATACTAAAAGGCATATTGCCATCGCCAGATGCAATGACGATAGATATGCCTTCAGTTGATCTTGGCTTTACTGAAATTGGTGGCGGTAAAATTAATTTGAATCCTATCCCTGATTCATTATATGAATTTGCTGGGTTGAATCCAAAGACTGGTGAAAATATTTCGCCCCCATCTAATAAAAAGGCAGAAGTACTTAGTAGTCAAATGGCAATGGCAACTAATGAGCAAAATCAAATAAAAGAAACTGTTAACAACACAAACAATATTGTGAACGCTCCTAGCACTAACAACAATATTGTAAATAATAGTTCAACTACTAATGTATATAATCCGCCGCCACCACCAATAAGACAGCCTAATTCGCCTTCTGACACAATTTGGAATGCTGCAGCAATAGCGCCATAATATTTTATAATAATAAAAAGGGAACCGAAGTTCCCTTGTTTTGATTAGCTTTGTGCTGCTAGTTTAGCAAAATACGATAAAGTATCGTTATCGTCATCAGAAGATGACGAGCTAACCTCTGGTTCAGGATCAACTGTCGATGCTTTAGGTGCAGATACCTTAGGACGATCATCTACTTCATCAAGTGAAATTGATTCTGCAGTCGTCATTGGTGTTGCATCATCGCCAAGTACTTGATTCAACTTAGCTTTGAGTTCCGCATATGACTTATAACTCTTAGGATCAGTGAACTCAGAAAGAGCATGAAGCTTGTTATAAATTGCCTCGAGTTCTTCATCGTCATCGGACAGCGGTTTAGAGGAATTAAACTCTGACTTGTCATAATTGCGATAACCTTCAACATTACGAATTTTCAGTTTAAAGTTTGCGCCTTCCCAAAAATCAAAAGGATTGACTGGTTCTTCATCTTGAAACTGAGGAGTCATAATATCAGTGATCTTGTCAAAGATTTTTTTACCAAACTGAAACAAAAATACCTTGCCTTCGTTTTCAGGATTGCTTGGATCAGATACAACGTAAATGTTAGACACATAGTGCAAACGGCGCTTACGATCGCGAACAGTTTGTTTATCTTCTTCACGACCCGTATTCCAAAGTACTGAATTCATTTCAGAAACTGGATCTGGTTGACCAATTGATGTAAGAGATTTTTCAATATACCAACGACCAGTTGGTCCTTTGAAACCATGATCCCAATAGCGAACCCAAGGGAGATCTTCACCTTCGGCTGCTGGTAGGAATCGAATTACTGCATAACCATTACCAGATTTATCAACCGTTGGTTTCCAAAAACGGTCATCACCATATGATTTTTGTTCACCACCACCAACTTTTTCTGCAGCGTTTTTGAGTTTATCAATAGCGGCTGAACGATTCTTTTTAAGATTTGCAAATGACATTTATATTTCCTTTTAAAGTATTAGCTGAATTATCCACAAATTACTCATCATATATTTTATTATTATAACACAGTATGCTCATGATGTAAATACCCTAAGTGCGATCTTTTTCATTTTTTCAAGATCAGGGTTAACAAAGGTAGAATATTTTTGAATGCGCTTTTTCATATCAGGCCAAATGATCGTATCAGTAACACCACACTTCTTAGTGAAAGATACAAGTTTGTCGAGTATGACTACCGTTTCAAGACTTATCTTACCTTGCATATAATAATATACAACAGTCGGATAGGGTGAAAATGTAGGCTTAAAAAGCTCATCAAAATTATTTACCAATTCGTATAATGTATTTATATCTTGTTCGAATGTATATGACAGAGACTGATTACGTCGTTGCCATTGCGTCCATGTATTCTCATCGGTTAACATATCACCGACCCACTTCTTTTCAGACGCAAACTGAGCCACAAAAAAGTTAATGAGTTCATTAGGTTCATTGAACTTGTTTGCAATTTTAGCAAAATGGAATTTGTCACGACGCTTCCAAAATGATTTTTGAGTAGCTGATGTTTTGTAATTATACTTTACACAATCATATGTATCAGATTCAAAGTGCATTTTGACTGCCATATAAAACCTAAATGCATCGTATGGTTCTATTCTCATATTGGAAGTTGATTACCTCCTTTAATCATGTTAAGATCAATTGCCTCTGCTTCAATTTTGTTTTTGATGATAGGTGATATGAGGTTACCGACATCAGCCGTATCCAAATCAAAATCTTTACATACCTCGATCACTGCATCAATATAACCAATCTTTGAAGCCGATGCCTTTTCTTCTACAAGTTTAGTGAATCGTTTTTTAGTGAGTATTGTATTTTCAAGTTCTTCATCTATGCTCATTTATCCATTATCCTCAATAAAATTGTGTCTTTGTTGATTCGTCCATTAGGTACCGATGTTTTTGTCGTAAGCTTATTCCATTCATTGTCAATTTGCTTTGGTGTTTTTGACAATGCAATTGGAATGAACACTTCAGGTTTACGTAGTCGAGTACACCTTGACTTTTCAGTATCAATATTATTAATAGTTGTACCTTTGACTTCGAATCCAGACGTGGATGATGTTACGTATTCAGTGAGCATTCGCGTTTTAACATTAAAGGTAAACAACCTATATGCACCTGGAATCTGAATCGGATTAACGGACATAAGTTTGTTTTCAGTACATTCCTTAAGATACTGTAGTCGTTGTATTTGTTTGTCAGCTGCACGAGCCTTAGGTACACGAGGAGCACGAGTAACCTTTTTAGTTGCCTTGATTCTTTCAAGATCAGCTATCATTCCTTTCACGACACCTAGCCGACGTTTAAGTTCTGCTCGTGGAAGATGTGAATAACCTTCGACTGCCTGACGACAGTTTTTGTTATATGCATCATCGTATTCAGACAACCAACGCTCGACTCGCTTAAGTACAATGGGTACTGCCATTGCTTTAAGATCATGCGTCTTAAAGAGATCATACAGTTTAATATCTGTCTTCTTACCTTCGGTCCATTCATCTTCCAAACGATCGATGTCAACCATAACAGTTGACCATACCTTTTGTGCAAGGAGTTCTTGCGGATTGGGTTTTTTTACATCTGGTTTAGACTCTACTTCCAGCCCTAGTTTTTGTTTACCAGGTTCAATCAAATCATCGTAGTATTCTTTCACTCGATTCAGATATGCAGTACTGACATCATCAAAATCCATTCCTGTTTTTTTCCAGTAAATGGCTGCAGCTAAATGAGTGTACATGTGAAAGTGATATTCAGAGTTTGCAAGTATAGCTCGTGCATCCTCCTTTGAATATTCTTCACGTATATACTTTTTTGTGATGTCAGATATGATCTTACGATCGACCTCTGCCTGAAAGTAATACTTACAAGCAGGAAATCCTTTATCGGTTGGACAACCAGGCAACCCCAACTTAGCGCGCTTGGGTGGTGCCTTAGGTTTACGTGGTACCTTTACGGATAATGCCATTATTGCAATACCTCAAACTGTTTAACACTATCGACTTTAAATGAACGCCATCCATCTGCATTAACATCAAAAACTCGAATTACGTCTGATGTTTTTTCTGCTTCCTCATTAAAGGAAAACGTTTTAGGACGATGTTGTTCAGGCACTTCAGCCATTTTAAGTGTACACGTCATGTCTCGTTCTTCACCATTTACCTTAGTAAACAGCACACGGCACTTGCGAATGCGAAGTAGTTCTAGCATTTCATTACGAGTATATTCCATTAGTTTCTCCTCATTGTTGAATAATCGACTGGGTTAGCGTCCTTGCCTACAGGTACACTGTTGCTTTTATGCATTGTCGCAATACCGACCATATAGTCACCGCTATAGGACTTTGACTCTACCTTTGAGGTATTACCACCACTAGTACCTTTAGACTTGTAGACGGGCGTTTCGCGGATGTAACGTTTCTCTATTGGTTTTGATACAATAGGTTTGGTTACTTTACGACCAGAGCCCGTACGATATGCCACGTACTCGTCAAGTGTTGCAAATTGCAACTGTGGTAAATTGTCACGCCGAGCTTGCTTGTTATGCTCACGCCATTCAGATTCATATGCAGTTTTGTCAATTTTGACTTTACGTTTACGAGTATTAAGGGTCGTAAGACCACGTTGCAGATGCATAGTCATATTAATGCCACTCATTGTCAAAACGGGTTGTGTGAGCAAAGGTATCAACGATACCTGAGTCACGGATTACACGACGAGTCGTACGCTCGTCATCATACATAAACTGTTCGTCAAACGCATCCATTGAATCCTTTGACTTGCGACCGGCACGTGCATTACGTGCAGCCTTTTTGGTTTTTGACTGTACTTTCTTTTTGAACTGCGTTTTTTCGGCAGCACGACGAATAAGTTCGAGGCGATCGACAGACATATAGTACTCCTAAAATAATATTATACCACAGTT
>PR_CR_10_Liq_2_inCRDRAFT_1000069_pt1 | contig 30092 bp, 24 predicted proteins | sample PRCRCaboRojoPR_FD_10245 | JGI IMG/M metagenome (IMG submission 10245) | reverse complement strand
TCGGGTATCTGAAAAAGGTTATTCAAGCCGAACGCCCCGATACTAAACAGAAGAACGGGAAATAACTTTTCGTACTTAGGCGTATCCATTGTTTTGATTTTCAGTTACTAATGCATGTGTAACTGGAACAAGGACAGAGCGCAGATGTTGGTTTTCGCTACGGGCGGCTGATTTTGAAACTCAGTGCGCCAAGTGGGAACGGGCTGTAATAGAAGCTTCCCACATTCCAGCCAAGCGGGTAGGTAAGGTTGAAGTCCAACCGCCGGCCAATGAGCTGTATACCGGGAAGCACCAGGGTGCCTTCTATAGGGGCACCGGTCAGTATTTCTGCCTGTAGGGCGAAAAAAGATTTGACCGACCAGTTCATATTCAGGGTATAGACCGGAGAGGGGCGCAGGTTGCCCTCCACCTGTACCATTGCCAGCCCTGTTGAGAGGTTGCGGCTCCGCGAGCCCACAGAGAAAGTGGCGTGGTAGAAATTATGGGTGGAGAAACCGCCTTCGTAATCGGGCAGGTTCAAAAAGATGCCACCGATCCCTACGTTGATCAGGTCCTTTCGGATGGGGATGCTGAACTTTGGGGCGATGGCATAGGTGAACGTATGGTCAGAGGCAGTTAAAATACTGGAAGCAATATCGAAGCCGGCACCGATGGAAAAGAAATCGGTTATACCCACAGCTGCAAAGTTGGCCGTGAGCATGTAGGAGCGCCAGTAAACCTCGCCCTTCTTCAGCCCGTAACCGGTATTGGGACCAATCTGATTCAGGTAGCTGCTCACCGGCGGGCTCCACAACCCCAGTGTATCAATGTGATGGATTTGATCATTGTTGATCATTGTTTCCCGCCGGGCATCTTTTAGCCAAAACTGGTACCCGGCACTGTCCTGTCGTACACTACGCCCCTTCAGGGCCCGCCCGTCTGTTGTGATGATGAGGACTTCATAGTCTGGCGTGAACTGAGCTGCCGCAACAACTGGGAACAGGCTCACGAGGAAGAAGAAAAGGCCGGAAAACCGGGAAACACTCCAATAGGGCATTAACATCCTGGGTGATTTAAGTTAGTCAGTCTATAAACACAGACCGCTTATCAACCCGGCACTGCCCATCGATATAGACGCGCTCCACCAGATCAGTGCCGAATGCGTAAGGCAGGTATGCCAAAGAGGGCAGGGGGGCAGTAAGTATAAAGCTGCCGCGTTTGCCCCGGGCTATACTGCCGAGTTCGGCTTCCAGCTCCATAGCTTTGGCGCCATTCAGCGTGGCGGCACAGATCGCCTCTTCTGGTAACATGCCACACTTCAGGCAAGCGAGGGCTAGCACGAACTGCATCCGTCCGGAAGGGGTTGACCCCGGGTTGTAATCCGTAGCCAGAGCAACGGGCAAGCCGGCATCAATCAGCTTACGGGCGGGTTGATAGTGTCCTCCAATGAAGAAGGGGGCCGAGGGCAAAAGGGTTGGGATGCACTGCCCATTTTTTAGGATTTCCAACTCCGCATCCGAGACGACTTCCAGGTGGTCAACCGAAACAGCGCCGTTGGCTACCGCTGCTTCAATGCCGCCCATGCTGTTGAATTGGTTGGTGTGTACTTTGGCTTTCAGGCCATATTTGGCGCCGGCTTCCATGACCCGCTCCATTTCGGCAACGGTGAAGAACCCTTTCTCACAGAAGGCATCCACGTAATCCGCCAGGTTTTCTTCCGCAATGCGGGGCAGCATTTCGTTGACGATGAGGTCGAGGTAAGCTTTGCGGTCTGATTGGTAAGCCGGGGGCAGGGCATGGGCACCAAGGAAGGTCGCTTTGACAGGGATAGGCGCTTTTTCGCCCAGTCGGCGGATGACCCGGAGCATTTTGAGCTCGCTTTCTACAGTCAGCCCGTAGCCGCTTTTGATTTCAATGGCCCCTGTACCGTAGCTGATGACTTCACGGAGGCGCCCCCATGCTGAGTCGAAGAGCTCCGCTTCGGAAGCTTCCTGCAACCGGCGGGCAGAGTTGAGAATGCCACCGCCCCGGCGGGCGATTTCTTCGTAGCTAAGCCCTTTGATACGGTCTACAAATTCTTCTTCCCGGCTGCGGGCAAAGACCAGGTGGGTATGGGAGTCGCACCACGCAGGCAAAACAGCACGCCCGCTGCAGTCCACCACTTCATCGGCGTGGTCCGGGCAGGCCGGCATGAGGCCAAAGTTGGTGATGTTGCCGTTCTCGACAAGCAAAAAAGCATCTTCCATTACCGGTATTTGCTGCATGGCACTGCCCGCATAGGAAGCCTGAGGGTGAGTCTGTGCGAGCGCGAGGAAACNAACGTTGCGGAGGAGAAGGCTGGGCATGGTTTTCAAGTTGGTGAAAGGCAAAAATAGAGTTTATTAAGGTGGATTTTGTAAAGGATATGGATGAGTATTTTTTACCAGATCAAAGAACGCCCGGAACCTCGTAGCCAAAGCTACGAAGGTGAGGACCTGCCTGCGTGTCGATACTTCGGCAGGCAGGCGAGATGCAGAGCTGGTGAAAAAGACCATTCAGAGACATACAAAATTTGCGTTAATAAACTCAAATAAAAAACGGATGCTCTTAAAGAAGAACATCCGTTAAGCTGGGTAAGCCAGCTGGCCTGAAAATACGGGGGGTAAGGCACTCTGCTGGATCAGCTATTCCATTCCATTATTCTTCCATCTTTTTGATAAAGCTGTCGGGGTACCTTGCAGCTACTGTCTTTTGGTACTGTTCTGCCTCTGCTCTGGTTTTAAAATTAATGGCACACAAGCGGTATACAGTACGGCCATTTGAGCCCTTTACCAAAAATACATGCCCTTGAGCTCCGTAGCGTTCAAGGTTACCCTTTTCCCGGTAAGCATTCTGATGGCTAGAGAATACGCCAACCTGCAGTGCGAAGGAGCTTTTCGGCTTTTCAACCTTATATGCGGTTTGCGGGTGCTTATAAATACTAGGATACGGTTCTGAGACCGGGCGCACCGCCTGCGCAGGTGGTTGAGCTGGGTTTGATTGTTGGTGGGCGTAGTCAGGGATACTGCCGGAAACGACATCGGGAATCAGCCTTGGTCTGGATATTTTTCGGTCTACCGCTTTATAAGACGCTGGTCGTGCATGTCCACCCTTCGCTTTGGCAGGCATGATGCGGTGTTCCGGGGTATCGTAGTTGCGAAGCGTAGCCAGCATTTCATTAGCGGTCTGCTTGCCGGTGAGGCCACCGATAAGTTCCCCTTTTGTACTAAAGATTAAGGTAGTAGGGAGCTGGTTGATCTCGAACTGATGCTGTAACCGCGCTCCTTCCGGCTGCTCAATATCCACTTCTGCCGCCAGGTAGTTGCCTTCAATGTATGCTGCCAGTTGCTCATTAGAAAAGGTGTATTGATTCATCCACTGGCACTGCTCCACATGGGCAGCTGTAAAATGAAGGAAAAACAATTTACCTTCTGCTTTGGCTTTTTGCTGGATTTCCTGGTAGTCGGATGCCGTGAACTGAAGCGGATTAGGCTCAGCGATTGAGTCTGCTGCACTGAGGCAGAAGCTTGGCAGTAGCACTGCCAGGGTGAGTAATGTTTTCATGAGATACGGTTTTCGGTAAATACTAATCTTGACAGGTGTAGTTTTTGTGCACATCATTTTATACGGTCGTTTGAGTAAATAGATTCGTATACATAACCCTTTTTTCGGTTGGGTTATTACCGAAAAGGGGGGGCTTCTCACTGCGATTGGGCTGTGCTTAGCTCACGGAAAAATGAACGGAATGCACAACTAGCCGTAGTGCCGTTGAATAGTGGTTTGCTTTGTGTTGGTTGGTATCAGGAGAAGTGTTGCGGGTAGTGCCTGAATATAGAATGCCTGTTGAAGAGGCAATGGAATCTCTGACTCCAAATACTTTAGGCTATAAAGATAAGGGAACGGCAGACAACAGTCAAGGACCGGGGGGAATATTTGGATGAAAAATAATTATTTTCCCCTAATGTGACACTTTACAAAATCAATTAAAGCTTTGTGATTGCCGGCCAGTTCTTCTGAGGCATCGTAGAGTTCTTCAAATTTCATTGCGGCCATTTGATAGGCTTTTGAGCCGCGTGTCGATTCATCAAGTGAATTGGTCTTATATTCGAAGCAGGTATGTATACTTTTGATTACTTTGAGGAGTTCATCAGCTCGTTTGGTGAACTGCTCAATCAGTTCATTCTCATTGGCTGAGGGCGCCTGATAATGTTCATTAGCGACCTGAAGGTTGTCATCGATGCTCAGGTCCCGCTTTGTGAGGTCAAGGATAGGGACGCCAAAGAGATTGGAGAGTTTGAGCAGGTTGCAGATTTTAGGCTCTGCACTACCATTCTCGTAAGAAGCAATGTTGCCCCGGTTGAGACCAATACGCCTGCCGAGCTCATCTTGGCTGAGCTTCATCTGCTTGCGCAGAAAACGGATGTTGCGGTGCAAAAGAATTGTATCGTGTGTTTCCTTAACCAGGCTCATGATTTGGATGGCTTTTCCTGCAAAAAGACCAAACGATGAAGTTTACCGTTTTGCATTATTCATTCTAAAATACAAATGAAGCCCCGCATGGTTTAGTTGTGTTAAGATTTTTAACGATTCAGAAGGGCTATGCCATTGAACTGTCAAATCAACTACACCTGCAACAGAAAGCTCCGCAAAAGGGAAATTTTATTTGCAAATTCGATGTTAGAACTGTAAATTTGTAAATAATAATTACAAAGGCTAATTCATCAAACATAAATCACCGACTATGCTATATACAGTGCAAAATCAGATTCAGGAACAACTGGACAGCATCAGCAGTTCGCTTCGGGCGTTTTCGCTCAAGTTGACCGGTAATCCGGTTGATGCTGAAGACCTGTACCAGGATACAGCTGTCCGCATTATCACTAATGCAGACAAATACAGACAAGGCACAAACTTTAAAGCCTGGGCGGTGACCATCATGCGTAACATCTTCATCAACAATTACCGTAAGAAGGTGCGCCGTAATATGATCATCGACCAAACGCCTAATAACTATTATCTCAACTCCGGAGACAAAACGGTGGAGAACGATGGGGAAAATAATGTGGCTTACAAAGAGCTGATGAAAATGGTCAACTCTCTGCCCGAGGACTTTTGCCGTCCGTTTATGATGGCCTATCAGGGCTACAAATACGACGAGATTGCGGAGCAGCTGGGCTCTCCGCTCGGAACAATAAAGAGCCGCATTTTCTTCGCCCGTAAGAAACTGCAAAAAATGTATGCTGAAGCCCAGAAAGAGCGCCGGGCTTAGAAGCGAAAATTTAATTTGTTGTTGTAGAAAAGCGGGGTTGAGTTGCAAAAGCAGTTCAACCCCGCTTCAGTTTTATACATATGGGAATCAAAGGCGCCACTAATCCATGAAATATTTCTATATTGGTTATCTGTTACCAAATCCCCGAAAACAGAGCACATGAGCAAACTTAAAGTCCGTAGCGGTAAGGGTGAACTCACCCTAAAGAAAAGTAAAGCCCTGGTGGGGCTGCGCACCGCTGAAGAAAAACCAGCCGAAGACCAGCCTTTCGTCAAAAAGGAGATCCATCAAAACCTGGGCGGTTTCAAAATCGTAAGCCTGGATGCAGAAGGGCAGGACATCGACCAGCAACTGGATGCAGTGCGCACCCGCAATGAAGTAGCTGTAGGCACTCATGTATACTACGCAGAGGGCAGTGACAAGCCGCTCGTCGCTACCGGGGAGTTGTTTATCACCTTTGAAGAAGGCGTGGACGAAGAGGAGCAGGGCATTGTCCTGGAAGAGTACAAACTGGAACTCGTCGAACGGCGGGAGAAGCAGCAAATCGTTGCCCGGGTCACGGAAAATTCACCCAACCCGCTGAAAGTCGCTCATCTGCTGCAGGAGATATCCATGGTGAAGGTCGCTGAGCCTGATCTGGACACCCTGCTCGATGAGTACGAATACCATGAACCTAACGATGATTTAGTCACCCAGCAGTGGCATCTGCGCAACCGCGGTTATATCCCCGGTGCCAACTATCGCCTGCGGCAGGGGGCTGATGCAAAAGTTTTTGACGCCTGGCGCCGGCTTGATGGCATGGGCTCTGACCGCATTACCATCGCTATTATTGATAATGGCTTTGACGTCAACCATCCGGATTTGCGGACAAAGCTGTTCCGGCCCTTTGACCTGTGGACCGGCTCTTCCAATATGACGATGGGCGATGCCCGGTTTACCCACGGTACGCCCTGTGCCAGTGTAGCCCTGGCGGTAAGTAACGGCCGGGGCATCGTAGGTGCCGCACCGGAGTCCCGGTTTATGCCAGTGAATGGCACCTCCTTCAGCAATCGGGCTACGGAACAGATGTTTGACTATTGCATGCGCAACGGAGCGGACATCATCAGCTGCAGCTGGGGCACCACGGACCCCAAGTTCAGCCTCGGCAGTATTAAAGAACAGGCGATTGCGAAAGCCGCACGGCAGGGGCGTAACGGCAAGGGCTGTGTCATCCTTTATGCCGTAGGCAACGACGATAAAGATTACGTCAACTTTTATGCCGCGCACCCCGATGTCATCGCAGTAGGGGCTTCCACCAGTAAAGATACGCACGCCAGCTACTCCAACCGGGGGCGGGAAATTGATATTTGTGCGCCTTCCAACGGCGATTGGCCGATCCTTGCCGCCCGGGCATCCTGGGATCCCGGCCTGAGCTGGGAAACTGGCGTCTACAGATACTACAGAGACGGGCGCGACCGGGGCCCGCATTACAAGCACTTTGGCGGTACTTCCAGTTCCACGCCTTTGGTTGCCGGTATTTGCGCTCTTATGCTCTCTGCTAATCCGGACCTTACCGCCCGGGAAGTCAAAGAAATCCTGCGCGCTACTGCGGATAAGATTGGCGCCCCATCCGAATACGTCAACGGGCGGTCGCTGAAATACGGCTACGGTAGGGTCAATGCCGATAAAGCAGTGGCAGAAGCCCTGCGCCGCCGTGACCGCCGCGAATCGTCTAATGTGGTGCCTGCACCAACACCAAAGCCTTCTCCCAGCCCAACGCCATCTCCGTCTCCTGCTCCATCGCCTTCCCGGGGCAGTGTAGCTCCACAGGTCTCTTCGGGCAAAGGGCTGTTCCGCTTTAAGGTCGAACCACAGCCCGCCCGTGGATGGGGGGTGCAGATTGGTGTATTTGGCGATTATGGCAATGTGCTGGTACAGGCTGAAAAACTGGAACGGCAGTTTAATCAGCCGGTCATTGTCAACATCGCAGAGCTCAGAGGCAAAACGGTTTACAAAGTGGTTGTGGGCGCTTTTGATAACTTTGATCAGGCCCGCCGGCTAAATGACCGGGTGAAATCAGAACTGGGGCTGAGCACCTTCCCTGCAGACCTTTCAAAAATGGGATAAGATGAAAAATAAAGGGTTCCGGGCATTGGCGATCCTGCTTGTGGTCGCAATGCCCCTCGCACTGTCGGCTCAACTTGCAGACAGCTGCCGCTTGCGTATAGGTACCAATTTGGCAGGTCCGGCAGATTGGGGCAGCGAGTGGCCTTTCGTAAATATTATGAAGTATGGGCGCACCTGGATTACCCACAATGCCTATTGGGTAGACGGGGGCGCGAATGACTGGGACACCGATGTCCTTACCTACATTCCTCTGGATGAGCATGGCTATCCGTTGTCGTTGCCGGTAGCGGATATCCCCGGCACGGAAGCGCCGCAGATCGTCCGGTCCGTTTGGGCCAATACAGAGGCACTGCCGGAAGGCATTTATATCGTATTGTACAAAGGCACGGGGACCTTCGATTTTTGGGGGGATGCTGAAGTGGTCACTTCTGCTCCCGGCCGGATAGAGGTGGAGGTCACGCCTGGTGTAGCCGATATCATGGCCATGGAGCTACTAGCTTCAGCCGTCAACGACCCCGTTCGCAATATCCGCTTTTTGCTGCCTGGCACTGAGGCAACCTATATAGATCAGCCCTGGTCAGAAGCCTGGTTGAGCAAACTGGAGCCGTTCAATGCGCTAAGGTTCATGGACTGGGGGCATACCAACAGCTCGCCCCTGCAGCACTGGTCCGACCGTCCGCAAATGGATGACTATACCTACACCCCCCATGGCATTCCCTATGAGTGGTGGGCTGAAATTTGTAATCTCAAGCAGGCAGATGCCTGGGTGTGCATCCCCCACGCGGCTGATGAAGACTATATCCGGCAAATGGCGAGGTTGTTCCGTGATGAACTGGATCCCGGCCTTACCCTTTATGTAGAGTACTCCAATGAAATCTGGAACTGGATTTTCGAACAGACCCACTACTGCCATGATAATGGTGATCAGGAGGTACCCTGGCCGGAGCGGATCGTCCCCTTTGTACAAAACGCCCTGGATATATGGACAGAGGAGTTTGAAGGGCAGGAAGACCGGCTCGTAAGGGTGGTGGGCGTACAGCTGTCCTGGCAGGATGTAAGTAACCGCATCGTATTCAATATGGAGCCAGGTAGCTTTGATGCCTTTGCGCCAGCTGCCTATTTTGGCTTTTCTGATGAAGGCATTGCGGCGCTGCAATCATTGGGGGCAGCGGCCTCAGCGGGGGATGTCCTGGATTGGGCGCGTGAGGGGATGCTGGGCAGGGCTGTTCCATGGGTGAAGGCACAACAGGCGTCTATCGCAGACGAACTGGGCATCCCCATGCTTTTCTACGAGGGCGGGCAGCATTTGACGCCTCAGCCCTTTGGCTCCGAGCAACCTTACAATCCGGCATTAGTTGACGCACAGTCCCACCCGGGTATGTACGATCTGTATCAGGAATGGTACGATTCGCTGCGCACGCTCTCTGTTGGTCCGGATCCCACCTTGCTTATGAATTTTTCCTTCATTGGGCCAACGAGCGGGCGCTACGGGAGTTGGGGATTACTGACCAGTCAGTTTTACCAGGATGCACCCTATGAGGATGCGCCCAAGTACCGGGCGGTCCTTGACAATATTTTTGACTGTACACCGGCAGTCGCTACCGAGGAGCCTTCATTTCAGCTTTCAGTAAAAGCCTTTCCCAACCCGGCAGGAGAATGGTTATACCTGGCTGCCGGGGCGCCATTCAAAAATACCGGGCAGGTGGCCATCTACAACAGTCTTGGGCAGTGCGTACAGCAGGGCATTTGGCCTGTTGGGCAAAGTCAGTTGCAATGGCAGTGGCGCGCCCTCCCTCCCGGGTGGTATGTAGTGGTGGTACAGCAGGGCGCGCAACGTTGGCAGTCTTCGGTGCTCAGGCAGTAACGCATACGCCGCCTGTAGCTTGATTGCTGCAGGCGGCGTACCCTTTTTCCGTCCTTTTTGGGATGATTTCTAATTGCTGCCCAGTGGCTTATTGCCTTTCGGCGAAGTGCCTGGGGTGAGCCCCTGAAACGTATTCAGCCCACATTCCAGGAATTCAGCATAATCCTGCACGCCTTCCTTGTAGCCACGGGGTGGGGCAAGTACTTGCTCATCCGGGCTCATCATTACGTAGAGCGGCTGGGAGTTTTGTTCGAAGTTAACAATCTGGAAATCGGCCCACAGGTTGCCCACATTACGGAGCTTCTCCTGACGTGGTATGGATAATAACATTTCTTCCAACTCCTTCCGGTCGTCCACATAGAGCGAGATGAGCACGAAGTCCTGTTCCAGTTTGTCCTTGACGACATCTTCCACCCAGATGTGCTCTTCGGTCTTACGGCAGTTGACACAGCCATAGCCGGTAAAGTCGAGCAGGATGGGCATATCATTTTCTTTGGCGTATGCCACACCCTCCTCGTAGTTTTTGAAGCAGTCCAGGTCATTGGCACACTTCGTAAAGGAAGGGTACTTGGCTTTGATGCTTTCGTCGGCTTCTCCCTTCGCCAGCAGGATGTTGTAATTGGCAGGAGGCGCCAGGCCGCTCATCAGCTTGAGGGCATTGTAGCTCTTGGTGTCTTCATTGTACATGAAGCCGGTGACGAGATAGATGGTAAAGGCCAGCGACAGTGCAGCAAAGCCACCGCGGGTGGGTGATAATTTTGTTACCGGGCTGTCGTGCGGGAATTTAATCCAGCCAAACAGGTAGGCCGTCATGGCTGCAAAGACCAAAATCCAGGCGCCCAGGAATACTTCGTAGGGGAGGATACCCCAGTGCATCGTCATGTCCGCAACCGAGAGGAACTTGAGGGCGAGTGCCAGCTCCAGGAAGCCCAGGACAACTTTCACGGAGTTCATCCATCCACCCGAGCGGGGCAGCGAATTGAGCCATCCGGGGAAAGCCGCAAAAAGTGCAAACGGCAATGCCAGCGCTGTGGAAAAGCCAAGCATCACCACAAATGGGCCGAGGCTGCTTGTGGCCGATTGGACCAGTGCAGAGCCAATAATTGGGCCGGTACAGGAGAAAGAAACCAGTGCCAGGGTAAAGGCCATGAAGAAAATACCAATCAGCCCGCCGCGGTCCGCCATGGCGTCACTCTTATTAGCCCAGGAGCTGGGCAGGGTGATCTCGTAATAGCCAAAGAAGGAGAAGGCAAAGAACAAGAAGATCACGAAGAACAGGGTGTTCGCAATCCAGTTGGTCGACAGGGCATTCAGCGCGGTGGCACCGAAAATACCAGTTATAAGCAAGCCGATAGCTACATAAATCACGATAATTGATAAGCCATAAATCAGTGCATTGCGTACACCAGCAGCTTTATCCTGAGAACTTTTGGTGAAAAAGCTCACGGTAAGCGGGATCATCGGGAAGACACAGGGCGTCAGCAGGGCGAGCAGGCCGCCTGCAAAGCCGAGCACGAAAGTCCAGAGCAGACTGCTTTCTTCGTCGCTTTGGGCTTCCTTCCCACAGGTTGCTACGGGTGATTTGTGCGTTTCGCGTATGGTAGCCACCGTTTGGTCAATCGCTTTGAGGCCACTGGCGGGGTCTACCTGTACAATCCCCCCTGCGCCGGCGGCCAGGTTGATGGCAAAGTCCAGATCGGCAGGGATGCACTCGGCATCATTACAAGTCATGTAAGTGAGGTAACCGGTGACAGGCTGAGTAGGGTCCATCGCAACCAGTTTCTGAGTGAAAACCGCCGGGCTTTCCACAAATTTGGTCACTTCCACCTTGAAAACGGGGTCCATGCCTGTTTTAGTCTTGCCGGATTCAGCAACCGCGCCTACCAACTGATAGTCATCGCTGTCCTCAAAGTTGAAAGCGGTAGGCAGCGGGCCATCATTAGGGTGGGTATGGACGGAATAAATCGTCCAGCCTGCTTCTATATCGGCGGTGAAGGTCACTTCGTAGAGGCTGTCTTGTACGAGCTTGCTGTTGAAAGACCATTGCACCGGTTCCTTGATGCCAGATGGAGTGCCCGCATCGGTGACCAGAGCGTCTTCCGTACCGGAAATGGAGAATGCCGGGGCGGTATCTTCCGTTTTTTCTTCAGGAGTCGGTGTTTTTTCTGTTTTTGCCTGTGCAGGCTCAGCAGTTTTAGCAGCATTACCAGTAGGCTTCAGGTTGAAGCTGAAGTCCTCGGCGGATGGCGGCAGGCATTTTTCCGCATCACAGGCCATGCATTCTACATAACCGGTAACGGGCTTCCCAAAATCACTGACCCTGACCCGCTGTGTGAAGGTGGCATATTTCTTAAAGTAAGCCACCGTGATGTTGTCAAACAGGGGCTCAAGCGCTTCTTTACGGTTGTCAGACTCTTTTAGCTTGCCCACGGTCTCGAAATGATCGCCCTCATCGAAGTAGATGCCGGTAGGGACCGGGCCGAAGACGTCATCGCCGTAAGACTGAAAAGGGGAGTAGGTCTTCCAGCCATCTGAAATTTTGGCTTTGAAAACCAGGTCATAGGTGTTCTCACCGGCAGGCTTGGCTTCAAACGACCAGGTAACCGGTGTTTCCACCTGACCCATCAGCAGGCTTGCCAGGAAAAGTATCGGAAGGAGCAGAAGCGTTTTTTTCATGACTTACGTTTAGCTTTGCAAGATTAATAAGGTGTGCGGGAGGTCAGTTGAAGCGCAAAGATAATAACCTTTAGTTGCTTAAAATGTGATCTGAGGTACAATGCCGTGCTTCAGTCACCCCCGGAACGAAAACGCAAACGGTATTTCTGTAGGGGGCAGGCATTGCTCGTCGTCACAGGTCATAAACTCAATATAGCCGCTGACGACTTTTGTCTTTTCGGTTATGATAGCCCGTTGGGTGAAAAGGACTTCGTTTTTAAACTTTTTGACGTTCATTTGAAAGAGCTCGTCCATGCCCTCAATTGCTGGGCCGACTTCCCCCGTCTCACCGATCAACTTCAAGCCCTCTGCCGGGTCAAATGCGATGGTGGTGGGAATAGGGCCGCCCTCTTCCAGGTCTTGTGCATAGAGATACCATCCCTTTTGAATTGAAGCCGTAAAGGTCAGGTCAAAGGTGGTATCATTGACCATTTTTGCCTCAAAAGCCCAGGTTACTGGCTGGGGCATATCTTGCTGAGCTGCAAGTTGTACCGTTCCCCACCCAAGGAGCAAACACAAAAGGAGGTATTTCATAGTTTGGCTTTGTATTATGATGAAAAGGTAAATTTACATGCTAGCCCGCTAAGTTGCTGAAGCTCAGTAAGGCAATAATAAAAGTTTAACAGTTAAGCATGGCCCGGGAAAGCGGCTAAATACCCGGGAAAATCATAGGCTGGAACTGCAGTGCCAGGGCAATGACGAGCAGCAGGAGGTGCAGGACTTCGGCCATACGCCGGGGCATACGCACAAAATTTAGGGAAAGCAGCAGCCCTATTGGTACCGTTGTAACCAGCAGGTGGTCCAGTTGGATATCGGCCTGAAAGATCAGGCTCAGCGTGAAAATGATCAACCCCCAGTATACGATATTGATTTTGCGCTGCACTTCAATATTTTGCTTCAGCATATAGCTTCGGTGGCTGAAAAGCACCACAAGCACCAATCCACTCATAATGCCAAGGTCACGATACACCCGTGCCGGCGCTGCCGCCACATAGCTTAGCCATTCAAAGCTGTTGCTCAGCATTTGCAGGTATGCCGGGTACCAGCCGTTCCAAAAAGCCCATGCTCCGGTGAGGAATACCGGGACAAAAAGCCCCGTAATGGCCATCAGCCGCTCCCGCACCTTAAAGGCGCGCAGAATATTGAGCCCCGAAAAACCGAATAACAACAGGAGCAGGAAAGAGGGGTAAAATAAGAAACCCACACCTGACCAGAACCCGATGTTGAAAATCCGGTCGGCCGCCCTGTTATTTTTGTAAGTGGCAAAGACTTCCCCCATCACAATCAGAAAAAAGGTATTGCCAATTAAGACAGGTGAGAGGTAATGAAAGGAGGGAAGCAGGCTACAGATCAGCACATAGAAAACACCGGGAAACAAACTGACTTCACTGACCAGCCGGTGTTCCATGACCAGGTAATTCAGATAAAAGCCCTGCAGCAATAACAGCACCATCGCAACAATGGATGGGAACTGCCCACTGTGCCCGATCCAGTCGTAAACCCAGATGGAGAAAGGTCCGGCACCGTGAGGTGCCATATCAACCGGCACAAAAAATACAGAACCTCGCACAAGCAGGATGTAAAATGCGAGCAGTACACTCGCCATGAGCTGGTTGGATCTGAATATGGCTAACACAGCAATTCGTTCTGTTGATGCTCAAAAGTACCGAATTCAGCCTAATGCTAAAAACGAAAACCCACACTACTGCCTGGGAACCAAGATAAATCGAGTGATTAAAGGGAGTAGATGGTTTTTTTGAAAACTCAGATCACTTTTAAATATCTGTTTTTCAAATGGTTAGGTGGATTTGGAATAGAAAAATAAAAAAAAGTGCCTTTTCTTTTGTGGAAAATTGGCGGGCGTACACTCTTATCTACAAAACCACCAAGAAAACACTTTTGAACCTTGTATAACCCCAAGGGCTCACTTATCAATCCCTGCAAATTTTGAGAGAGTAACCCCAAAAAACCAAATCTCTCCAGATTCGTTCTCAATTTGCTAAACCCGGCGCCCCAGCCGGGTTTTTTGTTGGCGTTTATCGGTGCAGGCTTTTTAAAAACCGTAGCGATTGTTCGACCAACTCCCGGCTATGGGCAGGTAAGGCCTTCTGCTCAAAAGGGTGCTGTCCGCCGAAGACGTGGTCTGCACCCTCGATCAGGTGTAGCTGAGCATGTGTTTTGCCCGCTTTCAGTACCTCCGCAGCCGAGGCCGGAACCGCCGGGTCTGCTGTACCGTGCAGGATCAGCATGGGGATATCCAGCCGCTGAAGCGCCTGCCTGACATCCATGGCTTCCTCCCGGGCTTTGTAGTCGCGGTACATCTGAAAATAGATAGGCATTCGCTGCCCGGTCCGTCCATTGACCACTTCATATTGGCCGTCTGTTTCCCACTTTGCAATCATGCCCGGCGTTTTCCAGGCATAATCCAGGCTGGCAACGGAAGCCCAGGTCAGCAGGCTGGAAATCCGCTCATCCTGGCTGGCATAGATGATGGAAATGGCGCCTCCCCGGCTATGCCCGATGAGGTGGATTTGCCCAAGGTCGGCTTCTTCAGCAGGCAGCCTTTCGTCGCCGTGGTGGAGCCAGGTGAGCACCGCCTGCAAGTCATTCAGCTCTTTGGAATAGTTGTTCTGCCCGAATGCTTCCAGGTCAGCAAAGTCGGTTGGGGCTGCCAACGTCGTGCCGTTGTGCGAAAAGTTGAATTTGATAAAAACAAAACCGGCTTCCGCAAACTGCCGGGCAATAAGGTCCCAGTGCCCCCAGTCCTTGAAGCCCTTAAAGCCGTGGGCAAACAGCACAATAGGCTTGGGCTGTCCGCTTGGCACATAGTACACATCGAGTAGGAAGGGGCGGGCAGCTGCCCCGGTGAGTTGTAGATTGCGGAGGATTTGCATGGCAGTTTTACAGATGAAACAGGGCAGATGGGGGCGCTGGTTCAAACCGTTGGCTGCCAAAAATTAGTTGAGCGAAAAAGCAGGTGCCGCCTCAGCCGTATTGAAAGAAGTCAGTTGATTGATTTCCACTTGCATGAAGGGCGTGAGCGGGAAGTCCGCCAGCATTTCCAGCACCTCCATTTCGGAGTTGGCATTAAAGATGGCCCAGAGCTTGGCACTTTCCAGCGCGAGGGCATAGTTCACCAGGGAGCCTTCCGACAGGTAGCGGTCCACCACAGCCCGCTGATAGGGGATGAGGTCTGTAAATTCGGTGGAGAGTTCCTCCGGGAGCGTAAAGTCTACCATGAACTGACTGGTCGGGTTGATCATGCCACTTTTTTTGCAAACATACTCAAATTCAGAGGCTTTGTGTGCCGGATGAGGCTGAAACCCACTCGCTTTGCGTTCAATCTGACAATTCTGATCCCGTAGAATGTGCTATATTCGGCCCATGGCAGCACGTGTGATGATAGAACCTTACAGCGCTGACTGGGCAGTGGCTTTCCAGCAGGAGCAGGGGCGTTTGGAAGCCTGTCTTACTGCGTGGTCGCCCGAAGTGCAGCACATCGGCAGCACAGCAGTGGAAGGGCTGGGCGGGAAGCCCGTCATTGACATCATGGTGGGCTTTTCGGATGAAGAAAGCCTAAGTGCTGCCGTGGATCCACTGTTGAAAGCAGGCTACTGTTATTATCCCTGTTTTGAGGAGCCTCCTTTCCGCGACCGGCGTTTCCTGGCCCGGTTGCAGGATTTTCCGGCTACTGTTTTTGAAAGCCCGGAGGACTTCCCTGACCGGGTTGCCCATCCGCCTGTTTTCCATCTTCATCTGCTACGGCACGGCTCTCCTTTCTGGCAACGGCACCTGGCTTTCCGCGATTACCTGCGGCGGCACCCGATCACGCGCGATGCTTACTACCGCATGAAAGTCAAGCTGGCCAAGGGCGTTTGGGAAAGCCATAATGATTACGCCAAAGCCAAAACTGCCTTCATCCGCCGGGTGGAGCGCCTGGCGGAGCTGGAGGGCTGAAGCTATTCAGGAACCTGACTTTAGTGATGCTTTTTCCTTGCACATCAGGCGGCAATTTTGCATTTTTCCTCAAAAAAACGATGCGCCCCTTCTTTCTGCTCTGCTTTTGCAGCTGTTTTGGATTCCTTTTTGGGCAGGATTTTACGCCCAAGTATGAATATTTCCATGGCAATAACCTCCGTTTCAGCGTAAGCTCGGATGGGCGGCTTTTTCACGGAGGCAGGGAAGGCGATTTGAGGCTCGACTACCTGGAAGATCGGGGCGATTACGCCAGTAGTTTGCAATTTGCCGGGCTTTGGATGGGAGCGCTTAATGCGGTTGGCGCGCTGTACACCACCGTCCATATGGAGGATGACGAGGAAAACGGCTTTTGGCCGGGCATTGCTTTTTCCCATCTTGAAGGAGCAATGCAAGATTCTATTCTGGAAGGCACCAACAACGTTTGGCGGGTCACCCGCGCCGAAATCCTTAAACATCAGCGCGATTATGCGGATAATGGCCGGATTGATGACCCGCAGCCTGCCATTTATGCCTGGCCAGGGGCACGCAACCCTCATTTCGGGTCCTATAACAACAATACAACAGAACTGCCTGCCGAATTACTTGGACTGGCGCCCTTCTGGGATGAAGATGCCGACGGGGTCTACAATCCGGATAATGGGGATCACCCGGTACACGATGAGTCTACATTATGTGGAACAATAAGGACCATGCCTGACGAAATCTTCTGGGTACCTTTTCATAATTTCAAGCCTGCCGCTTTTCTTAACGAAGGCTACAGCGGGCTACAGTTTTACCTGACCGGCACGATTTACTACTGTGGTCGTAACCGCTTTGCTGAAGAAGCCAGGAGTGCGGAGATGAGCCATACGGTCTTTCTCGATTACAGGTTTCAGCTTAAGGGGTTAACGCCATTGGATTCCATGTACATCGGGCTGCTTATGGACCATGGCCCGGAGTGTGGCCCCGGAGGTTACCTGGGCTCCAAGCCGGAACAGGAGCTACTGTATTTTTACAACACCCAGCAACCTATGGCCTCCGGTTGCGAGGTGACAGAAGCGGTAGGTTGCACGGTGGTAAATCGTCCTTTCAGGAGGCTGCCAAGTCCTGATGGTGGGGATACGGTGATTGAATCGCGCTTTCAAAACTTCATCCAATTGTTTCCGGAGGGAGAAGAGCCTACCGCAGGGCAGCGCTTCCCGCAAATCCCATTTGAAGTATACCGCTACCTGAATGGGCAATGGCGGGACGGTACGCCCATAACTTACGGCGAACAAGGATATGAGGCACCTGGGAATATGGTAAGTGCCATCTTCCCTGATTTTCCTGGTAAAGGATCCGGGTGGTCTGAACTCGCGGTAGGCAATAGCCCCGGCCGCAGGATGGGCCTGATGTCCGTTGGGCCCTTACAGTTGAACCCGTTAGGGCTCAATCAATTTAAGGTAGCTCTTCAGGTCAGCCGTCCCTACTTCACGGACGAACCGCTTAATTTGTTTTTCTCAGATGCGGAGGCGATAAGCTACTGGGGCGACTGCTTTCCGCCTATCTATCAGGGCTGCGTACAGGAAGACCTCACTCCTCCGGAACCAGAGGAGCCACCGGTTGAGCCTGCACTTTTTCTCTGGCCCAACCCGACCCGCTCCATCGTCACCCTCAATGCAAGGGGTATTCCGATCTACTGGTACCGCATTTACAATACCAAAGGACAGCTAATGTACGCCAATGACGCACCGGATGAGGTGGAACAGGTGCCGGTCAGTGGCTGGCAGACCGGCGTGTATTTTGTGCAGGCCGGCTGGGGCGGCGAGGTGGTGACGCGGAAGTTGCTGGTGCGGTAAGGGTTCTGCTTTTCGGTTTTGCAGGGTTTGTGTATTGCATCGGGTTACCCCTCCACCCGCTCAATCCGTGCACCCAGTGCCCTTAGCCGGGCATCAATCTGCTCATAGCCCCGGTCGATCTGATGGATGTTGTGGATGACGCTCTTGCCTTTTGCCGAAAGGGCCGCAATCAGCAGGGCTACCCCGGCACGGATATCCGGTGAGGACATTTCGATGCCCCGGAGCTGGTTTTTACGCCCCAGCCCGATGACGGTAGCCCGGTGCGGGTCGCAGAGAATGATCTGTGCGCCCATGTCGATGAGTTTATCTACAAAGAACAGGCGGCTTTCAAACATTTTTTGGTGGATGAGCACGCTGCCCTTGGCTTGTGTGGCGATGACCAGCATAATGCTCATCAGGTCGGGCGTAAAGCCGGGCCAGGGGGCATCGTAAATGGTCATGATGGAGCCATCGATGAAGGTTTGTATCTCGTAGGTGTCCTGCTGCGGGATGCGGATGTTGTCGCCTTCGAAGTCGAGCTTGATGCCCATGCGCTCGAAGGCAGTGGGGATGATGCCCAGTTGATCTATCCGGGCATCTTTTATGGTGATGTCGGACTGGGTCATCGCTGCCAGGCCGATGAAAGAGCCAATCTCAATCATATCGGGCAGGAGGCGGTGTTCGGTGCCTTTTAGTTCACTTACCCCTTCGATGGTCAGAAGATTGGAGCCGATGCCTTCGATTTTGGCGCCCATTTGCACCAGCATGCGGCAGAGTTGCTGCACGTAGGGCTCGCAGGCGGCATTGTAAATTTGTGTGGTTCCCTTAGCGAGGACGGCAGCCATCACTACGTTGGCGGTTCCTGTGACGGAAATCTCGTCCATCAGCAAGTAGGTGCCTTTCAGCCCTTCCGGTGCGGTAACGGAGTACTGCCGTTTGTCAGCTTCGTAGTCGAAATGTGCGCCGAGCTTTTGGAGGCCGACGAAGTGCGTATCCAATCTGCGGCGGCCGATTTTGTCGCCGCCTGGTTGTGGGAGAAAAGCTTGTCCGTACCGGGCCAGCAGTGGCGCAATAAGCATCACAGAGCCCCGGATGCGGCTGGCATCCCGGCGGAATTCCGGTGTGTCAAAGAAGCCAAGGTCTATGTCATCTGCCTGAAGCTGATAGGAGTGGGGGCTTTTTTGTTCCACCTTTACGCCCAGCCCGCGCAGGAGGTCGAGCAGACGGTTGACATCAAGGATGTTGGGGAGATTGGAAAGGGTGACCGGTTCAGTGGTCAGGAGGGTGGCACAAAGCACCTGAAGGGCTTCATTTTTGGCACCCTGTGGGGTAATGTTTCCGCTCAGTGGCAAACCACCGTGCACTTCGAAGGCATCGAAAGACATAGCGTTGTTTTGGTTTTACCGCAAAGGTAAGCCCAAAAAGAAGGAAAGTCGAATGTGGGAAGAGATTACTGTTCCCGAAACAGCAAACATTTCGGGAACAGTTTTTATATCACCTAGCGCTTGCCGCGCCGGTAATTGCTGCGCCCACCCCGGGAGCTGCCGCCACCGGAACGTCCGCCTCTGGAGCGGCCACCACCGGACCGCTTGTTGTTGGAGCGGCGGCGGTTGTTGTTATTGTTGTTATTATTGATGTTGTTGCTGCCTTTAGCGAGGTTTTCGATATTCTCGTCCTCATCCATGGTCAGTTCGCCTTTGGACAAACCTTTGAGGTCAGACTTGATGACTTCATCGCTAACGTAATGCTCCTTGTTCCAGGTGCGGTAAGCCAGCTTCATGTAGGAACCAATGGTAGCGACAAAGCCGTCCCGCTTGGGGCCTTCCGGCATTTCCTTCGCTTTCTTGATGAGTTCCTGCACGTTATGGCCATAGTGGCGGTAGCGTGCTTCCCAAACAGGGTAAGGTACTTGTTCCGGGCGCTTGAGGTGCTCCTCTTCAGTAGGGGGCTCACCGTATGGGTAATCTACATCAAGGTCGTATTCTGCGATGCGGTAGACGTGCTTCCAAAGGCGCTCGCGGTAATCTTCGATACTGCGGCTCTGCGGATGCATCATCTGCATCATGTCGATGATCTTTTCGATGTGAGCCTGTCGCTCGGCTTTGTCCTCTAATGCCTTCGCATAGTGGATCATTTTCTGCACATTACGCCCGTATTCCGGGATGATGAGGTGCTCTCGGTTAGAGTTATACTCCATCCCGATTTTGTTCGGATCGTTCATAAAAATTCGTTGACGTTGTTTTACTCAACAGTTACAGACTTCGCCAGGTTTCGTGGCTGGTCCACATTACAGCCGCGCATGACAGCAATGTGGTAAGAAAGCAACTGCAGCGGGATAACGGAAAGCAACGGCGTCAGCGGCTCTTCCGTATCTGGTATTTCAATAGTATAGTCCGCCATTTCGCTAATGGTTTTTTCGCCTTCGGTGACGACGGCGATAACCATGCCTTTACGGGCTTTCACTTCCTGAATGTTGCTGACTACCTTGTCGTAGGCGCTCCGGTTGGTCGCAATGACAATGACCGGCATTTCCTCGTCGATCAGAGCAATAGGGCCATGCTTCATTTCTGCTGCCGGATAGCCTTCTGCGTGGATGTAGGAAATCTCCTTAAGCTTAAGGGCGCCTTCCAGTGCAACGGGGAAGTTGAAACCTCTGCCGAGGTAAAGGGCGTTTTGGCGATCTTTTATTTCATTTGCAATATACTTAATTTGCTCTTCGCACTGTAATGCCCGCTCAATTTTTGCAGGAATATTGTGCAATTCGCTGATTAATTTATGGAAATAGGAGTTGGGGATGCGGCCTCTTTTGTAGCCCAGGCTGATGGCCATCATCGTCAGGAGTGCTACCTGACCGGTAAAGGCTTTGGTAGACGCCACTCCGATTTCCGGCCCGGCGTGGATGTAGGAACCGGCATCGGTGAGTCGGGCAATGGAAGAGCCAACGGCATTGACCACACCATAAAGCATCGCGCCTTTGTCTTTGGCCAGCTCAAGGGCAGCCAGGGTATCTGCGGTTTCTCCGGACTGAGAAAGAGCAATAACCACGTCGCCTTCCTGAATGATAGGATTGCGGTAGCGTAGCTCCGAGGCGTATTCCACCTCTACGGGTATGCGGGCAAGGTCCTCAAAGAGGTACTCCCCAATCAGCCCGGCGTGCCAGGAGGTGCCACAAGCGGCGATAATGAAGCGCTTGGCATTGGAGATGGTTTTATCATATTCATCCACACCGCCCAGCTTGACGTAAGGGGCTTCAAGACTTAGCCGCCCGCGCATACAATCGGCAAGGGTCTGAGGCTGCTGATGGATCTCCTTTAGCATGAAATGCTCATACCCGCCTTTTTCCAGCTCTTCCACCTGAAGGTCAAACTCCTGAATGAAAGGAGTCTGTACTTTGTTGTGAATATTTTTGATCTGCAGGTCCCCATTGCGGTGGACAACTGCAATCTCTTCGTCATTCATATAAATGATCCGCTTGGTGTGCCCGGCGAGTGGGGCTGCGTCTGAAGCGAGGAAGTATTCATCATCGCCAACGCCGATAACGAGTGGGCTGGCTTTTCGGGCTGCGACGAGCTTGTCGGGGTGTTCCCGGTCCATCAGTACAATAGCATAGGCGCCTACCACACGGTCGAGGGCCAGGCGGACCGCCTCTTCGAGGGGCAGATTGCCGTGGTCCTGTATTTCTTCAATGAGGTGCACAAGAACCTCTGTATCGGTTTGGCTCTCAAAAACATGCCCTTCTTTTTGCAGCGCTGTCTTTAGAGAGCCGTAGTTTTCAATGATACCGTTGTGGACCATCACCAGCCGGCCATTACCGGATCGGTGGGGGTGGGCATTGATATCTGTAGGCTCGCCGTGGGTGGCCCAGCGGGTATGGCCCAGGCCGACCGTGCTGCTGTGGTCGTGGCCTTCGATGAAGGCTTCCAATTCCGCAACTTTGCCTTTGCGTTTGAAGACTTTCAGGTCGCCATTTAATACTGCAATACCGGCACTGTCGTACCCGCGGTACTCCAGCAGTTTCAGGCCGTTAATGAGAAGGGGGCTCGCCTGGCGGGGCCCAATGTAAGCAACAATTCCGCACATAGCTTTTTGGGTTTAAAGTTGTACAATGATTATGATGTGTTGGGGTACGGGCGACTACTGATGTGCTTCTGGAGAAGCATTTCGTTGGTAAACAGGCCAGTAGTACGGCCGAATACTTATCTTTTACGTAGCTCAGGCCCCTGAACGTAAAGCCCGGGTAACGCAATTTGGGTTGAATTCATTTCAACACTGGCTTGATCAACTTTGAACAGCCTTAGCATTTAATGGGATTAGGATTCAATATGGTGCGAGTGTTATTCTGGTAAAGCCCGGAATTAGTACGTTGTCCGGTGCTCTACCGACGTTCTTTTTACTATCAGGTCAGATAGGAGCCTGCAAAGTACAAACTTTTGAGGATTCCCGCATCACTTCTGACAAGATATTCCATTTTACAATGTTATAGCCGCGTGAAAGTAACGCTCAGGGTGACAGGAAATTGTGGGTGCTCTCCGCCGTAGAACAGCACTCGTTCCGCTACCTCTGACCGCTTCGCATCGGTAAGGTCGTTGTTTTCAATGGGGATGAGGTAGAACTCATTGGACATCCTGCCTTCCAGTACCTCCTGCAGGTAAGTGGAAATGGCCATTCGGTATCGTATAGCGCCCTTGGATTCGATAAATTCCGGAACACCCCCGAAACCAGAGGCAAAAGGTATCTGTGCGTTATCTGCAACAATCATATCTGAGATGAAGACCTCTTCCCCTGCGTCATTTTCTGCCTTCACGGCTATTTGCCGGACTAGAGGATAGTTAGCGGTGTCGAGGCTTTCTCCTCTGGCAACGTAAAAATCAAGGAAGGCCTGGTTGATGGCAACATTCTCAAATACGCTGAGGTCAGGAAGCTTAACCTTTGAGCGTAAACCGGCCATGCCCTGAACAAAGAGCAGGCTGTCATTCTCCTCCCCGTTTTCGAGGAGCGGCATAGCATCAGTGTCTTCGTAGTCGTGCTCAAAAGTGGCGAATTGCACGATGGGATCAAGCTGGTCGTTCTCGAAACCCAGTTGATAATCACGGGGAGAATCGGTGCTGTCCCGGTAATAAATATGAACTCCTGCCCGAATAGACTGCAGCGTAAAAGCGAGCATGCCCGCGGTGGGTACAGTGGGCTCCAGCTGAAAGCCCGGGAAGCGTTCGAGAAAGCGGTTGCTTTCATTGAACAAGGTCGTATCCGCCAGATAAAAGCTGATCAGGGAGTCGGCCCAAACGGTAGGCAGTGGTACGCGGAGGTGCGGAAAGCTAAGCGTGTCGGCTTCTGCCGGATCTGCCAGCGAAATATCCAGGTAGTTTGTATAATTGATACTATCAAGGGTAGCAACAAATTCGAATTCCGCCAGGGGTTCACTGGCAATGCCCGCTTCGTGATCAGAGAAGTACTCCCGGTCTTCGTTAAAAACCTCGGTCAGCTCTGTAACCCGTATCCCAAAAGTTTCGCCTTCCGTTTTCCCATAGAACCCGCCACGCGTATAAGGCAGGATCAGGACGACCGAGTCTACGCCGGCGATGTCCGCAAAGTTTGGGTGAAACACCGGGGCGCTGCTCGTGCGTGGAGGTACGAACTGCAAATTGATCGTCGACTTAGCCTGCCCGAACACCGGGTCCCGGAAATCACCAAACAGAAACCGGTCTGCCTGCAAAACGGGAAAAGGAGAATAGGTCATAAGCGGGTCGCTGAGTTCGGTAGCAACCTGTAGCGTAAAGGTGTCCGTAAATCCGACCTCTGCCCGGTCTTCATCGAGCAGCCCCCCTCCTACAAGCGTAGGGTCAGAGCAGGCATTAATGAGCATAATAGCGAGAAGGGCTCCCAGCCCCCAGAATATATTCCGTTTCATAGTTCTTTTTTTGCTGAAGTTCGCGCGCCGTGGACGGTTCCACCTGTTTTGTAACGCCAGACTTTACCGGAGCATTTCAACCAATGGATCAGGTTTGTCTTTCAGACGCAAAAGTAGTTACCTACGGGGAAAGAGTAAAAAAAAGATAGGCCCGTTGTATACAGAAGAAAAAATTCAGCCCTACTTAAGCCGTTTGGGGCCAGCAGGGCTGAAAATAGTATTATGGTAAAGAGTCTTTGAACTAGCTTTCCTCCACTTCCTCTGTCACGAGGGTCTCGAAGAACTCTTTGATTGGCGCTTCGAAGCCTTCTTCACCCTGATAATCCAGGACGGGCTTGTCGGTATCAGAGAGGGCTTTCTTAACGTCGTCCTCAATTTGCTCGCTACCCTGAATCAGGGCATCGGCGAAGTTGATTGCGCCGTGATGCAGGGTTACCCCCTTGCCATTCTGATAGGCACTCAGGTCATCCTCTGTCAGGTTGTTGATAGAGGCTTTAGCCATAAAAGTGTCTGAAAAAGTTTTTTCCGGAGAGCCATTGTAGATAGAATAGACTACTTTGGCATTCTGGAAAAGCGGCTCATTCTTGTACGCCGTCTTTAGGTATAATGGGATAAGGCTCGTCATCCAGCCGTTGCAAAAGACCACATCCGGAGCCCAGCCGAACTTCTTGACCGTCTCGATAACGCCTTTGCAGAAAAAGACCATGCGGTCGGGGTTGTCTTCGAATGGTTGGTCGTCAGCATCCGTGAAGATGCGTTTGCGCTTGAAGAAGTCCTCGTTGTCCAGGAAGTAAACCTGCATCCGGGCCTCAGGCAGTGAAGCGACCTTTATAATTAGCGGGTAGTCGTCGTCATCCACAATAATGTTCATTCCAGAAAGGCGAACGACTTCGTGCAGTCTGTGGCGGCGCTCGTTAATTGTGCCAAAACGAGGCATAAGCACCCTGATTTCCATTCCGTTTTCCTGTATATATTGCGGAAGCTTCCGTGCTATATTGGCAATTTCTGACGCAGCGGTATAAGGCTGCATTTCCTGCGAAACAATCAGCACTCTTGTCTTACTCATAAGCGGTAAAAATTTAAAAAAATAACGATGTCACCGAAGGTTCAATGAACAAGTTTGCAAATTTAACAAAAAAATGCTGTTATTGCCGTATTTGTCTGGCTCTTAATGCGCTGTTAACAAAAACGTCTATATTTGCGCCCTGATTGGCCGCCCTATTGGCCGTGCCATTGATTTTTGAACTTTACCTGATGTATTTATTCAAGAAATCAGCGGACTTACAGGCTTTTCTGGCGGACTATCGCTCCAGAAACCGGCAAATTGGCTTTGTACCTACAATGGGCGCATTGCACAACGGCCACCTCTCCCTGCTGCACGCTTCCCAAAATACGGCCCACGTTACCGTTTGCAGCATCTTCGTCAACCCGACACAGTTTAATGAATCTTCCGATCTGGAACATTACCCCCGTACGCCGGGAACAGATATCGACCTTTTGCACAAAGCAGGGTGCGATATCCTGTTCATGCCGGAGGTGGAGGAGGTGTACCCCGTGGAATATGAGGTGCCGGTGCCGGATGTTGCGCTTGGCCATTTGACAGAAGTGATGGAAGGCGAGCACCGTCCAGGGCACTTTGAAGGGGTCATGCAGGTGGTGCTGCGGCTGCTCAGTCTGGTACAGCCGGATTTTCTTTTCATGGGGCAAAAAGACTACCAGCAGCTGACGATCATCCGCGAAATGATCCGGCAGTTGAGCCTGGAAGTGGAACTGATTGGTTGTCCCACCTTACGGGAACCTGACGGGCTGGCCATGAGCTCGCGCAACGTGCGGCTTTCGCCGGAAGACCGCAGCCGGGCACTGGCGATCAACCAAACGCTGACTGAAGCGGGCAGTTGGGCAGCGGCTTTGTCTCCGTCCGAAATACAGGAGAAAGCACTGACTGCTCTTCGTGAAGCGGGCCTGGTGCCCGAATATTTTAAGCTGGCTGACGCGGAAAACCTGCAGCTGGTCGATACCTTTGAAGCGGGGCGGGAGGTAATTGCCTGTGTGGCTGCCCGTGCCGGGGAGGTACGCCTGATTGATAACCGGGTGATTTATCCGGGATAGCCTTGGGTCCACCTCAAAAAAGCTTGTGGTGGACGCTTGGGCCTGTAAACCTTACGTAATTTTGTATTGTTACTGAGGCGTTTTGGTGACTTAATTGCTAATTGAGCGTCAAAATTATTACCTAAACAAAATTTCATTCCTTTCGGAATATATCATGCTGATTCAAAGATTCAAATCCAAGATACACCGCGCAACCATTACACAGGCTGACCTCAACTACGTTGGCAGTATCACGATCGACCGCGACCTGATGGACGCGGCGGGGCTGATTGATGGTGAGAAAGTGCAAATCGTCAACAATAATAACGGCGAACGCCTGGAAACGTACGTTATCGAAGGCGAGCGGGGCTCCGGCGTGATTTGCCTCAATGGCGCAGCCGCCCGGCGGGCACAGGTGGGTGATACCGTTATCATTATTGCCTACGCCTGGATGTCAGAGGAAGAAGCCAAAGCTTATCAGCCGAAGGTGGTCTTCCCAACCGATGATAACCGGCTGCCAGGCTAAGACTATGTTTGGAGCTTGATACTATTGCAAACCAAGGACTTATGAATCCCGGTCAAACCGGGACGTCATCTTTTTTAGCTTATTTGGCCCGCCAAACGCGCCAAAAAAGATTTAGCCAGAACCACAATTCCTTGATTTTCATGACGAATCCGCTCCAAACATAGTCTAAGCAAACCGCTCCGGCTCTGCTTCCTGCATCATCTCTAGAATACGCTCGAATACATCTTCCGGATTGGGCTTGGAATAGTAGTCGCCATCCGTCCCGTAAGGAGGTCGGTGGTCTGTTGCGGTAATGGTCACCGGCTTGCTGTCGAGCCATCTGTAGCCGCCCTGTTTTTCGAGGACCTGCTGCAACAGATAGGCAGAAGCGCCGCCGGGCACATCTTCGTCAAGCACCACCAGGCGGTTGGTCTTTTGAAGGGAGCCAACGGTCAGGTGTTCCAGGTCGAAAGGCAACAGGCTTTGAGCATCCACCAGTTCAACCGAAATTCCCTCCTCCTCCAGTTGGTCACAGGCCGCTTCCGCCACCCTTACGCAGGATCCGTAAGTGAGTAAAGTGACGTCTTCGCCTGCCCTGAGGATTTCCGGCACGCCAATTGGGACTGTAAAGGTACTGAGGTTGTCTGGCAGTCTTTCTTTCAACCGGTAGCCATTCAGGCACTCGATGATCAGCCCGGGGTCGTCAGACTGCAGCAGTGTGTTGTAAAACCCAGCCGCCTGTACCATATTTCTTGGGACCAGCAGGTGGATGCCCCTTAAGGCGCCCAATAAGACGCTAATTGGCGAGCCAGAGTGCCAAATGCCTTCCAGGCGGTGCCCGCGTGTCCGTATGATAGCCGGGGCAGCCTGTATACTGTTGCTGCGGTAGCGGACCGTGGCGAGGTCATCAGAAAGCGGTGAGAGCCCGTAAATCAGGTAGTCGAGGTACTGGATTTCCGCAATGGGCCTCAGCCCGCGCATCGCCATGCCCAGGGCATAGCCCATGATGGTCCACTCCCGGATGCCGGTATCAAAGATGCGTTCTGCGCCGTGCTTTTCCTGCAGCCCGGCAAAGCCCTGATTGACATCTCCAATTTTACCGACATCTTCTCCGAAGGCAAAAAGCTCCGGCCGGCTGCTCATGGCCTGATCGAAAAACTGATTAAGAATTTCGTACCCGTTCAAAACTGGCGCATCGTCGCTGTAAACGGGTGGATTTACCGGTACCTTTAGCGCTGCACGGTCCGTTTGGCTGTAGAGGTGGGTGTGGTAGCGCTGCTCCATGGTCTGGTTGACCTCCTCCAGGAAAGCTTGCAGGCGCTGCCGCTCCGGTGTGTTGAGCTGACGGGTGGCAAAAAGCATTTGCCGGATCAGCTTGACGATATCCGCCCGTACCGGATTGATCAGGGCTTTTAGGGTATCCTCAATGCGGAGGGCACGGTCTGTGCCTGCATCGGTTGCCAGTTGGGCGAAATCCGCCTTCAGGGTTTTCCAAACCTGCTGAATGGGCTCGTTATATCTTTTCCAGGCCCGGCTGCGTGCCTGTTTTACCGCTTTTTGGGCTTTTTGCTCCAGATCTTCGAGCTCCTGCTCGCTTGCGATACCTTCCTCCAGCAGCCAGCGCTTAAACTTACGGTTGCAGTCGTGTTCGGCTTCCCATTTCAGGCGGGCTTTGGACTTATACCGCTCGTGAGAGCCGGAGGTAGAGTGTCCCTGCGGCTGCGTCAGCTCCTCCACGTGAACCAGTGCAGGGCGGTGATTGAGGCGGGCTTGGGCTGCGCTTTGTTCGTAGGCTTCGCACAGAGCCGGATAGTCCCAACCTTTGACTTTGTAGATGCCCATGCCGTTGGTGCCAGATGTGGCTTCGAGGCCAGCCAGGGCTTCGCTGATGCTGTCTTTGGTGGTTTGTACTTCCCGGGGGACGGAAATACCATAGCCATCGTCTGCTACCGTCGTTACCAGTGGCAATTGATGGACCCCGGCGGCATTCATGGTTTCCCAGAAAGCACCTTCAGAAGTCGAGGCATCCCCAATACAGCAAAAGACCACCTCCTGACCGTTATTGGAGAAATTTTCTGCATTAAGGTCTGGCCGGTCCCTGTATTTTTTGGAAGCCATTGCCAAACCGATCCCACGGGCCATTTGCCCGGCAGTGGTGGATATATCAGAGCTGAGGTTGTAGCGTTCCCGGTGATTGAGCCAATCTCCTTCCGGCGTGATCAGAGGGGTAGCGTGGTGATTGTTCATCTGACGCCCACCGGAGAAGGGGTCGTTGTCGGCGTCAGCGTAGAGTTGTGCAAATAAATCTTCCGGAGTGGCCAGCTCAAGCGCCAGTAATAAAGTATGCCCCCGGTAATAGTCCGACCTAAAATCCCCTTTTTGGAAAGCCTTGGCCATAGCCACCTGAAAAAGCTCTTTGCCATCATCAGAAACGCCAAATTTAGCCTTCCCGGTGAGCACTTCCCGCCTTATCGTCAGGCTCACCTCACGGCTGAGGCAGCAGATGTAATAATCGTGGAGCGCCTCTTTGGGCGCGATAGGGAGAACATCTTGTTGAACAGTCGTTTTTTTCAAAATACTTTGGCGTCGCTTGATTCACAAATGTACCGGCTTCACGGTGGTCAACCGACCGGCGATTGGGGATAATTGGATGGGGTTCAATACCTTGCGGGGTACAAATATACGACTATATTCCCGAATATGGTTGTGGCAGGCGGTTGATGCCTGAATCTGTCGGTCGATCGGATCAGCTTGGAAATCGGAAGTGGCAAAAGGAATGATGGGGCAATATGCTGGTTCTCCAAAATAAAATGCTTAACTTTGTGCCAACGCGATATTAATCACGTTCGCCTATCAGCATCAAAAAAAATCTCAAAGCATATCGCTTTGGTGGATTTTCCAAATTAGCATTTCATCTTTACCGAATTTACTGACCCTGGTTATTAAGAAAACTGTGGTGCCTTGAGTGCTGCAGGTTCTGCAACTTGTTTATTGGATTAGTATGAAAAAACAATTAGGCGGTCTTCCGTATGGAAGCCGCCTTTTGTTTTGCGTCGGTCGTTTAGTACAATAGTCCGTGGGGAAAATGACGCATAGCCATAAAAAAGGGGAAAGTTGTAATTTGGGAGTTCCTACACACTCAAACCAACTTTGCCCCTATGAGCGTCAAAGCACTCACGGAACAAATATTACGAAAAATTTCTACAAATCACCGTTGGCAATACCGATTTATGCTGCACTTGTTTCCATTATGGCTAGCCGTGCGAGGCCGGTACAACTTCACCAACCTTTCGCGCTGGGGCGAATACGGGGAAGATACCTACCGTCAGAACTTCGCCCGCCCCTTCGGTTGGCTGGAGTTCAATGCTGAGCTGGCTTCGCAGCAGCTTGGGCAGCACTTGGCTATTGCTTTTGACCCTTGCTTTGTACCAAAGAGCGGCAAGCATACAGCGGGCATAGGCTACTTCTACTCTGGCTGCGCTGGCCGCGAGCTGCGCGGCCTGGAGTTTTCGGGTATAGCTGCTGTGGACCTGGCGGACAAAGCAGCCCTCCATCTCGAAGCCGTCCAGACAGTAGGCCTGAAAGAGAGGGAATCGCAGCTTGCTTTCTATGCCCGTATCCTTTGTGAGCGCAAAGAAGCCCTGCGTAAGCGTCCGAGCAACTACGTGTTTTGTTCCAGTGGTTTCCACTGGGGGCTGGGTATTAGGGTGTGGAGCTCAGAGAGCTTTGTATCGGGGATACGGTCCAGCGTGTCTTTAAGCCACAAGTAAGGATTGATCTGATGTTCCTTACAGCTGGCCATGAAGCTGTAGATCATGGCGGCCCGCTGAGCGGCTTCGTGGGACCCGGCAAAGAGATAGTTCTTT
>PR_CR_10_Liq_2_inCRDRAFT_1000068_pt1 | contig 30222 bp, 16 predicted proteins | sample PRCRCaboRojoPR_FD_10245 | JGI IMG/M metagenome (IMG submission 10245) | reverse complement strand
TAAGAGACGAAATAATTAGTAAGAATAGATCCTTACTATTTTCAATGTTGTTTTAAGGTAAAAACATGGCAATAGAAAACGCAAGATTAACAACCACCCAAAAAGACGTCCTAGTAGTACCAGCCGGTAAAAGCTATGCAATTACTAATATCTTAGTTTGTAATACGAGTTCTACAAATTCAGCTAGTTTCGATATGCACTTTATTAAATCTGGACAGGCACTAGGATCACAACTTACTATAGTTGTAAAACAGCTTAATTTACCACCTACAGAGACGTTTACATTTGATTCCGAAAGGATAGTTTTAGGTGAAGGAGACAGTTTGAGCTTTGAAGCAGAACCTGACGTAGGCTCCGAATTTACAGATTTAGCTGTAACAGTAAGCTATTTGGAAGTATAATGAGGCTAATAAAAGCACAGAATACGAACTTACGTAATATCTACGGAAGAGGCGTAAAGTACGACATCAACGATCAAGTAATTGTTGACAGTGCCAATGTGCTTTTGATACCTAAAGGTTCAGAAGCAGAAAGACCTCAATCTCCTACAAATGGTCACTTGCGGTATAACACAGACGACAATCAATTCGAAGTTTATCAAAACGGCGCATGGAGAGAGTTAAGATTTAAAGAACCTAACCAAGATCCTGGAATTGTTCAACAAAATTTAGGAAACGGAGATGCAAACGAAACAGTATTTGGACCTCTAGTTTCGGGCGATGAAGATTTTCCTGTGCCGGCTGCTGCTCAAAACGTTTTAGTTTTGGTAGAAAATGTTTTTCAAATATCAGGAACTAACTATACTCTCGAACAAAGTATAAGTGGCAACTTAACAGGCCCTAATGCTCCTTACGCAGACGGATGGTATCTTAAATTTACATCCCCTCCGGATTTAGGCAAGCCTATAACAGTGTTACATAACTTCGACAAATAATTCCAATAAATACTGTGTCAGGAGATTTGAATGGCACAAGTAGGGCGCATATCAGGACCAGTCTTAAAAAGTAACCTTGTTCGTAACGGCATAGATCTGGCTTTCGAAACAGATTTACTATATCTAGATACAAATTCTCAGAGAATTGGCATAAACACAGATTCTCCCACTCATAGCGCATTTATTTTAGGAACAACAAAAACAAATCATACTATATCAGATAGCATATCTGCAGCAGGATTTGAAATTAATGACAGCACTATAACTGCTTTATCTGGGAATATTTTCTTAGACGCAAAAGATGCAATAAAAATACCCACTCTACAACTTCCGTCATTTCATATTAACGATAATGTTATTACCGGAGGACAACAAGACGAAAATATAGAATTAATCCCTAACGGAACCGGTAGTACAAATATCAAATCTAATCTTAATGTAGAAGGCAATATTTACACTCCTGGAAATATAACGTTCGACGGAACTATAATTTTTGGTGATAATCAATCGCAAGATACTGTTGATTTTAATAGCGATATTGACAGCGACATAATACCAAACTCTAATGATTCGGCAAGTTTAGGAAACGAAAATAAACAGTGGAAAGATCTTTATACTAGGCTAGTTAATGGCGAAACGATTACTACAACTAACATTGTAGTAGGAGATATAAATTATACACTTAAACAAGGAAACATATTCTTTGTAGATATAAAAGGAAACGATAACAATACTGGAGATCATCCTCAAGATCCGTATAGAACTTTAAAGAGAGCTTTAGAAGCAGTAGATGCTAGTGTACAAGGACCTGTAGCCATCTTTGTCGGAGCAGGAGAATTTGAAGAAGAATTACCTTTATCGGTGCCTAATAATGTTACAATTACCGGATACGACATAAGAAATACCATAATCAAACCAGCAGCCGGCTTCGAAACAAATGACGTTTTTTTACTAGACGGAGAAACTACAGTTCAGCATTTAACCGTTTCTAGTTTTTTTAGAAACGCAGATACTGGTTATGCCTTTAAGTTTAAACCCAATACTACAATTACAAAAAGATCTCCATATGTTCAAAATGTAACTGTTCTTACAAGCGGCTCAACAACAACACAATTTGATCCTAGAGGATTTAATGCAGGAGATGCAGGCGGCGGAGCTTACCTAGACGGAGCTAAAGTTGACTCTAATTCTTTGTCAGCATCAATGCTGTTTCAGTCAGTAACATTTATAACACCAAATTCAAACGGCCTTGTAATGACAAATGGGGTAAGAGTAGAATGGTTAACTTCTTTTACCTATTTTGCTGATAAAGCAATTTTGGGCTTTAACGGAGCAATCGGCAGAACATCTGAAGATGGCAGCACACTAATTTACGGTGCGGAATTACGTTCGATCGGATCGGCAAATGTTTATGGTAATCAAGCTGCAATAGCAGATGGCAATGATTGTCTTTTCTATCTTATCAATCACAATTTTGCTTATATAGGCACTGGACGCAGAGCAGACAATGATCAATCTCTTGTTATAGAATCCAATCAAATAGAAGAGCTTAACGGAGGCAGAATAGTCTACACCTCTATAGATCAATCAGGAAAATACAAAGTAGGAGACGATTTTTTTGTTGACTTTGATACAGGAACAACTACTATAGATGCAAGCGACGTTAATGCTGATTCTTTTACACAGTTAAAGTTTGTAGACGGTACAAGTGAAACTCTTATAAATTCTGGACAGGTAAGAACAGGATTGCTTGATTTTTCTAGTAATTTACTTTCTTCTCTTTCAAACGAAATTAATCTTTCTCCTGAAAACGAATTAAACATAAGTTCAAACACCAATATAGATCAAAATCTATCAATATCGGGCAATTTAGATTTTGCGGGATCGTTAAACCTTATAGGAAATCAAGCTACAGATACTGTTTCTCTAAATGTAGACATTAACCAAGACTTTTTACCAGATCAAGATTCTAAGTTTTTGTTAGGCAGCGAACTAAAAGAATGGAGCACTGTTTGGTTATCTGCAGCAAATATAGACAGTATTGAAATAGAGTCAAACTACATTACAACTAAAGAAACAAACGCTGATTTAGAATTACGAGCAAACGGGACCGGAAAAATACTATCTCGCACTAATACTGATATAAACGATAATCTATCTGTTTTAGGATCAAGCAGTTTACAATCAACAACATTTAATAATGTAATTCTAGAAAAAGATCTGGTTAACCAAGGTGATAACATTATCACAGAATCTGTAGACATATCACAAATGATCGATGTAGGAAGTTATGTTGATCTAGAAAATATATCTATCAAAGGAAACTCTGTTTTTACTACACAAACAAATAGTGCCTTAGAACTAAGAGCAAATTCTATCGGAAAAATACGGATACCTTTTAACGATGTCGACATAAAAACCAATCTCTATGCTAAAAATTTAGACTCGTTTTCTAATATTGATATTAATTCTACAGTTGATTCGCCTAGATTTACAATTTCAAAAATATCAATAGATACAAACTATATAGAAACAGATAACAACGATTTAGTGTTCGATACTAGCGGTGCAGGATTTATTTCTATAGAAAATTTAAATTTTATAGATGACACACTGTCCACGGTATTCCAAGACATAGAACTAAATCCTAATCAAAACATTGATATACAATCATCCGGATCTCTGCAGTTGCCGGTAGGTGATAATTCTTATAGTTTTAATTTAGGTGAAATTAGATTCGATGAAACAGAATCTTTTTTTAAAGGATTCGGCGCTGGTACAACTATATTACAAGATATTTACTCTGAAGACAAGAAAACATCGGTAACAGCAAGCACTAGTACAAATAGTTTAACTTTTGTTGCTAATAATCAAACAGTTTCTGAGGTAAACTCAGAACAGGTAACAGTTTTTAACATAATTGTAGATGATTTTAATGTAAACAATAATCAGATATCTACAGTTACAAACAATACTGATTTAGTTTTAGACAGAAACGGAACAGGTTCAGTTAACATAAATGATATAAAAATTGTAAACAATATTATCGAAAATACTAATAGCCTGCTTTCTTTTAATGTCACAGAATTCGGATCATATAAATTTGATACATCAACAGGTGTAGTTGTACCATACGGCGCAAGTTCAAACGAAGACGCAACTGCGCCCACAGGGGGTGTAAGATGGAATACCGACGATAGTTTGTTAGAAGTTTTTGACGGTGTCAATTATATTTCTGCAGCAGGAGTTTCTGCTCAAGTAAGCGAAGAAGAATTTAACGAACTTACAGAACTCTACACTTTAGTCTTGGGATAATCAGCATAAATTTTCACTTACGATAAATACTACTAATGCTAGACACGACCAATGGCTAGCAGGACAAACCGTGGTCAACCAGCGAAGAGCCCTTAGGGATGAAAACTAGGTTGGAGGGACAGGATCCCCGTGTGAGGAGAAGAGATGGCAGTTGGTCGCATTTCTGGTCCGCTCTTAAAGTCGAATCTAATTCGTAACGGAATAGATTTAGCCTTTGAAGACGACCTTTTATACTTAGATGTAAATAATCAGCGAATCGGTGTCAAAAAAACTGATCCAGAGCACGCTCTAGACGTTAATGGTACTACTAGAACTACCAACCTAATTGTAAATAATGTCGCAGAAATAGCAGATATTACAATAAACGGCAACACTATTTCTACAGACAAACCTATACTTAATCTTGCTACACTCGATACTGTAGTTGCTCTAAATAAATTACAAGTAGACAGCATTGAAATAGAAAATAATGTAATATCTACTAACGATTCTAATGCCGACTTAGATATTTCTCCTAATGGTGTAGGAGAAGTTAATATACAATCTAATTTAAATGTCTCGGGAAACATTTACGCCACTGGCAACATCACAGCTGACGGTAATATTACAATAGGTGACGAAGATACTGATAATGTAACATTTAACGCTGAGATTGCTTCAGACATTATTCCAGATGAAACTAATACCTACACTCTAGGATCCGATCCTCTAACCGACGGAAAAGAATGGGCTGATGTATACACACAAAATCTTATTGCAAGTTCTATAAGTTCTTCAGCACTAGAAGTTGACGGAATAGATCTTACTCTAAGACAGGGCAATACTTTCTTTGTAGCTGAAAATGGAAATGATTCTAATTCAGGAGATCATATTCAAGATCCTTTTGCTAGTATCAAGTATGCTCTTAGTCAGGCTTCTGCAGGCGATACAGTTCATGTTTTTCCAGGAAAGTATACAGAAGAGTTTCCCCTTACTATTCCAACAGGAGTAACCCTTAAAGGGTATGGTTTACGTTCGGTTATGATTGTACCTACAGTTGCCACACAAACTAATGATGCTATACTACTAAACGGAGAATCAACAGTAGAAGATCTAACAATCAAAGACTTCTTTTATGATTCTGTAAATAACACCGGCTATGGTTTTAGATTTGCTCCAGGATTTACAGTTACTACTAGATCTCCTTATGTACAGAATGTTTCTGTAATTACGCAAGGATCGGTTACAACACAAGAAGATCCTAGAGGATTTAACCAAGAGGATGCAGGAAAAGGGATATTTCTAGACGGCTCGGTTGCTACTAGCTCGAGTAGACAGGCTAGCGGTCTTTTTAATTCTGTTACACTTATTACACCCGGTGTTGATGCTGTTACGCTTACAAACGGCGTAAGAGTAGAATGGCTAAGTTCTTTTACATATTTTGCTAATAGAAGTGTATATTGTGTTGACGGTAATACAGGTTTCAAAGGAACAGGGGGGCCAGGAGAAACTGGTCTAAGAGTAGACGGATTATCCGGAACTATCGCAGCCGGAGAGACTGTTGAATATTACGATACAGACGGAGTTACACTTTTAGAATCAGGAACTATTGTCAGTGTAGACGCAGACGGGAAATTTTTTGTTAGTGGAAAACAAGAAGGATTTGAACTACCTGAAGAAAGAGGCGGCAAAACCATTGTAGCCAACGGTGACGCTCAATTAGATACAGCCAGAAAACAATTTGGATCTGCAAGCTTATTGTTAGACGGCGCAGGCGATTATGCTTCTATAGCATCACAAACTGACTTTGGATTCGGCACAGTTGATTTTACAGTAGAAGGGTGGTTTTACCCAGAAAATAGCACAACAGTAGAAAGACTTTTAGACTTTAGAGCAGGTCAAATTAACGACAATGCTGTTTCTATAAACTTAGACAGTTTAACACCTAGAGTTTATATTAATGGTGCATATAGAATTACTGGATCTTCAAACGCAATTCAAAATGCTTGGAATCACATAGCATATGTAAGAGCAGGATCAACCGGAACACTATACTTAAACGGAAACTCTGTCGGCTCCTGGAGCGATACCGTCGATTACGGAACATCAAAACCTCTCATAATCGGCGCATTATATTCTGAAGCTAGTTCTTTCTTTAAAGGCTCGGTAGACGACGTAAGAGTAGTAAAAGGAACAGCCGAATATACTGGAAACTTTCCGTTGCCCACTCAAAGAGCGCTAGTTACTGATAATACAGTTTTGATGGCTCGCTTCGACGGAGGTGACGGCTCTACCGAATTCATCGACGATGTAGTATACGCTCAAGATATCCGTTTTTCAGGAGGCGCAACCGCTACTTCTTTTACACTGACTGATTTTACAGACTTCGGAGCAGAAGTAAGAATGATATCGTCTGCTTCTGTTTACGGTAATTTTGGGCTATACGGCGACGGAGCTGGTGTCATTGTTTATGCTATAGGACATAATCTTGCATATGTAGGAAACGGCAAAGAAGTTACAAATGATCCTACTACTGTTATACAGCCTAATGAAGTTGTTGAATTAAACGGAGCAAAAATACGTTCTGTATCTATTGATCATAAAGGTGACTTTAGAGTAGGAGATTTATTTTTAATTAACCAAGAAACTGGAGAAATTAGTTTTACTGCTGCAAACTTCAATCTGGGCGCGGGTCAGGGTATTACTTTTACCGACGGAGGCAGCACTACTTTTATAAACGGATCTAGAATCGATGTTGGAGATTTTAGAATCAGCGGAAATACCATTGAGACGCAAACAGGCGATTTTAACATAGAAGCTAGCTCTAACGAAGTTAATATCGATTCTAATGTAAACATAGACGGAAATCTTGATGTTACAGGTAATGTTACTATAGGAGGTAATATTACAATAGGCGACGAAGAAACCGATACAATAGAGTTTGTAGCAGGAATAGACAGTGATATTATTCCAGCCGAAGATTCTACATATTCTCTGGGTTCGCCGTCGCAAGAATGGCTTAATCTTTGGACTAATGTCTTAAACATAGACGACATTACAATTTCGACAAATTTTATTGAAACTACAGAATCAAACACTGATCTAGAGTTAAGAGCAAATGGCACAGGCAGAGTGTATGTGCCTAACAATGATGTACAAATAGATCAAGACTTAACTGTATCAGGAAACACCACGCTAGGTGATACAACTATCACAGGTAATTTTACTGTTATAGGAGATGTAACTCAGCAGGGAGAATATGCTCTTACAGGTAGTTTGTCAATAGGAGAAAATTTATCCGTAGGAGCAGCAGCTCGATTCGAAGAAATACTAATCGACGATAATTTTATTACAACTACATCTAGTAATGCCGATTTAGAATTAAGAGCAAACGGCACTGGAAGAATTTTAATACCATCTAATGATGTAAGATTCCAACAAAATCTAGATGTAGTAGGCGTAATAACTGGAGATACACTTAGCACAAGCGGAGAAATTTCCGCTGTATCTTTTAATAACGGCAATATTTTAATAGATGATAATTTTGTAACAACTACAGAATCTAATTCAGATCTAGAATTGCGTGCCAACGGAACTGGATCTGTAGTTATTGATACATTTAGTTTTGAATCTAACACAATTTCGACAACAGGCGATTTCGTTATCGATCCAGGCTCGGAAAATGTTGTAATTAACGCAACCGGAGCTTTAAAGTTACCAGTAGGAAATACAGCAGAAAGGCCTACGGCTTTTAGAGGGCAAATAAGATATAACACAGAACTTTCAAGATTTGAAGGTTATACAGGTGCTAATTGGATAAGACTTAACGGTGTAGAAGACGCAGACGGCGACACAAATGTCACAGCAGAATTAACAGAAGGCACAAATGATAATACAATTAGATTTACAGCCGCCGGTATTGTAGTTGCAGATGTTACAACAACTAGATTTAGAGCTAATAGAATAGAAGTTGACGATATTAGCATTGATAACAATGTGATAAGTACAATTACAAATGACACCGATTTAGTTTTAGAGCCTAACGGAACTGGTTCAATTGTAATCGATAATTTTCAAATTAAAGACAACACTATAACAAACACTGTTGCAGATAGTGTAACAGTTTTTAAGAATACAAATAATGGTTACGTTAAATTTGAAGGTGCAAACGGCTTAGTATTGCCAGTAGGAGGTAGTGACGAACGACCTCCATTAGCGAACACAGAACTAGGATTAACAAGATTTAACGTTGACGATTCTAGAGTTGAAATATATGATGGATCAAATTGGGTATCTGTTGCAGGCTCTTCAGCAGGTATTACAAGAGCAGAAGCGGAAGACATAGCTGTAGATATTGTATTAATGTTAGGATAATAAGATGGCAACATTTTTTAAAAACGCAGTACAAAAAAACATAGGGACAGAAGTTGTTGAAATTTATTCAACAAATGCTTCTACTAGAGCAACTGTCATAGGTTTAAGTTTGACTAATTTGACGCAGAATTTTGTCTATGTTGATGTGTTGTTACAGGATGATACTTCTGTAGCAGGCTATTATGTAAAAGAAGCACTTGTATCAGCTAATACTAGCTTGAGACTTGTTAATCAAGGAGAAAAACTTATTATTGCTCCTTCTAATACTCTTTTAGTTAAATCAAGCGCAACAGATAGCATAGATGCAATATTAAGTTACGTTGAGGTTGTATAATGACATATTATGTAGGAGGCTCACCTGAGCAAGTACTAAACGGTATTATAAAAAGATATATGTATGGTTTACGGCGTAACGAAGATGGCGAATTATTCTTGGTAAAAATAGACCAACTTTCCGGTGGCGACGAAAATACCGTGCTTATAAATAATCAAGGAACAGCAGATGATAACTTTCCTGATTTTGAAGAAGGTATAGATTTTTTAGACGGAATAGATGTAAACAAAGATGTGGTATATGAAAATCTTCGCTATCCTCAAATAAAATGGGACGGCAGAAGTTTGCTGTATTATATAGAAGAAAAAACAGGATTGTTTGTACAACGAATTTCCGAAACGTATGAGTACCCTACAAATATTTCTTCGCCGGGTTACGGTGAAGGACAGGATAATAAAGTAATTACAAATTATACATCACCAGACATAGGATTCCAAAATGGCTGAATTTAAATTAGAACGTTTCAAATATAATTGGCAAGGCGAGTGGGCCCCTGGAACAGAATATCGAAGAGACGATGTAGTATATGTAAGTGGCAAAAGTTATGTTTGTATAAAAGGACACACTTCATCTAATTTGTTCCATAACGATTTAACTCGCATACTACCTAGCTCAGAACCGCCACAGCCCGATCCGTATTGGGTAGTGATGACAAGTTCAAGAACGTTTGCTGGCGAGTATTTATTAGGTGAATCGTATAATTTAGGCGATATTGTTTTATATGACGGAAATTTGTATGAATGTGTAGCTGGACATATAGCTACAGATTTTGCATCTCAATTTCTCAACTGGAAAAAAGTATTAGAATCAATTGATTTTAAAGGTGAATGGCAAAAAGAATCAAATTATGGCCCTAATGCAGTCGTAAAATATAACGGAATCGCATACAGATGCAGAAATCCTCATACATCTGGGAATACTCTTGAAGAGAATATAAACGATTGGCAAGTTTTTTATAATGGAACAGAATGGCGAGGAAGTTACCAGACTGGTACAGAATATAGGACCAATGATTATGTAAGGTTTGGAGGATCGATTTTTGTTTGTATTCAAACTCACACATCTATAACAGAAAGTATTGATACGACAAAGTTTGTAATTGAGTTTACAGGATCTACATTCGCAGGGGAGTGGTCTGCTAGTCAATTTTACGGCGAGGGAGATATAGTACGATTTGGTGGTTATCTTTATCTTGCCCAAAAGCCTAATGTAGGTACTGACCCGACAGGAGATTCTGAAGATTCTTCGACTAGTTGGATTATAATTGCTAAGACTTATGATTTTAAGGGAGACTTTAGCATAGAGCAAGATTATAAAACAGGAGATATTGTACAACGAGGCGGTTATCTATATGAAGCTTTACAAAATGTGAATAGAGGCGAAATAGACGCCAGTACGCTAGGGTATCTTAACGAAGATGTTTGGCAACTGTTAATACCTGGAAAAAAATGGCGGGACGAGTGGGCTGCTGAAACTCTTTATTCCGTCGGGGATGTAGTTTATTATTACGGCAATGCTTATACTTGTAATCAAGAACATATTTCTGTTATAGAAAATTCGCCAGGCGATAACGGAAATATTTTCGATTATTGGGATCTAACAATACAAGCAGGTCAAGAAGCTGGTCTAGAACAGCCAGCCGATTTATTAACTTATGGATTATCTAGGACCAGATACGGAGACCAGTCTACTCTTGGACCTACAAGGATACCTATTGGCGAAGAACAACAATTACTATCTGTTACGGAAGAACAAGAAATTTTTTGGAGAAATACATTATATGATGCAGATGTAGTTTATGTGGGAACTAACGGAAGAGACGAACCAGGTTACGGAACAGATAAATTTACACCGTTTAAAACAGTTAGATATGCATGTGAATACGTAGAAGATAATTTTGCTCCTTTAACTCTAGTTAAGATAGCAGTTTCTGCTGGATATTTTAGCGAAATAGGTCCAATAGTAATTCCTGCAGGATGTGCTGTTGTAGGCGACGAATTGAGATCTACTACTATTGCCGCTACTGATCCTATTGCCGAATACCAGAATAAATTTGATATAGACAAAGCAATTATAAACCATTTACTTGCATTTATCGATGAATTAATTGTAAACGAAGATATAGGACCTACTATCGGCAACGAAATTGAACAAGTTTTTTCAGAAAATCCAAGCACCAGGCTAGTTGTTCCTGTTATACAACAATTAATAGAACAATACTTGCAATTTATAGAATTTAACGCCTATGACGGAGAAATAAACCCCACACTGTCAGGGTCTAACCAAATAAATTCTAATCCTCAAAGAATAAATGCATCTAATATTATTAGAGACAATCTAGAATTTATAATTGCAGAGTGTGTCGCATTTACAGAATTCTTTTATCCAGACGAAGATACAAAAAATACAAGAATTCAAAACGACATTAGAAGTTTAATAAGAGGCTTAGTTAGAGATCTTAGATTTGATGGAAACTACGGCACACTTAAGGCAGCCGAAAGATACGCTAATGCCGTTACTGGTTCAAGATTAACTGATTTATTTTATGTGCGTGATACTACAGGTGTAAGGAATTGCACAATTCAAGGCTTACAAGGTGACCTAAATCCTCCAGGAGTATTTGCTATTTTCCAACGTCCAACAGGCGGAGCTTGTGTTAGCCTTGACCCGGGCTGGGGCCCAGATGACGAAAGAACGTGGATAGTAAATCGTTCTCCTTATATCCAAGGCGTTACAAACATCGGAGAAAGGTGCGTTGGTAAAAAAGTAGACGGATCTTTGCATAACGGCGGCAATCGATCTATGGTGTCTAATGACTTTACCCAAGTTTTGTCTGACGGCATAGGAGCTTGGGTCTTAAATAATGGCAGAACAGAACTTGTATCTATATTCACTTATTATTGTTCAGTAGGATACTTGGCAGAAAACGGCGGAATAATTCGATCTGCACAAGGAAATAATTCCTATGGAAATTTTGGATCTATAGCAGACGGTAATGACAGCACCGAAATTCCAGATTTAGTTGAAGTATTCAATAGAAATAACGAAGCCCAAGTAAATCAAGCTTTTGCAGGCGGATCTCAAGACGAACTTTTTATATTTGAATATTCCAATGCCGGCGAAGAATACACCGAAGCTAATGCAACAATTATAGGTGCAGGAGCAGAAGCCCGAATAGAGTATAGCGATTTTAGAGACGGAGCAGTGTTCGAGCCAAGATTAGTTAACACAAAAGGATCCGGATCAAAAGGAGGAACAGGTTACGAAATTAGGTCTTTTTCTGCTCAGATAACACCAGATGCATCTTCGACGATAAAATTATCTACTAACGATCCTACTCAATTCGTAAGCGAAATTCAAGGAATGCGTATAGTAATTGAGTCAGGAAAAGGAGTAGGACAGTATGCAGTAGTTAATGATTTCGATGTGAATACATTAGATTTATCTGTAATTAGAGAAAGCGACGGACAGCCGGGTTGGGACCATATAATTCCAGGAACACCTCTTGTAGACGATTTTGATTCGACAGCAGTATACAAAATTGAGCCAAGAATCATTACAAATAGCCCAGGATTTACAAGTGAAAATTTTTCCGTTCCGAGCTCAAGGCAATTTGTAGATGTAACCTTTGGCAATACTACTGATACCTATACTAATATTTCTGTAGAAACAGGCACCGGAGATACATTTGACGACGAAGCAATATCTGCTATATTTAATGTAGAACGCACAGGAGAAACTTATAATCCTGTATTAATTGTAGGCGGAGCCGGTTATGCAGTCGGCGACACAATTGTTATACCCGGAAGCAGTTTAGGAGGTACAACTCCAGAAAACGATCTAATAATCGATGTTACAGAAGTGTCTGAAGATAGTACAAATTCTATAATATCTTTTACTTCAGAAGGAAAACCTAGAGGCGGTAGATTTGTAGGAATTGCACAGCCTAATTTTGCTTTTTACAGCGACGACGGAGAGACTTTGTTAGAAACAAATACTTCATTTGTTGGAGACTACGTAGCAATAGCGTCAGGAAATAACGTATTCGTTGCTATAGCGGCTAATGTAAACACAATTTCATACAGCACAAACGGAGAAGAATGGATTACCCGTTCTTTACCGTTATCGGATAATTGGGTAGATATTGCATTCGGAAATGGAAAATTTGTTATAATAGCAGAAGGATCTAACAATGTTTTATATAGTGAAAACGGACTAGATTGGACAACTGCTACTATTCCTGCAGGCACAGACTCTTCTGCAGGACAATGGCAAAGTATTGATTATGGACAAGGACGCTTTGTAGCAATTTCAGGAGATGCTAATGCTGTTGCATACTCAGATGACGGTGTTAGTTGGTTTAGATTAGACGGAGTTTTAGGCACAGGTTTTTACGACTGGGCTAAAGTCGTTTATGGCGATAACAGATTTATTGCTATCTCTAAACAAGGCGAAAGCTTATATAGCCTTAATAAAGGAGAAGAATGGCTAGAAGGAGGCCAGATTGAATCGAATGCTGTAAATAATCTACAAGTAGTAGATGCAAAATTTAGTCAAGGAATCTTTTTCGTTATTATTCAAGATGGCGAATTACCGACTACTGTATGTTTAACATCCGAATACGGATTATCATGGACAGAAAAAAATCTTAATTCTGAAAAATTTTGGAGAACAGTAGCATATGGAAATACAAACGGCAGTGGCTCTTGGTTAGTGCTAGCATCAGGAACTGTTAGCGATGCGATAGCAAAGGTTATTACTGGTAGACAAGCTAAATTTAGAGCAGACGTTTTTACCGGTATATTCCAACTAATAAAAATTTGGGATCCTGGTTCTGGTTATTCTGAAGAAAACCCTTGCGAAATTTCGGTTATAGACCCTAATTTTGTTACACAGGTAGAAATAGATGCAAGGTACGGCAATAGATCTTTGCCGCAACCCGATTTTGTTAACAGAGGTAGCGGATATAGAAGCTCAAGTTCTACTATTTCTATCTCCGGAAACGGTTATGCAGATATAATACCTGAAGGCCAAACTTTAACAGTTTCTGGCGTAGATACAATACCTGGTCCGGGCGTGCAAATCAGAATAGACGGTATTTTAGATCCTAATACACCTAATCCTGATGATCTTGCTTTATTTGTAGGAGTAGAAATCAATGATCTAGGTGATGACGGAACAAGAAGAGGAACTAGACTGGTAGAATTTACTATTTCACCAAGGTTAGAGAATGAATTTAACTTACAGCACGGAACACCTGCAAGCTTAAGATCAAGATATAGTCAGTGTAGGATATCTGGACACGATTTCCTAGATATAGGAACAGGTAATTTTGAAGCAACAAACTATCCTGACATTTATGCAGGAGGAAACTTTTTTGTAGCAGCGCCCGAAAATGAAATTGAAGAAATAAACGGTGGTAGAGTGTTTTACACTTCTACTGACCAAGATGGTAATTTTCGAACAGGCGAGTTATTTGGAGTTGATCAGGCCACAGGTATTGTTACAATATCAGCCGAATTCTTTGACCTAGACGGGCTTTCTGAACTTGCATTAGGCGGAATTAGATTAGGCGGATCTGGCGCTGTAGTAAACGAATTTTCGACCGATGTGACTTTTAGCGCCGATTCTAATAATGTTGTTCCTACACAGAGAGCTATTGCAACTTTCCTTGCTGACAGATTGTCGGTAGGCGGCGAAAATCTAGAAACAAACCAAATTACCGCAGGTAGAGTAAGAGTAGGCGGATTCGAAAATCAAATTTCAACCACTTCGAATGAATATCTAGATATACCAAGACAAGTAGATTTTAGCGGACAAGACGCAAATGGTAATCCTACAGAAATTAAAGGAACTATTATTGGACAAATGTTAGCGTTAAGAGATTTTACAGATTCAGTGCAGTAGTAGTATGATAAATATGTTAACGGAGTTATTAAATGGCAGAATTTAAATTAGGCAGGTTACGTTTTGTTTGGAAAGGTGACTGGAGTGCGGTCACAGAATATTACAAAGACGATGTGATTGCCTTTAACGGGAAAGTCTATATATGTGTCATCGGTCATACTAGCTCAACTGATTTTTATGATGATCTTAATGTCGTACCTACTAAATGGAATATTGTATCAGATGGTCAAACTTGGCTAGGAGATTGGGAGCCTCAAAAAGACTATAGAGTAGACAACTTAGTAAAATACGGCGCTAGGGTTTACATATGCAAAGTACCGCACACTTCTGCACTCGATTCTTCTGCCGGCCTGGAGTCTGATTTAGAAAATTGGCAAGTTTTTGCAGAAGGATTGGACTGGAAAGGCGACTGGCAACCTAATTTCGATTATAAAATAAGTGATTTTGTAAAATACGGCGGAAGCACCTATGTAGCTAGAGAAGCACACATATCAGCAGCTGATAATACAGAAGGGCTAGAAGCAGACATAGACAAATGGGAACCATTTAATCAAGGTTTTGATTTTAAAGGAAACTGGGATTATCCTGTTAGATATAAACTAAACGATGTAGTAAAACTAGGAGGTAGTTTATGGATAGCAACACAACATCATACGTCTCAGTCTAGCTTTAACTTAGATGCAGAAAAATGGCAGAAATTTATTGAAGGTTTTCAATACGAATCTGAATGGTCACCATTTAACAGATATCAGCCAGGCGATGTTGTAAACTATGGCGGTAACCAATATATTGCAACACAAGACAATGAAGGAGAAATTCCATCTACATCTACCCAAAACTGGGTTTTATTTTCGCAAGGTTTAAGATTTAGAGGAGACTGGAACGAGGACTCCTCTAACGTGGGTTATCAAGTAGGAGATGTAGTAAGGTTAGGAGGATATACATATCGCTGTATTCAAGATCATGAAAATCAACAGCCTCCAAATATTGATTTTTGGCAAAGGTTAAACACTGGAATCAATTGGAGGGGAACTTGGTTGGACGATCAAGAATATTACGAAGGCGACATTGTAAGATTCGGAGATAACTCTTATATTTGTGTTCAGAACCACATTTCCGAAGGAGATGATTTTTCTACTGTGTCGCCGACTGATCCAGGCGGCGGTAACGCTAATTCTCGACCCGACCAAGACGACGGCACTTACTGGAACATCATAGCTATAGGATCAGAACAAAGCGTTTTAGTTGAGCCTGGAGATCTTGTGTATATGACCGAACAAGGCCCTACTCGGCTGCCAATAGGTGAAGACGGACAAATACTCCAGGTTTCTTCAGAACAATTACCTGAATGGGCTTTTATTGGTGATTCTGCAGATGTATATTACGTTGCAGAACACGGCAAAGACCAACCTGCTCCTATTTATGGAAAGAATATTGACAGGCCGTGGCGTTCAATTAGATATGCTACAGAACAGGTTGAATTGGGCACTAAGGCACCTAAAGCTTCTGAATTATTAGAACTTAATAGAAGATTTATTCAAAGAGAAATAGTAGAGTGGACAAATTACCAAATCACTAATGAAATTTCACCTTTTACCTCTGCCTTTAGCTACGATACAGTAAAATGTGAAAGAGATATGGGTTTTATCATAGATGCTTTTATATGGGATCTTAAGCACGGCGGTAATGTACGATCAAGAGAAGCAGCACTTGCGTATGTAAATAATCCCGGAAAATTTTACACCAAAGGGCAAGAACAAGAAACCGTGGCAAGTATTAATTACGGTCTAACTTTAATAGAAAATGTATTAGCCCAAGAAGAACCCGAACAGAATTATCAAATTCTTAATGGCGATAATTCAACAAGAATAGCAGAACAATATTTTATCGAAGAATACGGAAGGCAAGATAATGTCGAGTATGAAGGCGTAACGCAAGGTAGCTCAACCGGAGGAGTTTTCTCTGGAACTTCGGAAGGAACATCAGGATTTACCGGCACAGGACTTGGAGGATACTAAAAGATGGCAACAATTTTTGAAACAATAGAAAACCTAGGTAAAATCATTACAGACGCTGTTTCAGCAGGTAATGACGAAAACATACCAGCTAGGTCTATTAGAAAAACTCTAATAAAAGTATCCACTGGACAATATAGAGAAGTGTTGCCTATTATTGTTCCAGCAGAATGCTGTGTTATGGGAGACGAACTAAGATCAACTAATGTGCAACCTAGAAAAGAATCTAATTCTAAACTTACGCCAAAGTCAGATTTCAAATATAGTGCTCTTGCCTTAAAAAGGGTAGAAGAGATAATAAGTGACGTAGTTGAAGGCAGCCCTGTTCAGGTCACAGCAAATAACAATGAATTTCAAGACCAAACTTGGCCTTTTTCTGAAGCGCCTCAAGTTGCAGACGCAGCAAGATTACTTACAAGATCTATAAGAAAGTCAATAGATGTTTCTCTAGGCGAAAAATATGATGCCGAGTTGACTCCGGCTTACGAATTGACTGATCCTAATTTTGGATATTCTAGAGATTTAAATTTACTAAACAGAGAATTTATACAAGCAGAAGTGATTGCATTTATTAAAGAAGAATATCCTAATCTCAAATATTCAAAAACTAAATGTAAGCAAGATGTCGGATTTATAATTGATGCAGTAGCCTACGATCTTACATACGGGGGTAATTGGCAGAGTGTAAAAGCAGGAGAAGCTTATTACGAAGGAGCAAACTTTAATATTGCTGCTTCAGAAAAACAAGCTACTTTAGATGCATACAATTATTTAAAGGCATTGTTACAGACTGTAGGCAGAAATATAACAGTTACACCTGTGTTTCAAACAGAAGTCGAACAAATACCGGGAACCGGCGGAACTCTTGCAGTCTCAAACGTTATAAACGATTTATTAGACGATATCATCAATATCGTTGACAACGGACTGGATTCAGTAAGTATTGACTACCCTTCGGTGTTAGAATCTCCTAACGAAGAAGTCGATGCAAGTGATGCTCTAGTATTAGCCTTGCCACAAATTCAACAGCAAACAATAGATTTTATAAACCAAAATTTCGGTTCTTTTAAATTCGATAGTGCAAAATATAGAACTGATTTTACAAATGTAATCGAAGATTTGGCATTTGATGCAGTTTTTGATACTAATTATAATGCTATTTTTGCAGGCACAGTATTTAACAAATCTTATAATTTAGATTTTCTACAAGGTCAAAGAGTTGAGTTTGTAGGCGCAATAAGAAATTTAAGAGATCAAATTCTTGCTTTATCTGCAGTTGACTCTAATCAATCTATAAAAACAAGAGTTAGAAACTCTTTTGATGAAATAGTCGAAATTATTAGAAACGGTTTGTCTGCTGCAGATCAAATATCCTTTGTAAATCCTGTTGGAGTAGTACAGGATAAAATAGATGCAAAAAATAATATTCGTGCCAACATAGATTTTATTACCCAAGATGTAATATCTTTTATCAATAATCAAATACAAGAAAATACTGTTGCAAATCCGGATCCGTTAAGTATATGGTTTGAATTTGATTACGACGAGGACTTTTATAGGACAGAAATTGGCTACGTGTTAGATGCTTTATCTTATGACGTACTTTACGGCGGTACACAAGCTGTTACTAAGTTAACCGAGGCATATTTCTTTGACTCAACCAATATTTTTGCAAATCAAGAAGCACAAGTCTCCGAGGCTTACTCGCATTTATCTAATGTTGTGCAAGAGGTTGTACAGGAAATAGATGTATCAGAACAATCTGGAAATACCGAAATACAAACACAGCTTGGTTCACCTGCATCTGCTACCGAAGCAAGTGAAATTATTGCTAACATGGGAATTATCACTAATGCTTTAGATGATCTAAATTTAGAAAACGTTCCTGCAGTTGTGTTTCCTGATATTACCTCTCAGACTACAGCTCAACAAAATGCAAAAAATGCAATAGATACAAACAGAAATTCTATTGTAAAAAATACAATTCAGTTTGTAACAAATGAGTACTCAGACTTTAATTATAATCACGACAAATGCTCAAGAGATATCGAACTTTTAGTCGAAGCTGCACGCTATGACTGGATGTTAGATACAAATTATGCTTCCATTATCGCAGCATATTCTTATCTAAGGAAACCTTCAGCTAAGGTAATAGGAAATCAAAAAGATGCAACAATTGCTGCTAATGAATACGCAAAGAGTTTGATTGTTGATAATGTAAATGGTGTAATTGATGCTGTAAGATCTGTTAATAATAGTTGGCAATACATAAATGATATTATCTGGTCCGCATCATCAGAAGGCAATGTAGATCAAGTAGACTTTATAGAAAATTATAATGCTACTAGAATGCTAGAATTGAACAAAGAATTTATTGTAAAAGAATCTAAAGAATATGTAGACGAATGGTTTTTTGATGTTTCTGTATCAGAAGTAGGAACAAATAATGTAAACATTGCTGATACTAGTTGGTTACACCCTAATATGCCAATTATATTTTATGGAGACACAGACGAGATAACCAATGCAGGTATTGATCCGTTACTAGACTATTTCGTAAAAGATATTGTTAGCTCAACTGCATTTACAGTTTCCAATAGCATCGGAGGCACAGCTTATACCTTTATACCTAATAATGCTCCCTTTAATTATGATAAAGAAAAATATAGGCAACAACTTTCTTTATTAATAGAAGGCGTAGTATTTGATTCTGCGCTAGGCACTAATTATAACTCGGTTACAAGAGGTATATTGCTTAATGAAAATTATTCTGATTCAATAATTCAAATTAAAGACTCTATAGAATTTGCCCAAATACAAACCGAAGATATACGATCTGTTAAAACAAATGTTAATGCTTTGCAAAGAGTTAGCGCATCATTTAACGAAGCAATAGATATATTAGAAAACGGAGAAGGAAATGCAAATACATTAACATTTCCAATTCCTGCGAATGCAACTCTAAGTCAACAAAATGCTGTGAGCCAACTAATAGCTAATAGAAGCTTTTTGCAAGAAGAATATATTGCTTATATCAATAATAATTACTCTGGTTTAACATACAACAGTGAATTACGTAAAAAAGAAGCAGGCTATTTAATAGATGCACTGTGTTACGATTTAATGTACGGATCTAATGTAGCTTCCGGACAAATTGCTACTATCTACATCGAAGACGGTTCTTTAATTTTGACTAACCCTGAAAAGACTGCAATAGTAGATGCTTTAGATTACCTTGCTACAATAGCAGGGCAGGTAGTTATAGAAACAGATGTAAACGAATTACAAGGATCCGTTACACAAGACTTTTCAAATGAGCCTGCTAGTGCAACAGAGGTTTCTAGAATTGAAACCCTGCTTCAAATCACTGAAGATGTTATTACTGCAGAATCTCTGGTGGTAATAGACGAGCCTATATATCCAAAATTAGACGGAATAGAAACTCAATATGAATCTCCACTATTTGCGGTGTTAACAGAAAAAGAAAATATTGTAATCAAAACTGCAAGATATTTCGACAGACAATATTCTACCCTATTTAAGTTACGTGCAGATTATGATTACGATGAAACAATTTGCTCAAGAGATGTGCGCGCTTACATAGATGCAATAAAATGGGACCTTATACAACCTAAACAATGGGAGAGAAAATACACAGACGGTATTACATTGTACAGGCCTGCTTTTTATAAGTCAAAATTAGCAGGAAGATACTATACCAATTCTGTTTTAGGTTCCCAAGAAGAAGATTTCTTTTATCTAAGAAACGGGACTGGTTTAAGACTGATGTCTCTAGACGGTCTTAACGGAGATTTAGGCCCTGCAAACGAATTTGGAACTAGTAGGCCTACTGCAGGTGCTTATGCATCACTTGATCCAGGATTCGGACCAGAAGATTCTAGAGTATGGATTACTGCACGGTCTCCATATGTTCAAAATGTTTCTACGTTCGGATATGCTGCGACAGGACAGAGAATCGACGGAGCCCTGCATAACGGAGGTAATGACTCTATTGTTTCAAACGATTTTACACAGGTTATATCAGACGGTATCGGAGCTCATATTCTTAATAACGGAAGGGCAGAGCTTGTATCTGTTTTTACGTATTATGCTCACGTCGGTTATCTTGCTGAAACAGGCGGTAGAATACGTGCTACTAACGGTAACTGTTCTTATGGTAGTTTTGGTGCTGTAGCTGAAGGAGTAGACCCTGAAGAAACTCCTGTCACTGCAGTAGTAGATAACAGAACACAGTATAATGCTACAATTAGTAATGTGTTTACAGATCAAAATGAAATTTTACAATTAGAATTTGATCACGCTGGTAACGAATATACCGAAGCAGAATTAGATATATTTGGTGCAGGTGATTCTGAAGAATTAATAGCCGACGAATTCCGAGATCAGGCAGTAAACAGAGTAAGAATAGCAGAAACAACCCCAGATACCGCAGGAGGAAGCGGCTATACTTTAGTATCTAATACTGCACAAACAGGAACCACATCTGCGCTATTTCTTGCAGCAACAGACGGTAATCTATCTAGTGCTTATCCTGGCATGAGCATCTATATAACAGCAGGGGCTGCCACAGGACAGTATGGAACAATTTATACGTATAACTCGGGTTCTAAAGAAGCAACAGTGATACGACCTGCTTCATTAACACCAGTTAACGCAAGCGCGGTCAGCAATGGAACTATTTACAGAATAGAGGAAGCAGGAGACACTGACTGGAATTCTATATCTGATGAAAATTTAATAGATCCTCGACCGGGAACTGTGTTTACTGCAAATACTAGCGGTTCTGGTACAGGAACTGCAATAGAAATGGAAAGTGGTTGGGAACACATAATACCCGGCACACCTATATCAGCTCCTAATTCTAGTTCTACCTACCAAATTGAACCCCGTGCCCATATAACGGCACCAGCAAATTCTTTTGTTAATAATAGTAATATTGCAGCAGATACATGGAATTCCATTTCTTATTTTGAAACAGCTCAACAATATATAAATGTACAAACTTCTACAAATGCGGACGGCCGCGGCGCTAGTTTTGATGTAACTAGGATAGGTTCAAAATATTATCTAACAATTAACAATGCAGGCTCCGGTTATGTAAGATTAGATACATTAACCATATCCGGAGACGATGTAGGAGGCGTAACACCTAATAACGACATCACAGTAACAATTACTAGCTTGGATCAAGCAGGAAGCATAATAGACTTTGATTTCGAAGGATTAGCACAAAAAGGATTATTTGTAGCAGTACCAAATGGCAATTCGGCTCAAACTTCTATTAACGGTTCTACATGGTCTTCTGTCAGTTTGAACGCTAACAGAAACTGGTCAGATGTCACTACTGGTTTGTTAGATGATGGTTCAAGTTTATTTAAACCTTCTGCAGCTATAGTAGTAAATGACGACGACGACACTGTTGCTTTTAGTTCAGACGGTTTAAATTGGAACATAGCAACAACCGGATTGCCAGCAGGCAATACAAGCATTGCATTTGGAAATGTAGCAGTAGGAGATAATAAATTTATTGTTGTAAGTTCAGCATCTCAGGATGTTGCTTATACTGTAGACGGCGGAACGAATTGGGATACATTTGCAGGAGTTCTGCCTTCAACAGGAATATCTGCATTAACTTTTGGTAAAGGAAATTTTGTAGCTGTAGCCGGAGGAACAAATACTGTATATTATTCTGCTGATGCACAGTTGTGGACAACCGGAAATCTGCCAAGCACAAGCAATTGGAAAGACATTACATGGGGCAATGGCAGATTTGTTGCATTACACGATAACGGAGTTGCTTATAGTTATGATTTAGAAAATTGGTTTGGTGTAATATTGCCAACAGGAGGAATATACAATCAAATTGCATATGGACAAGGAATATTCGTAGCAACACGTGATGACAATACTGTAGTCTTTAGTGAAGATGGTGTCTTATGGAGTACATTTTCTGTGGGTGCTAACGCAGACGGATATAACGCAATAGCTCACGGCAATCCTGGACAAAATACACAATTTGTTGCTATCGGCGGCGGAACAGCAGACACCGAAGTGTCTGTTATAGAGATCGGGGCTAGAGCTAAAGGCAGAGCTGGTGTAGCAAACGAACAGTTGTTCGAAATAAGGATTACAGAACCAGGGTCTGGCTACAACACGGAACCTGCAATTAATATTTTCGACCCAAATAATATTACGGATGTCGAATTGGATGTAAGATTAGGAAACGGTGCGTTAGCTAATCCTACGTTTGTATCTAGAGGTTCTTCATTCACAACAGCAACAGCTGAAATAAATGACCTTAATTCTAACGGTTTTGCTGACTTCTTCCAAGACGGTAGTTTTGTTGCAGTAAGAAGATTGTCCGAAAGACCTGTTAACGGATCTAATGTTGTTTTTGATAGTTTACCCAACCAGGTCTTTAAATTAGTAAACACTGTATCTTTTGTGGGCACAAACGAAGGCTCATTTGTAGGATTTTTACAAATTTCTCCAGAAATGAGTATTGCAGATGCACCGGTCGACGGTGATGATGTTACCCTCCGAATAAGATATAGTCAGGTAAGAGCTTCCAGTCACGATTTCCTTGACGTTGGGACAGGAAACTTTGTAGACACGAATTATCCCGGAATACCAGTAAATGACCCGGATCCTAGTAAAGAAACTAACGAATTCGACGGAGGCAGAGTATTTTTTACTGCAACAGACCAAGACGGAAACTTTAGAGTAGGCGACCTGTTCTCGATAGAACAAGCAACAGGAGTAGCAACTCTTAACGCAGAAGCTTTTAATATAGCTGGATTGCAAGAACTAACATTAGGTGAAGTTACTTTAGGCGGTAACTCTGCATCAGTAACAGAGTTTTCAACTGATCCATTTTTTACCGCCAATTCAGATTCGGTAGTTCCTACTCAACGCGCGGTAAAGGCTTATATTGAAGCACAGATTGGCGGCGGCGGCGCTTCCCTTAACGTTAACTCTGTTACAGCAGGCGATATTTTTATTAACACAAATCAAATTACAACTGTGTCTGGTGAACAGATAAATATAAAAGCAAATGTTAATTTTGAAGGCGCAGTGTTAGGACTGCCGCTCGCATACAATTACTTTTTTAGATAATCGGAGAATAATAATAATGGCTAACGGAATATTAGGAAGAGAAGCATTAACAGCAGCAGTTCAGACGGTTGTCTATACTGTTCCAGAAGACACATTTGCGGTAGTAGCAATAAATGTTACAAATCGGTCTTCCGAGACAAGAGATATCAGAATCGCTTTGTCAGATACAGGAACTCCGGCTGATGCAGATTATATAGAATTTGATACAGAGTTGTTGGCAAATGGTACTCTGGAAAGGAGTGGTGTAGTTATAGACGCAGGAAAAAATGTTGTAGTGCTTTCTAACAGTACTGATGTTTCGTGTGTTGTTTATGGATTAGAAACATCAACAGTGTAAGGAATTTAAGATGCGTAGAATAGGAACCGGTGTCACAGGCAGACCAATACTAGGAAGATTATTTGCTATAGATGATAGAGTAAGAGCTATCAACGAAAATGAAGATATTATCTTAGAACCTAACGGCACTGGCGAAGTAAAATCGACCTCTAACGTTGAAATACAAGACGGCAACTCTCTTCAGCTTAATGAACCTAACAATATATACAATATTACTGTAACAGCTCCTAATGATTTAAGTCAAGATATTACCCTAACGCTACCATCCGCAGTAAATTCAGGTAATGTTTTAACTACAGATGCTAACGGAAATCTTAGTTGGTCAGATTTAACAATCGAAATAGACGATGTTTCAACTCAATCAGCAACTTTTTATCCTGTTATGACAGAATCAACAACAGGGTCCGTAAGCAGTTTTGAAGTATCTCAACAAACTATGACATTCCAGCCTAATAACGGTATTCTAACGGTAGGAGAATTGAGATCAGAGGGCGACGTCACTGCATATTTTTCGTCGGACATTGCATTAAAAGACAATATAGAAAATATTTCTAATGCAATAGAAAAAGTATCAAATCTTAACGGTGTAGAATACGATTGGACAGATACTTATCTTGACAGTAAAGGCGGCGAAGACGGATATTATGTTCGTAAACATGACATAGGTTTGATTGCTCAGGACGTTGAAAAAGTACTGCCTGATATTGTTGCTACAAATAAGAATGGTTATAAAGCAATAAAATATGATAGAGTAGTTGCATTATTGGTAGAAGCTATTAAAGAACAAAAGCAAGAAATAGACAATTTAAAAAACACTATGGTCATGAGAGGTAACAATAATGCCAGTTAGACTTAATGATACCGGTATAGAATTTGCTGACGGAACAGGGCAAAATACCGAAAGTAATTATCAATTAGAAAGATACACCAGTCCAGGAAACTGGAGCAAGCCTAGTAATCTTAAGGCTGTTAAGGTTACTGTAGTAGGCGGCGGAGGCGGCGGCGGAGGCGCCAGAGCAGAGCCGTCCTCGGAATATACTTATTCCGCCGGAGGCGGCGGTGGTGGTGGTGCTGCTATAGAATATATACCAGCACCGAGTATTCCTGGACCTGTAAATGTAACTGTAGGCGGTGGCGGTAACGGTGCTGCATCGCCGGGGTCAAACAACTCTTTTAACCCAGGCAGCAACGGCGGAACTTCTAGCTTTGGAAATTTCTTATCTGCATCCGGAGGAAGAGGTGCACCTGGAGCAGATGCAGGCCCCGGCGGTAACGGATCAAGCAGTCAAATAAACATACGCGGCGGTGGCGGTGTCGGCGGTTCAATTACAGGTGACAACTTATACAGAGTTTCAGGCGGCGCCGGAGGATCGTCGATACTAGGAGGCGGCGGCCATGGCGCATACGATCGATCGGACGGCCGTCCAGGCGGAAACTTTGGTGGCGGCGGCAGCGGCGGCACTGAAAGAGGATCATCGCCTAGATCAGGAGGAAATGGAGCAAGCGGTATAGTTATAATTGAGGAGTTTTACTAATGAAAGCCCTAGTGTCGACGACAGAACACGAATACGACTTGGAAGGCGAGTTTATAGGTTGGAGAATTTGCGAAGTTGCAGAAAAGGAGTTTGATGTCCATCCTTCATTCTTTTGGATAGAGTGTAATGATTATGTACTTGCTGACAAGTATTACTATGATTCGGAAAATAAAACTATTGCAGAAGTTCCACAAAAAGATCCACTAGACGGAGTGATAATGGACGAGCTAGAGATTTCTCCTGAAGACGAAGCCGACTTGCTAGCTTTACTCAACGAAGATGAAGACTTTGACGGCGCTCCCGATGACGGCACTCCAGATATAGAAGAATAACTCGTCAATAAATTAAAAAACCTTGTAACTTACTTATAAATAGATTCATAAGTTACGAGGTTTTTTTATATGACTGATACGGCACATTATTTCCACACCAACGGCTATGTTTATCTTCCGGATTTCTTAGATAAAGAAAATTGTAAACAGTTAGTAAGCGAATTCCAAAACCTTATCGATAAAGGCGAAACTGCCAAAGATTCTCAGTGTCCAAAATCTGAATCTATACATGGTGCAGCAGTTTTTGATTCACTTTTAGAACAATTAACCCCACATTTTGAAGAAGCATCGGGTCTTAGATTATATCCTACATATGCATATGCAAGATGGTATGCGCCGGGCGAAGTTTTAGATATACATACCGACAGACCTGCATGCGAAGTATCTGCAACTCTTACTTTAGATTTTTCTGGAAAACCTTGGCCTATTTATATGGCAGACGAAGACGAAACGGGTGTGTCTCCTAAAATACAAGGCGTTAATAATGAATATAGTCTAAAAAATATTAAACAAATAGATATGGATGTCGGAGATGCTGTATTATACAAAGGTATGGAAAAAGTGCATTGGCGCACATCATTTGAAGGAACACATCAAGTTCAAGTATTTTTGCATTATGTTAATGCAGACGGAAATTATGCAGATCAAAGATATGATGGAAGAGAAAGCCTTACTCATCATGTAACTGGCGAAAGAGACGAAGGCTTAGAATATTGGTATTTAGAAGATGCTGTTCCGGATTATGCATGTGAAAAAATTATAGAAGGATATGACGCAGCGGGTACCAAAGATGCTGAAATAGGTGCCGGCGAACATCTAACAGTTAATAAATCCATAAGGAATACAACCAGAAGAGATTTATTAGTTTACAAGGGAATAGGTGCTACATTGGCAGGCATAGGGTTGTTTGCTAATTCTCAAATGTGGAATTTTAAAATTGACTGTGCAAATCAAGTAGATTATCTAGCCTACGATAAAGACGGACATTATGTACCTCACGTTGATACCTTTTTTATAAAAGGACAAGAATCTTATAGAAAATTGACTGTTTTGCTGTTCCTCAATGATGACTTTGAGGGAGGCAAGTTATTTTTACAAACCGGTCACGAAAAAATTTATCCTCCACAAAAAGCAGGCACTGTCTTGGTCTTTCCTTCTTTTATCTTGCACGGAGTTGAGCCTGTAATTTCTGGAAGTAGAAGATCTATAGTAACATGGATGTCTGGCCCTTGGTTCGATAGTTAACATGAACATTTATATAGAACCTTCTGCTAAATGTAGTGTACGTTGTTTAGATTGTCATAGATATTTTTTTAAAAGCGACATTTTACATCCTTTTTTAAGGGAAAAAAATTTAGATTTTGAAGAGGATTGGCTAGAAAACCTTTTTGATGATTATGTTATTAATAATTTGAATCTATTGAAAATAACAGGATTATACGGTGATCCTTCAGAACATGAAAACTTAATTTCTTTTGTAAAAACAATTCAATCTAGATTAAAAGAAAAGTCGAAAAAAGTTATATTACATATCGAAACACACGGAAGTTTACAATCCCCAGACTGGTGGAATAGGTTAGCACAATTTATAAAAAAAAATTTTCATAAAGAATCTATAATTTTTTTTGCTATAGATGGAATTAATGATAAAATTCACCAGATTAATCGTAAAAATTCTATTTTATCTAAAGTGATAAAAAATGCCAATGCTGTTATAGAAACAGGCTTAAAAACATATTGTGTGACAATAGAATTTGAACATACAGAAAATCAAATAAAACAGATAGAAAAAAATGTCTTAGATTTTGGTTTTACCAAATTTAAAGTACGGAAACCTAGAAATAAAGCTATTTTAGATAACGACGCAGACCGAGAGTATGAAAATATTCGGAAGAGCTTAGAAATTTCTAATGAAGAAGCAGATAAGCGTGAAATTTATTGCTCCTGGCAAAAACGGCATAATTATTGGATAAATTTTCAAGGTTATGTTTTCAGATGTCCTTATCATGCCGACGCAGCAAATGTTCTCATTCCTAAAAATAGTCATGCAAAAAATACCGACAATTTTGAAATAGAAACAAATTGGAAATATTATAAAAGTAAATATAATACAGGAGAATTGTCTTTACAAAATTCTAGTTTTTCCGTTATAGTAAATAACCAATTCTTTCGTGATCTACAAAGAAGCTTTACAAACAAAGTAAATTCTTCATGCAATCCGAAACTTAAAATTTGTGCGTATTATTGTGGAAAGAAAAGACAGATTTCAAAAAATTCTATATAGTTATCTTGAAAAAAAATATCCAGGATATACCTTTGTTTACGTCCAAGGGATTAGGCACTATAGAAAAATATTGGAAAATTTCGATAAACCTACTGATATTATACTATTGCAGATTGAAGAATCTTTATTTGACGACGATTATAATTCTTTATTATTAGCACGTAAGAAATTGCATGATTCTCCTATCTGGACAAAAAAAAGTTTTATAATTACAAATTCCAAAAAAGATTATGAATTGTGTAAGGACAAATTTCAAATTGTATGCAAGCCGGGTTTTTTTGATTTACTATGTTTTTCAGACACTGTACATATAGATGCTAACATAGATCAAATAAATTTTTATACAGGGGCAGCGTATAATAACAATCATATAGGTAGAACTGAATTAATTTATTATCTTAAAACATTTGTGTCAAATAAAAAAATATCTTTTCTAAAATTTCAAGATAAGATACTTATAAACAATATTTTTGATTCTGTTGCTTTTGGCAGTGTTTTGCTTGCTCCCTTACCTACATCATATGATAGATGGATCCAAAAAAACATATTTCATTTGGCCTTTGAAAATTATCATCATGGTATTAATGCTGATAATAACTTCTCTCCCACATTAAGCGAAAAAACATTTAAAGCGATGCATTTAATGCGACCTTGCTTGTCTTTTGGCGGTACTGGTACTAGAGATCGCTTAAAAACTTTAGGTTTTGACACTTGGGACTGGTTGATTGATTGGAGTTTTGACCAAGAGAAAGATTACGAAAAAAGTTTTAAATTATTTGTGTTAGAATTATCTAGATTATGTGATTTAGATTTAAAGGATTTAAAAAAACTGTTAGAAAAAAATTATGATCTCCTTGAACACAACAAAAAACATATTAATTATCTAATATATAATTATGATAAAATAGAATTATGAATTATAGAACCTCCTGCAATAGAGAAATTCTTGTTAGAAAACTGTTTAAAAAATGGTATCCAAACCATATCATTTATTGGATAAACAACATAGAAGACTATGCTCATATTTTAGGGCATTATAAAAATTCAACTAAAAAAAATTTTATATTATGCCAAACTGAAGAATCTGTTTTTTGTCATTCATATAACAGGTTAAAAACCGCTAGAATAAAACTAGCACATTCAAAATTTTGGAGTAAAGACAGTTTTATAATTACCAATAGCAAGATAGACTATGAAAAATTTGGAAAAATAATCAATATGCGTTGGTTGCCTGGTTTATTAGATCTAATCTGTTATAGAGGTTATGATCCAAATTTAGTCTCTATCAGTAGAGACGAAATACAATATCACACAGCTTTTATATATTCAATTCCTCATATAGGCAGAAAAAGTGTAGCAAATTTTCTTAAAAATAAACAGGACAAACTGAGTGTTTTTAGATATAATGATTCCACGTTTATAGATACAACAGACGCACTCACTATTTTTAATACAAGTAGGTCTGCGCCGTTTGTAAATATTCTAAAAGACACTGCATGGTCCAATAAAACTGCAATAGTTCTTTCAGTTGAAAATTATCATCATGGTTATGCTAGAAATAATCCTAATTTTGCCCCTACACTAAGTGAAAAAACATTTAAAGCAATGCATCTACTAAGACCTGCTTTGGTATTTGGTGGACCAGGTACAAGAGAATATCTAAAGCACTTTGGGTTCGACACCTGGGACTGGTTGATTGATTGGAGTTTTGATTATGAAACTGATTACAAAAAAAGTTT
>PR_CR_10_Liq_2_inCRDRAFT_1000067_pt1 | contig 30261 bp, 21 predicted proteins | sample PRCRCaboRojoPR_FD_10245 | JGI IMG/M metagenome (IMG submission 10245) | reverse complement strand
GAGCCACTCGTAAAAGAACTTGTTCGGCACCTGAATCGTCAACGCATTGTCATCAAGCCGTACTGGCTTGATTGGGTCGAACCAGGTTTTGAAGCTCTGCTGATTCACATTCTTGCGAATCGTTTGCAGACAGTTACCCCAGACTGTAGCATGATCCTTTGTCATTCTGCAGGTTTAAAAGCATTAAAAAAAGTGGGCTGTTAAGCCTAGAGTATCAGCAAGTTAGGTTTTGAAAATGCAGGGTGGCGGTTTTTGCAAAAAGCAAAAAACCAAGTCGCATTTAACCGATGTTTTGATTTGTGCCCTTAACTATCGGAGGACTACAAAGTTGGCAAAAAAATGCCGGTTTTAAAACTGATGTTGAAAAGTTTTGATGAAGCTGATCCTTCATAAATCGCCTAGCGGCTTAACTGGCAAGGGCTTGCGCGGAACAAAAAAATATCTGCCTCTCCCAAAAGCCTTTCCACATAGGGGGGTAAAAATGTGGATAACAAGGTGTTTGTTGTTGAAAGATTCATAAATCATTGTTTTTCATGGTTTTAAATTATTTGGTTACGCTCCGTAAATGTTAAGTTAATGTAAAACCGCGTCGTTTGCAGAGCTTTTTTCTTAATTTTAGTGCAATCAAAGAAATCACCTTATGCAGCGCTCAGGCATCATTATTCTGGTGGCCTTTCTGGGGCTATCCGGACTTGCAGGTTGGTACTTCCTTTCAGGATCAACTTCCACCGAGCAGGACAAGGAGCTCCGGTACCAACTCAAACGGCAACCTTTTTCTATACAGGTTACAGCAACCGGCGAACTGGCCGCCAAACGTTCTGTCAAAATCAGAGCCCCGCAGGGTATGCGGGCTGCCGGTATCTATGAGACGACGCTTTCTGACCTTATCCCGGAAGGCAGTGTTGTGGAAGCGGGCGATTATGTGGCTTCCCTCGACCGCACGGAACTAGCAGGCAAGATGAGCGATGTACAAACAGAGCTCGAAAAAATACAAACGCAGCTCGAACAAGCCCGCATCGACACAGCGATTGAAATGCGGGGGCTCAGGGATGAACTCGCCAACCTGGAGTTTGCCAAAAAGGAAAAGCTGCTGGCTGTGGAACAGAGCAAATTCGAACCCCGCTCGGTGATCCAACAGGCGGAGCTGGACCTCGAAAAGACGGAACGGGATTACAAGCAACTGCTCAAAAAATACGAGCTCAAACAGCAGCAGGCCGTCGCCAAAATCCAGGAAATCGATGCCCTCCTCCGCCAAAATCAACGGCAGCTCAAGGTGTATGCCGACTTGTCGGAGGAATTCCGCATCAACGCTCCCGAACCCGGCATGATGATCTACGCCCGCTCCTGGCGAGGTAAAAAGGAACCCGGATCAAGGATCAGTGCCTGGGACCCCATCGTTGCTGAACTGCCTGACCTCAGCGACATGATTTCCCAAACCTATGTCAATGAGGTGGACATCAGCAAGGTGCAGGAAGGGCAGGATGTGGCCATTCAGGTGGATGCCTTTCCGGAGCGGCAGTACACGGGCAAGGTGATAAAGGTGGCGAATATCGGCGAACAGCTCAGCGGGTATGATGCCAAAGTATTCGAGGTCATCGTGCAGGTCAATGAATCGGATTCCATTCTGCGCCCGGCCATGACCACAAGCAATGAAATACTTACCGGCACTTATGAAGATATGCTCTCCATTCCTCTTGAAGGGCTACAGTCCGACAGCCTCTCCTTTGTATATAAGGATAGCGGTTCGGGAGTCGTCAGGCAGGAAGTCATCACTGGCTTGTCTAACGCAGACGAAATCATTGTGGAATACGGTCTGTCGGAGGGCGATCAAATCTACCTGGTACCGCCCCCCGGTGCAGAAGATGCTAATTTTGTACCGCTCGACCCGGTCATCAAAGAAAACATCCGCAAAAAGCAAAAAGAAGCAGAGGCTAAACGGCAGGCAGAAGCCCTGCGCCGGAAGGAATCTGTAAAAGACATTGAGCCGCCCAGCAACAGCAGGAACAGCGGAGGCAACGTCATCATCTTTGACTAAACCACCCAGCGGGCAAAACCTGATTCTATGCAGCGTGTACTATTCAACTTCCTGCTGGCGGTGGAGGGCGTCAATGCCAATAAGCTCCGGTCTTTCCTTACAGCCTTGGGCATCATTTTTGGTGTGGGCGCAGTGATCGCCATGCTCGCCATCGGCACCGGGGCCAAACAGGCCATACTCGACCAAATGAAACTCATTGGCACCAATAACATCGTCATAGAGGCGGTGGTGCCGGAAAGCGGTGATGAAATCAGTACGGAAAATGAGGAGGAAGAAGAGAAAAAGCCCTATTCGCCCGGGCTCAGCCTCGCAGACCTGGCATCCATTCAAAAGACAGTCCCCACTGTAGACCGCCTGAGCCCGGAGATCATCCTTCCGGTGAGCGTAGTCCGGGCAGGGCGGCAGGAGAAAGGGCGCTGTATCGGGGTGGAGAATGCCTTTTTCGAACTAAATGGTCTGGAAATCGGCCAAGGCATCGCCTTTCAGCCCGTGCATATGGAAAAAGGAGAAGCCGTCTGTATTATTGGCACGGAAGTAAAAAAGCGCTTCTTCAGCGAGGAGGAACCGGTAGGGAAGCTCATCAAATGCGGCAAAACCTGGCTGCGGGTCATTGGCGTACTGAAAAAACGCAACGCTTCAGAGGAAAGCCTGGCTCGTCTCGGAATCCGGGACTACAATTCGGATGTCTACATCCCGGTAAGCACCGCACTGCTGCGGTTCCGGAACCGGGCGCTCATCACCTCGGATGACCTGGGGAATAACGACGAAAACAAATCCAAAAACTACCACCAACTGGACCGCCTCGTGGTGCGGGTGGACGACAGCAAGAAGCTCCGTGCCAGCGCAGATGTGATTGCCCGGATTTTGCAGCGCCGCCATTTGCAGGTACCGGATGTGGAAATTGAAGTACCGGAACTGCTCCTCGAGCAGGAGCAGCAAACGCAGGATACCTTCAACCTAGTACTGGCCGTCATTGCCGGCATCTCTCTTCTGGTAGGCGGTATCGGCATTATGAATATTATGCTGGCTTCGGTCCTGGAGCGCATCAAGGAAATAGGCGTGCGCCGCTCCCTGGGCGCCACGCAGCTCGATATCATTTTACAGTTTTTATTTGAAGCCGTATTCATTAGCCTGATTGGTGGGCTGATCGGCGTGCTGCTGGGCGTAGGCGCAGCAAAAACCATCGCCTCCTACGCGGAAATCCCGACCATCGTCTCTGCCTGGAGCATACTGCTGTCCTTTGGGGTTGCAGCGAGCATTGGCCTGGTGTTTGGGCTCTTCCCGGCACAAAAAGCCGCCAAACAAGACCCGATTAAAGCCTTGCGCTCCGATTAAAAAACAAATCCCGATGAAGCATTACTTTTTTGTTGTACTGCTGGCCCTGTCCGGCAACCTTGCCCAAGCTCAGCCCGATACCCTGCGGATGGGGCTTGAAGAAGTGGTCCGGATGGCGCAGACCGGTGCGCCGGATGTGCAGATTGCGGAGACGGCCGTCAGGAATGGCTTTTGGCGTTATCAGTCTTTCCTGGCGGATTATCGCCCGCAGATCAGCTTTGGGGCCACCCTGCCTAACCTGAACCGATCCATTCAGACCATTACGCTGCCCAATGGTTCCGATGCCTTTATCGACCGGGCCCTTATGAGCAACCTGGCAAATCTGAGCCTGGAGCAGGACATCGCTCTTACCGGTGGCTCCATCTTTGCGCAAACGGCTTTGGAGCGGATTGATATTTTTGAAACCGACAACAACCCTGGCTCCACTTCCTACCTGAGCACCCCGTTTGCGATTGGGTTTCAGCAACCGCTCTTCCAGTTTAATGCGCTGAAGTGGGCGAAGGAGATACAGCCTTTGGTGTACGAAGAAGCCCAGCGGGCCTTTTCGGAAGACCTGGAAGATGTCGCCTATAATGCTGCACTGTTGTTCTTCGATGTCCTGGTGGCTCAGCTCAACCTCGAAGCCGCCCAGCGCGACAAAAGGGATGCTGACACCCTCCTGGTCATCTCCCGCGGTCGGTTCGATGTGGGGCGTATCGCGGAAACGGAACTTCTCCAGATCGAGCTGAGCGCCATGAATGCGGACGCTTCCCTCGCTTCCAGCCGGCTCGACCTGCAGACCAGTACCGAAGCCCTACGCAATTTCCTGGGTATTCAGGAAGCCGTTTACTTTGAGCCTGCCACGCCCGGTAAAATTCCGGTTTTCGATATTGATGCGGACCATGCCCTCAGCCTTGCCCGGCAGAACCGCAGTGAGTCGGTTGGTTTTGAACGACAATTGCGGGAAGCCGACCGGGAAGTCGCCCGCGCCAAAGGCACTACCGGGCCTTCTGCGGATATTAACGGCTACTTTGCCCTTTCTCAAACGGCCAATATGTTTGGCGATGCCTATGTCGACCCGCTGGACCAGGAGCGGCTAAATATACGGCTCAACGTACCTATCGCAGATTGGGGTAAAGCCCGGTCCCGAATAGAAATCGCCCGCTCCAATCAGGAACTCACGCAGCTGCAGGTACAGCAAAACCGTGTCAATTTCGAGCAGGAAATCCTGATCAAAGTGCAACAGTTCAGCCTCTTGCGCAATCAGGTGGATCTTGCCCTGCGCGCCTACGATGTCGCCCGCCGGCAACTGGAGATCACCAGGCAGCGCTACCGCATCGGCAAGATTGCAATCGCTGACCTGAATATTTCCATCAGCCAGGAGGCTAGTGCCCGGGCAGCCTATGTGAGTGCTCTGCGCGATTTCTGGCTTGCCTATTACGACCTGCGCCGTCTGACGCTTTATGACTTTGAAAACCAGCAAAGCCTGAAGCAGAACCGGGAGTAGGGATGTCTTAGCTTAGCTTGGTCAGCAGCCAGTCCCGGTTGTTGAGCGGCTGGGTGGCTTCCACCTTTGCCCGTAGTTTGGGATAGGAGGCTGGCAGCTGCCGCAGCAATGCGCCGGTTAGCCGTATGAAGTTTGCGTAAGGGGTTTTGACCTTGGTGGAAATTGACCGGTTGCGCCTCAGGAATACCTGAAAAGCCTTTAGCGAAGCTTCGAGGGCATCCCAGGCGCCCTGTTCGTAGTAGATTTTAGCCAGCAGCGTCCGGCTGCCCAGGTTGTAGTGGATATCCGTGAACTCCACCTGCCGGAGCTGATCCAGAGCTGCCTCGTAGTCTGCCCTGAAAAAGTAGAGCTCGGCCAGATTGTAATGCAGCGCATCCTTTTGCTGATCAGCGGGCAGATAGTCGGAGTAAGCTTTGACAAAATCTTCCACCCAGTCGTATCTTTTCAGGTTCAGCCCCAGCTTGACCATGTTTTTATAAGTCCAGGGTGACAATTGCTTTTCCTCAATCAGGATTTTCTCGTCAATTCCCTGCTGATATAACCCCAGCAAATGTAGTGCAAAAGACCGTTCGCCATCACGTATCCTGCCGATGCAATAATTAATGGCGTAGTAGAGTAGGGGGCGGGCGGTTTCCGGGCTTAACCGGGCACTCCACTCCCGGAACAAATCCACGTAATGGAAGAAAGTCTCCTGATGCCGGGCGGGTGCCTGCAGCATCTGATAGAGGTACAGGTAGAGTTGGTGCAGCGGTTTTAGGCTCAGGTCTTGTCCGGACAAATGGTTGATCACGGGCTCTACAAATGTAGTATCGAAAGCCTGATCAATCAGGCGCTGCCGGTTGAGCATCTCGCAGGTGTACTGTAGCTTCTGTAGCATGAAGAAATCATCAAGGGCGCTGTTGGATTCCTGCAAATAGGGCGTGGGCTGCCGGGTATTTTGCCGGAAAAACTGCTGTTCGGCCAGGTCGAGCAATTGCCAGCTTTGCAAATGATACGTAGGGCTTAGCGGTGCCTTTTCCAGCGCCTCGTTGGCTTTGCGGTTGGCTTGCCGGTAGTGCTTATCTAATTGAAGCCGAACGAGTTCTTCGGCTTTGATAAGTTCGGCAAGGGCGGTGTCCTCCTGCAGGCGCTTCCAAACCTGCCAGTCTTCTGCCAGTTTAAGCAGGTCGCTCATCAGCTGATTGAGCATTTGGTAGCGGTAAGGCTGCTTCGGGAACAACGACTTAAATACGGCTTCTCGTTCCAATGTTTCAGGCTTCCACCCGTCCGTCCACAGGGCGTGCAAATGAGTCAGGAAGCGGTGCGCATCCGGATTGGGGTTGTGGAAGGGGCGCTCCACAAAAGCAAGCAGGCTGCGCCAGTCGTAGCCGTCAAGGGTTTGAAGGAATTGGAGGAGCTTAGTGTTTTTCATAGATCGGATATGCCTTGTTTTTTAGAGAATCCTCAGTTGTTTTTACCGAAGGAGTAGAACATGGCCTTGCCGGGCTACCGTACGCCCGCTTGCGAGCTCCCGAAATTGGGCCACATAGGTATATAAGCCAGAAGTTGCCGGCTGTCCGTTCATTTGCCCATCCCAGATTGAATGATTCCTGTTTCCCTCAAAGACCATACCTCCCCAACGATCAAATACCCTCATAATAATGGGCTCGAACCCGTCCCCCTGTGGGAAAAAGTAGTCGTTGATACCATCACCATTTGGGCTAAATGCCGTTGGGAAATAAATTTTAGCGGCGCAATCTTCCACTGCAATATTAATAGTATCCGATACTAAGCAATCCTGAACCTGAGCAGAGACAATATAGGTGCCTGCTGTCTGTACACTTCTAACAGGTTCCGTTGCTCCATCCTGCCACAACCATTGAGCAGCCTCCAGGTGGAGGGCATTCAAGGTCAGGGGAGATTGCAGGCAGATTGTAGTGTCTTCTCCAAGATAAAGGGGAGGTTCAGCGTGAATTTCATCAAAGAAGCTAACCTCAGTACCAATCGCCTGCTCGCCGCAAAAGCGGTCCGTAATGGAAAAGCGATAATTGCCACCGCTAAGGATTTCCCGCCCGTTTGAGGTGCTTCCGTTTTCCCAACGGTAACTGACTGCACGAGGATGCGAAATATCTAAAACGAACGGTGGAGGAGCGCACAGGGTGGTATCTTTCGGCACTTCATAATTGGGGGCATCAATCACAACAATAGTTCTGGAAAAAGTATCCGGACAGGTATTGGTATTGATGATACGGCTTATGGTGTAGGTACCTGTCGATTCATAACATAAATCACCAAGAACAGGAAAAAAAGAGGAATCAGGCGTAGTGCCTTCCATAAACCATGCATAGCCAGATGCTCCGGCATTGCAGGGGATTTCCGGCTGAAAACAATCGCCTGCGCAAAGGGTATCAGGTGCTTCGAAGAAGGAACTGGGGAATGGGCACTCCGGGCAGAAGTCGACCAATGTTGCAGTATTATCCTCAACAAATGGGATAGGAGCAAAAAAAGGAAAAGTGATGATGGTATCAACCAGCTCAATTACAGCGTCCTCTAAGGTAATAGGGCACTCCTGAGTCGAATAGCAAAGAGATTCAAACCTGCATTCTTCAAGCTCTCCGAATGCATTGGTACGAATAATTGGCGAGACTGGCGTAAATAGCTGGTTTTGGAGCAAGAATATGGACTGATCGTCTGTCTTGGCAAGGTGATTGAAGTGCCGGGTAGAAAAATCAAAAAACATTTTTATCCAGTCTGCATTTCCGAGCACATCAATTTTTAGGAGACCGCCTTTGAAGTTCTCCGTATTTTCAATGCTGACCAAAACTGAACCGTCTTCAAGAAGAATGGGGCTGTCCAGATAGCCGAGGTCATACGGGGCATCAATCATTTGGGACCAAACCACGGTGCCATCAGGTTTACTCCTGACAAAACATGTGGCATCAGTTTGACTATCCATTGAGAACCCCGCGTATAAGAGGTCTCCATCGTCATACTCCAGGTAAGGCGCTAAACTGGCCGAAGAAGCATTTCTCACCCATTGCAGAACACCGCCTCCATTGACCTTGATAATTACATTTTCACCGCCCAGGGCAAAATACCGAAATACCATGCCTCCGTCAGCAGTGCGCACTAAATTACTACCCCGGCTAGCCAAATCATTTTTTATGCATTTTGACCAAACGGTCTGCCCGGATGAATCTAACCTTACCAGGTATTGATCGAATGCATTCGTTGAAGCATGCAATAGTATTACATCGTCATCGATTGCAATGATATCCGGGGGGGCAACCGTGTACTCCATTATCCTGATGGACCACTGAGGCGTACCATCACTACTAAGCCTCATAAGGTGATAATCCGAATAGCTATTGGCTAAATTGTCATAAATGCTGTATAATGCAGCCAGGCCTCCGTTGTCCAGTTCGGTTACTTCCCAAATATGCCCCTTAATATCCGGCACTTTTGTCCAGAGGTGCTGTCCCTGAGGATTAATGCAGGTGATAAAGGGCTGAGGGTCATCGTTGCTCCATCGACTGCCTGCAACCAGGATGTTATTATTTTTATTTGCAATCAGAGTGTTAAGATGATGCTGCTTTCCTTCAGAGCCCAAAACCTTGATCCAGTTTTCCTGCCCACCCATTATTGCCGGGAGTAAAAAGCAAAAAAACAATATCAGCGTAAGCCTAACCGGTGAGGTATTCATACTATAGTCATTTTATCTAGTGCCCCAAGCCATACATCCTTGAAGAAAGCAAAGGACAAAAAGCCGACAAATCAGAGCAGAAAAACTCAGGTTTTAATATTTTTCAAAATCTAAATATATGATAAAACACTGATAACCAGTATTTTTATTTTGATTGACTTTGGATTTATGCACATACAAATATAAAAAAATGTAGTTGTACCCCCCTCCACCTTCCCCTTATATTTGTAACGTGAGAAAAAGAAACCACCCATGCGGAAGATATTTTGGATAGCAACTTTCTGGATTTTCGTTTCGGGCCTGCAGGCGCAGGTTTACCCGGGCGATGCCAACAACAGCGGCAAAGTCGATCAGGCGGATGTGCTGTACACCGGTTATGCTTATGGCAGTGCGGGTCCGGCGCGTATCGAAACGGGGACCATTTTTGAGGAAATGCCAATTTCAATTAACTGGTTACAAAATTTCCCCAACGGCGTCGGCTATGCCCATGCGGATGCCAATGGCAACGGGCAGGTCAACCTCTCGGATATGCTGGCGGTGGTGACCAATTTCGGGCAAAGCCACTCCACACCAGCCCCGGTCGTTTTCCCTGCCGCTGTACCAGGTATGGATGCGGCGCTTGCCTTTACGCCTGATTTGCTGAACCCTCCGCTCACTGCGGGATCCATCGTCAATATCGCCCTGGACCTGGACTACCCCAACCTGCCCACTGAGGTAAACGGGATGGCATTTGAGATTGCCTTCAATAAGAACTACATCCAAAGCATCTCGCTCAGCTACGATGAAGAATGGCTGGGCGGCACCTCGGAATCCTTCCGCTTCCAAACCATCAGCACGAGTCAGACGGACCGGCTGAAGACAGCTTCTACGCGCTACGGGGTCAACCCCACCGCAGCAGAAGGAAGGGTAGGGGTTTTGTCCATCGTCATAGAGGATGATCTGATCACCTTTATGCAGGCGGATAGTGCCAAGATACTCCTGGAAATCAAGGAAGTCATGCTCGTCAACGACAGCCTGGAACTGCAACCGGTCGTGACTGACAGCCTGATGCTGACCGTATACAACCCCAACTACTTGGTCACCCAAACCCTGACGGAGGAAGCAGCCGATATGCGCCTCCTCCCCAACCCCGTGCGCAACGGCCGGGTATTGGTGGAAGCCCCCAAAGGCATAGCGCGCGTTGGTGTCTTCAATATACTGGGGCAACCACTCTACGAGCAGGAACCCCGGACGCCCACCTTTGAAATCGCTGTGCCCGGCAGCTGGCCAACCGGTTACTACCTGGTGCGCGTGCAGCAAAGCGATGGGATGCTAAGCGAAAAACTTTTGTACATCATTCAATAAAATCACCCGACTTTATGAAAAACCTGACTGTTTTATTATTAGCGTTCTGTAGCTTCTTCAATAGCTATGCTACGGAGCTCAGCGTTTCCGGCAGCCTGCTATTTGGGCCCGATCAGGACCCGGTGCCTGGATTTGAGGTGGAATTGCTGCTGCCCTCCCTTGATGAGTACCTGTTTGCCATTACTGAAGCGGATGGAAGCTACACGTTTACCTTCGACCACGATTTCAGTAGTATGCCCACGCTAACGGCCACTGTGAGTACCATCGATTTCTGTACGGGCGTATTCCTTACGGAAACGGTAACGCTGCAGGAGAGTGCCCCTTCGGCAACGGGAGTAAACCTGATCGTCTGTGGCGACATTAACCCACCTCCACCACCGGAGCACTGCGAAGCCTTCTTCTTCATGGAGCAGATCAATGCTGACCCCTACGAAGTACAGTTTTATGACCTATCGAGCACCGCCACGCCTGTGGAATCCTGGTTTTGGGATTTTGGGGATGGCAACACGAGCAACGAAGCTTCCCCCCTGCACACTTATGCTGCTACGGGAGTGTATGATGTTTCATTGACCATCACTGCGGATACTTGTACTTCTATCTTCACCAACCCGGTCTATGTTGAAGATTTTGTGCCCTGTGACTGCGACTGGAACGAGTACGACCCGGTGTGCATTGAGGTGGCGCCTGGCATTGTGGAGCTTTTTGAAACCCTCTGCTATGCCGAATGCGCAGGGTATAGTGCCGATGATATCGTGGACTGCAGCGACAACGGCTTTGACCTTTGCGAACCCTTCTTTACCTACGAACAAGGCGCGGATAGCCTGACCCTGGATTTTACGAGTTTTTCTTTCACTTTTGGGGATAGTATCATGGGCTACAACTGGACGTTCCCGGATGGCGGCGCCTCAACGGAAGCCAATCCCAGCTACACTTTCTCAGAGACAGGATCGTTTGATGTCAATCTCACCATTGTCACAGAAAGCGGCTGTGTCAGCTCTTATTCCCAACCCGTATATGTGGGGGACAACGGTGGCCCTTGCAACTGTGATGATGTCTTCGACCCGGTTTGTGTCATCAATGAAGCTGGCGTGATCATCACGATGCCGAGTGCCTGCGTAGCCATTTGCTCCGGTTATGGGCCGGATGAAATTTACGACGATTGCAATTTTGACGATTGCGACTGCCCGCTGGTTTTTGAGCCGGTTTGTGTGGAGCTTTTCCCTGGGCTGATCTTCGAATTCCCCAATGCCTGTGTGGCAGAGTGCGAAGGCTTTACTGTAGCTGACTTTGTCGACTGCGAAGGGGATGACAATTGCTATTGCCCGGCTATTTTCGATCCGGTCTGTGTGGTTGAGAATGGCGACACCCTGACCTTCCAGAACCCTTGCTACGCGGAATGCGAGGGCTTCGGCCCCGATCAGTTTGTGGACTGCGATATCGACGCGCCCTGTGGCTGCGATGATGTCTTCGACCCGGTTTGTGTGGCGACGCCTTCCGGGCAGATTCTCACCTTCCCTAATGCCTGCTTTGCGGAATGCGAAGGCTATGATTCATCTGTATTCTTTGAGTGCGACGACCCCAGCGACTGCAACTGTTATCAGTTCTACGATCCGGTATGTGTAACCCTTCCAAATGGCGTTGAAATTATCTTCCAAAACGACTGTTACGCCGAATGCGAAGGCTTTGGCCCGGATGAGTATGCGCCCTGTGACGGTGGAGGCGAATTCTGCGAAGCTTACTTTGAGGTCATGGAAACCGATGTGCCCGGACAGGTACAGTTTTTTGATGTCTCTTTCGTGACTAATGGTACGGTGGTGGAATGGTTTTGGGACTTTGGTGATGGCAACAGCAGCACGGCGCAAAACCCGGTACATACTTATGCGGAAACAGGCATGGTGGAAGTGTCCCTGACCATCACAACTAGCGAAGGCTGCACCAGTACTATTGTGCACCCGATATTCCTTGGTAGTGGCGGTGGCGCAGGCAATGGTCCCGAATGCCAGGCGATGTTCTCCTTCGAGCAGGATGCAGACGACCTGTTGTCCTTTACCTTCATGGATATGTCCATGGGGCCTGCCGTAGGCTCCTGGTTCTGGAGCTTTGGCGATGGCAGCAACAGCACCGACCAAAACCCGGCCCATACCTATTCAGCCCCCGGACTTTACCTGGTCACGCTGACCATTACCAGCGGCGATTGCACGAGCAGCATGAGCATGATTATCCTGACCGACTTCGATATCCTGTATGATGAAGACTGCCTCGCGCTCTTCCTGCCATTCAAGACCGATAGCCTGACCTATGCCTTTCTGAACCTGTCTTCCGATTTTGGGGCAGACTATCAGTGGGATTTCGGCGATGGCAATACAAGTACGGAAGCCATGCCCGTGCACACCTATACCGCACCGGGCAACTACGAAATCTCGCTGACGATGACGACACCGGATGGCTGTGTTTCTACCTTTACCGTGACCATCAATCCGGTCATCAATGGCTTTACCGGGCAGCCTTCCTTCTTAATGGCAGTCGATACGGACGACAACTATGAACAACCACTAGGCCAGATCAAGGCCTATCCGAACCCCGCCCGCGAACAAGCCACGCTTGACCTCGACCTTCAGCAGGGAGGCGCCTATGAGCTACGCCTACTCAACCTGAACGGGCAAGCCCTCTGGCAGCAGCACTACAACTGGAGCACCGGACGGCAGCAGATCGACCTTGACCTGTCGGACGTGCCCGCCGGGATACTGATGCTGCAGGTACGTGGCGAGCAAGGCACTGAAACCCTGCGCCTGATAAAGCAATAAGCCGACTGTTGTAAGAAATTCACCCGTACTCCAATCATTTAAAACCCGCCTGCATGGTTCAGTCCGTGCAGGCTTTTTTGTATCTTTGCCCCCCGAAAATCCTAACATAGTCTAAAACCAAATCCATGAAAAACATCGCAGTAATCGGTGCCGGCACTATGGGCAACGGCATCGCCCACGTTTTCGCCATGAATGGCTATGCCGTCAACCTGATCGACATCTCTGAGGAAGCGCTCGACAAAGCCCTCGCCACTATCACGAAAAACCTCGACCGTATGCTCAAAAAAGAGCGGATCACCGAGGAGGTGAAGCAGAAAACGCTTGGCAACCTGACCAAACAAACGGACCTGAAAGCCGGTGTGGCCGAAGCTAACTTGGTCGTTGAAGCCGCAACCGAGCGGGTAGACCTCAAGCTGAAAATTTTCAAGGACCTGGACGAGGCGGCACCAAAGTCTGCCATCCTGGCGACCAATACGTCTTCCATTTCTATCACCAAGATTGCGGCAGCGACAACGCGCCCGGCGCAGGTCATCGGCATGCACTTTATGAACCCCGTGCCGGTCATGAAGTTGGTAGAGGTCATCCGCGGCTACGCCACTTCAGATGAGACCACGGACATCGTCATGGACTTGTCCCGCAAGCTCGGCAAAGTACCCGTTGAGGTCAATGACTATCCGGGCTTTGTCGCCAACCGGATTTTGATGCCAATGATCAACGAAGCGATTATCTCCCTGCACGAAGGCGTGGCCGGCGTGGAGGAAATCGATACGGTCATGAAGCTCGGCATGGCGCATCCTATGGGACCGCTGCAACTGGCGGACTTTATCGGTTTGGATGTGTGCCTGTCCATCCTGAATGTCCTGTTTGAAGGCTTCGGCAATCCGAAGTATGCCCCTTGCCCATTGCTGGTCAATATGGTGACGGCCGGCAAGCTGGGCGCGAAGTCGGGTGAAGGCTTTTACACCTATGGTCACGGTACCAAAGAACTGATCGTGGCGGACGCATTCAAAAAATAGCAATCAATTTGTTTTATAGTCTTGTTTTTAACTATTTTTTGTTTTACATTTGTGTTTGTACACATTTTTGAAACAAGACCGTGTTGGGATTTTAGTCTTCTAGTCGAAAACTGGCAATTTTTTGGTTAGACGAGACACGAAAACCGGAGTTTAGCCTAAGCTAAATGAGGATTTTCGTGAAGAAGTATAACCGAAAAAGTGTAGTTTGCAGACCGATTACTAAAGTTCCAACACGGTCTGCAAAGGGGCAAGACATGGAAAGCAAAAGTACCCACCAAAACACCCTGTCCCTTCAAGCTCTGGCGGACGCCCTTCACCGCAACTGGTTCAACGGCGTCCTCCTGGGCCTGGGGATATACATTCTGTTTTTTAAAAACATCAGCATTCAGTTTAACCTGAATAGCATCGAGCAGCCGGTTGCGGTTGCGGAAGAGGGCCTCGTGCCTTCGTTTGGGCAGGCGCTGCCCGCCAGTTACAAAGCTGAGAAGCGTGCCAGCACCCAACAAAATGTCTCACAAATAAAGTGGGATACCCGTCAACCGGAGGACTTCCCGAACCTTACCTTCGTGCTAAATGACAACTACGCCGAGCGCCACCACGTGCGCCCGGAGGTGATGGAGGCGGTCAATGCTAAAGTAGAGGCTTATCTGGAGCAGTACAAAATGCTGGCGATCAGTGAAATGGAAGACTATGGAGTCCCGGCAAGCATTACCCTCGCACAGGGGCTGCTGGAATCCAACGCTGGGGAAAGCCTGCTCGCCAGGGAGTCCAACAATCACTTTGGGATCAAGTGCAAGCGCCAATGCCGGGGCTGTACCTGCCGCAATTACTCAGATGATGACATCTACGATATGTTCCGTGTCTTTGGGGACGCCAAAGAGAGCTTCCGGGCACATTCTGAACTGCTCAACGGCGAACGTTACAAGCATCTGCACCGGCTGCGCATTTCCGATTATAAAGGCTGGGCGCGCGGCCTGAAAAAAGCGGGCTACGCTACAGATAAGGCTTATGCCGATAAGCTCATCCGTATTATTGAGCAATTGGACTTGACTCGGTTTGACCGGCTGGGGGCGTAAGAATAAAAATCGAATCAAGCAGGCAACAGTATGGAATGCAGAAAAATTCTCGCTGCTGCCTGCACTGTTTTACTTCAGACGTTGTACCAATTCCACGCGACGGTTCTTTGCCTACCCCAAATTAGCTTCATTAGTAGCCGCAAAGCTAATGGTCTCGTATGAGCTGATCCGGGAGCCTTCATACCGCTGAATAAGAGGATGGTCTTCCGAGCCTTTAAAGTCCTGAGCCATTAGTGGCAGGAAAAAGAAAAAGCAAATAGTAATGGGTAAACAGCGTATCATCATCGTTTAGTTGATTTAGGGTTATTCTGAAGAAAAGGGATAAATGAAAACTTTTTTAAGGAAATTCCCCGCTAACATAGCACAATCCTTATCTTTCGTCAGGAATCAAAGCAAGAAAAATCAACAAAACCCTGGCTGATGGTATTTACGCTCCGGAAAGTTGCCCAGGCTATCCACACCCTGAATGAGCAGGTGGGCAGAGCGGCAGCATGGCTGACTACGCTGCTTATGTTGCTGGTCTGTTTCGATGTGGTGGTCCGTTATTTATTTAATGAAACTCAAGCTTGGATTATGGAGCTGGAATGGCACCTGTTCGGGCTTATCTTCTTGCTGGGTGCCGGATATGCTTTCCGGCATGACCGGCATGTCAGGGTGGATTTGTTCTACGCTAAGTTCTCGGCAAAGGATAAGGCGCTGGTCAATCTCATCGGAGGCTTGATATTCCTGATTCCCTGGACGGCGATTCTGATTTACGTTTCATTTGAGTATGCTACCATTGCCTACAAAATAGGAGAGGGGTCGCCCGATCCCGGAGGGCTGCCGGCCCGGTACATCATCAAGTTTGCGATAACCGCAGGTATGGTACTGCTTTTCCTGCAGGGGCTCGCGAGTATTATTGATAACTGGTTGATCTTTAAAGGTAAAGCCCCTTCCCATTCCAGCACCTCTGAAACCGAATAAGCCATGGCCATCCTTGCAATATTACTGTTCATCAGCATCTTTCTGCTCATTTTGTACGGATATCCGGTAGCCTTTACGCTCGGGGGGATTTCCATCCTGTATGCCGTCTGCTTCCTGGATCCGGGCAGCTTCATTGCACTGTCTCCCCGCATGATGGGCGTCGTGAGCAATTATGTACTGATGGCGGTGCCCCTTTTCATCTATATGGGCATCATGCTGGAGAAATCCGGGCTGGCGGAGAGCCTTCTGGAGACCATGGCGATGCTGTTTGGGAAAGTCCGGGGCGGGCTGGCGATCAGCGTGGTGATCGTGGGCGCTTTACTGGCTGCTTCCACCGGAATTGTGGGCGCAACCGTAATCACCATGGGCCTGATCAGCCTGCCGACGATGCTGAAGCGCGGTTACCGCACCGAACTGGCGACGGGTACGATTGCCGCATCCGGCACCCTCGGGCAGATCATTCCGCCTTCGGTCGTATTGGTGCTCCTGGGCAGTGTGCTGAATGTTTCCGTAGGGCAGCTGTTTGCCGCAGCGCTCATCCCGGGGCTGCTGCTTGTACTCGTTTATATCCTTTACATCGCCATCACTGCATGGGTCCGCCCGGGGTATGCGCCAAGTATGCCCAAAGAAGAACTGGAGGCTTTCTGGGCTTCAGGGGCTACCCGTAAGGTGCTGCAGGCTTTTGTCCTGCCTATGCTTCTAATCGTGGCTGTGCTGGGCTCCATTTTTGCAGGCATTGCTTCGCCTACCGAGGCTGCCGCCGTAGGGGCAATGGGCGCCACCCTGCTCACGATCAGTCAGGGCAAATTCAATTTGGAAGTCCTAAAGTCCGTCATGCGCGAAACCACCCACCTGACAAGCATGGTCTTTGTGATTTTGCTGGGCGCTACCGTCTTTTCCTTCGTCTTCCGGGAAATGGGCGGGGACACCTATCTCGTCAGCCTGATCGAAGAAGCCAATTTGTCGCCTATGGCATTTCTGGCCCTGGTGATGATCGTGGTCTTCGTTGCCGGCTTTTTCATCGACTTTATTGAAATCATCTTCATCATCGTACCTGTAGTGGCCCCCATTTTCGTACAGATGGATATTGATTTGATCTGGATAGGCGTACTGCTGGGGCTTAATCTTCAGACCTCCTTCCTGTCACCGCCGTTCGGGTTTTCCTTGTTTTACCTCAAAGGAGTGGCACCTCCGGGCGTGACCACGCAGCACCTGTACCGGGGTATTTTGCCGTTTGTGATTATTCAGCTGGTGTTTCTCGGTACCGTCATACTTTTCCCTGAAGTGGTGTACTTTTTGATTGATTAAGCAGATCGGCAGGAGGACAGCTTGCTGGCTTTTGGGCTAAAGGTGAAGAATTTTTGAGATTATAGCTACTAACACTACTCATTATAACTTAGGTGCATACCATTATGGACAGATAAATGTAGTTTAACCAGTTTCAGAAATATTTTATTTGAACAGCTATTTTTACTTTACAAACCGTTTTAAATTCCGCTGTGATTTTTATGAGAAATAACTAATTTAGCTGCATGGATTATTCAGCAAGAATTAATGAAGAACTCAAGCCATGGGTGGACAACTCACTAGATAAAACGGTGGTAGACTTATTTGCAGGCTGTGGTGGGTTATCCTTAGGTTTTGAAGCAGCAGGCTTCAAGACTGTAGGGTATGAAATGCTAAAGGATGCGTCAGAAACTTATAGAAACAATCTAATTGGAGATTGCTTTACTGAAAAATTACACGTAGACACCGAATACCCTGAGGCAGAAGTAGTAATTGGTGGACCGCCTTGCCAACCCTTCAGCGTAGGAGGTAAACAACTCGGATTAAAAGACGCCAGAGATGGCTTTCCTATTTTCCTGTCGGCCGTTAAGAGGCTTGAACCCGAAGTTTTTCTGTTTGAAAATGTGCGCGGGTTACTTTACAAAAATAAGTGGTACCTTTTAGAAATAGTAAATCAACTTGAAGAATGGGGCTATCAAGTATCTTTCAAGCTTTTGAATGCTAAAAAATATGGGGTGCCTCAGAACCGGGAAAGAGTTATTGTAATTGGAGCAAAAGAACCAATAGCTTTTCCACCCGAGAAAAACCAGCGTGTCACTGCAGGTGAAGCTTTGGGTCAATTAGCGTTTCAAGTGCCCGAAGATTCCAAATTTCTTACTCCAAGTATGGATAAATATATTGCAAAGTATGAGAAAGCCTCCAAGTGCATTAATCCCAGAGATTTGTATTTAGACAGGCCTGCAAGGACATTGACATGCAGAAATCTTGCTGGAGCCACCGGTGATATGCATAGGGTAAGGTTGCCAGATGGTAGAAGGCGAAGACTAACTATCCAAGAGGCTGCTCGTTTACAAAGCTTCCCAGATTGGTTTGAGTTCGCTGGAAATGAAACAGGTATTTACAATCAAATTGGAAATGCAGTAGCACCATATTTTGCCCTCGCACTGGCTCAGGAAATTAAAAGCTATTTCCAGCCAGAATATGATGGAAAAAAAAGGAAAATAGTCAATAGCCACAATCAACTTAGGCTCTTCAATGAAGGAAAAGCAGTATATAGATCCAGTTAAGTGTAAAACTTTCTCAAGCAAGCCTAAATCCAAACAGCGGTTAATTAATCAGGCATTGGAGATTTTGGAAGCCTTTGGAGTGCCAACAGAAGGGACTCCGCGTAGGCTAGAGAGAATGGCAATAGCTTTTTTAGCCGTATCGGATGTAAAAAGTACGGCAGAATTTAAGAAAGCAAAGGATTTGGTTTCCAGTAAATATTCACTTAAAACGAGAGAGGTCATTGAATACGTGAATACTTACCTTGGGGAGAATATTAGCAGTGGATCATATGACGATATTAGGCGGAAAGACTTGAAAATATTAGTAGCGGCTGGAATAGTCTTACAATCTAGCCCTGACTCTGCAACCAATGACTCGACAAGAGGTTATGGGGTGAATCCGATTTATGCAGAGCTAATGAGGCAATACCCTAGTAAAAATTGGCACTCCAAAGTTAGTGAAGCATTAAAGGATGTAGATTCTATTGCAGAGAAATTAAAAAGGAAAAGAGATCTTTCCAAAATCCCAGTTCAGTTACCTAAAGGAGAACAGCTATTGTTCTCTAAGGGTCTGCATAATGATTTACAGAAGGCGATTATAGAAATATTCCTTCCCAGATATGGATACGGGGCTACAGTTCTTTACGTTGGGGACACTGCTGATAAATATTTACACCTGGATAAAGAAGGTTTAAACGAAATCAATTTTTTCGAGATTAAGCACGATGAGCTTCCTGATATTATTGCATACTCGAAATCCAAAAATTGGCTATACCTCATCGAAGCCGTTCATAGCTCTGGTTCTATTGATGAGCTAAGGTTGATGCAGTTGCAAAAACTGACTGAGCATTGTACAGCTGATATTATCTACGTCACAGCCTTCCTCGATAAGCCGACATTTAGAAAGTTTATAGCAGATATTGCCTGGGAGACTGAGGTTTGGATTGCTGACAACCCAGACCACCTAATCCATTTTAATGGAGAAAAGTTTCTAGGGCCCTATTAGCATAGGACTTGTATCTTTCCATTAAACCTACCCCAACCGAATCCCCGCATCCACCTGAATCCGGTTATAATAAGCCTTTTCCGTAATCGCTGCATAGTCCGCCGCCTTTTGCTGGAAACTGCGGTAGGATTCATACACTTTTCTGCTTTTGGGGTCCCGGGCGGTGATTTCGTCAATCGCTTCCGCGGTGTAGGTGCGCATCTGCTGGATGACTTCATCCGGGAAGCGACGAATGTTGATGCCTTTTTCCAGGAATTTGGCGAGGGCAGCGGCATTATTGGCTTCCATTTGGCTGAGAATCCAGCCGGAAAGCTCGCCTGCTACGGTCTTGATGATGCCTTGCAGGTCAGAGGGCAGTTGCTCCATTTGCTCCTTGTTGACGAAGAACTCCAGCATGGTGCCAGGTTCGTGCCAGCCGGGGCTGTAGTAGTATTCGGCGATCTCGTGGAAGCCCATCAGGGTATCGTGGAAGGGGCCCAGCCATTCCGTGGCATCGATGACGCCCCGCTCCAGCCCGGTATAGATCTCACCGCCTGCCATAAGCACCGGTGCGCCGCCCGCCCGTTGCAGTACCTTGCCGCCCAGGCCGGGGATGCGCATTTTGAGCCCTTTTAGGTCTTCCACGCTGTTGATCTCTTTATTAAACCAACCGCCCATCTGCACACCGGTATTGCCGCCTGGCATAGGGATGAGGTTGAAATCGGCGTAGAGTTCTTCCCAGAGCTCCAGGCCTCCGCTGACCATCCACGCATTGAGCTGCTGTGCGTTCATTCCAAATGGGACAGAAGCAAAAAACTGCGCGGCTTCTGTTTTGCCCGCCCAGTAATAAGCGGCTCCGCAGCCCAACTCGGCTCCGCCTTCCCGCACGGTATCAAAGGCTTCCAATGCCGGCACCAGCTCATTGCCACCGTATACCCGGATGTCCATGCGCCCACCGGACAACTGTCGGACACGGTCGGCGAAAACCTCACAGGCTTCGCCCAGAATCGGGAACTTAGGTGGCCAGGTGGTCACCATCTTCCAACGGTATTTTTTGGCGGTGATGATGTTGGGGCTGCCATCGCTTTCTTCCTGCGCATGGCTGACACCACCCAGCCCTTTAATCACAAAAGGGAGGGAAATGGTGCCAAGGGCTAAGCCTTTGAAAAAGGTTTTGCGGTTGAGCTTCATAGCGTGTCAGGATTATAATGTGATTCGGTGATAAATCTGTCGAAGTGGAATGCGGTGGTCAAGCCTGGGGATAATTAGCTCGTCAGATACTGTTGCAAGAGGCGTCATCAGCCACTGCCCGTTGGGGGCTCGTTCGAAAGATTCTACGGCCAGCTGATGTTGGGCAATGAATACACACTGCTCCACACTTGGAATACGCTGATATTGGAAAAACTTTTCGGTCCGGTCGTACTGTGCGGTACCCTGGGAAAGGATTTCAATGATCACGCAAGGGAATTCAATAATCAGAGGATCCTGATCTTCAGAATTGCAGGTGAGTACGATATCCGGATAAACATACCGCTTTTTAGACTGGATTTGAGTCATGACGTTTTCGTCAAACAATTCACAGCCTTTGCTTTCCAATATTTGCTGAGGGATTTGAGCGATAAGGTTCCGCTTGATGCGGTGGTTATGGTTCTTGGTAGTAGCTTCTAGTTCAATGAGCGTCCCATCCCAAAAGTCAAAACGCTGCCCTTCACCTCGCTGTGAAGCCAGGTACTCCTCGAAACTGACGGGCTGTAATCGTCTTGCCAGGCTCATGACCAAAATTTTAAACAAGATAGTGGAAATTTCAGAACGGAGGAAACCTGATTTTGTATATTTTGTTTTAATTTTGCAAAACACAAAACAAATCAATGTCAAGTCAACCCGCAAAATACAATCAGGGTAGGGGCGCCCAAATCAATCCGGCCAACCGCTTTCATGAGCATGACTACGGGCTGGAGCCTTTGCAGCCGGATGCCAGGACGCAGTACATTCCGGTTTATCCCAAAACCATCCTCAACCGGGTGGAAAGCCCGGATATCGGCATGGCCTGGTCGATGAACCCCTATCAGGGCTGTGAGCATGGCTGTATTTACTGCTACGCCCGCAATACCCACAATTACTGGGGTTACAGTGCGGGATTGGACTTTGAACAAAAGGTGCTGTACAAAAAAGATGCCCCACAACTGCTCGAACAGCAGCTCAAAAAGAAAAACTGGAGGCCTGAACCCATCATGCTGGCAGGCAATACGGATTGCTATCAACCAGCAGAGCAAACGCTGGGCATCACCCGGGAAATCCTCAAAGTGTTGTGGAAGTACCGCCATCCGGTTGGCATTATCACCAAAAACAGCATGGTGCTGCGCGACCTTGACCTGCTGCAGCCCATGGCAGAAAACCGTTTGCTACGGGTATCTATTTCCCTGACCACGCTGAACGAAAAGCTGCGCCGCCTGCTCGAGCCCCGGACCGCCTCCGTGAAGGCCCGCCTGAAAACCATCGAAGTCCTCGCAGAGAAAGGCGTCCCGGTGAATGTCATGATGGCGCCCATTATTCCCGGGTTGAATGACCATGAGATTCTGGAGGTTGGACAAAAAGTCAGCAGCCTGGGCGCGGTTTCTATGGCCTACACCATGGTACGCCTCAACGGAGATGTCGCTGCCATTTTTGAGGACTGGATCCGCAAGACGATGCCTGACCGGGCAGACCGGGTGCTCAACCGCATCCGTGATGTGCACGGGGGCGAGCTGAACGACAGCCGCTTTGGTACTCGTATGAGAGGTGAAGGGCAGTTCGCGGAGGTTGTGAAACAACAATTTCAATTGGCGCGTCAGCGGTACTTTGCCGATAAGGTCAAGCCGGACTACAACCTGGATTTGTTTGAACAGCGCCGCAACCCTCAAATGTCCCTGTTCTGAACTTGCAGGGGCAGCAAGCGTTTCAGAGATTAGCCGCTCATTGGCTTTTTTGCAAACACAAAACCACTATGCCCGAAACCTCACTGCTTGCTGCTGCTGAAACGGCCGTTTACCAATATTTAGCGGAACATCTGCCGCCCCGCTATGTCTTTCACGATTTCAACCACGCAAAAGCTACCGCAGCTATCGCCACTGAGCTTACCGCTGAGGCAAATTTGCCAGAAGCAACGCGCAATGCCCTGATTATTGCAGCCTGGTTTCACGATGTGGGCTACACAGAGGGCGAAGAAGGGCATGAACAACGCAGCGCCGAACAGGCGAAGCAATTCCTTAAGGCATTCCCCGATGCAGTCATCGACCACGCGTTGGTGGAGCAGTTGATCCTGAGCACAATGCCCGGCCAAAAGCCCGGTACCAAACTGGAGCAATGGCTGCACGATGCCCACTATTCCTTCCTGGGCCGGAAACGCTTTGAACGGCGCGGGCAACTGCTCCGCCTCGAAGAAGAAGCCATCTCCGGTAAGAACTACACCACCCACGAGTGGGAAAGGCGCTTGCTGGAGCTTCAGTTGGATACGAAATTCCTGACCCCGGAAGCCCACGAAGCATTCGCCAGCCGTAAGAACAAAAATATAGCCGAGCAACGGGATAAAATCCGGAAAGCCCGGAAAACAACCGTCCGGAAAAAGACCGGAAAAGACTTTGGCCGGGGCGTTGACACCGTATACCGGGTCACCCTCCGCAACCACATCAACCTGAGCTCTATTGCTGATGGCAAAGCCAATATGATCATCAGTATCAACACCTTAGTACTGTCTATCCTTATTACTGCGGGATCAGCAGGTTTCTCTATCAGCCCTGCTAATTTTGAGAAAAATTTGGAGTATATCCTCCCCGTGCTCCTCCTTATGGTCACTTCACTAATGGCCATTACCTTTGCCGTATTCTCAGCTATACCGAAGGTGTCCGGGCAGGATTTTACCGATGAGGACGTCAAAAAACATAAGGTGAGCCTGTTATATTTCGGCAACTTTCTGAGCCTGCCTAAGGAGCAATTTGTAGGCTACCTGCGCGATCTAAAAGAAGATCAGGAGGTCCTTTACGATGACCTTTCCCGGGACTTGTACAACCTGGGCCTCGTATTAAAGAAAAAATACCGCCTGCTCACTTACGCCTACCGGACTTTTGTAGGAGGGCTGGTGCTGAGCTTCCTCGTCTTCGTATTTACTTTGCTGCTCAAATAATCTGGCTATTGTAAGCCTTTCTTGTCTTCTGTTCAAATTGTTGTAACGGAGTCTGTCCGCACCCGTCCGGTTTTGGCTTTCTGACCGCCTTCGGATGTATTGAAATAATACACCACGCCAACACTTAGCAGAAAATAGGCAGCAAGGGCATAAGTTGCTATTGGGGAAAGGCTGTTGAGCCCAAACCAGTCTCCGGTAGCCCAGATCAGGACGAGTCCAATGCCCGACTTCACCAGCTCTACCGCCCAGGCATAGCGGCTTTGATCCATCAGCATGCTGTAGCTGAAAATGCAAAGGACCAGAAATAAACCATACAAAATAGCCTGCTGCGCACCGATTTCCGCCAGGTTATTAAAGAGGTACATCATAAGTAGGAATACGGCGGTGAATTGTACCCAGGACCACCACTGCATCGCTTTGGAGAGCTTGGGGTCGTACTTTTCGTAAGCATAAGGGTCTTCAATTCCGGAAAGCGGGTACTTTTCCTTTACATCAGCCGGGCGCCATCCGGTTGGTTTGAACCAAATGGTGAACTTAGCTTTCCAGTCTCGGGTGCGCCAGGCATCCTTGATGAGCTGCCAGAGGTGCACAAAGTTGATAATGATGGGGTTCCAGGTGCGCACCGGGCGGGTCACGCCGTACACCGGTGGTACATCGTCCAGCTCTTCCTGGAAAGTACCAAACATTTTGTCCCAGACGATAAAAATCTGAGAGAGGTTCTTATCCAGATATTCCTTGTTGATCGCGTGGTGGACGCGGTGATGAGAAGGCGTAACAATGATGTGCTCCAACACCCCCATTTTTCCAATCAGGCGGGTATGGTACCAGTACTGTGCGAATAAATGGAGCGGGGCGACTACCGCTACCACTTCTCCCGGCACGCCCAGAATGGCGATCGGCAGCAGGAAAAAGACCGTGATGGCGACAAATCCGGAGATGGACTGCCGCAAAGCACAGCCCAGATTGAACTCTTCGCTGCTGTGGTGGATAATATGGCGGTTCCAAAAGTAGTTGACACTATGCGAAAGGCGGTGCACCCAGTAGCCGGCAAAGTCGAGCCCGATAAAAGCCAGTGTATACACCAGCCAGGTGGATTTGATTTCGAATAGTCCGATTTGCCCTACAAGCCAGTCGTAGGACACCACCACAACGGTGAGCCCAAGCACATCTTTAATCACATTGGTCAGGCCAGAGCTGAGGCTGGATAAGGTGTCCATACTTCGGATCACCTTTTCGCCTTTCCACCAGGCGATACCAGCTTCCAAAAGGAGAAGAGCCATAAAAAACGGGATGGCATAATTCAGTACGGCGGCGTAGGATTCCATGTTAATTTAGTTTGGCGAAATTTCGCTATAATTTGCAAATATATGGAATCCGGCACAAAAAAAGTACCGGCAAACGATTGTAAGACGTCTGCCAGGTACCACTTTTTGGGGTTATAACTTGTTGAACTTCACGATTTCCGGGCCCGCCTCGGACTGCATATGGCAGAGATAGGTACCCGGTGGCAAATCGCTCACATCAATCTCGGTTTGGTGGTGTGCTTTTGCCTGACTTTCCCAAACCAGCTGACCGGTAGCCGCAAAGACCTGTACCGTGAAATCCTGACCAGCCCACCGCAGGGTCAGCCTGTCCGTAGCCGGATTGGGGAAAAGGGTAGGGGGGCTGACTGCTTCATTCCAGCTGCTGCTCAGGTGATGGTGCGCCCAGTTTGTGCCCTCTGATGCCAGGCTGTTAACCGGTACTCCAGCCGGGAAATCACCATCACAGAAGCGGTTGATACGAGCCCGGAACTGCCCAGAATTACCCGGAGTAGCAAAGAAACCCGGCTGTAACGTCACGGCATCTTCGGCTACGAACTGCACCTGAGCGAAGCCGGTTGCTTCGTAATCGGCGGCAGTGATTGTAGAAAGCGCGGCTTCATGGACAAACCCGGAAAGCACCGTTGTACAGCACAGGCTGAGGTTAGCAGTCGTGACCAGAATATTATTGGTCGAGGCAAAGGGGCTGGATAGAATGCTGTGCATCCGTTTTTCCTGCATGGGCGTGAAAGCACCCCGGCAGTGGAAAGGGGCGTAGCTCATGGTATTGGTCACATCAGGGCTGTAACTGTCCCCGTTCCCATCGGTTTCTGTGCCGATAAAGCTACAAGTTGTATCGTCTACGTTACTTCCAAGGCTGGGATCGGCGGGGGTGTCGCAAAGCTTATCGCCTGCGCCTGCGCAATTGCTGCCGTCCACGAGTTCGGCTCCGAATGCAGTTTCGTGGGTGTGGTACAGCCCCAGGCAATGCCCCATTTCGTGCGCCAGGTGCGGAGTGTTGAACCGGCCGGCGTAAATGGTGGTGTAGGTATTGGGGATGGCGTAGGCGGTGCCTCGGAAGAAGGTGTAATCCGGCAAGATATTAATGGTAATGACATCATCTAATGGCGGATAAGCGGCAATGAGGTCATCGGCAGTATCGCCATCAAATCCATCAGTGGGGCTGGCGAAGTTGGAATCATTGATACTGTAGATGCCCATCAGCGCAAAGCAGATGTCGTGGGGCGCATAGTAGGCTTCCAGGCGGTCGATTTCATCCAGGACTTCCTGCCGGGTGGGGCCTCCGGTGCCATTGTCTTCGTTGATGACCCGCACGGCAATTTTTACCGTGTAGGATAAATTGGCTGGTGCTCGTTGGGCTGCCGGATACCGTTCCAGGTAGTCGGGCGAAGGCGGCGTCAGGCAGTCAGGGTCTTGCCCAAACAATGCTAAGCCCAGCAGCAATAGGGTAGTGGTAAGGATTAAATGTTTCATGTCGTTGGTCTTTTGGGCTTATTGTTGTTCTAATTGTGCAAGGCGTGCCTCGAGGGCTTCGAGTTGCGCTTTTAGTGCTTTGTTTTCCTGATCTGCGGCGATAGCGTAGAGGGTCAGTTCCTCGACTTTTTCCACCAGCAGCCGCTGTGTGCTGCCGATCTCAAAGCCGCCTTTGGCTTCGATCGTTTGAGCAGGCTGAAATCCGGGAAGGTGGTGATGGCGGTCGATGAAGTCGGCGACCTCCTGCAGCTCAGGCAGGTTGTAGCTGTCGCTAAATACATAATCGGGCCAGTTGGCTTCTAGCTTGACGGTCACTTCCTCCGCCAGTACAGATCCACCAACGTACAGACGATGGCTGCCTGGGGTTGCGTTGGTGCCCACGGTCAGGGTTTGGTCGACCGTAGCGGTGTTGCTGCCTAGGTGGCCTGTGACGGTTGCATCATCGGTTACAGTAAGTGCGCCCCCAATTTGAGTGATGCCGCCTACTTTGAGCTGATCGCCAATGACTCCATTATTAGCTACGCTCAGGTCTTCGCCAATGAAAGCATCTGTGCCCACTTGCAGGCCCTGCTGTATGATGGCGTTCTTGGCGACATCAAGAGCTTCATTGACCAGAGTGCGGCCGGCGATTTCCAAAAAGAAACCGGCAGCAGGAGCATCTGTACCCAGCCCGACCTGTGTGCCATCGTCCCAGAGCTGACTGTCGCTAAGGCTGCTTTCTCCCGTGAACTTCGCCAGACGATTAGGCGTGCCGCTGATGTCTTCGCTGGTCAGCATTTTGAACCAGCTTGCCGTGCCCCAGTCCGGCGCATCGCCCTGCCAGCTGCGGTGGAAAATGCCCTCTTCAGCAAAAAATAGCTGATGGTCGAGACTGTTGCCNCCGGGGGCCAGGGTCAGCAGGCCGCCATCGGCTGCCGTCGTGACCGGAAGTACGCTAAATGCGGTACTGGCATGGCGCTCCAGGTAAAGTTCATCTACGTAAGTGTCTGGTGCACTGTCTGTTGAGCCATTGTCATCCACGTGCAATCGCCCAAAGAAGTCGCCCGTGGTGTGGGTATGGCCAACCGTGTGCAGGTCGAACGATGGGGTAGTGGTGCCAATGCCCACCTTTCCATTGGCGGTGATTGACATGCGCGGCATCAGCTGTGGATAGCCCGTCTGAAAGCGGAGGTCAGCTGCAAAGCCATCGGGCTGTACAGGACCGGCAACGTAAGCGCGCATTTCAGCACCGGTGTAATAATCGCCGCCCGTCACCCAGCCTTGCAGCTGTACAGCGCCCAGGCTGTCGTCGTCTATAACAGGGAGTTTGCCAACGCCAAGCTGGAAGCCATTGTTTTTGGCGGCAAAAAGTGCAGGGTCATCGCCAATGATCTGTGCATTCAAAAGGGTAGTAGTGCTTCCTGCTGCAAACAGGATAGCCAGGATGATTAGTTTTCTCATGGTTTTTTAGTGTTTTTGGTATATATTTAGTCCTTTATCACCGCTCTAAAGCAAGTGTTACGAAATCAGTTGAAATTTTTGTCTAAATTACCTCTATACAAAACCTGTATTTATAACCTCTAAAGAACTTGTGACGATCACCGAAGGTCATGTAATAATGCGCGATCTAACCCCGGGATGATCCCGGCAGAACAAGCTCATTTAAAAATCAACCCCATGTTAAAGAAATACATAACCCTTTGGCTTTTAACTTTTGCTGGCTTTGGCCTAAATGCACAATGCCCGCCGGGCGATGTCATCCTCAGCTTCCAGGCGGAGGTGGATGCTTTTGCCGCTGACTATCCTGACTGTACGGAAATAACAGGAAGTATGCTAATTGGCAGCTTGTCTGACCCTACCGACATTACCGACATTACCGACATTTCCGGTCTTAGCAACCTTACTTCCATCGGCGGAAATCTTGATTTGTTAGACAACGATAGCATATCAAGCCTGGCTGGGTTGGAGCTACTTGTTTCCATTGATGGAGATCTTAACATTAAATCTAACGCTATCTTAACCAGTCTATCGGGGTTTAACCAGCTTACCTCGATTAATGGAGTCTTTTCGATTATCGGCAACACTCATTTAATGAGTTTGGCAGGGTTGGAACAGCTCACTTTCATCGGTGGAGACCTTTTGATTAGCGGCAACCCTGACTTAACGAATTTAACTGGGTTTGACCAGCTAAACTCCATTCACGGAGATCTTGAGATTTGGGGTAATAATGGTATATCTAGTTTGACAGGAGTAGAGCAACTCACTTCCATCGGTGGAGACCTTGATATCCGTCTCAACGGTGCTCTAACGAGTTTGACGGGGTTGGGTGAACTTACCTCCATCGGCGGGTTCCTTTCGATAAGCGGCAATAATAGCTTGACTAGTTTGACAGGAGTAGAGCAACTTACTTCCATAGGCGGAAACCTTTTTATTCGCTTCAACGATGTTTTAACGAGTTTGACTGGATTGGAGAGCCTTACCTCGATCGGTGAAAACCTTTTCATTCATGACAATGCTAGCTTAACAAGTTTGACGGGATCGGGTCAACTCTCTTCCATTAGCGGAGGGCTTTTTACTCGCTTCAACGATGCTTTAATGAGTTTAACCGGTTTGGAGAGCCTCACTTCCATCGGCGGAAACCTCTTTATTCACGACAACGCTAGCTTAACAAGTTTGGCTGGGTTGGGACAGCTCTCTTCCATTAGCGGAGACCTTGAGATTTACGACAACGGTAGCTTAACAAGTTTGGCTGGGTTGGAACAGCTCTCTTCCATTAGCGGAGGCCTTGAGATTTCTGGTAACCCTAATTTAACGAGTTTGACAGGGTTGATCCAGCTAACTCTCATCGGTGGAGACCTTTATATCCGTTTCAACAGTGTTCTAACGAGTTTGACGGAATTGGAACAGCTTACCTCCATCGGCGGATTCCTTGTAATTAGCGGCAACACTGAATTAATGAGTTTGGCGGGATTGAAAAACCTTGATGCGACAACGATTGACAACCTTTTCATGTCATCAAATGACCAGCTATCCTCCTGCGCTATAGAGAGCATTTGTAATTATCTGAGCTTGGAGACGAATTCGGCCAATATAAGTGGCAATGCAACAGGCTGTGCCACACGAGAGGAAGTGGAAACGGCATGCATGGTCTCTGCCACCGACATATCTCCAACCAATATCGAGCTNTTCCCAAACCCCACCAATGGGATGCTACAGCTGCGGAACATTACCGCCAAAGAAGTGGTCGTGTACACGGCTCAGGGGCAGCGCATCGCTCGCTACGACGATCCCGGGCAGGAACTTGACCTGAGTGCTTTGCCCGCCGGCGTGTATCATCTTCACTTGGTTACGACGGAAGCTGTTCATGCAGCGAGGGTGGTGAAGCAATAGCGCAGGAATCACTCTTTTTCCCTGAAGTCTAGATAAATAGTGCCGTTCAAAAAGAAATGAGGCCGGTCCCGGTTGGCAAAAAACTCATTGGCATAGCTTTGCGGCCCCACAGGTTCTCCGGTTGCTTGAATTTGGTGCCGATGGGGCTTATCGCGTGAAGCACGGAAATATTCTTCCCGGGGAATATCCCATCAGTATGGGTATTGTAAGCACCCTCAGGCTCATCGGGTGTGAAAAGGTGGAGGAATAAATTGTTGGAGGCGATCATCAAAGCAAAGGGTTGGTCTTTGGTTTGAATTTCCGCCCAATAAACTTCGTCGTGGTAACCTTTGAATTCGGGGTAGTCCCAGGTTTCTCCGGTTACTGTATTGTTGTAGGCTTTCTCCCAGACGCCAAACTGCAAGCCTTTCCTGCGATTCTTCCAAACGCGGTAAGGGCCCCTGCCCAGATACTTCACCCCGGTCACCTGATCTTCGGGGTAATCAAAGCTTACCCCAAGGAAGTCGTAGTTGCCATTTCCGGGAAGATAGGCGTAGTCGATTTGAAGTACTCCGCTGCCCAACATCCTGTAAACTACCTTTCTTAAAACGCCTTCAAATTCAGCCTCAATGACATAGTCGTTGCCATCGGAATAGTGCTTGATGGACTTGAAGGTGGAGG
>PR_CR_10_Liq_2_inCRDRAFT_1000066_pt1 | contig 30661 bp, 23 predicted proteins | sample PRCRCaboRojoPR_FD_10245 | JGI IMG/M metagenome (IMG submission 10245) | reverse complement strand
CAAGCCGGTACGCCAGGACCCACGAAAACATCGGCAGGGCATAATCCAGTGGCAGGTCGTATTGCATGTCGGCGGTTAGGTAAGTGGCTGCAGTTTCCGTATTGAGAATGCTGTTGGGTTCTTCAACGTTTTGCACATCTCCCATATTGTAGTACATCAGTACGCCCCGGTCTACCGGGGGCACACCAGTTTGCTCCGGATACCGCAACTGATGCAACCGGATAGTGGCAGTCAGGGTGTGGCCTTCTGCAAGCTGCCGGAACCGGTCTAAAAACCGGAAATAGGCGGCCTGTGTGGTGGGGCTCCAGTCGCAGTCGAGTTGATAAAGGGTAGGGGAGCGTTGGCTGGCTGTATTGATTTCCTGCAGGTAATTCCATACCCGTCCGGCCAGGTCTTCCGGATTGACGGCAGCCTGAAAGGTCCGGTTGGTGATGAAAACACAGGGCACGATTTCAAAGTCCTGATGGGTGGGGTCTGTAAACCGGATGGGGGCTTTGGGCACGGCCCGCCCGTTCTCGACATCCACATCCAGGTACTTGACGTAAAGCCGTTTGACCTTGTGCGCCTCCAGCCATTCCCGTTCCGTGGGGCTGAGCTCAAAAGTCGATTTCCAGTAGTAACAGCTTACCAATGGTGGGGCTGCTTCAGGCTGGCAGCTGGTCAGAAGGCTCGCGGTAAAAATAGTAATAAGCAAGAGGTAGTTTGAGCTCATAGCAGTAACATAACGCAACCAGGAGAAAGCGTTACAGGTTTTCCCAAAACGTCCAGCAATGTTCAAGGACTAGTTTGGGCATTTCGGTATGTGGGTAATGGCCGACTCCGGGCAGTAATTGAATGTCAGGGCTTCGGACAAGCTCTTTATAACGCATCGCCATATGCCTGCCGGAAATGGGGTCTGCTTCCCCAACGATGAGCCGGACCATGACCGGAGGCTCGAACATGGGCTTTACCCAGCGTTCCCGGTATTGCTCCCGCTCTTCCATATAACGGATGAGCAGGTGAAACACCCGCTGCCCGTTATTATAACGGATGAGCGACCACCACTCGTCTATTTCACGGGCGGATGGCCGGGTGTTGGGGCCAAATATTTTATCAAAATTCCGCTTTAGGGTGCTCCTGGATAAGAATGGCGTGAGCCACTGTCCAATAGGGCTCAGCAGTAGCTTTTGAATAGGGCGGGGCTGATGGGTTTCGGGAAACAGTCCGCCATTGAGCAATATAATGGATTGTATCTTCAGGGGCGCATCGCTTCCCGACTCCCGTGCGAGCAATTCCTGAGCCACGGTGTCTCCGTAGTCGTGGGCAAGCAGGTGGTACTGGGTAACGCCAATGGAATCCAGCAGCATTTCCACCATATTTGCCTGCTCTGAAATCTCATAGTCAATATCAGTGGGTTTATCAGAGTACCCAAATCCCAGGAAATCCGGAGCTACCAGGCGATACTCCAGCGCTAATTCCTCCCAGACGGATCGCCAGTCCCAGCTCGAAGTAGGGAACCCGTGCAGCAGAACCAGGGTACGGGGCTTTTCCGGGCTGGCTTCCTGGTAGAATATCCGGTAATCCTCAAATTGAAAGTACTGCCCGGATTCGTACCAATCTCTCAACTGGAACATGGGGAATTTATTTTGGGGAGGAGAACCAGGCGTAGCGTACTTGATAAAGATGTGCTACGCCCGGTGATAAACATCTATTCTTCATCATCTTCCTGCAGGTAAACATCTATAGCGATATCCTGTCCGGTATCCTGGTTTTTTCCGAGGCGGAATTCCACCCGGTCATTGACCAGCAAGTCGTTGAAGTCACAGTTCTGAACCTCAGAGTGGTGAAAAAAGAGGTTGTTCGGGGGGTAGGCAATGAAGCCAAAGCCCTCCTTGAGAGACAGAATGGTGCTGGAATGGTAAGCCCCGTCCTGAGTGATCATTGCTGCTGTTGTACTTTCTTCTTCCTCAGGCTGTTCCTGGTAGCTATTGTTATTCCCCCGGTAATCTTTCTTGGTGTAATGGTCTGTTTTGGGGACAAAAAGGTTATTGACAATATGGGAGTCCCGGGTGACCCGGTTATCAATAATCTCGTGCATGGCCAGAGGGTAGGTCACCTCTTCCAGCAGGTCCTGTGAAGTACGTGTGGACCGTTGGTTGCCATAATCATCGGTATACTCAAAATCCCAGGAAAGCACCATTACTCTTGTGCCCCGGGAATTGACCTTTCGGATGAGGGGAACGTAATCGCTATCAGAAGCAATAAGTACCAGCACATCAAATTGCTTATAGAAAACCTGCTCAAAAGCTTCGAGCGCCAGCAATACATCAATACCTTTTTCAGCCTTGCGCCCGTAGTTGTTGTTGCGCAGTGGCAGGTAATGAGTCGTTACGCCTTCAGACATCAGGATGTCGTCAAAGACACGCTCGTAGTACAGCTGCTTGCCTTTATGGCTCACCTCAGAAGCGCTCAGCCGGCCTCTGAAATAATGTGCATCGACAATTTGGCAGTGGTTAACGTTGGTGCCGTCTCCTTCGAGTTCTGCCACTTTATGGCGGATGAATTCGTGCAGCCCCTTGATGCTGATGCGGGTCTTTCGTTCGTGGACATAGTTGTAGAAATTACTGACATGGTAGAAGTAATTCCCATCGTAAAAAACGCCAATCTTAATGAGTGGTATCCCGTTGGTATTTGTCATTTACTATTGAAGTGTTTTATCTTTTCTTAAATCTATATACTTGTAATAAGTTGGTTGTTCAGGAGTTATTTTTGATGATGTATTTGTGCAATAATGGTATACTGGGAGAATATAAGGCACAATTTTTCTTATGCAGCCGCGAAAGTACGTAAAAATACTTACGCTTGAGCCTGGTATCAGGAAAGAAACACCTTTGGATGCGGTAGGTTCAATCCGCGGAGGCAACAAAAAGCAGATTTAATTGTAGTTTTGAATAGCGCGTTCTATATTAGAACAGCATTTCACTAACCTATGTACTAAAATGAGTAGAAAGAAAGGTTTTTTCCAATCGCGTAATCCTGTCATGAGCGAAAAGGCTTTCCAGAAAGCCTCTGACCAAGTCCTGGATGCCGATATGACGCAGGCAGGCACCCAAACCGACCGGATGACAGTATCCGGTGCAGTCAACAAGTCCTTATTGTTGGGCGCACTGATGGTCGCAACAGCTGTACTCAGCTACGCCGCCGCTAACCCCTTACTGATGTGGGGTGGCGCCATTGGCGGGCTTATCGTGGTGTTGATTGCCACCTTTAAGCTGGAGTATTCCCCTATTCTTGCCCCTATTTATGCGGCCCTTGAGGGGCTCTTTGTTGGTGGTATTTCAGCGGTTTATGCCAGCGCCTTTGATGGGATTATTTTTCAGGCAGTTACCCTGACCAGTGCCGTGTTTTTCCTGATGCTGTTTTTCTATAAAACAGGCATCATCAAAGTGACCCAAAAGCTGCGTAGTGGCATCATCATGGCTACGGGCGCTATTTTCGTGGTCTATATGCTGAATTTTATTCTCAGCTTCTTTGGTATTAACCTGCCTTATCTTCATGACGGAGGCATGATTGGCATCGGGATCAGCCTGCTCATTATTGGCGTGGCAGCCATGAACCTGCTGCTGGATTTCGACAATTTTGACAAGGGAGAGCAGTACGGTGCCCCAGCATACATGGAGTGGTTTTCTGCCATGGGGCTGCTGATTACGCTGGTCTGGCTTTATATTGAAATCCTTAGGCTGATTGCCATTTTCTCGTCGAATGATTAAGGCTAAAGCCTGAGGCAGTGAATAGGAGGGTGGGTTTATGTTAGTCCGGCTGTCCTAAGCATGGAAACGTGGGTAGCGTGATGGCTTCCCACGTTTTTTTTGACACTTTTTAGAGATAGGTATGAAACGAGAGGAAAGAAGCGCATTAAAATCGAAGATTGAAGCCGCAATTGTTAAAACCACTGCCGAATTAGAGCGGTTGGAAGAGGCGACCAAGCCTATTGCCCCTGAAAATGCTATAGGGAGAGTCAGCCGGATGGATGCCATCAACAACAGAGGCGTCTCTGAAGCGGCCTTACGCTCAGCAAGGCGGAAACTGACTAACCTTAAAATTGCACTAACGAAAATTGATGCGGAAAACTTTGGTATTTGCGCCCGTTGTAAGCGCCCAATTGCGCCCGCCCGCCTCATGTATATGCCAGAGAGTACCGAATGCGTCAGATGCGCAGACTGGTAAAAAAAACAGGGTCACTGTACCGAAGTACAGCACCCTGTATAACCCCAAAAAACCAAATGAAAACAATCTACATATATCTTGGTATTTCTTACTTCGGAAGTAAGAGCAGTTTAATCCCTGAAATTTACGTGTAATAAACGAAATTATTTTTACCTCCAGCTTAGGAATGAAGCCAGTTGTCTACCAAGCTACATTTTTATCGAAGGTATAAATTTCGCTCAGTAAAAGGTTAAGTTATCTTTGACAGTGTAAATGTAGTGAAAAAATAATTTTTTTAAAAACACCATCTCAATTTTAGGCAACTCTTGTTTTCTACAATCCTATCTTAGCGCTTAAATTTGAACACTTAACATCAAAAATAGAAAAAGGTTGGCGAAGGTAAAAAAAATTTTTGCTTGCAGTAATTGTGGCGCCACTTCACCAAAGTGGATTGGGAAATGCCCACATTGTGGAGAATGGAATACTTACATTGAGGAAGTGATTTCCAGAGATACCGTAACCGAATCCAAGGATAAAAGCTGGCGGACTCAGGAAAAAGCATCAAAGAGCAAGCCCGTTCCTTTACCAGATATCAAGGCAGGAGAAACCACCCGGCTAAGTACGCCTGACGCAGAGCTCAACCGCGTACTTGGCGGAGGTATTGTGCCCGGTTCCCTTGTGCTTATTGGAGGGCAACCTGGTATAGGCAAGTCCACGCTGCTTCTACAGTTGGCACTGCACGTGCCTTTTACCATATTATACATATCGGGAGAAGAAAGTGACGAGCAAATCAAAATGCGCGCAGACCGGATTGGTGGAGAAGCCAAGAACTGCTATATCCTGTCGGAAACCAATACGAGCAAGATCCTGAAACATGCCCAAAACCTGCGGCCTTCTCTGGTGATCATCGACTCTATCCAAACCCTGTCCAGCCCGCATATCGATTCCATGCCGGGCAGCGTCTCTCAGGTGAGGGAGTGTGCGGGCGAGCTTCAGCGGTTTGCAAAGGAGGAGCATATCCCGGTTTTTATCATTGGGCATATTACTAAGGAAGGTTCTATCGCCGGGCCTAAGCTTTTGGAGCATATTGTGGATGCCGTGCTACAGTTTGAGGGCGACCGAAACTATACCTACCGCATTCTGCGCACCATCAAAAACCGATTCGGCAGTACTGATGAACTGGGAATTTATGAGATGCAGGCCAGCGGGCTTCGGGAAGTTTCCAATCCTTCAGAGTTGTTGCTTTCCCAAAAGGATGAAGACCTGAGCGGTAGTGCCGTGGCCGCTACTATAGAAGGCCTGCGCCCCATGCTGATTGAAACACAGGCGTTGGTGAGCACTTCGGTATACAGCGCACCTCAACGCTCGGCTACCGGCTTTGACCTTAGGCGTTTGGGAATGCTGCTGGCTGTCCTGGAGAAGCGGGCGGGGTTGTTCTTTGCCCAAAACGATGTCTTCCTGAATATCGCCGGGGGCATACGCGTGGATGACCCTGCCATTGATTTATCGATTGTAGCGGCACTCATTTCTTCCCTGGAGGATGTTGCGATCCCAACGGATGTGTGCTTTGCGGGCGAGGTGGGGCTTTCCGGCGAAATCCGGGCCGTTAACCGGGTAGAGCAGCGTATTCAGGAAGCCAACCGGCTGGGCTTTAAGGAAATCTACATCTCAAAGTACAATACCAAAGGGTTGGACGCCGGGCGGTATGATATCGAGGTGAAAGCCGTGTCGAAAGTGCAGGAGCTATACTACGGTCTGTTTAAGTAAAAAACCCTGCTTTGATAAATCTGTTCTACGACTATGAAAACGACCGAACATCCTGTACTGCTTTTTGACGGGGTCTGCAATCTCTGCAACAGCTCCGTTCAGTTTATCATTGAACGGGACCCCGGTGCCCGTTTCCGCTTTGCTTCCCTGCAATCAGAAGAAGGGCAGGCAATGCTTAGCCGTTTTGAAAACCGCCCATCGGACCTGAGTTCGGTGGTGCTGGTGCAGAATGATCGGTTGTATGCCCGGTCGGAGGCGGCTCTCCGGGTTGCCCGGCAGCTTGGGGGCGGGTGGTCATTACTCTATGCCTTCATTGTGGTGCCCCGCCCCATACGCGATGCTGTCTATGACTGGATTGCCCGCAACCGCTACCGTTGGTTTGGGAAAAAGGATGCCTGTATGATCCCTTCGCCCGATCTTCAGTCTCGTTTCCTTTAAGCAGTGGAAGTTCTTGAAGAGCATATCGTACCACCGGGTGTTTCCCCGGTCAGGCTGAGTGACTACCTGCATCAGGTTTTTACAACCCTGCCGAGCCGGAAAGGAGGCAAAAAAGCCATTCAGCGGGGTGCTGTACTTGTGGACGGAGAACTGGCAACTACGGCTATTTGGGTGAAACCCGGTATGCACATTGTTTTGCTTGAATCGCACCTGACGCCTCCCAAAGCATTCCCTTTTCCAATCCCCGTACTCTACGAAGATGACTTCCTGGCGGTTGTGAACAAACCTCCCGGCCTCCCGGTAAGCGGCAATCATTACCGAACGCTTGTGAATGCTTTGGTCGGACAGCTACAACGTTCTCCTGTTGCTGACGCCCTGCCCTGGGGCATGCCGGTGCACCGGTTGGATGGGCCTACGTCGGGCCCGGTCGTGATTGCAAAGACCCGTTCCGCGCAAGTCAGATTGGGAAGAGCATTTGAAGAGCGTGAACTTGAAAAAGTCTATCAGGCCATAGTTTGCGGCCGTACGTCGGCTGAAGGGCGAATAGAAGAACCCTTAGATGGGAAACCCGCCCTCACTACATTCAGGAAGTTGGAAGAATGCCGCTCCCTGAATTGTGAATGGCTGTCCTGGCTGGAGCTGCACCTGCATACCGGGCGCACCCATCAGATACGGCGGCACCTGGCGCACCTGGGTACTCCTATTCTGGGCGATGACGCCTACACACCTGAAGACAAGCCGCTATTGCGCAAAAAAGGTCTTTTCCTAAGTGCAGTCTCCATTGCTTTTGATCATCCTTGTTTATCTGGTGAAGTGAGCGTGGAAGTCCCGCCGCCGGAGAAGTTTAGGGCTATGATGGAGCGGTCAGAAAGATATTTTTTAAGAAAAAATAAATAAGTTGACACATTTTGTTTATATTGCAGCATGGTACCCCACGATATACTTTGGAAAGGGCTAATAGAAGATTTGGCAGAGGGTTTTCCTACCCTTTCAAAAATCAGAATTTAGCTTTAAATTTGAAGAACAAGTCCGAGGTATCACAAAATCCAGAAAAGCTATGGGTATCGAAGAAGCGATCATACAGGAACTCAAAGCCCAGGTCATGAGGGAAGGGCGCAATACGGGTATTCAGAAAGGTCTCGAAGAAGGTCTCGAAGAAGGTCTCGAAGAAGGTCTTAAAGAAGGTCTTGAAAAAGGCAAATGGCAAAAGACACGCCTGTTTGTCTTCCGGGCAGACCGCAAAGGGGTGTCTGTAGCAGATATTGCAGAGCTCGTCGACCTGCCCGAGGAAGAAGTGGAGGCGCTCATTCAAGAAGTCAGGCTAAGCCCTCCGGAGGAACATTAGCCTACAGCGTAATCTTGTTAAATTTTCGATAGGGCAGCAGAGGCACTTAATTCGTTCGTTTATCAATAAACTAAACATCAAATTTTGAGACCACTTATGCTAACCGCTCTGCTGCTTATGGCTGCAGCCTCCGTTTCCGCTCAGCTTCGTCCAAAGATTAGTCTTTCTGCCGGGGGGAATGCTTCAAACACCCATTGGTTTAATCAATATCAATTCCTGGGTCAGACGATGCCTTCTGATGAAGCCAATTTAGCTATTGCCGGTTTTCAGGCCGGTTTGTCTGTCGAATTACCCGTTTCCTCAACCTTTGGAGTTTTAGTGGCTCCCACTTTTTCTCGAAGAGGCTTTCGCGGCAAGGAAGACTTATATGGAGTAAATTCGAGCGTGCGTCTTGATTATTTTGACCTTCCCGCACTGATCCGGTTTTACCCGGTCAATAATTTCTATGTTGAAGCGGGAGCGGCGGTCAGTTTTATGTTGAAGGCGGAATCTGTGGTGGACGGCGAACCGATCGGCAATGAAGACGTAATGGGCAGACTGTATAATGACACAGATTTATCTGCGGTGTTAGGTCTTGGCTACGCCTTTAATGATAGACTTTCAGTTAACGTGAGACTTTTTCATGGATTGCTGACTACATTAGATACTGAGTTTGCTGACCCCAATGGAGAGCCATTGCCACCTGAAGATCAGCCCAAACTCCTCAACCAATCCCCGCAGCTGAGCATCCAATACGCTATTCTAAACCCATAGCTTCAGCGCTCCGAAGCCCAATATCCTGACAGAAATTAAAGGTCCGCTACAAATCCCGAAAGTAGCGGGCCTTTAAATTTCCCCCTTTTTCCCAAAAGCCCTATTTTCGCGCATTCATTTAGGTGGCACGCTAAAAAACGAAAGATGAGCAAGCGCACAGAGATTCAAACGATACTGGAAGATTTTAAGCCCCGCATAGGGCAGGAGCTTACCGTTATGGGCTGGGTACGGGCCTTCCGTTCCAACCGTTTCATTGCCCTGAATGACGGTACGAGCATGGGCACACTGCAAGTCGTTGTGGATTTTGAGCAGATCCCGGAGGACGTGTTGAAGCAAATTTCTTTCCACGCCTGCATCAAGGCTACCGGCAAACTCGTGGAGTCACAGGGCGCGGGCCAGGATGTAGAGCTGCTGGCAGACACGGTGGAAATCCTGGGTGCTGCCAATCCGGAGGAATATCCCATGCAGCCGAAGGCCCAATCTCTGGAGTTCTTGCGCGAAAAAGCGCACTTCCGCATGCGCACTAATACTTTCAGTGCGGTATTCCGTATCCGTCACGGTATTGCCTATGCGGTGCATAAGTATTACAATGATAATGGCTATTTCTACATGCACACCCCCATCATTACGGGCAGTGATGCAGAAGGTGCCGGTGAGATGTTCCGGGTGACCAACCTGGACATCAGCAATCCGCCGCGGACAGAAGAAGGCGAAGTGGACTTCAAGGAAGACTTCTTCGAAAAGCCAACTAACCTTACGGTATCTGGTCAGCTGCAGGCGGAAATCGGTGCCCTCGCCCTAGGTAAAGTGTACACCTTCGGGCCCACTTTCCGGGCGGAAAACTCCAACACTTCCCGCCACCTGGCCGAGTTTTGGATGATTGAGCCGGAGGTTGCCTTCTACGATATTTTTGACAATATGGACCTGGCGGAGGACTTCTGCAAGTACCTCATTAACCATATCCTAGAAAACTACAGCGCAGAGCTTGAATTCCTGGATCAGCGCATTCAGAATCTGGAGAAAAATATGCCTAAAAACGAGCGCCGCGCTATGGGGCTCATCGAGACCCTGCGGTTTGTGGTGGACAACGACTTTGAGCGGATCACCTACACCGATGCGGTCAACATCCTGCGCAATTCCAAGCCTTACAAGAAAGGCAAGTTTGAGTATGATGTGGAGTGGGGCAAAGACCTGCAGGCAGAGCACGAACGCTACCTGGTGGAAAAGAAGTTCAAAAAGCCAGTCATCGTACGCGATTACCCGGCATCTATCAAAGCCTTCTACATGCGCATGAACGATGAGCAGGAAGGCGTGCCGGGCAAAACCGTAGCCGCAATGGACGTTCTATTCCCGGGCATCGGGGAGGTAATCGGTGGCTCACAGCGGGAAGAGCGGCTCGATGTACTAAAGGCACGTATGGCTGATATGAACGTGCACGAGGAAGAACTTTGGTGGTACCTCGAACTGCGCAAGTTTGGCGGTGCACCACACGCCGGCTTTGGGCTGGGCTTCGAGCGCATGGTACAGTTCATCACCGGCATGGGCAATATCCGTGACGTGATCGCTTTCCCGCGTACGCCGGGCAATGCGGAGTTCTAGAGGAAAACAGAAATAAACAAAACCGAAGGGCTGCAGCATCAAAACTGTAGCCCTTCCTGTTATTAAGTAATCTCCGGGCTGCGCTTTAGAAAAATGGCGACAACCGCTGAGGTCACTACTCCCATGATAATTGCGCCAATGCCGCCCTGCATCATGTAGGATTGCAAGTTAAAGTATTCCGCTGCGGCTTCGCGCGAGTCGTGGTAATCTACCTCCACCGAATAGGCAATGGCATTGGGGAAATACTCAGGAGAAATCAACGTGTGCGTAATCCACTGCGTCAGCGGGCTTAGCAGCGCAACGATGATACTGATAATCAGGCCGGACATAAACCCCTGTTTCCAGGTCATTTGCCCGCCCAGCTTTTGCCGCTTTTCCCGTAAAGCCAGCACGTAAATAACGATGGCAACAATCCCGAAAATATTAGTCATATAAGGGTGCTGCTCAATTTTGGGGCCATGCCACCCCATGGCCTTCTCAAAGACCATCCAGGCCAGTGCTGCCGCACAAAAGATCAGCGCCCATTTGATTTCTGTTGCGTATTTTTTCATGACTTAGGCATTTTGTACCTCCTAAGATAGGCAATACTCCATATAAAATGGGTAGAGATTTCTTAACGCAAACACCCGACTACCCTCCGTGCCAATGCATCAATCAGTTCCTCCGCCAAATCGTCGTCATCTGGCAGATCGCTGAAGTGGGTCTCTGTGATGTGCGAGGGGATAGCCCGGGTATCTCCCGAAATCTCGATTTGCTCGTCCCGGGCTTCCACCTGATCCGAAAAAGAGCAGCCCGACATGGTACACTGCCCACTCTGATTGATGATGTTCACCGATACGGAAAGGCTCGCCCGCTTGTGGTGCGTGATGTAGGCCACCGTACCGGAAACTTCTTCATAAACAGGGACTTCATAAGAATTACCGCTGGTGTCGCGTTTGGTTTCGTGGCCGGTGATGACCTCCTTGGTATGGTGGTCTTCGCTACTGTCCTCCCATTCGTCAACATCCACATCACTGAAGTTGATTCGGATGACGCAGTCTGCCTCTGCAGGATGTAAGTTATAGCTCAATTGATAAAAGTCCCCGGCAGGCCCGGCAAGGTGGTCCAGCGCCCGCTCAGTATCAAAACGGTAGAAAAAGGGCGGATCGAGTTCTACCCGGGCCTGAAGCGTTCCACCCTTACGTGCTGCTTTTAACAGGGAGTCGAGTGAGGCTTCCACCGAATTGCCGGCATATTCCTCCGCATGCCTGAAGTCAAAATAGGCTGCCTGAGCCGTGGACTTGCGGCCGGTAGTGTCAAACTCTAGCATCCTTTGCCGGCCACGGTCAAGGTAAGCCTGATAGATCAAGGGGCGGGTACGTTGGTATTCGCTTTGCAGCCCGTCCAGCTCAAATTGCAGGGTACTCTGCAGGTAGGGTAGGGCAGGGGAGAGCTGTTCTTGCAGGTCCGCATTGCGGTCGAGAGCTTCAGCCCAATCGGCAGGATCATCAGAGGCGTAAAGTTGATCACGCAGGCCGTGCTCTCGTTGCAGGATTTGCTCGGCGGACCGCCGCATCAGGATATGGAGCTCCGGGTCACCCTGACTATGCTCAAACCGGTCAAGAGCTTTTTTGAAGGCTTTGTCATACTCACCTGCTTCAAAGGCTTGTCTTGGGGATTGACAGGCGGCGAGCAATAGCAGTAGGTAAATGTATTTTTTCATACCAAGGGGTTTGGCATTGAAAATACGAACCACTGAGCATAGCATGACCCGCTCTCGCCTACTTTAGCGTGGTTTTAACGGTTGTCAGGGGGCTTTTATGAAGCGCTTAACGTTTTGCGTATCCCCATGCAGCCAGACAATAGCGTACAGCCCTGCCGGCAATTGCTCCAGCGCAAACCGGTGCTTTAGCGTACCGGGGCTTAAGGTGCTGCGCCTGAGTATTTGTCCATTGGAATGATAAAGCAGAAGCTCGCTACCGGTATCCAGGCCGGAAGGCAGCGTGATGTCCACCCAATGTTCCGCCGGGTTAGGGGAGACTCGCCAGCTGGGTTCGGGCGGCGCTCCCTTGTGGATATCTAGATTGGTGCAGAGCAGATTATCCTGATAAGTATGCTCCGTCGGTGCGCCATGGGCTGTAGCCCAAAAGCAGAGCTCGTAGGGGGGCTCCAGATCCTGTAGTAAGAACTGCATTTCTTCGTTAATGTTAAGTGTCGCGCTGCCTCCGGGCGGGATCGTCACTTCTTCGAATGGAAACCAAAAGCCAAATACCGTTCCACACGGGTCTCTGAAATCGCCGCAAGTCCGTCTTCGGGTGCTTACGGACACACCGGAAACAGGAACACTTCCTTTATTAAGGACTTCAATACTGAAACCGCTGAGCGTCACAATGCCAAAGGAGCCGTCTTCACCATAGCAAATAATAGGAGGTTCCAAAATAGAGTACTCGCCCGACCATGTAATATTATGGATAGCAATATCGGCATCTGTCTCGGCAGTCGCAAAATCCTCTAAAGGTATGGTTCTAAAGGCGATTAGATTGGCCGCGCCTCCATTAGGCATAGAAGCTGGGCGGGATAGTGGAGGAAAGCGCCCGCCATCTGGAATAAGCCGGTCGCCTAATAGTGCAATCGTGCCCTCCTGTATTGCAACATCCCACAAATAAGCATCCCAGGGAAGGAGAAAGTTCTCCCAGGTGTTCAGATCTGCAGAACGCTTTTGCATCCAGGTCCGGTTACTGGCATCCATCCCAAACAGGTAGTAATGCCCTTCATAGTATTGAATGTGCTGGTATTCGACGCCAGACCAGACGATCTCTTTGCTCTGCGATTTGGTAAAGGGATACTCAGAAGTCCAAATCGTACTGTCAATAATTGCGCAAATTTGTGGCCCGCTGGCGTGGAAATCGCGAATAGCTACATAGTCCGGTGAAGAGAAACCTTCCAATTCCCAATGAGGGCTGGGAGATAGCAAGTCTTCTCTGTAGATTCTTCTGTGGAGCCTGACTGGGTATGGTGGAATAAAGCTCCTGGTATGAAACCATACTATAGAATCACCGTTGCTTTTGATGTCTCTTGCAAGTGTAGGATAATTGCTGTGCTTGATGTTTAGTGCCGAGTCCAGCAGTATTGTGCCCTGCAAGCCATTTGTGACAAAATGGCCCTCGGGAAGTCCGGCGATGTGGTATACCGAATGGGGGGCTTCTCCGTTTTGCAACAGCTTTATTTGCTCCCCGTTTGAATTGAAAGTAGCTATTGCACTATCGGTATAAAAGTCACATGACCCCTGTGATCCTGACCATGCTAGTTGCCCCTTGCCATTTACAGCGGCATTGTACAAGCCATTAGCGCTCGTCCAGTTTGTGTATTGTTCCCGCTGAATACCAGAATCATTAATCAATGCTGCGTAACCACCAGATTCATACCGTTTGTTATTATAGGTTTTGGCTATAACAAACCATTCCCCATCATAAGGGATAATCTCAGCAGGCTGACAATAAAAAGAAGGCTGCCAGCTCAGGTCCACATACTGAGCGGAAAGTTTGCAGGAAACCAACAGCAGCACAGGTAGAAAATAGCGCATGTTTTTTACCCTCAAAATAGGCAAATCTTTTCACTGTACCGCTCTGACTTGCTGAGCAAGCCGCCTTAATGGGCAGAAGGGCATTGTGAAAGATTAAGCATTCGTTGCGGTTGGTTTCGGCATCGCCTGCTCCAATATCCACGCAAACCCCATCACCAGTATGCACCCAATCAGATTCAGCCATAGGTAGGCGATGTTGATGATCTCCATGGAGTTGAGGGTGAAGATGATCAGTACGATGGCTTCTGCGATCAGCGCGCCGATGAAGACCGCCCGCCCGCCTACTTTTTTCATAAAGAAGGCCACCACAAAAATACCCAGAATGGCTCCGTAGAAAAGGGAGCCGATGATATTAACCGCCTGAATGAGGTTTTCAAACAGATTGGCAGTAGCCGCAAAAACCAGTGCAATGCCGCCCCAAACTGCCGTAAAGGCTTTGGATGCATTCAGGTAGTGCCGGTCGGTTTTGTCTTTGGCAAAGCTGCGCCGGTAGAGGTCAACCACCGTAGTCGTAGCCAGGGCGTTCAGCTCAGAAGCCGTGGAGGACATGGCCGCCGAAAAGATAACGGCAAGCAGCAGCCCGACCAGCCCCACCGGTAGATACTCCGTGACGAAAGTGATAAAGACGTAATCGGTGTCCTTGATCTTGGAAGCCGGGTCGGCCTGCAGAATGAGGTCCTTCGTGGCTTCACGCAATTCGCTGTCGGTTTCCCGCAAAGTGGACAACCGCTGCTGAATCTCGGAAATGGCGGGCTCGTCGTTTTGGTCAATGGCACCCATAAGCGCCCGTACTTCTTCCTGTTGGGTTAGGAAAAGGGTGTTGTGTTGCGCCTGCAGGTTAGCGAGGTCGTCGGCATATTCGGTATTTTCCAGCTTTTCCAGATTGGCCGAATTGAAGTGGATGGGCGGCTGATTAAACTGGAAGAATACAAATACCAGTATGCCCACGAAAAGCACCAGAAACTGCATGGGCACTTTTAGAATACCATTGAAAAGCAGCCCCAGCCGACTTTCATTCAGCGATTTGCCGCTGAGGTAGCGCTGTACCTGCGACTGATCCGTACCGAAGTAGGACAGGAACAGGAATACCCCGCCCAGCATGCCCGACCAAAAGTTATACCGGTTGGACAGGTCAAATTCAAAGTCAACAACATTGAGCTTGCCCATTTTGCCAGCTACGCCCACCGCATCGCTAAAACCAACGTCCGGAGGTAACTGGAAAATCAAAATCATCGCCGCGATAAACATGCCTGACAGGATGACGATCATCTGCTGTTTTTGGGTCACGCTCACGGCCTTGGTACCCCCCAGCATGGTGTAAAAAATGACCAGCGCCCCAATAAACAGGACAGTCCACCGCAGGCTCCAGCCCAAAATAGTAGACAGGATGATGGCCGGCGCGTAGATGGTCAGCCCGGCTGCCAGCCCCCGTTGGATGAGGAAAAGAACGGCCGTAAGCGTCCGGGTACGCAGGTCAAAACGCCCTTCCAGGTACTCATAGGCGGTATAGACCTTGAGCCGGTAATAAATGGGCAATACGAAAACACACAAAATCACCATGGCCACCGGCAGCCCGAAGTAGAACTGCGCAAAACGCATCCCGTCCTCATAGGCCTGACCGGGTGTGGATAAAAAGGTGATTGCGCTGGCCTGAGTAGCCATGACCGAGAGCCCGATCGTCCACCACGGCAGGTCGCGGTCGCCCAACAGATAGCTTTGTACGTTGTCAACCTTTCGGGTGTACCATACTCCGTAAGCCACGATACTCAGCAGCGTGCCCAGCATTATTATCCAGTCCAGTGTTTCCATGTGCGCTTTGGTTAGTCTTTTTTAGTGAGGATGGGCAACAGGTCGTGCCCTGTTGGCAGGCAACTGCCTTAGGAATAAGCTTGTGTAAACCAGTAGAATAAGGTGATAATGATGGCGTGTAGGATGAGCACAAACAGGTACATCCGGTTCCAGGTCTTCAGGATAGGCGGTGGCCCGTCATCGGGCAAAGGTTGCGGGTCTTGTTGGTCAGGCATGGCCATACGATTGATCTTTAGGTTCTGAACGGCTAAAATAGAAGGATATGCCGGAATGGACAATTTTGATTCCGGATTGTTGCGTCGTGGTTTAGCATTCCGGTATTGGAACTGTTTTGCCAATTTTTTAGTTTTATTGGCAAAATGAAGATTATGGAAGTCAAAATAGACAAGTTTGGGCGCATTCTGATCCCTAAAAAAGTCCGGGAGGAACTGGGGTTGAAGGCTGGGCAATATCTGGAAATAGGGCAGGTGAACGAGCAGGAGGGAATTTACCTTAAAAAGCAGCCGGCAGCAGCACCGCAATTAACACATTCTGCTGAAGGCTTCCCGTTTTTTTTATTTGAAGAAAGCCTGGACCAAGAGGACGTCCCTGATGCTGCAAGCCTGATTAAGATCTCACGCGAGGAAAGAGACCAAAAAATAATGGGCTTATGATCAGGCATTATTTTGATACTTCTGTTTTGATTCCGGCATTGGTTTCGGCACACCCTCAGCATAAAGCAAGTCTTCAGTTGATGGACAATGCGCTAAGCAGTGGAGTAGGTGTTACCTCAGTTACACATACCTATGCCGAATTGTATTCCAACCTGACAAAGCTGCCCAAAGGCTTGGCGATTCCACCGGATTTGGCCTTCCAGTTGATCACAAAAGAGATCGGGGCTATTTTTGAAATTGTTGAATTGGCCAGGTCTGACTACGAAGCCGCCCTCCAACGCTGCGCCCAAAAGGGACTGGTTAGCGGAGTGATTTACGATGCCCTGCACCTGCAGGCGGCTTTAAAGGCTGAGGTGTCCGTTTTGTACACTCATAATTTTTCCGATTTCGAACGCCTGCTCAATCCTGCCGATAAAATTGAACTGAAAGCTGTACCTTAGGAGCCGGCTAATTCCTATTCTTATGCAAATCCGATGGCTCCTCCTGGTCGTAATGTTGATGCTGGCTGTTGCCGCGATGGCGCAGACCGCCTATACGATTGAGAACCTTCCCAATCCCAAGGACAACGGTAGCGGCTATGTCAGTGACCCTGATGGCATCCTCAACGCACAAGACCGAAGTACACTCAATGCCCTTTGCAGTCAGCTGGAACAGAACAGCACTGCTCAGGTGGCCATTGTTATCGTCAATTCCATCGGGCAGGAAAATCCAAAGGACTTTGCCACCCGCTTGTTCAACCACTGGGGCATCGGGCAGGCAGATGTAGACAACGGGCTTCTCGTCTTTTCGGTAATGGACCAGCGACGTACGGAGTTTGAGACGGGCTACGGGCTCGAAGGTGTCCTGCCGGATGTGATCTGTTACCGGATTGGTATGCAGGAGTTGGTGCCTTACTTCCGGGAGGGTAACTATGGCGCAGGGCTTATTGCTGCCACGCAGCGTATCAAAGAAACACTGGAAAACCCCGAGACGATTGAGGAAATCCGCTCCAGCGGGCAGCCCCGGCAAATGATTGACGGGGTGCCGGATGGCCTGGTATGGTATGCCGTGATTGACGCGCTGTTTGTCCTTTTTCTAATCATCTGGCTCATCTATACCAATTACAGTAAGCAGGAACTGTATGACCGCTTCATGATGGTGCGCAAAGTACACAGCTGGATTTTTATACTCTTGTTCCCACTTCCCTATGCCTTGTTCTACCCCCTCCTCAGCCGGCATCTGAAGAAGCTCCGCAATCAGCCCCGCTATGGCCGCAAAACCGGCGCCATTATGCACAAGCTGCACGAAGTTGAAGATGACCGCTATTTGGAATTGGGACAGGTGGTAGAGGAGCATCTGGGCTCGGTCGACTACGATGTCTGGATCACCGAGGACGAGGAGGATATTCTCATTTTACCCTACAAGAAACGGTGGAGTAAATACAAAGCCTGCCCGAAGTGCCAGTTCAGGACTTATGCGCTATCCGATACCAATGTGCTGCGCAGTGCGACCTATAGCCACTCCGGCAAGAAGGAAGTCATCCACACCTGCAAAAACTGCAACTACCGCAACCGGCGCATCGTGGTCATTCCCAAGAAAACCCGTTCTTCCGGTGGCGGCGGCTCCTTTGGCGGTGGCGGCGGTAGCTCTTTTGGTGGCGGCCGTTCCGGTGGCGGAGGGGCAGGCGTGAGTTGGTAATGCACACTTAACAATTCCACAACATCTTTTTACCGAAAGGCGTATTATATTGGTCCGAGAACTCAAAACCAAAATGCATGACCCGGGCTAAGTACCTTATCTGCTTTATTCTGCTGCTTTCGGCAGTATCCTTATTTTCTCAAACCCTGACCCTGTCTGTCGCCAAAGACCGCCTGCAGTCTGAGGACCTCAAAGCCATCATGGTGAGCAATCAGTACGGGGTGCTCCGCTACTTTACTTTCGCCGGGCAATTGCCCAAAGATTCGGCACATACTTTTCAGGTGCGGCAGCGGGTAGGGGAGACCCTGGCGCTTACCTTGGTAGAGGAAGTGGAAGACCAGGGGTACTACAGTTTTGAGAATACCACCTATATCGGGCTCAGCAATGGTGCCGTGATTGGAAGGGCAATGGCACCGAAGAAAGCCCCGAATTACCGCAATTTCAACGTGCGTGTAGCTGATGTGGAAGGGGTGGAAGAATTTCAGTTGTTTGGCCCGCTGTCCCGCCGGCCGGAGTACCGAGTAAGCCGTGGCGTGCTCAATATTAGTGCCAAACTCGAAGACAATGCCGGTATTTTTGCCGTGATGCGCCTGCCGGGCGAAAACCTCCTGCGCCACTTTACCAGCCCCATGACGGCTGACAATAACTTCGAGCTGTCCCGGGAGGGCCTGGGCAAAACCGTCTACATGGGCAAAATTGCCATGCCCTATAAAACCGAATGGCAGGGCACGGTCAAAGGGATGCTGGACGGGTATGAGTTCCACTTGTTTAATAGTGCCCAGAAGCAGATCGGAGCAACAGATACCATCCCCTTCTTTGTGCCAGGCGGGGTGCAATTTGACTCCCTCAGCCTGTTCCTGTCCGACATCAACAATAAAGGTATCGCACTCTACGGTACCTACAAGGAGGCACTGCCGGGCAGGATTGATACATTCAGCTTTGAGCCCTCCTTCCTCCGTTCGGAAAGCAAAAGCTTTACCTTTGCTGCGGGCAGCGACGAAGGGCAGCACTATGCCATTTCCTATTACTACAGCCTGGGGCAGGGCCGCCCTCTTGCAAGCTGGCACCTCTGGGGCAAAATGGAAGGCATGGACCAGGTAGACTTTATCCTGCCTGATATCCCGGAGGAGCTGTATGAGATCATCCCTGAACTGGCGGAAATCGCCTCACCGATTGCCATTGATAAGAATAGTTTTTACTGTACGCAGTACTGTGATGATTATGACTTCAGTGCCCGCCCGGCTCTGCTGGAAAACCCTAAGTGGCGTATGCGGCATGGGATGGTGGCTCGCCGTAAATTAAAGGAGTTGGAGGAGTAGTATTAGAATTCATGCTGCTAGACATTTTTTCAAAAGAGATTGATTTTTCAGCCTCCGCACACCCCCTAGCCCCCTAAAGACGGGAACTCTAGCGCGCAAAAATCAATCCCTTTTGGTCATAAAACCATTTTGTCTAGCGGTTTGATTAGAACTTCACCCCTTGGTAAAGGGTCTGAAAGTCCAGGTATCCCTTATCTAATACAGGAATTTGATCGTCTCCATTTGCAAATTCGCTAATCACCCATTGGTTGTTGTCTATTGTACGGGCATAACTCAGGACTTGTGGTTTCATGCTGTTAACATACAGTACTTGCTGCAGGGCAGGGATGTGTTTGTAGCGCATGAATTTCTGTCCCACGTCAAAGTTTAAGGTACTGGCAGACAGGATTTCTACCAGCAAAACCGGATTGGTGATAGCCGACATGTTTCCATTTAGAAATCTGCGTTCAGCTTCTCCCCGCACCACGGTGACGTCTGCATTAAAATATCGTTTCGCCTCATCCGGCGTAGATATGGCAAGGTTGCTACCAAAGATATCGTATTCAGCCAGACCCAGCAGTTGTGTTAGCAAATGCCCGATACGGATGACTAATTTCTCGTGGGCCTCGGTTCCGTATCCCATAAATGAAATGATTTGCCCATCGTCGTACTGCATTGGATACTCGCTCTCCGCTACAGCATCGAGAAAGGCGTCCCAGCTTGCCTCTACACGTAACTCTTGTCCGTATTGGGCGCGTTCTTCCAGTGTTGTGGGTATTGAAGTGGACAGTAACGTAGGCATGGTAATAGTTGAAAATTAGATACCAATATAGGCAAAAAAACAGTGCTTTGCCACCCTTTGATTTGAAGAATGGACAAATATCGACGGGGAAGTTCCTATCTGTAAAACTTAATCCAGCGCCACTGTGTTGTTGCAAAAGTCCGTTAGAATAAGCTTTAGACTATGGCAATAACCACTTCTCTTACGCCCAAAACCATTGCCGGCGATCCGCTTCAGGTACAGATTTATACCCTGCGCAATGGCATGACTCTATTCCTTTCCGTCAATCCGGAGGAGCCGCGTATTCACACCAATATCGTTGTACGTGCGGGCTCCAAGCAGGATCCGGCTGATGCCACAGGCCTGGCTCACTACATGGAGCATATGCTCTTCAAAGGAACAAGCCGCATCGGTGCCCTGGACTGGGCACAGGAGTCGAAGTTTCTGGAGCAGATTTCAGACCTGTACGAACAGCACCGTGCTACCCGCGATCCGGAGGCACGCCGTGCGATCTATCAGGAAATCGACCGCTTGTCTAACGAAGCGGCAAAGCTTGTTGCCCCCAATGAATACGATCTGCTATCAGGCGCCATCGGTGCCAAGGATACCAATGCTTACACCTCCGTAGACCAAACGGTTTACATCAACAATATACCGTCCAATGAATTGCAGCGTTGGATGCGCCTGGAATCTGAGCGCTTCCGTATGATGGCGCTGCGCCTCTTCCATACCGAACTGGAAACAGTGTATGAGGAGTTCAATATCGGGCAGGATCAGGATAACCGAAAGGTGAACAAGATGATCCGGGAGGCCTTGTTTCCCAACCACCCCTACGGTACGCAGACAACGATCGGTTCTGCCGAGCATCTGCGCAGCCCTTCCCAAAAGAAAATACAGGAATTTTTCCGCACCTACTATGTGCCGAATAATATGGCGCTCATCCTGTCCGGTGACTTTGAGCCGGAGGAGGCCGTAGCGCTTGCGGAAGCTCACTTCGGAGGATTTAAGCCCGGTGCCGTTCCTCCGTTCAGCTACGAGCCGGCCCCACTGATTAAGGAGCCGGTTAGGCTGGAGGTCTGGGGGCAGGAAGCTCCCTTTGTGGATATCGCCTGGCGCTTTCAGGGCGCTGCTTCAGATGACCCCATGATGCTGTTGCTCATTCAGAACTTGCTGCACAACTATCAGGCAGGGCTGCTCGACCTCAACCTCAATCAGCAGCAGCGGGTCCTCGATGGGAGTGCCTGGTCCTGGCAGTTTCAGGACTACACTGCCCTCGGACTGGTGGCCCGCCCACGGGAAGGGCAAACCATGGAAGAAGTTGAAGCCTTGCTCATGGGAGAGGTACAACGCCTTCGGGAGGGCGACTTTGCGGATTGGATGCTGGAAGCAGCCATTAAAGATATCCGGCTGAGGGAGGTCAAGCTTACCGAGAGCAACCGCGGCCGCGTAGACCTCATCACGCAAGCCTTTGTCTTGGGCGTCGACTGGGGGCGGATGGTCAGCCGGTTCGACTGGTGGGAGAAGGTGACCAAAGCGGATGTGATGGAATTTGCGCAAACCAATCTGGGCGACAACCGGGTGGTGGTCTACAAGCAGCAGGGCGATGACCCCGACGTCATCAAGGTGGAAAAGCCGCCCATCAATGCCGTGCAGCTGGAACGCAACCGCCTGTCGGAATATGCACAGGACTTCCTTTCGGTAGAAACGCCGCCAATGCCACCGGTATTTGCGGATTTTGAAGCGGGCATTCAGCAAGTCGAGCTGCAGCCGGGGCTTCGCCTGGAATATGTCCACAATTACCGCAATGAGCTGTTCCGCCTGGACTACGTCTTTGAGCTTAACAAGCTTTCTGACCGCACCCTGTCAATGGCGATCGCCTACCTGCCCTACCTTGGCACCTCCCGATACAGTGCAGCCGAGTTGCAGCGGCAGTTCTTCCGCCTGGGCTTATCCTTCGATGTGCACGTCAATAATGACTACACCTATCTGACGATCAGCGGGCTGAGCGCGTCAATGTCTGAGGGCATCCGTCTCATGGAGCATGTGATGGCCAACCTGCAGCCCGATGAGCAGGCACTGGCAAACATGAAAGCTGATGTGCTCAAGCGGCGGGAGCATGCCAAGCAAAACCGCAACTTTGTCCTGCGCCGGGCGCTGGGTAGCTATGCCCGTTATGGTGCCGACTCGCCCTTCCGCTACCGTCTCGAGGAGGCGGAGGTTCGTGCGCTAACTTCGGAGGAACTGATTCAGCGGCTCAAAGGTCTGAGCAATTACGAGCATACCGTGCATTATTATGGTCCAAACCCAGTCAAGGAAGTTGCTGCCGCGATTCAGCAGTACCACAAGCGGGCGGATCAGTTGAAGCCGGTACCGGAGAGCAGGTCCTTTGAACAGCCCCATACATCAGAAAACGAAGTGCTTTTCCTCGATTTCCCAATTGTACAGGCCGATGTGATGCTGATTTCCCGGGGCACGCCTCACTTCAGCCTCGATGAATTTCAACTCAGCGAGTGGTACAATGAGTACTTTGGCTACGGCTTGTCGAGTATTGTCTTTCAGGAAATCCGGGAGTCGCGTGCACTGGCCTACTCCTCTTTTGCCTACTACAGTTCGCCCGACCGCCTGGACCAACCGCACTATTTGCAGGCCTATCTGGGCACGCAGCCCGACAAGCTACAGGAAGGCATCCCCGCGCTGACTGGCATCTTGCAGGATATGCCCGTGCTGAAAGGGCAGGCGATGCAGGCCCGGCATTCCATTCTGCGCCGTATCGAAAGCGAGCGTATCGTGCCCGGCCGCTACTTTTGGGAGTCACTGACCGCCCGCCGACTGGGCTTCGAAAAGGATATGCGGGAAGATTTGTATCAACGGCTACAGCGCAGTGAACTGCCTGACCTGCTCCGTTTCCATCAGGAGTACGTTCGGGACCGGGCCTACAAGCATGTGGTATTAGGAAGTGCAGACCGCATGGATTGGGCGGCGCTGGAACAGGTAGGGCCCGTTCGTAAGTTGAGCATGGAGGAGGTATTTGGGTATTGATCCTTAAGTTTTTCCTGTTTGGGCCTACCCAAATAAATACTCAATATCTCCTTTCGAGAACTTCGCCTTCTCCACATCCCCGATGATGTCTTCCGCCAGTTTGGACTTTTTCTCCTGAAGGCGGAGGATTTTCTCCTCGATGGTGTCTTTAGTGATGAATTTGATGGCAATCACATGCTTGTCTTGCCCGATCCGGTGCGCCCGGGCGATGGCCTGTTGCTCCGTCGTTGGGTTCCACCAGGGGTCAAGGATGAAGACATAGTCTGCGGCAGTGAGGTTAAGCCCGGTACCCCCGCTCTTGATGGAAATGAGGAACGGCTGCACCTCGGGTTTTTCCATGAAGGACTGAATGGCCCGCTCCCGCTCTTTGCTGCTTTGACTGCCGGTAAGCCAGGCGTAAGGCTGTTGGTGCCCTTCGAATTCCTGCCGGTAAAGTTCCAGGTGTTGTACGAAGGAGCTGAAGATGAGTACTTTGTGCCCGCCCTTTTGAATGGTTTCCCAGTGCTCCAGTACGTCCTCAAACTTCCCGCTGCCTTTGGCGTAAGCCTCCACCGCCATTTTGGGATGGTTGGCAATTTGCCGCATCTTGGTCAGCGATTGGAGCACTTTAAAGCGGAACTGCGGATTGTCGGCATCGTAGTTTTCCAGCAGGTAGTTACGGGCCGCTGATTTTTCGCGTTCGTACAGGCGCTTTTGTTCAGCGGTCATCTCGCAGTAGAACACCTGCGTGCTCAGCGGTGGCAGGTCTTTAGCCACTTCCTCCTTGGTCCGCCGCAGCAGGTAAGGCTGCACCAGCCGCCGGAGCTGATTTTTCTTATCCTCGTCCTGAAGGCGTTCAATCGGGCGGATGAACTCCTTTTTGAAAAAGTTGAAACTGCCCAGCAGGTTGGGATTGATGAACTGCATCTGCGCCCAGAGGTCTGACAGCGAATTCTCAATCGGTGTGCCGCTGAGCGATAGCTTGTGCAGGCCTTCCAGCTGATTGATGGCTTTGAAGACCTTGCTGTCCTTGTTTTTGATGTACTGGCTTTCGTCCAGCACGATGTACTCAAATTCCATCTGCTTCAGCACCTCCACATCGCGCAGGGCCGTTTGGTAGGTGGTGAGGATGACATCGAAGCGGGACAGCAGGCGGATATCTTTGTAGCGCTTTTGCCCGGTATGCCGGTACACCTGCAGGGTAGGGGCGAACTTCTTAATCTCGGCCTCCCAGTTGAACACCAGCGATGCCGGCAAGATGACCAGAGACTGCAACGGCTTAAGCGTATCGTGGTCGTCGGGGGCTGCGAAAAGGCCAAGCTGAGCGCCGGTATCCGTGTTGCTTTGCGTTTTGGCTTCCTGTTGACGCTGTGCCCGCTGCGACTTGGCATGGAGGAGTACCGTGATGGTCTGCAGGGTTTTGCCCAGCCCCATGTCGTCGGCCAGGCAGCCACCGAGCTGACTTTCGTAAAGGCCTACCAGCCATCTTGCCCCTTCCAGCTGATAAGGGCGGAGTGATGCTTTAAGCTGATTGCTGGGTATGAAATCCACGGCCAGTTGGCGTTCTTCGGCTACCTCATCGCCGGCGCTGATGCCAATTTCCTGGAGAAGGGTGAAGTGGCTTTTGGCCAGCCGCATCTGGTCTTTGTCTTTTTTGCCAAACTGAAACAGCCCCTTGTAGCGGGCCATCCACTCCTGCGGGATGAGAAAGAACTGCCCATCGGGCAAAGGGAAAAGCCGTATCCCGTCGCGGATGTACTTGGCCAGCTTCATAAAGGGGAAGGTATGCGCCCCAACCGTTACCTGACCTTTGAGGTCGAACCAGTCATTATCCTGATCGGCCACCAACTCCACCTTAGGCGGGTGCAGGTAAAGTGCCTTGCCCTCCGCTGATGGTAGTTTTAGCGTAAAGCCTTCAGCCTCCAGTGTAGCACGGTTCGCGCTGATCCATTCCAAGAGGGCGTAGCGGTCTTCATGGGCTTCTGTAAGTACAAAATGCTGATGCGCGTTGACCTCCAGCCCCTGTTTTTTTAGCTTCTCTACAAAAGCAGCCTCTGCTTCCCGTTGACGGAGCGCCTGCAGGATGCGCACCTCGTCCCCCTCATCGAATTCGAGGCTTGTACGTTTGTCCTTCGGGTCACTCCAAGTGAACGTACTGCCGGGATAAGCCATTTGTACCGAAAGCACCCATTGTCCGGAGAAGAGGTCCTGTACAGGCTCAAGGATGCAGGCTTGCAGCTCCTCGTGCTGCTGTACCTCGAAGCCTTCTGCCTCGATTTCCGATTTAGCGGCTACTTTCAGGATGAACTTCTGGAAATAGGTCTTGACTGCTTTGCGGGGGATATGCACCTCTTCCTTTTTTTGAAAAGGCAGCACCATATTGCCGTTGATAGCAGGGGCACGGTACAGTTTGTAGTCCACAAAGAGCCAGGCCGGGTGGTTGGTAATCGGCACCACATCGCGGGAGCCAATCGCCCAGGCCCCGTCACGGTCAGCCAGTTGCAGGCGGTAGTGGACACCCGCTTCTTCCCGTTTGAAAAACAGCTGAGGCTCCAGAGGCTCCAGCCCGGTTTCGATGACAAAATCTTTGGCCAGCACGGTGCGCTCTACCTGCCAGGTCACAGGGAGCCCTTCGGCATTGGCACGCTCCAGGAGTTCCGCCAGGCGGGTGTGTACGTATTTGTAAATGGGCCCCGCCAGGTCGCGGTCCGCCAGGAGTGTTTCCAGCGTCGGTTTGCTCCGTTTGTTGGGCCGGAATTTTTCCGCCAACAGCTTGGGCTGTAGTTGTTCGATGAGGTCAAAGAGGCGGTCGCGGGTAGGCGTTAGCTCCAGCTCAAAGCTCCCGATGGTCTCCTTGAGCGCCTTCTGCTTGATGTGCGCGAGGAAGCCTTCCTGATCTTCACTGACGATATAGGCGGTAGGGAGGTAGAGCTTCTCCGCAAAATGGTAAATATCATACACCACATGGTGCGTGGCGCGCTGTGTATCGGTTTTGAATAACTGCATGTTTGCGACTCCTGTACAGAAGGCGGGTACTCGTCGACGCTGCGCCTTCCCTTTACTTTGATTTTATCTGAACTGACAAATGTAGGGAAAAAAATGCGGGTATTGAGAACGGAGCTGCTGTTTGGGGAACCAAAATTAACATAGGCTTAATCTGCATTCCTGTGGGATAATACGTAAAATCAGGATATTGACATTGTGTATTACAAATGCATCTTGACACAGACGGGCAGCGCGTAGCCCAATTTGATCTAATAGTGACCGACCGCTTCTTAGAGGCGGATTTGAGCACTTACCCGAAAGGGCTTTACATTGCTGTGGTTCATTTGATAGACGGCAGCACCCAAAGCGTAAAGGTCATTAAGTAATTGCTTCAAAAAAGAAGCCATGCTGCTTGAGGTTTTCAGGTGGCATGGCTTTTCTAATATACGAATCATGCGGTATTTTATTGGTTGTTTACTTTTGTTCGGTAGCCCTTTTCTATATGCCCAATTACACGACTACAATTGGATGATGGGATACAGCGGTGGGGAAGGCACAGATACTACGAATGAGTTTGGGCTGATGTGGTGGAGGTTTGAGGATGAAAGTCTTCAAATACTGGATCATCAGCATGAAGGGCAAGCATATTTTTGGGAAAACAATACTACGTTCAGTGATAGTACAGGGCACTTGTTTTGTTATTATGATGGGAAAGACCTATACAATAAAGGCCACATGAAAATGGATGGTGGCATGGATTGGCATGAAAGCCCCTATGGAACAGGCAGGATAGCGCCTCAGAACGGACTTATATTTCCTTCTTTTCATGAGGACAGCTTGATCGTGTTTATCAATTCTCAGCATTATTCATACGACTTAGGCACCTTCAATCAAATTGCGGGGCAAGATTTGTTTTTTTCTAAAATAAATACGACAGAAAATAATGGTTTGGGGGAAGTCGTGGTCAGAAAGGAAAAAGTGCTGTTAGATACCTTAGATTATGGCAAGCTTAGTGCCTGCCGCCACGCCAATGGCCGGGATTGGTGGATAATTGTAGCCAGGTATACTTTTAATGAATTTCACCGCTTTCTTTTGACCCCAACCGGGCTTGAGTGGGTGGGCACCCAGGAAATTGGAGATCAAATAATGATTGGGGTAGGCCAGGCCTTTTTTACACCGGATGGCGATAAACATATACGGTATAACAGTGTAGGGGGAGGAGAGCAGGACAATCTGTCCGTTTTTGATTTTGACCGCTGCACAGGTTTGCTCAGCAATCCTCGTCAGGAAGCTTTTGATAAAGTAGGCTTCGGGGGAGGGGCCGCAGTTGGAGCAGGCTCAAGGTATTTATATATTGGGTCAGGCATCTACCTTTATCAATATGACCTTTGGGCAGCAGATATCCTTTCAAGCCGAGTCTTAGTGGCAGAATATGATGGTTTTGTAGATTTCAACCCGACCACTTTTTATCTCTCTCAACGCGGCCCCGATGGTAAAATCTACATTTGTGGAGGGGTAAGTACCCGCTACATGCACGTTATCCACAATCCCGATGCCCCCTGCCCGGACTGCCGCACAGAGCAGCGAGGCGTAGCGCTGCCCAATTTCAACGTAGGCTCAGTCCCCAATTTCCCCAACTACCGCCTCGGCCCCATAGACGGCAGCCCCTGCGATACCCTCGGTATCGACAATATCCCGCTCTCCCGCTGGCGCTATGAGCAAGATACGCTCACGCCCTTCACGGTGCAGTTTTACGACCTGAGCGACTACGAGCCGGCCACCTGGTCCTGGGACTTCGGCGAGGGCAGCAGCAGCACGGATACCCTGCCCGCTCATACGTTCCCCGGCTCAGGCACCTATGAGGTCTGCCTCACCGTCAGCAACGCCAATGGCAGTGATACGAAATGCAAAACGCTGGAGTTTACGGAGCCGGTCACGGCCACCGAGCAAGCGGAAACAGCCCCACTTGCCACTGCTTTCCCCAACCCCTTCCGGGAGCGCTTCAGCCTGTCGCTGCGGGCGGGTTGGCTGCCCGTGCAGGCCAATGCGTTGGTATACGATGCGATGGGCAGGCCCGTCCTCACGCAGCGCTTGTCGGCCGGCTTCAACACACTGGATTTGAGCGGGCACCCGGCGGGCGTCTACACCTGGCGGTTGGAGGAACAGGGGCGCGTGCTGGAAGTAGGGAAGGTGGTGAAGATTGGTAATCGGTAATGCTTCTCTTTTACAAATCTCAGGTAAATCGTTTATAAGTTTGCGGTCAAATCCATTGGATTTTCAGCAGATTGGAGGGGTAAGGGAAAATCCGGAAAGCGTAAAAATTTGTACTTTACTACAAAAAATTACATCAAAATTTGTAGTTCAGCACAAAAATTATTGTGCGGTGCCAGCTTCAGGCGGTGATCAACTACTAGTTATTCCGGGGTAAAATAATAACGCTCCACCCGCACCTCATCCAAATACACCCGTTGCCCTGCCGGATTGCGCAGGTATAGCCGCAGCTGCCAATCGGGCTCAAAGCCGCGCGGGAGCCGGAGGAAGAAAGCCGCCTCGCCCCATTGGTCAGGAGTACCGGCCTGCCAGATGGAGTAGTCGCTGTTGCCGATGTAGGAAGTAGGGCGCATCAGGCGGCGTTTTTTGCGGCGCCCATCTGCATTTCGCAATTCAGCAAAGAGAATAATGCCCAGGTCCCGGTTCCAGATGCGGTCGGCTGCAGGCATATAGGCACGGAGGCTGATGCGGAGCCAGTCGCCGGGCTGTGCAGTATCCAAAGCAATCTGATCAGACAGGGTGTAGTCGCCATCTGGAGGCAGCAAAGTGCCCTGCCCCTGAAAAACCTGCTCAGTAGAACGGTTCGGAAGACCGGCAGACTCAAAGCCTTCCCGGAAAAGCAGGCCGGCTGCTTGTAGCGTGGTCGTGTCACGGGGTTGCCGCTCCTTCGTGTCGAAGGCAACCATGGAGTGCCAGGTGGGCTGCAGCGTGCCGAAGGTTTCCAGGTAGAAAGCGGCATTGCCCCGCTCTGACCAAATGACGCCCTTCTTCATCTGCCAGGTTTGAAACAGGTTGAGCCAGGCGAAAAACAGCAGCACCAGCCCCAATCCTGCGGCTGCCCAACGGTGCCTAAGTAAAGGTGCGAAACAGGCCCCCAATCCAAAAGCTAAAAGGGGATAGGTCTCCACCATGGGCCGGGAGCCCAGCCCCGGGAAGTAGGTCCAGGCGTAGTAGGAGTAGTGGATGTAGGCGTGCAGCCCCACAAACAGTGCAATGGGCAGCAGCTTGCCCGGAGCATGCCGGCGCAGGAAGAACAGCCCGATCAGACTGAAGAGCATCACCGGGGTGTAAATCAGCCAGCCATTGGAGAAGTCGAACCAGCCTTTGTAAATCATGGGCTGCAGGAAGTTGAAGCCTTCACCTTCGTAGGGATTGAAGTACAACTGCCCGCTCACATAATACCAGTAACCCAATTGCGGACTAAAGGCGAGCCCCAGCCCCAGACCGGCGAGCAGAAGGAAAGCCGGCCGGCGCAGGAAGAACTGCCAGCGCTCGCGCAGGGTACTTGTGCTATTTACTCCCCACAGGAGCGGGATGAGCAGGCTGATGACTTCCGGCACCCGCGTCAGGGCAATCAGGCCCACAATCAGGCCGATACCGAATGCTTTGGCCCGGCCGGGTCGGTCGTAGAACCTTTCGGTGAGCCATAAGAGCAGGCAGTAATTGAAAAAGAGAAAACCGTGCGCCATCGTAACGTAGGTGGCGTGGTAGAATACGTTGGTGGCAAAAGCAAGGGTAAGCAGCACCACCGCCGTCACCCTGCTGCTGAAATACCGCTGCAGGACCCGGCTGAGCAAAAAGAACCCTGCTATCAGGTAAACGATAGTCGACAAACTGACCGCCAGCAGGTAAGGCTTGCTCCAGCCATCTGCGGGGTAAGCATCAAAGGCTTTCGCCCAGGCGTGGGCAAGGAGGAAAAAGGGCGTTTCCATCACCGGCACGCCCAGGGTGTATTTGATGTAGCGCCGCCCGCGTTCTGTGAGGCGTATGCCAAATTCATCCTCGCGGGGATCGGCAGAACCGGGGTTGGCGGCCTGCAGGCTGCTGATGGTCGCATCGTAGTCGCCAACGTCCTGATTGACCCAAAAAGAGACCACGTGCAGGTAGTAGCTGTTGCTGTCGCCGTAGTACAGGGCTTCATCCCACCGGTCGATGAGCACGTAACCAGCCAGAAAAAGCAGCGTGATGGCGAGCAGGGCACGTCTGATGATGGGAGGAGTGGTATCCAATGGCTTGGGTTTGGTTTCGGGGCTGAAGGTAAGAAAGGTTGACCGGGTTATGGGTACGATTTTCCTTCCAAAAACGTACATTTGCTCCTAAACAAGGAACGCCGCCACCATGAAGGACCGCTTTTCAGATGCAAACCTTGGCCGCCTGGCTGTTATCGTGCTTGGTATTGCCTTGCTTTGGTTGCGCTTCCCTGATTTCTTCGCCACGCCCAATCTGGTCATCGAGCCCTACGCCGATGGGCTTAAGGCGTACACCAATATCGAATACCACGCCCGCCACGACAGCTCCTTCACCTACTTCGAGGGGATGAACTACCCCTACGGCGATCATGCTTCGGCTGCTGTTACCCAGCCTCTTGTCTCCGGGCTCATTAAAGTCGTGAGTGATTACGTGGTGGACATCACGGGGTATACCCGGGCGATTGTCAACTTTTCGCTGCTGCTGGGAATATTGCTGGGGGCTTATTTTCTCTACTTGTCTTTTTTACGGCTCGGGACGGCTCCGTGGTGG
>PR_CR_10_Liq_2_inCRDRAFT_1000064_pt1 | contig 30800 bp, 33 predicted proteins | sample PRCRCaboRojoPR_FD_10245 | JGI IMG/M metagenome (IMG submission 10245) | reverse complement strand
CTAGCTCATGGGCAAACCAACCGACCAATACGTCCTCCGGAAGTTCGTGAATGGCGATGCGGTCGTCCACATGCATGTTATCAGTTAAGTTGATTAGATAGGACCGCCTGGAGCGGAAAAAAAATGCCCAGTTGAACATGGGCTGGGCATTCATAGTCGTTTTGGCCATTTTGCGTTGCCGGACGACAATATTATGGCTGTGCAATTCAGGGAAGGCCTGAAAAGCTTTCAGAAAGAAGGCTTTGATATGATCAGACTGTAATCCCTCAAACTGAACTGGCATATTCCGCTGTATTTTCTTTTTTCTCAAAAACGGTATGAACGACCAAGTGTTCAGCTTCGAACATGCTACCACCCGCCTCGTTCTATCTATAAACAACTCATTACAAATAACTTATGACAAACCTTTTGAAGAAGCTGCTCTATGCATTTTTTTCGGCTTTGGTCTTTGCGAATAGCCTGATAGCACAGGCACCGGCATCGAGCAACAGCCCGTACAGCGATCAAAGATTTGCAACACCAGATGATCCTGCCTGGCACGAAACGCCTTCCATATGGATTGCGCTCGTATTGCTGCTGATCGTACTGATCGTGCTCCGAATGCGTAAAAAGCAGGAAAAGTATACCTGAAATCCAGAAGGGACTAACCTTCAGTTTTAAAGATTCAACCAAACCAAATCTATAATATGATTGACGAAAAGCAATTTAACACGCTGGCGAAGATGAAAGGCTCGAATTTGCTTTCCATATACATTCCTACCTATCGTGCCAACCACAGCCAGGAAGATCAAATCCGGTACAAAAATGCCCTGAAGACCGCACAAACGAAACTGGAGGAAAAAGGCATGAATGCCAAAGACGCTGAACACTTCCTCCGCCCGGCACGGGCATTGCTGGAAAAAGAGCGTTTCTGGTCCTATCTCTCTGACGGTTTAGCTGTTTTTGCAGGGCCTGATGGTTTCTTCCATTATGAGATTCTGCCTGTTACTTTCGACGCTTATGTTTTTGTCGGAGAAAATTTTCATCTCAGCCCCATGCTGCCGGTACTGGGTGGTAGCAGCCGGTTCTTTCTGCTGGCCCTCAGCCAGAATGAAGTGCGGTTTTTTGAAGGGGACCGGTACAGTATTACTCCGGTAAAAATTGAAGATTTAGTGCCTGCCGGAGGCATGGAAGATGCTTTTGTGCTTTCCGATTCGCACGATGCATTGCAGCACCATAGCAGTGGCCGTGACGGAGGCGAAAACGCCATTTATCATGGTCAGGGCATTGGGCAGGATGACAAGAAAAAAGACATTGAAGCCTACTTCCGCGAGGTCAATAAGGGGCTGATGAAAATGCTTTACGACGAAAAGCCACCTATGATCATTGCCTGTGTAGACTATCTGCTGCCGATTTATCAATCGGTTAACGAGTATGAAAACCTGTTCACAGAAAACATTAGCGGAAACCCGGAACAACTTAACCCGGCTATGCTGCACGAAAAAGCCTGGGGCATCATCAGCCGCCACTTTGAATTGCAGCAGGCAGAAGACCTGAAACAGTTTCAGGCGGCCATGGCAAAAGACAGGGCATCAGCAGCGCCCCAACAAATCGTGCCTGCCGCAGCTTATGAAAAGGTGGAAGCCCTGTTCCTTAAAAAAGGCGAGCACCTGATGGGGCGATTTGATTATGATAAAAATAAAATTACGCTCGGTAAGCGTGATGAATATCGTGATTTGCTTGATTTGGCGGCTGTTCAGACCCATCTCAACGGCGGACGGGTCTATTGGCTCGACGCCGAAGAGATGCCTGTCCCGACAGCAAGCGCCAACGCGATATACAGATTTGAATAGTTTTGGTTTGTAAAGCCCATCCATACGGATGAGCTTGCCATTAGTTTTGGGACATTAATCGGTCCCAATCTCGAATCCAGAGCTGGTTTTCAAGCCAGTGGAGCCCGCCCCTTTCGGCGGGCTTTTTTTATGGCTATCCGTCCTGACGCGCGAAGACCCGCTTTAGCAGATCCGTGGTTCGGGCACTTACATTATTGCGAATTTCCCGCTCCTTTTTCTCTACCATATCAAACAGGCCTGCCAGTGCCTGACGTGTTACATAGTCGTCCAAATCGGGGTCTGCTTTGTCCACAAATGGGATTTTGTTATAAGCGTTTACGGCATCGCCCCAGTATTGGCGGGCGTTAAATTTGTCCAGAGAATTCACGATGACGGGGTTGAACTCGTCATACAGTTTAGTGTAGGTTACCCGATTGAGGTAGGCAGTGGCCGCGTCATCATCACCGGTAAGGATATCCAGTGCATCGCGGAAAGTCATGCTGCGGATGGCATCCACGAAGATCGGCTTGGCTTTGGCAGCGGCATCTTCAGCACCGCGGTTGATTTTCTCGAGGATGATTTCTTCTACCTGATTAAAGCCGGGGATATTCTGAAGGCGGTCCGCTACTTTTCGAGCTTCTTCCGGCAATAGTATTTTGTAGGGGCTCTTGTAGTAGCCGTTTTCCTGGGACAAACGCTGCGCGCCCTCGGAAATTCCGAATTCAAGGGCTTGCTTCAGGCCCTTGCCAATTTCTTCATTGGTGAGCCCGCCACCACTGGCATTAGCGAGGGTGTCCAGGGTAGTTTGAATTTGCTGGGCAGTACAACCGATAAGGAGGGAAGCCCCAAGCAGCATTACGGTGAGTTGTCGCACAATAGTAGTCCGGTTCATTGTCGTTTTTTGACTTGTGACGAAAGGATTGTCCAGAAAGTAACGGCATGGCCCCGCCGTTAAGTTTGATCATTTTAGTTTTTTTATCAGTTGCAGGTAAGAAAGATCCATCTCTCCCCCCGTTGTCATCACCCAGGCACTGCCTACCTGTCCCCCCAAAGGAGGATTCAGCTTACGCAAACGGACGAGGTAACCTGTGACATTCTCAAAAGCACTGATGCGGCTGGCTATCCGCTCCACGACAGTTTCCAGCAGCTTGGCCGGCGTCTTCATTTCCATCTGGCAAATGAAGTAAAGCAATTCATAATTAACAGTGGTGGCAGCGGGTTCGTCCTCTTCTATTTCTTCCTCCTCCAGTTCCTCATACAGCTCGTCGGTCGCAGCAGCCTGTTCGGTATCGGCATTGACGATCACGTCGAGCACAAAAGTATTGCCCAGCTCCTTTTCTTCTTCATAGTATCCGTGCCGGGCAAAAAAGCGTACGCCTTCGAGTGCAATAGTGGCCATGATGATGCATTTTTGTCAAAAATAGGTTCCTGCTGCCTCAAATTACAATTAGACGAACCTCCGTTGTCAAAAAAACGTAGCAACCAGGCAAGACGGTGGTGCAGAACTCCCTAAATGATTACCTTTGAGGCTACTTAGCCAAATAAAAGAATTTTTTATGCATAGCAATGGACATGCCCCTAACGGCACTATAGAAAAAAAGGCCCGCGAAGACCGCTTTCAGGGCCACGACTACTACATGCTGGATGATTTACTGCATGATGACCATCTCCTGGCGCGCGATGCCGTCCGCACCTGGGTCAAGCAGGAAGTCAGCCCAATCATCGAAGAGTACGCAGAACGAGCGGAATGCCCCCAACACCTCTACAAAGGCCTGGCCGAAATTGGTGCCTTCGGGCCCAACATCCCGGCAGAGTACGGTGGCGGCGGAATGGACGAAATCGCTTACGGCCTGATTATGCAGGAGCTTGAGCGGGGTGACTCCGGTATTCGTTCGATGGCCTCTGTACAGGGGTCACTCGTGATGTACCCGATCTGGAAATATGCCTCGGAAGAACAAAAGCGCAAGTACCTTCCAAAACTTGGCAGCGGAGAGTTTATTGGCTGCTTTGGCCTGACCGAGCCCGACCACGGCTCCAACCCGGGCGGCATGGTGACCAACATCAAGGACGATGGCGATGCCTACATCCTGAATGGCGCCAAAATGTGGATCACCAACTCGCCTGTGGCGGATATCGCTGTGGTATGGGCCAAGGATGAAGAAGGCAAAATCCGTGGTATGGTCGTTGAGAAAGACATGCCGGGTTTCTCCGCGCCTGAAATCCATGGCAAATGGTCCCTGCGGGCTTCCATCACCGGCGAACTGGTGTTTGAAGACGTACGGGTACCCAAAGCCAATGTTTTCCCGGATATCAAAGGGCTGCGCGGCCCGTTGTCCTGCCTGTCTAAAGCCCGCTTCGGCATTGCGTGGGGTGCGATCGGTGCTGCGATGGACTGCTACGATTCTGCGTTGCGCTACTCCCTGGAGCGCGAGCAGTTTGGCCGGCCGATTGGTGGCTTCCAGCTGACGCAGAAGAAACTGGCGGAAATGATTACCGAAATCACCAAAGCCCAGTTGCTGGCCTGGCGTTTAGGCACGCTTGCCAATGAAGGCAAAGTGACCCCGGCGCAGATTTCGATGGCCAAGCGCAACAACGTACACATGGCACTGGAAGTGGCCCGGGAAGCCCGCCAAATCCACGGCGGCATGGGTATCACCAACGAGTACCCGGTCATGCGCCATATGATGAACCTGGAGACAGTGCTGACCTATGAAGGCACCCATGACATTCACCTGCTCATCACCGGCCACGATGTTACCGGCCTGAATGCTTTTAGCTAAAACAAACTGCCGGCAGCAGTGCCATTGGTATTGCTGTCGGCTTCCTCACTTCGCAATTTCCGGCTCAGCAAGCAATTTCCGGGCACATTTATGCTAAAAATCTGTTTTCCTTCGTTATTCGCGGAGCATATGTTGCCATATTTCGGATTTAAGTGCAACAATTGACAGATTCCCTTATTTTTACTCCATAACCAGATCAATACGCAACGTTTAGGAATCCGCCTGACAGCTTTAAGACAAAATTCATCACATGAGGAAACAACATTTTCTGTCCTTCGCCCTGCTGCTCAGTTCGGTTGTTTTAGGAACGAGCCAGGGGGCTATTTATCTCAACAACCCCTCCTTTGAAGACTTTCCCCGCCACAGCCACCCCCCAACCGGATGGCAGGATTGTGGTTTCCCGGGAGAGTCCCCTCCTGATACCCAGCCCAGCGGTGATTTTGCTGTGACCTACCCCGCAACGGACGGGTCGACCTATCTTGGCATGGTGGTTCGCGATAATGAAACGTACGAAGCGGTCACCCAAAAGCTGAGCAGCCCTATGAAGCCGGGCACCTGTTACGAGTTTAGCCTGCACCTGGCCCGCTCACCTTACTACGTGAGCATCAGCCGCACGACCGAGCAACGCACCAACTTCAATCAGCCGGTTAAGCTCCGGATTTACGGTGGGTTCAACAGCAATTGTGACCGGTCCGTCCTGCTGGATGAAACCGGGCTGGTCAAAGCTTCACAGTGGATGCAGTACAACTTCAAGTTTGAGCCCAAACAAGCCTACTCCCATATTCTGATTGAGGCTTTCTACGAAACCCCTACCCTGTTTCCCTACAATGGGAACGTACTGGTAGATAACGCATCGGCAATTACCCCTATACCCTGTGCGGAGGATATACCGGAGGCCCCTCAGGAATTACCGGAAGTGGAGCAGCCCTCTGAAGAAGTCTTAACCACGGAGCCAATAGCCAGTAATATTCCGGCCACTACTCCTGAAGCAGACCCGGAGCCTGCTGTCGAGCCTGACCCCAAACCACAACCACAGGAAGTGAAGCCCCCAAAACCGGAGCCTACCATTGCGGGAGTAAAGCGCTCCGAAATGGAAAAAGGCAAAATCATTACGCTCGATAAGCTATACTTCCCTGCCGACAGCTCCAGCATCACCAGCGATTCGCGGAAAGTCCTGAATGAAGTATTTGAATTCCTCAAAACGAATAAGGATGTAGCGATCGAAATTGGTGGGCATACCAATGACCTTCCTCCGGATGACTATTGTTTCAAACTGTCTACTGCCCGGGCTAAATCAGTTGCGGAATACCTCATCAACCGAGGCATCAACCGCGACCGGCTGGAGTACAAAGGCTATGGCAAGACCAAGCCGATCGCCTCGAACAAGACCGCCTACGGGCGAAAACGCAATCAACGGGTGGAAATCAAAATCCTGGATATTTCCTCTGATGGATAAAAGCAAAAAGGCCGGCTGAGTAACTCAGCCGGCCTTTTTGCTTATTGGGCTACTTCGAAGCCTATTTTCTGCAAGTCTATCCAAAAGTCAGGGTAAGACTTAACCACTACGTCCGGCTCTTCAATTTCAATGGGATGCTGCATGGCCAAAGGCGCGAAAGCCATTGCCATCCGGTGGTCTTCATAGGTGGCAAAGGTTGGCGTGGAGGCGAAAAGCGTTTTGCCCTGTGTCTGAAAGTAGGTGCGCGCTCCGGTAGGAGGCAGCTCGATAAGGTTCGCGTTGACCTTTTGCAGTTCCTGCTGAAGCGCCAGTATGCGGTCGGTTTCTTTAATACGAAGGGTTTCCAGGCCGCAGAACGTACCACTGGTACCCAATGCTGTACAGCATACGGCAAGGGTTTGCGCCAGGTCAGGGCATTTCAGGAAATCCCAGGTAAATTCGTCCGGCACTTCCGCACCTGCTGACTTTTTCAGCCGGACACCGGTATCATCGAAGTGGGTCTCTACCCCAAATTCGGTCATCATTTTGGACAGCACGGCATCCCCCTGCACGCTTTCCCGGAACAGCCCATTCAGGCGAAGATCAGTCTCCGGCGCAATGGCAGCCATAGCATAGTAGTAGGAGGCCGCCGACCAGTCTGCTTCCACAGTGAAAGGCTTGCCTACATAGGATTGTGGCGGCACGATGATCGTCTGCCCCTCCCACTGATGGCTTACCCCAAAGTAGCTCATTAGGGAAAGGGTCATTTCGATATAGGGGCGGGAGACGATCTCACCTTCGAGTTGCAGCCGGAGCCCTTCCGGGAGGGTTGGTGCCAGCATGAGCAAAGCTGAAATATACTGACTACTGGTATTTGCGGCGATGGACAGGGTATTGGCTTTGCCGAACCCGTCGGGAGCGCCTATCCGTAAGGGGGGGTACCCCTGTTGACCAAGGTAGTCAATTTTGGCGCCCAACTTCCGCAGCGCATCCACCAAAACACCGATAGGGCGTTGCTTCATCCGTTCCGTACCGGTAAGCACCTGCTCACCGGGCTGCATGGACAGATAAGCGGTGAGAAAACGAAAGGTCGTCCCGGCGGCACCGGCATCAAGGGTGTCGTCAGTGGATTGCAATAATGCATTCAACAGTACGGTATCCTTGGCATTGGCTAGTTTGTGTATGGGAAAGTCAGTACCGCTAAGTGCCCTGATGATCAGTGCACGGTTGCTGATGCTCTTGGAACCGGCAAGGGTAATTTCCCCGGTAAGTGTGCCCTCGGGCCTGCTTAAAGTAAGTGTCATAGTCAGGATAAAGTCTAAAGAGCGACAAAATGAGAAAAAACCTGAAAACCTCAGAATTTCGAAGCGCTAATCTACCAAATCGCGGTACTGATCTGCCACTTCCTCGGCTTTATCTTTCTTAGGTTCTCCGGCATCTTTATCCAGACGCTCATACTCCAGGATCACCCCAAGGGCTTCCAGGGCACTTAGCATTTTGTGGAATGCAGCCTCTTTCTTTTTATTGATGCGAATTCGGTAATTCATCGTTGTATGCAGTTATTCTTCCCGGGCAGCTGCCCTTGAATTGGCCGTTTCTTTTCCTTCTTCTTCTTCTTTTTTCTTTTTATCGCTCTCGCGCTGTTCGCGGCGTTTGCGCATTTCTTCGTCGGAACGCTCATAGGCCAGGATGATCTCCTTGACCAGGCGGTGCCTTACCACATCCTCAGCATCCAACTTAATAGCGGCAATACCTTTTAATCCTGCCAGCAGGTCAATCGAGCGGCGCAGGCCCGATTTCTGGTGGAAGGGCAAATCGACCTGTGAGAGGTCTCCGGTAATGATACACTTCGCCGAAGGGCCCAGACGGGTCAGGAACATCTTAAGCTGGGCAGTCGAACAGTTCTGCGCCTCATCCAGAATAATGAAGGCGTTGTCCAGTGTACGGCCACGCATGAACGCCAGAGGAGCAATTTCAATGACCCGGTTAGCCATGAACTGCTGCAGCTTTTCGGCGGGCAGCATATCGTCCAGGGCATCATAAAGAGGCCGGAGGTAAGGGTCAACCTTTTCCTTGAGGTCGCCCGGGAGGAAGCCCAGGCTTTCACCAGCTTCAACGGCGGGGCGGGTCAGGATGATCTTCTTGACCATTCGGTTTTTGAGTGCCTTCACAGCCAACGCTACTGCGGTATAGGTTTTTCCCGTACCCGCAGGGCCAATAGCGAAAACCACATCATTTGTTTCGCTGGCCTCAATGAGCCGCTTTTGGTTGTGCGTCTTAGCTTTGATCTGCCGACCGTTACGGCCATGCAGGATGGTCTTGTTTGCCGCACTTTCCTTGCTGATGCGAGCTTCAAAGGGGTTATTGCCGTTGATCAGGTCCTGTACCATTTGTGTAGGCAGCTCTTTGTGCTCCCGCAACAGTCGGACCATCATTTCAAACTTAGATTTGGCTTTCTGCGTATCCTTCTTCTCACCAGCCATCTTGACGCTGCTGCCACGGGAGGTAATAGTGACAGAAGGGAAGGCTTCCCGAAGCAGATTCAGCTTTTTGTTGTTTTCACCGTACAGCTCGACGAGGTCGACACTTTCCACAGTTAAAATGATCTCACTCAATATAATGGTATCCCTTTTGGTGAAGAACTTGCCCGTTACACTTTATCCGGAAGGCAACTTAGCCAAGTTCAGATTAATGCTTTCAGAACTCTAATATATTCAATAAAGTTCAACCTTAGGCTGGCTCTTGCTTCAAGATTACGTTAATTTTGACTTAGCCTGAATAATTCAGGAGTCTTTGCGGAAAATTCGGATAAGTAGTGCATTACCTTTAAATTTAGCGCTTCACTTCCACTTTGAGCCTATGGCAATTGTTACGCTTACCACTGATTTCGGCGACAAAGGCTTTGACCTTCCTAAGTTGAAAGGAGCGCTTTTAACGGCTGCTCCCTCAGTGCAGCTGATTGACCTTACGCATCAGGTGAGCAATTACGATATTGTACAGGCTGCCTTTCTGTTCCGGAATGCCTGGCGCAGCTTCCCCAAAGGCACGCTTCACCTGATCAGTGTGAACGATTATCCCTCGGACAAGCCCCGGTTTTTGGCGGCTGCTCATCGCGGGCACTACTTTGTTGCGCCAGACAACGGTTTATTCTCACTTATTTTCCCGGAGGATGCCCCCAACCAATACCATATCCTGGAGTACGCGCCGGAAGAACTGATGTCACTGGAACGCATCTATGCCCGGGCAGTTGGGCACTTAGCTCAGGGGCGGCCGCTTATTGAGCTCGGCCCAGCCACGACTGAAGTCATGCAGCGCATTACCCTGCAGCCTGTCATTGGCCCCTCCCAAATCAGAGGCTCCGTTATTTTTGTGGACAGCTTTGATAACGCGATCACCAATATCAATCGCTCCCTGTTCGAACAGGTGGGTGCGGACCGGTCTTTTGCCCTCTACTTCAAACGCAACGACCCTATCAAAACGCTATGCCGGCAGTATCACGAAGTAGAGATTGGGGAGCCGCTTTGCCTGTTCAATTCCTCAGACTTACTGGAAATTGCCATCAATATGGGCAAAGCCAGCAGTCTGCTGGGGATCAATGTAGAAGACACCGTCCAAATTGAATTCCGCTCATGATCAAACGAATTGTCAAACTGACTTTCCAGCCTGAAAAGACGGCAGATTTTCAAAGTATTTTTGAATCCAGCAAAGCGCTGATCCGGGGCTTTCCCGGCTGCCATCACTTGGAGCTTTGGCGCGACAAAAATCAGCCAGAGGTTTTCTTTACCTACAGTCACTGGGAGGATGAGGAAGCGTTGGACAAATACAGGCATTCGGAGTTGTTCAAGCGAACCTGGGCGCAAACGAAAGTCCTCTTTGGCGGCAAGCCTGAAGCATGGAGTGTGGAAGTGGCTTCACAGGTGGAGTAATAAAGCCCCCACAGCGGGTTGAGCGCTACCGGCAATTCACCTGTTAAGGAATAAATGCGATAGTTGCTGCAGGGGCGGCGTCTTTTGGGCAGTGAAAAGGGGAACCAAATGGCTCCCCTTCTTGTCAATTGGGGTTTACATTGATTTCACAGCTTTACAAAACAGGGTTTAGGGTTTTTAGGTGTGTAGATTGTTTTCAATCGGTACATCACAAAGAAGCATAGAATAAACGGGCGGGTCAATAGCCTCAACCTCCCCACTCCGCGCCTTAGGAGAGTTTAACGGAAATACCAGGCTCCGACTGTAAGTGTTAAATACAGGTCACACCTCAACATGCTGACCCCCAGCCCAATACATAAATTGTTAATTTTTTAATATCAAGGCGTGAAGAACTTTAACAGGTGTGAGTGAAATGTTGGGCAGGCTGTTCGGCGCTCTTTCCGGTTATTTCTGTAGCTGTTTGTTTGTTTTGCCTTGTATTCAAAAATATTACAAAGGGTGACGATTCACATTGACAGGCAGAGTTGGATATATCTATTTTGTTTGTGATATAACCAGAGATATATAATTCCAACATGACTAAACTCATAAATCTCACTCCTGAAAACCTGGCAGAGGAGCATATTTGCTGTGCGATATCTGATAAAAAATGTACCCAAGGATACAACGACAAAAAAGCATGGCTTCGGAGGGAACTGGAAGGTGGCTATGTCTTTCGCAGGCTTGATGCCCGGGCGAAGGTATTCATAGAGTATGGGCCTGCTGAGACCGCATGGCTACCCATTTCTGCACCAGGATATTTGAATATCAACTGCTTTTGGGTGTCGGGAAAGTACAAGAAACAAGGCTACGGCAAGCAATTACTGCAATCTGCGTGGGAAGACGCTCAGGCACAAGGCAAAAAAGGGCTGGTCACTGTATTGGGCACCCGGAAGTTTCATTTCATGTCGGATACCAAGTGGCTGCTGCGACAGGGTTTTGAAGAAGCAGACCGCATCAGCAGCGGGTTCAGCCTGCTGGTTAAAAAGTTACCCCCCAATGATCAAAACCCTGGTTTTAAAGATTCCGTACGATCGGGTACCTGCCCAAATTCTAAAGGCTTGACCGCCTACTATTCCAACCGCTGCCCGTTTGCGCCTTTTCATGCCGAACAACCCCTTTCGGAAACGGCAGAAAAGCGGGGGCTGCCACTAACCCTTATCAAGCTGGAGACCCCGGAGCAGGCTCAGTCCGCTCCCAGCCCTGCAACCATTTTCAGCCTTTTCCTGGACGGGCAATTTGTAACGACTGACCTTAGCGCTTGTATGGACAGCCGCTTTGACAAGGTGATGGACAAATGGAAACAGCAGCAATAGGTTGGGCTATTAATTACCAAAGGGATTCCTTAAGTTAGCTGCTGTACCAAAATATCCGCATCCAACATGCCTGATGATCAAAGCCCCACCGGCCGGCATACCCAAAAAGGTGTTGTCTCCCCCGGCAGCCTCAACCCTAACCTCAGGCGCATCCGGAAAAAGCCGTGGGGACTAGAGGATTACACCTTCGGCATCCAAAAGGGGGACCGGGTGGCACTGGCTAAAGCCATCACACTGATAGAGAGTACCCGGCGGGAACATCAGGCGCTGGCGCAACAGATCATTGAAGCCTGCCTGCCAAAAAGCGGGCGTTCTGTACGGATTGGCATCACGGGGACGCCGGGCGTGGGAAAAAGTACCTTTATTGAAGCTTTTGGACTGCATGTGCTGAAAGAGGGTCGAAAACTAGCTGTGCTCGCTGTAGACCCTACAAGCCAGGTGACACAGGGTAGTATTTTGGGAGACAAAACCCGTATGGAGCAGCTGGCGCATCAGGAAAATGCCTTCATACGCCCCTCACCTGCGGGAGAATCGCTGGGCGGGGTAGCTCGCAAGACAAGGGAGGCGATTATACTCTGTGAAGCGGCGGGCTACGATACGATCTTGATTGAAACCGTAGGCGTTGGGCAGTCCGAAACAGCGGTGCATTCCATGACGGACTTCTTTCTTTTACTCCTACTGCCAGGTGCCGGTGATGAATTGCAGGGGATCAAACGGGGCATTGTGGAAATGGCGGATCTCGCCGTGGTCAACAAGGCAGATGGGGAACGCCTGCCGCTTGCCAAACAAGCCAAACAGGAATACCGCAATGCCATGCACTTATTCCCACCCAAGGAAAGTGAATGGGTGACCCGGGTGGAAATCTGCTCTGCCACCACCGGAATGGGTATCCCGGAAGTCTGGAAAGACATTCAGGCCTATCAGGAACAAACCCGCGCCAATGGCTACTTTGAGCACAACCGCCGCGCCCAGGCCCGCTACTGGCTGCACGAAACCATAAACCGGGAGCTGAGACAGTTGTTTTTTAATCATGAAACCGTGCGCAGTCAGCTTGAAGAGGTGGAACGGCAGGTGATGAACGGGCAGCAGTCCTCCTTTCATGCCGCTGAGGCCCTGCTTCAGGCTTTCCGGGAACAAAAATGACTTCCTGGCATGCGTTCGTCTAACAATTTGGCAGTCCTGGCGAACCGAATGGAACCTTGACTGCTTTTCAATCAACTTTAGACTCTAAAATTCAAAACATCAATGAGATCATTACTTCTTCCAATTATCCTGATCGGCCTGGGGCTGGTACTTTTTGTAAGTGGTTGCAACAGCTACAACGGCTTCGTCGAAATGGATGAGGATGTGGAAAATGCCTGGTCAAAAGTACAGAGTGCCTATCAGCGCCGTGCCGACCTGATCCCAAACCTCGTCAATACTGTAAAAGGAGTGGCAGAGTTTGAGAAAAGTACGCTGACCGAAGTGACGCAGGCACGCTCCCGGGCAACAAGTGTCAATATCGATCCTTCCAACCTGAGTGCAGAGAAGCTGCAGGAGTTTCAGCAGGCGCAGGGCGCACTGTCACAGTCGCTGGGCCGTCTGCTCGTCGTGTCTGAGCGTTATCCGCAGCTGCAGGCTAATCAAAACTTCCGCGAGTTGCAGGCGCAGCTGGAGGGCACCGAAAACCGCATTAAAGTGGAGCGCGACCGCTTCAATGATGTGGTGACGGAGTACAATAAGAAAGTACGCCGCTTCCCGGGCAGCCTCTTTGCCGGCCTGTTTGGCTTCGATCAGAGAGCGCAGTTTGAAGCAGAGGCGAGCGCGCAAAATGCGCCAAAAGTAGAATTCTAGCATTTCTTTAAACCGGGCGGTTCAAAGAGACGGTAACAAACTACTAAATTGAACTGCCCGGCCCAATTCCACTGTATGATCCGCTTTTTCCAACCCGAAGAAGAAGACCGTATTATTGATGCCATTCAGGAAGCTGAGCTTAATACCTCAGGCGAGATCAGAGTGCACCTGGAGGATAACCTGAAAGGCGATGTACTTCAGGCCGCTCAAAAGACTTTCCTGAAACTGGAAATGCATAAAACAGAGGCCCGCAACGGCGTACTCATCTTCATCGCGCCGGAACAGCGCAAGCTGGCGATCCTGGGCGATAAAGGCATTAATGAAAGGGTTCCAAAAGATTTCTGGTCGGAAGAACGGGACATTATGCTTGCCCACTTTAAAAGCGGCAACTACGCTGATGGGGTTTGCGCAGCGGTACAGCAGGTCGGTGCTAAATTGAAGGCCTTCTTCCCCTATCAGTCCGATGATGAAAACGAGCTGCCCGATGATATTTCCTACAGTTAAAACTGAGACGTTGAGATTACAGACCTGGATTTTTGCCCTTTTCACGCTAATTGCCTTACCGCTTGGCGCTCAACAACCCGTGCCTGCGCCCACCAATGAGGTGGTCAATGACTATGCAGGCTTGTTGTCCCGGCAGGAGGATGACCAACTGACCCGAAAGCTGGCACAGTATGCGCGGCAGACTTCCACGCAGATCGTTATTGTAACGGAACCGTCGCTTGAAGGCGGCGACCCTTTCAACCGGGCACTCGAATACTACGAAGCCTGGGGCATTGGCGGCAGCCGGGAAAAGAGCAATGGCGCACTCATTTACGTAGCCCGTGATGACCGCAAGGTTCGCATCATGACGGGCTACGGCGCTGAAGGTTTTCTGCCGGATGCCCTTGCCAAACGGATCATCGACGAAATCATCACGCCCAATTTCCGGGAGGGGCGCTATTACCGCGGGCTCGACCGGGCCACAAGTGCCATCATGGAACTGGCGCAGGGCGAATACACCAATGACACCACGCAGCAGGCGGATGGCAAACAGGAAGCCAAAGGTGGGATTCCTGCCATTCTGGTCATCCTGTTTGTCATTATTCTCATCGTAGTGCTCAGCCGTATGGGCGGCGGTGGGGACGATGATGACGACGGCGGCTATTACCGGGGCGGGCGCTACGATATGGACCGCAGGCGGCGAGGCCGGCGCGGTGGCGGCTGGATGATCTTCCCTTTCCCCTGGATTGGCGGTGGCGGCGGATGGTCTGGCGGCGGCGGTGGTGGCTTGTCCGGCGGTGGCGGCGGCGACTGGGGCGACTTCGGTGGCTTTGGCGGCGGCCTTACCGGTGGCGGCGGTGCAGGTGGAGAATGGTAAATCCGCGCAGACAGTTCGGAAATCTTCGCTATCTTGGCATAAATACCGAACCCCTATGGCAACACCTAAAGAACTCCGCAAGTGGCTGATCGAGGGCGAACTGGAGCGTGTCGTTGATGCGCTGACCAAAATCGCTGAAGCATCGGACGATTCCTATTTCCAACGGGATGTCATTCATCAGGCCGGGCGCTATAACGGCATTAAGAAGCGCTACAACAGCGGCACGCTGGATGCGGATAGCTATCAGTTGCAGCTCAATCAGATACAGCAGTCCCTGCAAAGCCTGATTGAAATAATACCGCAGCCTACTGCTGAAACGAAGCTGCAGCAAACCGCACAGGAAGCAGCAAGCGTAGCCGGGGCGACTCCGGCACCAACATCGGGCGCTTCCTCCTCCACCATGGACTTCTCCCAAAATATACCCTGGATAGCCGGGCTCGGCCTGCTGGTGGGCACAGCCGTCGTTATTGGCGCATTTATCCCCTGTCCTACTGCCGCTCAGGCAATGGTATTCCGCTTGCTAATGGCGCTGGGAGGCGGGCTTGCGGCCATCAAGCTGCCGGGGCTCCTGCAATTTGAGATGCAGGGGGTTAAAGCAGGCAGTGCCGCGGCAGTCTTCGCCATCGTATACCTCATCAACCCTGCCAGCGTAGTGGGCACAGATGGTTGTGGCCCCTTTGAGTTTACCATTAGCCTCAAGCCCAAAGTGACCGGAGCCGGACTTTACCCTGAACTAAAGGATGGCTCCTTGCAATTATTCGTTGAAAACAAGTGGGAAAGCGCCAGGATTGACGCAGATGGGCTGGCGGATTTCAAATCTCTGCCCGGCACCCTGAGAGGCAGCAAAATCCGGGTAAAGCTAAATGCCGATTACTGGAAGCTTCAGGAAAATTCATTAACCCTTAACGGGAAAAGCACTACCCTTGAAGTGCTACCGGATGGAAGCCTGGAAAAGGTATCCGGGCAAATCCTGAATGAGGATGGGACAGAGCCATTACCCGGCGTCAGCCTGCTTATTCTGAACCAAAGGGACACTACCGACGAATTTGGGAAATTTGAAGTAACGATCCCATTGGACATGCAGCGACTAAACTATTCCATTAGTGGCCAAAAAGAAGGCTACCTGACCCTGAGCCAAAACTTCACGCTGGATGGGGGGCCGGTTGAGTTCCGTATGAGGAAAAAATAATTCTACACCACCACCATTTCTTCTCCCACAATCTGTCCGATAGTATTGCCCCATGTACGGGCACGCTGCAGTTCGCCTTCCATCAGTGGCCCTTCCTTATCTGTCACGCAAAAGCCATCCGGCGCGATAACCGCTTGTCCGTCATGGCGCAGCAGGGTTTTATGAATGGTGCTTGCGGCATAGCCTCCGGTTTTGACAATCCACCGGAAGAAGCCGTTTTCGATGGTATGCAGGGCAATCCGGGTATCAAAGGCGGCTACCCACATTCCTCTCAGTGCGTGGTGCGGTAGTTGGCGCAATAGCGTTTTAGTATCTTCAGAAGGTTGGAAGCCGCGAGTGGGCGATCCGACAATCAGAATATCAGCCCGCTCCACATCCTCTGGGGAAGCATTTTGGATACGCTGAAGTTCCACCACTCGCACATAGGGGCGGATGGCTTCCGCTACCGCTTCTGCAATTTGCTGGGTATTACCAAAGAAAGAATCGTACCAGACTAAGGCTTTCATTGTGGTTTGGTTTCGTGAAAGCTTAAGGTAAGCTGTTGGCGGGGAATTGGCAATGATTTATGTCAGAGAGAGCGAATGAGCAGGAAAACAGCAATACACGAATGAGAAACCACGATAGATTGATATCCTTTTCCGCTGTGCCAAGCTTCCTGCTTTAGCTTAAAAACTAAGCCACAACCAGCTGCTCAATCAACCGGTCCAGCTTTTCTTCATCTTCATTGTTTAGCGGGATATCGGCCAGCAAGTCCTGAAGGACGTACTTTCTCAACGCAGCAGCATCACCCTGAGATTGGACGGACAGGAAAGTCTGGACGGTCTCCAAATCCAGTTCTGTAAAGTCGGATAGTTCACTAGCGGGCCAATCCGGGAAACGAACGGCAGCTTTGAACAGATTGAAGATACTCTTTTTGTAGATACCTTTGTCCAGACCTTCTCTGCGGCCTCTCTCCAAAATTTGCTCCAACGTACTCATAACTTCTGGCTTTATCGTGAATGTTGTGTCTTTAATTTGCTTCAGGAATTCTGCTTCCGAACGCTCTGCCACTCCCAGGATGTAGGTCGTCACTGCGATAATCTTTTCTTTCCCCTCCGTTCCTTCAAAGATAAGCTGAAGGTATTTGAATATCAAGTGCTGCCGGTGCCGGAAAGCCATTGACATCAGTACACTGCGGAAGTAGCTCAGGTCAAGCTGCAACAGCGCTGCCGGGCTAAGGCGCGTAACGTCCTGAAATAGAAAACGGAAATCAGGGATGTAGGGTTCCAAAGCAGCGTAATGCGGATGCCCCTGAAACAGCTCGCCCAGCGTTTGCGGCATCCATTTCTCCTTGCCGTTATAAAAAATGAAGGGCAGCACAGGCTCCAGTTCCCTACCCTGTTTTTTCACCATGCTGGATAAGAGTTCCATGATGTACAGCTCAACCTGTACGGCAACGTACTTATCGGGCTTGGACTTGTGCTCAAATAGCAAACAAAAATAGAAGTGGTCCTCTGCCTCCCCCTGAAACCGGCAGCGGTAAATAACATCTGCTTCGAACCGTTTCAGGTTAGGGCGCAGACTGACACCGTTTTGCAGCTTCAGGCTTGCAAGATCTGCAATAGCTGCAATTTTAGGATAGAAATACTCAAGATAGGCTTTAACCACCTCCGGGTCGCTCATTGCCGACTTGAAAAAGCGGTCGTCCGGCTGATGGATATTTAGATTTTGGGGCATGGTACAGTGATTGCTTCAGCCCTAAAACACATAAATTGTTTTAAAAAAAATGCAAAACAAATTAAACAATTTTGTCGTTCTGATCTTCCCACAGGAAAAGATCAGGCTGTACTTCCCAAATCCTACCCCAGAAAGTACAGCCTGTTTTGTTTACTCTCCTTTCACCAACTTCCGGGTATACTGCTGCCCATCCCGGCTAATCTGAAGCAGGTAAACCCCACTTGCCGTGCGGCTCAGGTCGACTTGCTGCTGCCAGTCACGCTGTACCATTGCTGCGGTTTCCCAGACCAGCTTCCCGTCAAGGGTGAAAATCCGTAGCTGATAGGTGTCGGCTACGTTGGCTTCCAGATAGAGATCGAGGGTGGTGCGGAAAGGGTTAGGCGTGGCGCGGACCTCCGCCAATCCCAGATCGAGCGAAGTACTAACAATAGTAAGCGCTTCCGATTCGCGGGTACAGCCATTGGCATCGGTGATTTGCACGGTGTAGGTGCCGCTGCTCAGTGGCGTGTAGGTAGCTGATGTAGCGCCCGCTATGGGCTCCCCATCGAGGTACCACTGATAACTTTCAAAACCGGGTGCGGCAGACAAGTCATCGCCCTGCGTGGAAATGAGGTCACCCGGAAAGTCTGCAACGGTCACTTCAAAAGCAGTGGATACCGGAGAGTTACAATTGCCCGCTTCGAATCCGGCTAATACAACATGGTAGATGCCTGGCTCAGTAGCCGACAGCGTCCCATTCAGCGTTTCCTGAAGGTAGGTGCTGTCGCGGTACCAGCGGTACAGGTAGCCGTCGGGCGTATCTCCTGCATTTAGCACAGCGGGGTCGTTTGGGCCACAGACGATCGCGTTTCCGGAAATAGCAGGGGCAGGCGGCGATTGGTTGCAGGTCGCCTCCACCCTGTACAGACGACCGTTGACCAGCTCTGCCAGATAAAGCTCCCCGTCACTGTCCTGACCAAAGGTGGCGTACTCTCCTCCGGGACCGTCAAAGACTTCGGTGTTTACCCAGTTCCCGGCGAAGTCCTGTTCCAGGGTCCAAATTTTACCGGAGCAAAAATCTGCATAGACATACTTTCCGTACAGCGCGGGAAACGCACTGCCCCGGTAGACAAAACCGCCGGTAACGGAGCAACCATCACTGCTGCCGGTATTGTAGGTGTGAATAGGGGGCGTATAGGCACTTTCCGGCTCACAGCCCCCTGTATTGTAAGCTTCAAAGCCTTCATAACAGCGCCAGCCGTAGTTTTCTCCACCTTCACTGTCGGCGGGCTGAAAGGTAATTTCTTCCCATTCATTCTGACCTACGTCGCCGATCCAGATGTCGCCGGTTTCCCGGTCGAAGCTAAAGCGCCAGGGGTTGCGCAGCCCGATCGCCCAGATTTCGCCCAGGGTGAAGTCGTCTTCGGCGTAGGGGTTATCGGGGGGAATGGCGTAAGGGTCGCCGTTGTCCACATCAATACGGAGCATCTTTCCAAGGAGCGACTGCCGGTTCTGGCTAAAGTTCTGAGGGTCACCGCCGGAGCCACCATCGCCCATGGGGATGTACAGATAGCCATCGGGGCCGAAGGCCAGATCGCCGGCGTTGTGGTTGCCATAAGGTTGCCCAATGTCGAGCAGGATGACTTCGCTGTTGGGGTCGGCAACGTTCGGGTTGCCTGCATTTACCTGAAATCTGGCAATACGGGTATCGCCGTCATTGGCGGTGTAGTTCACAAAAAAGTAGCCGTTGTCCGCATAATTGGGGTGGAAAGCCAGACCCAGCAGCCCCCGTTCGCCGTTAGCAGGGCCGACCCGGTCGTTGATATCGAGGAAAGGTTCGGGCAATAATTGCCCGTCCGTGTCCAATATCCGGATACGGCCAGTACGTTCTACTACAAACAGGCGGTCATCTCCGGCATTCGTAATGTCTGCGGGCTGCGACAAGTCGTCATTGATCAATTCCAGATTGAAGAGGGGTTGGGCTTGCAGGCTGAAGCCAATGCACGCCAGCAATAGGAGAAGTAGGGTACGCATGGATGTTTTGGTTTTGAAGGTACGAAAATACAACTGTCAGAGCAGCAGGTTGTTTTGAAAACTTCGGCTTTGTCTGTGCCCCGGCAATTGATTTTGATGCGCTACCTGTACGGTAAACTTTGTCATGCCAGCCTTTAGCCCTAACTTTACCAGCAATAATACCGATAAGCAATGCTCAAGCAATTTCCGACCATTCTGTTTTTACTCGCTGTAGCCATTGGCCTGCAGGCTCAGCCGGAGTACCCTAAGTCTAACCTTTACCTCTTCAAAGTCAATCAGGAGGACGATGGCAGTATCAGCTTTACTGAGCCCCGCTACCTGACCGCTTTTAACTCCGAGGGCTTCAACAACGACCCTTTCTTTTTTAGCAATACCGAGCTTTACATTTCTGTAAAGGAGCCGGGTGCAGCTCAGTCCGATCTTTACAAGCTTGACCTGGAAAACCAAACCAAGCTGCGGGTGACGGAAACACCGGAGCCGGAATTTGTACCTGCCCTTATGCCGGAGTACTACACCTTCTCAGCTATACGCACAGAAAAAGACGGACAGGATGATGTCTACCGCCTTTGGCAATTCCCTATTGATCAGCTGACTAACGGGAAGCCCGTCTTTAAATACCTCAGTGGCATAAAAGATTACCTCTGGCTCAACAGCCGGGAAATCGCCATCTACAAGGAAGAAGACCCCACGACAATTTCCATCGTCAATACCGCGAATGACAACATTCAAACCCTGGCTACCAACGTAGGCCCGTGCATGTTGCGCCTGCCCAATGGCAACCTCGCTTATGTTCAGAAAAGCCGGTACGACGACTGGAAAATCATGGAAAAGAACCTCTACCGTCGCCGCGAACCCGCCCGTACCCTCATTGAGACACTGCCCAATGCTGACCACTTCGCAGTTCTGCCCAGTGGTGCCTTGATCATGGGCAAAGGCAGTAAGCTGTACCAATACAATAAATTTACTGATGACAACTGGACAGAGGTAGCAGACCTGCGCTTTTACGAAATCCGGAATATCACCAAGGTCATTGTCAGCCCGGACTTTCAGGTAGTGATTGTAGCGGATTAAGCATGGACTATCAGGGGATTATTGAGGAAATTGCAGCGCTGGTGCGGCCAGAATTTGGCAAAGGCAAAGTGGCGGATTATATCCCGGCTTTGGCGAAAGTGCCCGCCAGTAAGTTTGGCATAGCGGTACAGACACTCAGCGGAGACACCTTTCAGGTGGGAGATGCGGAGGAAGCCTTTTCCATACAGAGTATTTCCAAAGTGTTTGCGTTGGCGCAAGCCTACCCGATCTACGGGGAAGCGCTGTGGGAACGCGTAGGCATGGAGCCTTCCGGCAATCCGTTCAACTCCCTGGTACAGCTGGAGTACGAAAAGGGCATTCCCCGCAACCCTTTCATCAATGCCGGGGCGCTGGTCATTACGGATATGCTGATCGAGCATTTCCCAAAGCCCAAAACACGCATGCTGGACTTCATCCGGGAGCTCTCCGGGTCAGATGATGTGTACTACGATTACGGAGTGGCCCGGTCGGAGCGGGAGTTTGGGTTTACGAATGCCGCGCTGGTCAATTTCATGAAAAGCCATTACAACATCAAAGCGCCGGTAGAGCAGGTGCTGGATGTCTATTTCCATCAGTGTTCGGTGGCGATGAATTGCCGGGAGCTGGCCAGTGCCTTCCTTCTGCTGGCCAACCACGGCGTCCTGCCCCGAAGCGGCAAACGCATGCTGACCAAAAGCCAGGCCAAGCGCATCAACGCCATTATGCTGACCTGTGGCTTTTACGATGAAGCCGGGGAGTTTGCATTTTGTGTAGGCCTGCCGGGCAAAAGTGGCGTGGGCGGCGGTATCGTAGCAGTCATCCCCAATGAACTGGCCATAGCCGTATGGAGCCCTGAGCTGAACGAGCACGGCAACTCACAGGCGGGCATCAAAACCCTGGAGCTCTTCACGACGATGACTGAAATGTCTATTTTTTAAACCTTTTGCCTATGCCTGCTGCCCAAGTCTACGGAAAGTCTTTCATCATCACCGGTGCTGCGAGTGGCATTGGCAGGCAGCTGGCTACCGGGTTAGCACAGCAAGGCGCCCGGTTGCTGTTGGCCGACCTGAATATCGAAACCCTGCAAGCTGCTTTTAGCGAAAGCGATGACCTGGTGCTCCGGCAAATGGACGTCACCTCGGAGGCAGACTGGGCGGAATTGGTGGAGACGGCAGTGAAGGCTTTCGGGCAACTTGACTACTGCGTGAACAACGCCGGGGTCATCCGCCCGGGGTTCCTGTTGGACAGCACACCGGAGCACATCCGCTACCACATGGAGGTCAACGCGCTGGGGGTTATGTACGGCACCCACTTTGCGGCTAAATTAATGGCGCGACAGGGGCATGGCCACATCATCAATATGGCTTCTCTGGCGAGTATCGCTCCCGTGCAGGGACTAAGCTTGTATTCCGGGTCGAAATTTGCAGTCCGCGGCTTCAGCCTTGCTGCGGGATATGAGCTGGAAGACAAGGGCGTCCATGTCAGCCTGCTTTCGCCAGATTTGGTGCATACCAATATGCTCGACGTGCAGCTGCAATACCCGGAGGAAAGTGCCCTGAGCTTTTCAGGCGGCGCCCAACCGCTTACTGTGGAAGAGGTGGAACAGGCTTTCTACCAGGTCTTACGCCAAAAACCCCGCGAATACTGCCTGCCCGCGAGCCATGGATGGCTGGCGAAAATCGGGAGCGCCTTTCCCGGCCTGGGGGCGAAAATTGGAAAAATCGTCAAGAAGCAGGGACTGAACCGAATCAAAAAGCGCTATCAAAAAAGATAACACCATGAGTAAAACCTGGAATTGGGGCATCATCGGCCCCGGAAAGATCGCCCATAAATTTGCACAGGACATTGCCAAACTAGACAATGCGCGCCTGAGTGCCGTAGCCAGCCGCTCTCAGGACCGGGCCGACCAATTTGCCCGGCAGTACGGTGCCCCCTACGCTTACGATAGCTACGAAGCCTTGCTGGAGTGCCCCGAATTAGACGTCGTTTACATTGCCACTCCCCACAGCGAGCATTATCGCAATACCATGGCGTGCATTGAGGCTGGGATACCGGTGCTTTGTGAGAAGGCTTTTGCCTTCAATGCCACCGAGGCAAAGGAAATGGCAGCACTGGCGCAGCGCAAAGAGGTTTTCCTTATGGAAGCCCTTTGGACCCGGTTTTTGCCCACCACTCAAAAAATACTGGAGCTCATTCAGTCGGATGCCATTGGGCGGGTGGTTTCTGTGAAAGCTGACTTTGGATTTAAAGCGGATTATAATCCCCAAAGCCGACTGTTCAACCCGGAACTGGCAGGTGGCGCGCTGCTGGACATCGGCATTTATCCAGTCTTTATTGCCTACCTGATGATGGGGCGGCCGGAGCGCATACAGGCCATTGCCCGCATGGGGCAGACGGGGGTAGACGAAGAGCTGGGCATCCTGTTCCAAATGGCGGACGGGCGTATGGCTCACCTCCATGCCACCCTGCTGGCGCATACCAAGACAGAAGCTTTCATCTACGGGGAGAAAGGGACCATTCACATTCATACCCGCTGGCACGAGCCTACACACTTCAGCCTGATTGGAGAAGACCGGCGGCCGCAGAATTTCCACTTTGACTACAACAGCAATGGCTATTCCTACGAAGCACAGGAAGTGATGCGGTGTCTAAATGAAGGGCTGACGGAGAGTCCGCTCTGGCCCCTGAGCCGTACCCTGGAACTTATGGAAACGCTGGACCGTATCCGGGCAGAGATTGGGCTGGTGTACCCGGGCGAGCGTCAATAGTTGATCTCGAAGCTGCCATCGGTAAGGATGACTGCTTGCTGCCCGTTGGTAGCTTCGAAGTTAAAATTGCCTTTCAGCCTGCGCTGGTCTTCATCGAGCAATTCAATGGCAAGGGTGCCTGATTCGGCGCTTAGGGTGTCGCCTTGAATGGTGATGTAAGTCGCGCTAAACAACCCGCTGGGGTCAAGATCGTAAGTGTCAGGATCTGCATTTTCCGGAATTCGGAAACGAATCTGCCGGTCATTTCCACCCAGTGACTGCACCTGAATTTGCCCGTTGCTAAGGGTCGTGGTGATTGAATCGGAGGTCCAGGTTTCCCCATCAATAACAGCCCGCACACCGCTACTAAAAATGGGCGGAAGGGTGTCCGTGTAGGGGACTTTAGTGAAAACCCCTTCTGTAATTTCAACGCCACCACCTTCCTGCAAGCGATAGCAGCGGGCTTCAAAGCGGCCACTGATCCACTCCTGAGCGGTATCTACTTCAGTGATGCGCAGGAAGCCATCCCCATTAGCCGTATTGGATACGTAAGTTCGTGCCCCTCCCACAGAGGTGTACGTCAGGCCATCCGGGCTGCCGGGGAGGAAAGCTACGGTTTGGGGCTTTAAATCGCCAATGGTAGCCCCCATGACGATGGCGCGTTCATCCAGTGAGCTGCCACTAAGGGTGAGGGTGCCATCCACGTAAGCCGCTTCCAGCACATCAGCCTGCCAGGGGCTACCGTCGATGGTGGCTTTCATGCTGCCATCGGGGTTCAGGGCAGGACCTTCATCGCGGCATTGTGTGAACAGGAGCACAGAGAGCAGAACAGGCAAAAAATACTTCATGGGTTTTCTTTTACGATCCTGGAAAATGGGGCATACCTTTCTTTTTAACCGGATTTCAATAGCCATGTTCTGCCGGGGAGAAAATTGAAATGGGCTAAAAAGCAGAGAACAGTCAACTGTTACTGCGCTTAGTCCTTCTGAGTGGTGATCAGATAAGGGCGAAGCTCTATCCCTTTTGGGTTGCGAAAGCGGCGGGAAAGTTCCAGTTGCTGAATTTTTTCCGGCGTTAGCGTTGCTGTAAAGGACAGGCGCTGCCCATCCGGACTGAACCCCAGGTATTGATCAAGCCGGAGCACATGCGCTTCCCCCATAGGTCCGTAGTCAAAACCCCGGTGCAGGGTATCCATAGGCACTGAGAAATGGACGGTAAAGCGATTGCCCTCCTGCTCTACCTTCGTGACGGTTGGGCGGGCTGCTTCGTAGGCTTCTTTGAGCTTTGCTAAGGGTTGCTTGAAGTACCCCATCTGATCTACAAATGACGCCACGGCAGCGGTATCGCTGTAATCCAGTTCAATCAGGTCGGCGATGGCTTGTTGTTTGTCAGCGGCTTGATTGTAATAGTGTTCAGACAATGCATAGCCGATGTAGTAGCCCATATCCCGCTGCCCAAAAGGGTTCGGAGCCCCCGACCATACCCACCATCCCGGGTGCTGGTTGAAAAACTCCTGCTTAAAGCGCTGAAAGACGGTATCGCGATGATTCTTCCCGTAGGCAATAGCCGGCACCACCGATGGCGACTCCATGCAAAGCGATGCGATGAACTCGGCGCTGCCTTCCCGCAGGACGATCGCAAGCAGGCTGGTATTGTAAGCCTCTATCTGCTGCGTATGCACAAATTCGTGCGCCGCCAGAAAGCGGACATTATGAATGGGGTCGTAATCCCGGATATAGTCTTTGAAATATTGGTAGGAAGGAGGGAACTCTGAAGTATTAACAGTGGAGTCTGTGAAAGCCATCTCCGCCCCAAACAACACCATGGAATCGACGGTAGTACCATTGGTCCGGAAATTGCCCATGCCGAGATAGATTTTCCCACGCTGCATNGGTGGGTACAACTGCCGGAATTTGTCCAGTGCNGCACGGATGTCTGCTTCGATAGGCGCCCGCTTTTCCANTAAAGGCCGCAGGGAGGCATAAAACCTGGGGTAAGCCCGGATATTGGCCAGGTACTCTTCCGGTCTGTAGTTGCGTATGGCAAACAATTGCTGCTGCCCTTCGCTGGCGGGGCTGATGAATACGTCTTTGAGGATTTGCAGGTGCCGGGCGGTATCGGGTTCTGCCAGAATCTGATCATAAGCCGACCAAAACCGGTCGATATCGGCGGAAATCAGGCGCTGCTCCTGGTCTTCAGGACTGGAAGAGCTGCAGGCCGTTAATAGCCCGATCAGTATGATTACAATAGCGGGTTGTAATAAATTCATAAAGTGAGGTTTTAGCTTATCGCTCAACATGAATTTCCCTAACCACCCCATTTATGGGAATCACGATAGGGGTTGATCCCCTTCTTTCCAGGCAAAATAAGTAGGCATGATTCTGCCCGATGACCTCTACCTGCCTGGCGCCCTGAGAGATAAAGACAATCTGGTCTTTGTAGTCCAATATGCCTTCCTCGTGCCTTTGTTTTTGCTTCAAGCCCTCGTAAAACCCGGCCCCCAGCAAAAGAACAGCAAATAAAACAGCAGGTATAGGGTCTTTATGCCTGTGCGGAGACTGTTGTTGCTCCTCCCGGGTCAACTGCGCAATATCGAATTGTTGTGATGGCTGCCTCTCAGGACCAGCAAATGAATGCACCACGTAATAGTAAAATATCCCCGCGAAAGCCGCCAACATGATAGGGTGGGTTACAATATAATCTATAGGATTGAGCAACAGGCTTGTCAGCGTAGTGTACCGGATCACACTAATTCCAAAGGAACTGTAGAACAAAGCCTCTCTCAGCAAATTGGTTAGCACCAGCAACATAAATGTGAGCAAGAGCCATTGTGTGGTTGATTTTTTCATAATGAAGTTTATAGAGCGTTTTTAGCCAGAAATATACTTTTCATGATGACGAGCCAGCAATTCATACCGTTTGCCATCCTCGAAAAACAGATTACTCCAACCAAGCCTTTATTTGCTGCATCTTCCCCTCCCGTTCAAAGTCATACACTTGCTGCACCTGATTTAGATGTTGGAATAGCGCCAGGGCTTTGCTCAACCGGAGCCGGGCTGCCTCCACTTCAGTGGCACTCATCAGGATTTCCCCTTCTGCCATGAGCAAGTCAGCCAGCAGGGTCAGTTGCCCTTCGTCGTATTGGATGGCAAGTGCTGCCACAGAGCGCCCGGACAGGATTTCACTTTGCTCCTGAAGCTGCTTCTCGTACTGTTCGTCCAGCAATTCCAGTGCAGCTTTGGCGTCGCCGCTGTGCGATAATTGGAGCGCCCGGGCGATGACCTGCGTGAGTTGTTGCAAGACTTTGAGGAAGTAATCTTTTCGGATCATAGGATTAAGCTCGTGTTTCTTTCTGAACAGAACCGTTTTTTTTCGACGAACTTTACCCCTCCATCGGAAAAGGGCAGTCATTTTGCGCTCTTGGGTTTACGAAACCGCCTCAGCACCTTTCCGCCCCGGTTTCGAAAGCCGGCAGAGCCATATTCCAGCTGGCTTTCAATGACCAGGCAAACTTCTTTCTGCAATTCAGGGATACCCGCTGCTATTTTGGCGGCAAGCGAAATAGAGAACACCCGGACCGCCACACCTGCTTTGGGGTCAAGTATCCAGCGGATGGCCCGGTCGTAAAGCACGCCCTGATGATCCTCCGGAATATCAGGCAGACGGTCAAAGCCCTTGAGCAGCATACGGTACACTGCATCGTGCTGTGGCTGGAGCAGGGCAGCTACGGCATCATCCAGAATGGTATTCAGCAGCTCCGGTCGGCGATCCAGGGTGTGGTCCATAGCCCAGGCGGCCCGTTGGGGCAGTGGAGGGGCTCCGGTTTTGATAATGTGCCACAGTGCTTCGAAAGGCCAGGCGCCTTTGGTTACCTGAGTGGCGATATGCTCCATCCCGGCTTTGCTGTAGTTTTCGTAAAGGGCGGCCGTTAGTTCCATAGGTGCTCCGTTTTGCGGGTTTCAAAATACGGAATTAAGGGAGAATACGCCTGGCTTGGACTATCCTGCTATTTTAACTCCTACCGTGACCCGTTTTTCACACAGGGATGTTGGATTTTTTTGTATCTTATTTCTGCATTGGTAACCTTATGAGTTATGCATAAATTCTACGTTTTCCTGCTTGTTTGCTGTCCTTTGTTGATGCAAAGCATGCCCTGGCCGGGTTACATCGTGAGTAAAAACGGGAAAAAGCTAACGGGCCATATCGGGGTCATGCAGCATCAGTCCAGGACCAGCACCATCGTATTCATCAATGGGTTTGGCGATACTTATGAGATTGAAGCCGAACGCATCAAGGGGTTTGCCTTTGAAGCTGAGGGCAGGCTGTTTGCCTTTGAGAGCAAAGACCTACAGCATGCACACCGGTTTTTGCGGATTTTGCACAAGAATGGGCCGATGGAACTGTTTGTACTCACTTATGACTCGGGAGCCAGCTGGGCTTATACCTTGCAGACGCTGCCCAGTATTCAGCGGTCGTACTGGATCCGGCTGCAGGGAGAGGAGACAATGGTGAAGGTTTCACGCTGGGGGTTCCGGCGCAAGCTGAGGCGTTTACTTAAACCGAAAACGCCAGCACTGGCAGAAAAGATAGGACAGAAAGGCTACCGATTTGATGATATGCCACGGATTGCCGAAATTTACAATCATTTGCTGACCCCAAAGCCAAAGCCAATCGAGATATGAAGAAAAAGTGTGTGGAGTGTGGAGAGCCTTTTCACGGACGGGCAGATAAAAAATTTTGCTCTGCGCACTGCCGCAGCAGCCATAACAACCGGCTGAACCGTGACTTCAACAACTTCATGCGTAACATCAACAACATCCTGCGCAAAAACCGCCGCATTATGGCGGATCTAAACCCTAACGGCAAGGCGTACGTCCACCGCGATAAGCTGCTGGAGCAGGGATTTAAGTTCGCCTATTTTACCAATGAGTACGTCACCAAAGCAGGCAAGGTCTACCGCTTTTGCTATGATCAGGGGTATATCGAAAAGGATAATGGGTTTCTCACCCTGGTGGTCAGGCAGGAGTATGTGGAATAGGACTACCAGATATCTAACCCTTCTGTAAAGGATAAGCGCTTAGATTCCAGTACACTCCCTTCCGGGCTGACTTCTTCAATGTGAACAGCTTCGTACGTTTCCCACTCGATGCGGTAGGATTCCGAACCATCCGCATACTGCACGCTGCCGATGAAGGAAACGTCCTTGTCTTCATGATTCGCTTCGTAGTACAGACGCACCGGACGGGGCAATTGAGAAGGATAAAGGCGGGTGTGGGTTTCCTCCCATTCGCCTTCGGCAGAGAAAAAGGCTTTCGCCAGGCGGTCACGGGCATCAAGGAAGGTCGCGACGAAGTCTTCCTCTTCCACGCCCCAGGTCACAGCAGCAGTTGGCACGTCCATGTACTGACGGCTAAAAGCGTCTTTTACCTTAGGAGGCACGGCGTCTCCCGCTACAAAAAGCGAACAGCTAATCAGTACGCTAAGTAAAATGGTCATAAATTACGTTTGGCTTTGTTGCACCAATGACATTAATTACGCTGAGGGGTGACAAATGTTTTGGCTTTAACGCAAAAAATTATTTAAGGAGGTACGCTTTCCAGCAGGCAGGATTATGGACTTTTTTGGCCAAACGTTTGTTATTTTCACAAATTTGAACCTGAAACGCAATGTATACCGCCTTTTCAAGACCCCTTAACCGGCTCTTTTTATGGGCTGTCCTTTTGGTTTTCGGCCTTTTGCCAGCCCATGCGCAGTATGAGGCTGTCGATCGTTATGCCCGGCAGGCACCGGACAGCCTAAGCAGTGACTTACCTGGTTTGGCGGCGTATTTATCGGAAGGCGCTCAAAATGAAACGGAAAAAGCGCGGGCGATTTACACTTGGGTGTCCGGGTATTTGAAGTACGACCATCAGGCAGAACGCAAAGGGCAACGCATCAACCAGAATCTGCGGGACATCCTGGACCGGCGGCGGGGCCTGTGTATGGATTATGCCTTACTGTACCAGGCCCTTTGCCGGTATGCCGGCCTGCTGTGCGAGAAAGTCGATGGGTATGCTGCGCCCAGGCTTGCTGAGGGGCGTCAGGTTCCGGAAAAGGCAGACCATGCCTGGAATGCCGTTTGGGCAGATGGGCAGTGGCATCTGCTCGATGTTACCTGGGGTGAGGTGCAGGATGAGTCTCAACTGGCTTACAGCACGTCCTATTTTTTCACTCCTCCGGAAGTTTTCATACTCACGCATCTTCCCGAGCAGCCAATGTGGCAACTGCTGCCCTGCCCGGTTTCCGTGGAGGATTTTGCGCAATTCCACACCATGCTATACCGTCAGGTTACCCAAAAGGATACCTGCTGGTCGGCAACGGACTCTATTGCTGCCACGCTCAGCCTGCCCCCTGCTGCGCGCCGGCTTGCCCTTGCCCGGCAGAGTTTTGAATTTAATGACACGCCCTACACTACGAGGCAATGGGCGGCGGCTCTATTCGATCAGGCCGTGGCTTATGATGAACAAACCGAAGGCCTCCCCTACCCTGATAGTGCCAATACGATCGTCCGGCTAAGGCAGCAGGCCATTGAACACGCCGAAACAGCACTGGAACTAAGCGAACCACAAACCTGGCAGCGCGAGCTGTACGCACAGTTGCTGCTCAATCAGGCGATTGGGCGCTATCAATTACCGGGCGACCATCCTTTATCTACCGATGCGGAGGCTACTGTGGCCATTTTGGAAACCGCTAAAGTTCAGCTGTTGCTGCTGCCACCTGAGGGGTATTTCCGGGGCTACGCGTTGCAGCAGTGTAATCGCTTGCTGGAACAGCTCTCGGGTGATAATTGAAGATTTTCACTACATTGAGACCTAAAAACATGCCCATACAGGACCAATTTCAGCTCAACGGCAAAACTGCCATCATCACCGGTGCCAGCAAAGGCATTGGGGAAGCTATTGCCCATGCCCTGCACGAAGCAGGGGCCAACGTCGTCGTCTCCAGCCGCAAACAGGAAGCCGTGGACCAGGTGGCTCAGGCGCTGGGGGAACGAAGCCTGCCCGTTGCCGCCAATGCTGGTAAGCCCGAAGAGCTCCAAACCCTGATCGACCGTACCCTTGAGGCGTTTGGCGGGATTGATATCATCGTCAATAACGCTGCTGCCAATCCGGTATTCGGGCCGGTGGAAAATACGGAGACCTGGGCGTACGACAAGATTATGGATGTCAACGTCAGGGGCCCGTTTGAGCTGTGCAAGCGGGCACTACCACACCTGAAATCTGGCAGGGGCTCCATTATCAATATTAGCAGTGTTGGCGGACTGAGCCCGGAGCATCAGCTGGGTATTTACAGCGTGAGCAAGGCTGCCCTGATTTCCCTGACGAAGGTAATGGCTAAGGAATGGGGACCACAGGGCGTCCGGGCAAATGTCATCTGCCCCGGGCTGATCAAGACCAAATTCAGCGAAGCGCTTTGGAGCAACGAGAAAATCCTGAAGTATGCCCTGGCGCAACTGCCTATTCCGCGGGTGGGCTCGGTGGAGGAGGTAGCCGGACTGGCGCTTTTCCTGGCGGCGCCCGCCAGTAGTTACTGTACCGGCGGGGGG
>PR_CR_10_Liq_2_inCRDRAFT_1000059_pt1 | contig 32206 bp, 31 predicted proteins | sample PRCRCaboRojoPR_FD_10245 | JGI IMG/M metagenome (IMG submission 10245) | reverse complement strand
ATCCCGAACCCACCGTTCATCACTTCGCCCCAGCCTACGCCTCCACCGTTGTGCAGGGAAATCCAGGTCGCCCCACGGAAAGCATCCCCAATCACATTGTGTACCGCCATATCTGCAGTAAACTGGGAGCCGTCGTAGATATTTGCGGTCTCCCGGTAGGGCGAATCGGTACCGGAGACATCGTGGTGGTCTCTGCCCAGCACGACTGGCGCACGAAGCTCGCCCCGCGCAATGGCTTTGTTGAAAGCCCGGGCAATACGGATGCGCCCTTCCGAATCGGCGTACAGAATTCTTGATTTTGAGCCTACGACAGGCAGGTTATCTTCTGCTCCTTCAATCCAGTTGAGGTTGTCCCGTAACTGAGGTCGGATATCTTCCGGGGCTTCTGCCAGCATCTCCCGCAGGATTTCCGCCGCGATTTCATCGGTCTTCTGCAAATCCTCCATCGTTCCGGAAGTACACACCCACCGAAACGGCCCGAAGCCATAGTCAAAGCACATCGGCCCCATAATGTCCTCCACATAGGATGGATAACGGAAGTGCCCCTCAGTCTCATCCAGCCAGATATCCGCTCCGGAATTGCCTGCTTCCTTTAGAAAAGCATTGCCATAATCCCAGAAATACATGCCGCGTTCTGCCATGGTGTTAATGGCTTTTACGTGGCGGCGCAGGGTGTCCCGGATTTCAGACATGAACTGCACCGGGTCTTTATCCAGCAGCCGCTTGGCTTCTTCAAAGGTATAGCCCGCAGGCGTGTAGCCCATACCTTCAATATTGTGCAAAGAAGTCTGATCGGAGCCCAGCTCTACTTTTACCTCCTCTTTGGCCAGGCGTTCCCACAGCTCTACCACATTCCCCTGATAGACCAGGGCCACGGCTTCCTTGTCCTGTCTGGCCTGTTCTATTCTTGGCAACAACGCATCAAGGTCAGTAAAAACATTGTCTGCTTTGATATAGCCATCCGTCAGGCGCTGCTGCACGGCATCGGGGTCGATTTCTGCGACAATCCCTACCGCTCCGGTCACTTCAGCGGCAATCGTTTGTGCACCGGACATGCCGCCCAGGCCGGAAGTCACGAATACCTTACCGCGAAGGTTTTTATCGCCCAGCCCCATTTTACGGCCGGCATTCAACAGGGTGATGGTCGTACCGTGCACGATCCCCTGCGGACCGATGTACATAAAGGAGCCGGCCGTCATTTGCCCATAGGAAGTGACGCCCAGGGCGTTGTACTTGTTCCAGTCTTCCTTTGTAGAATAATTTGGGATCATCATACCATTGGTCACCACCACGCGCGGAGCTTCAGCATGGGAAGGGAACAGCCCGAGGGGATGCCCGGAATAAAGCACCAGGGTCTGTTCATCCGTCATCTGAGCCAGGTACTGCATGACCAGCCGGTACTGCGCCCAGTTTTGAAAAACCGCTCCATTGCCGCCATAGGTGATCAGCTCATGCGGGTGCTTGGCAACCTTGGGGTCCAGGTTGTTTTGAATCATCAGCATGATCGCAGCAGCCTGCCGGGACTGATAGGGATATTCATCAATTGGGCGGGCGTACATTTCATACTCCGGACGGAAGCGGAACATATAAATGCGGCCGTAGTGCTCGAGTTCTGCGGCAAATTCAGGAGCCAGGACTTCATGCTGATGGGCGGGGAAGTACCGCAGCGCGTTTTTGAGGGCCAGTGCCCGGTCTTTATCTGACAAAACCCCTTCGATACCACGTTTTGGGGCGTGGCTTACATTCGGATCATAGGGCTTAGCCATCGGCAATTCATCCGGTATGCCCTCCAGGATTGCTTTTTGGAATTCGGTCATATTTGGCGTTTTGCGCTAAGGTCGGACTTTTTTTAACAATTTGTTAGCATCCTTAAGACCCTTTAACGGAGGAGGCAGCCCAAAATTAACATTGCTATAGCGCACCGAACCCATTTTCATTTGTAAATTAGATGGGCGAAGAAAAAATACATGAGCCTCAGTAAAATGCTCCTTTGTTCACATACTTAAACCCTTTGATATGAAGTATTTTCTCTATTTCCTTCCCGTTTTGCTCTTGTTTTTAGTCAATGACGCGATCCATGCACAGGACTATACCGTCCGGACCGTTGTCAAGGAAAAATTCCGGACGGCTGACCCCTCTTTTGAAAAATTGGACGCCGGCACGATCGTTGAGCTTAGTGACTATCGCATCATCGCAGGAACGCCCACCATTAGAGCTGTAATCAACGGGCAGGAGCGCATGATCTCCGCGTTTGACCTCAAACACCTTGATTTCCAGCTTAATGAACTGTCGATTGATGGCCTTTGGTATCAGCAATTTCTGCAGTCCAGCGCATTGGACCAACTCTCCAAAAGGGGTTGGGACCAGGAAGTCAGACGGGAGCTACAGGAAGAATACCTTAGCTTCAATGAAACCATCACCCTGTTTGACGACCCCTATCTCGAGGATTACCTTAACCAGGTCCGGCTACAGCTCTTTCCCAAACAACCTGTGGAAAGACATCCATCGGTGATGCGCATAAGGATTTATGAGTCGGTAGAGCCCGGCACTTTTGCCTGTGCCAATGGTGACTTGTTCATTTCGACCGGCCTGTTGGCCGCCCTGCAAACCAAAGAGGAACTGCTGGCCATTTTAGCCCAGGAATTCGCGCATATTCAGTTCAATCATTCCGTAGACAACTTTCGCCGGAACCTTTCCCGGGAAGCCCGTGCCGCATTCTGGAGCGGCGTAATTACCGTAGCCGCTGCAGTTACTGAGACCGCTGTGGCCAATCAGTCCATCCGGAATGGCACCTTTAGCCCGGTTGACTTGTATGCATTCGGAGCTTTTACAGAGAGTATATCCCTGCTTTCCACCGCTATTGCCTTTCAGATTGCCAATCGGCTGGGCATGGAATATTCCCTGGAGCAGGAAAAAGAGGCTGATCAAACAGCAGCTACCGTTTTACAACACCTCAAGGCGGATAACCAGGCATTGCTGAACGCGTATACCCGCATCTACGAAGCTCAGAAAAACAGCAGGTCTTTCCGGTTACAGACTGCAGAGGAGCGCCTCTACCCTCATCTTTACCGCCAAATGCTGGACCTGGGCTATAAATTAAACCATCAGCTACCTGCTGCGGATCCTGCTTACATCAGTGCCACAGCGATGGCAAGGCGCAATACAGCCTGGCAGGAATTCCTGAGCGGCAATTACGAACGCACGCAAGAGCTGCTCACCGCTCAGCTCGATGCAGACGCTGCTGTGCTTGAAGATTACATGTTGCAGTCTGTACTCCTCCGCCAAACCTCAAATGATGCCGGTGATATGGAAAGAGCTATGCTGTTGTTGCGAAAAGCAGAGCAGGAAGCTTACGCGCTTTCCCCGGAAATACACCTGGAAAAAGCTATGGTGTTCATGCGCCTCGATGAGCAGGAGGGCGCTCGCCGGGAACTGGAAAGTTACAGGAACGCACTGAAAAAAACTGAAGATGGTGATGGGCAGGCAGACCGCATGGCCTGGGTAACCCAGATGTTGGAAAAGTTATCCCGGGGGCGGTAAAAAAACGAACTGGCTGCAGTTGCCCACAGCCAGCTCAGCCCTAACCAAATTAAAACCAGGTATTACCAAATTGTAGCTAAACAAGGCAGCGCCGGGCTGCAGTTGCCTTGTTTAGTGGTACGCAGGTGCGGAGCTAAGGCTTGTAAGCTCCGCGCCCGGGCGTACGCTGAGACAAAGTAGTGCGTGATCAAAGTTTCATGTTCATGGGACCACACTTTCCTTATTCTTTAGTCCCGCTCGGTCAGCCAGCTGGCTACAGCGGGTGTCAAAAGCTTCTGAGAACGCCCGCCCACGAAGACACCAATGTGCCCCCCGGGAAATTCCATCAGCTCCTTGTCCTTTGAGCCAATTTCTTCATTGATCGGCTTTGTCGTTGCCGGTGGCACGATGTGATCGTGCTTGGCATAGATGGTCAGTACCGGCATGTTGATGTTTTTCAGCTTCACCTCACGACCACCCAGCTCAAATTCGCCTTTGATGAGCTTGTTGTGCTGATACATATCCTTAATGAAACGGCGGTAGGTCTCTCCGGCCTGGGCCGGGCTGTCGGCGACCCAGTGCTCCATGCGCAAGAAGTTCATCAGCTTCCCTTTGTTAGCCATCGTTTGGGGCAGCGCCATGTACTTGCGTGCCTTATTCATTGGCTTGAGCAGGTCAAAGCCGGTATTGAGAAAATCACCAGGGATAATGCCGCCAAAGCCATCCACAATTGCATCCACATCCATATCTTTAGCCCACTTGAAGAGCAGCCCTTCTTCGTTATCGAAGTCAACTGGTGTGACCAGGGTGACCAGGTTTTTGATTTTTTCGGGGAACAGAGCGGAATAAATCAGGCTGAAAGTCCCTCCCTGGCAAACGCCAAGCAGGTTTACCTTAGCCAGCCCGTGGGCTTCGCGGATGTAATCCACGCAGTCGTTAATATTCCCGAGGATGTAGTCCTCCATTTTTTTGTAGCGGTCCACCTTAGTTGGGTAGCCCCAGTCAATCAGGTAAACATCGAGCCCTTCGCTAATCAGTTTGCGTATAAAACTGCGGTCCGGCTGCAGGTCCATCATTTCCCAACGATTGACCAGAGCGTAAGAGACCAGAACGGGTGTTTTGGTAGCCGGTTTGTCCTCCCTCAGGAAATGATAAAGTTTGACTTTGCCGTCTTCCCAGACAACTTCCCGGGGTGCCGTAGCCACATCCACATCGTGGACGCTGTTGATATTGCGCAGCGCATCAGAAGCCGTATTGACTTGTTCGAGGAGCTGATCGCTGACGTTATTGGATGCCGTTGTACTCATTGGTTGATTTTTTACCTGGTTATGGGTGCGGCCCGGGCAGGGCAGCCAGCCGGCATATCCCGGTTAGCAGCCCTGAAAGCCTCGTGTTGATTATTTTAGTAAAGCCTTGGCCTGCCTGGCCCAGTTGTCGCGCTTGGCCCGCCCCTGAAAGGCACCAAGCAGTTCGTCAATCATATCGTATTCAGAAGCGCCCATCTGAGCCACCTGCTTAAAGGTGTAAACCCCCAGGTCATTGAGCATCGTCTCCAGCTTAGGCCCTACGCCCTTGATTTGCTTGAGGTCGTCGGCATCCGAAGCCGAAGCGATACCGATTTTATCCATCAGTGACTTCTTCAGGCTACCTCCTTCAGCGGGCGTTTTTTTTTCGACGGCAGGCTTACCGCCCAAAAGCATGGCTTTCTCCAGTTCTGCCAGCCGATGCTCCAGCGAACGGACTTTGGTGCGGAGTGCCGACGCCTCCATAGCGATATCGTCCCCATCTGTATGTGTCAGGAATGGCATATCGGCATACATCAGCTCCATGAGGCGGCCGTTGTCCTTCTTGATCCTGGTCGCCAGCGCCGACACTTCGCTTTGAAGCTTCGAGTACTCTGATGAATGCAGGACTTCAAGCATAGCCTCCTCCAGCTTATTGATGTAAGCCTGGAAGAACGCCTGGAAATCCGGCATTTCGGCTTCCTGCCTGTACTTTTCAGCAAACTCGCGCAGGGTGTCCGGCATTGCAAACTGCCCGGACTCGTAAACCTTGGACTGCATTTCGGCAGACTTCAGCACGAACGCAATGTACTGGAACTGAATATCCTGCAGCGTTTTGGAAATTTCTGTTTCCCGGCCCTGCGCTGCGATATTGTTGAATGGCGCCAGTTGATCGCGCAGGCGGTTGTTGAATTCGGCAGCCATTTCAAAGAAAGGCATGTTGCCTGCATTGCTGAAAGACTCCATTTTCTCCTTCCAGCTATCGCTTACGGTTTTCCAGTCGCCCGACTGATCGCCCATGTAGGACATCATGTTGGAAAACCATTTATTCACTTGTTCTATAACCTCACTGGCATTGCCTACCGGCCGGAAGCCCATCATCTGGTTGACCAGCTTTTGATAAGCTTCCATACCAAAGTATTTGTTCACCATATCGCCATCGTAGAGCCCGTTTTTGATTAGGCGCTGCAGCGGTTCCCAGTACTTTGACATAAAATTGTAGCTATCGAGAAAGCCCGTGTAGTGAGGCCGCATATTGAAAGGCATCTTGTCCAGCACCTGAGCACTGAACCAGTCCTGCCCACCATTCATCCACTTGTTCCAATTCGACATATTCTCCTGGAAAAACTGCGTCGAATGGCCAAAGCTGTCCGCACCCGGTATCTGGAAGCCCATCTTACCGGCATTGGACTTAAAGAAGTCCGCCCACTTTTGGGTAAACTCCGTTTGAATCTGCATGTACTTGCGCAGGTGCTCCGGGGTTTGCTGCAGCATTTCCTGAGGGTTGCCTTTCATGGCTTCCTGGAAAAAAGCCTGTTGCTTGTTGTACCATTCCTGGAAAAGCGCCTCTCCGGCTTTCGCAGGGTCAGCCTGCTCCTGCTGAAATGGCTTGGTCATTTGGTCAGATAATTTTGACCAAAATTCCATTGCTTTTTTCTGGCCCTCTAGCAAGGTATCGAATTGATTACTCATGGTTGATTGGTTTTAAAAGTGGAGGAAGGGTCTTTGGCGGCCTTAATTAGCGCTCATGTACTCCTGCATCACCTTACCGTTAGCTTTGGTGGTATCATAGAAGGCCTTCATGGAATGCTGGTACAGCTCGCCAAGCTTCTTGGTGCGCTCCTGTGTCGTTTCCATGGTGTTGCCAGACCACATGTTCTTGAAGTACGCTGCTGACTTCTTGTACAGCTCCATGCTCACCTCCATGTTCTTGGTGTAATCAGCTGTGAAAGCGGTCCAGAAGTCCTTCTGATAAGCTTCCATTTTTTCTTTAGAAGCCATAGCTTCCATCATTTCGGAAGTCTTGGTATAGTATTCGTCCATCAACTCGCCCGCCTTGTCAGACAGATCAGATGATGGTGTCATCATTTCCATCCAGGCGTTGGTAAATTCTGTCATTGTGTTAAACAGTTTGGACTGATTATCCATCAGCTGATCGTAGAAAGATTTTGTAGAAGCCATGATAAGTATCTTTTTAGTGGAAGAGAATGTGTGTTTTTATTGATAGGTTAAAGGTACGCGGAGAAGAGTCGGGGATCAATAGGCTTTTTTATATGTTTCACCCTGACTAAAAGACTTAAAGATGCAAATATTAATCACAATTAAATGTATTTCAATAGTTTACATCACTAAAAACAACCATTGACTTAATTTTTAAAGCCCTTGACAATTAATTCCTATGCAATTCTAAACTGCCTTTATGAAAGCAAAAGCCCGGAGCGATGCGAGCGCCCCGGGCTGGTACTTAACCAATTTTAATAAACCTTATACTTTCTCAATGATGATGGAAGAAGCGCCACCACCGCCGTTGCAGATCGCTGCCAGCCCGCGCTTGGCATTCTTTTGCTGCAGTACGTTATTCAGTGTTGTAATGATGCGCGCGCCACTAGCCCCCAGCGGGTGCCCCAGGGAGACCGCGCCTCCAAAGACGTTCGTTTTTTCTATGGGCACATCCAGCATTTTATTGAAAGCCAGCGTAACCACTGCGAACGCTTCGTTGACCTCAAAATAATCAATATCATTCATGGCAAGCCCGGCCCGCTTCAGCGCAATGGGGGCAGCCTTAGTCGGAGCAGTGGTAAACCATTCCGGTTCATGTGCGGCATCTGCAAAACTGACCACTTTAGCCAGGGGCGTCAGGTTCAGTTCTTTGAGCTTTTCTTCGCTTACCAGCACCAGGGCAGTGGCCCCATCATTAATGGTGGAGGCATTGGCAGCCGTGACCGTACCATCTTTAGTAAATACCGGGCGCAGGGTGGGTACTTTTTCAAACTTCACCCGCTTATATTCTTCGTCTTCCGTAATCGCGATCGGGTCGCCTTTGCGCTGCGGGACGTGTACCGGCACAATTTCGTTGGCGAAAGCACCTGAGCTCGTAGACTCCGCAGAGCGCTTATAGGAAAGCATCGCGAATTCATCCTGCTGCTCCCGGGTGATCTCGTATTTCTTTGCTGTGGCATCCGCGCATACACCCATCGCTACTTGCTGATAGGCATCTGTCAGGCCATCCTTAAGCAGGCCATCCACGATTTGCCCGTGTCCGTATTTATGGCCGTAGCGGGCTTTAGGGACATAGTAGGGAATGGCACTCATGTTTTCCATACCCCCCACGACAATTACATCCTGATGCCCCAGCATGATGGACTGCGCGCCAAACATAATAGCCTTAGCCCCTGAGGAGCACACTTTATTTACGGTCGTACAAGGCACCGTATCCGGAATGCCTGCCCCAAGTGCGGCCTGACGTGCCGGCGCCTGACCGAGATTGGCGGAGCAAACGTTACCCATGAAGACCTCTTCGACCTGACTGGCATCCACACCGGCCTTTTCCAATGCGCCTTTGATAGCAGCTGCACCAAGGTCCGTTGCTGAAACATTGGCGAATACGCCCCCAAAACTTCCCAGCGGCGTGCGGACGGCGGATGCGATATAGACTTCTTTCATTTTCGGTTAGGATTTGATAAATTAAATTATTTAGATATTTATATGTAAAGGTCGGAAAATAAAAAGACTGCTGCAAGGAGCAGGCATTCGTCCACATCATTAATTATCACCTTAAAATCTTGGTGATGTGGCTTTTATATTTTTTTACGGCGCTGAAAAAGAATGAAGTCAACCCCTTTCACTCCTGCTACAGAATCAGGAATAAACCGTCTTTACCTACTTTTGAACGCATCAGAACTCAATTTGACTGACCTTTTAATACTGAATTATGAATAAATTGAAGGAAAAAGTAGCGATCGTCACCGGCGGCGCAATGGGCATTGGCAAGGCTACCGCTATCCGTTTTGCCGAAGAAGGCGCCAAAGTTGTCATCTGGGACATTAACGAGGAAAAAGGCAAGGCGCTTGCGGTTGAGCTTGACGGCTTGTTTTTCAAGGTGAACACCACCGATCTCTCTGCCTGCGAAGCTGCCGCCAAAGCAGCAGCGGATGCCTATGGGCAAATCGATATCCTTATCAACAACGCGGGCATCACCCGGGATGCGACAATGAAAAAAATGAGCACTGATCAGTGGCAGCAGGTCATCGATGTCAACCTGACCGGCGTGTTCAACTGCACTAAAGCCGTTTTGCCCTATATGCTGGAGCGGGAATACGGCCGTATCGTAAGCGCCGCCTCCGTAGTCGCGCACAATGGCAACTTCGGTCAAACAAATTACGTAGCCACCAAAGCCGGCGTCATCGGCATGACCAAGGTGTGGGCGAAGGAGTTTGGCCGCAAAGGTATTACCGCCAATGCAGTAGCACCGGGCTTCATCGGTACCGAAATGGTACTGACCATCCCCGAGAAGGTAATCGACATGCTCAAGCAAAAGACACCGGTCCCACGCCTGGGCGAGCCTTCGGAAATTGCCGCCGCTTATGCTTTCCTGGCATCAGATGAAGCCGCATTCATCAACGGTGCTGTACTGAACGTTGATGGTGGCGTGACTTTATAAACTATGCTGTAAAATGCTGACAAAAGCACTGCCTGGCAAAGACCCGGTGGTGCTTTTTTATCTTATGGGGATGGCGGCTTTCATTTTGCTGCTGTATTCCCGGAAAAACTCGGCGATTTCCGGTAACTGCTGATAAGACAGGAAAAATAACAGTGCCAGCACTCCGTAGAGGAGCACCACTTGTATATTCAGAATGGTTTTGGGCGTAACAGGCTTTTTCATACGATAAATCGTTTAAATCCAAGTACCACAATTTACGTTAAATATTTTTAAAGAGGTAAAAATCCAAATAAAATATTACATAAGACCCAATCTAAAGAATGAATTTCAACCAGATCCCACATTCCTCCCTCTCCCCTCTCCTGCCGGTCGAACATTGCGCCAACGCCAGCACTTTAATTATTGAACACCTTAATAAAACTTAGTGTAATTTTTACATTAAGTTTCTTGGAGAAATCCAATGCATTCCGTATTATTCAATCCTACAAAAACCCTACACAGAGGATGTCCCGATTAGTCATCATTTCCAACCGATTGCCTGTAACGATTAAAAAAGAAGCCGGAGACCTGATCTACCACCCCAGCGCCGGAGGGCTGGCTACCGGCTTGAATTCCCTGGACGAATCCTTTGACAAAATATGGATCGGCTGGCCCGGTCAGGATATCAAAGACGAATGGGAGCGCGAGACGGTGCGCCAGGACCTCAAAAAGGATGGTTTGTTTCCGGTTTTCCTGACTCAGGAACAGATTGAGCTGTACTACGAAGGCTACAGCAACAAAACCATCTGGCCACATTTCCATTATTTCACGCAGTACACCTCCTACCGGGACCACTACTGGGAAGCCTATCAACAAGTCAACCGGCAGTTTGCCGATGAAGTAATCCCGCTCATCAAAGAGGGTGACCTGGTCTGGGTCCACGATTACCAGCTCATGCTACTGCCTGCTATGATCCGCGAGGCTTACCCTGATGTGTCTATTGGCTTTTTCCTGCACATCCCTTTTCCGTCCTACGAAGTATTCCGTATCCTCCCCTGGCGGAAGGAGATTCTGGAAGGTATCCTGGGAGCCGATCAGATTGGCTTCCATACCTTTGGCTACATGCGGCACTTCCTGAGCGCTGTCTACCGGATTTGCGGGTTTGAGCACCACTTTGGCATGTTGACGGTAGGCGACCGCCTGGTCAACGTCGATATGTTCCCCATGGGCATCGACTATAATAAATATGCTCACCCGGAACCGGCAAGCGAGGAATCGGAAACGGCACAAAAAATCATTCAGCTTGCCGAGGAGCAGAAGCTCATCATTTCCATTGACCGCCTCGACTACTCCAAAGGTATCCCGCAACGTGTTCGGGCTTATGCCAACTTTCTGGAGAAGCATCCGGAGTACCGGGGCAAAGTCACCCTGGTGATGATCGTGGTGCCGTCCCGGGCCAATGTTTCCCAGTATCAGGCGCTGAAGCAAAAAATTGACAACCTGGTGGGCCGCGTCAACGGTGAATACGGTAATTTTGGATGGGTGCCCATTCAGTACTTTTACCGCAGCCTGGACTTCGGTGATTTGACGACGCTTTATAAGGTAGCAGACATTGCCCTGATCACGCCCCTGCGCGATGGCATGAACCTGGTAGCCAAAGAATTCATCGCCAGCAAGGAAGCTTCCAAAAAGGGCGTACTCATTCTAAGTGAAATGGCTGGCGCTCATAACGAGCTCAATGATAGCATTACCGTCAACCCGCAGGACCGGCAGGACATCACTAATGCGCTGCTACAGGCTCTGACGATGGACGAAGCAGAACAGGCAAAGCGCCTGGAAGGCATGCAGGAAAAGCTCAAGCAGCACGACGTTCGCAACTGGGCTGCCACTTTCATAAATGAACAAAAAAAGCTGATGGAGTCGCAAAAAGAAAATATAGTGAAACGAATAGACCGTGATTTAAGAAAAGAAATTGTCAAAGATTACCACGATGCCGAGAACCGGCTGATTATCCTTGATTATGATGGCACGCTTATGCCATTCCATAAAGACCCACAGGCTGTGGTGCCGGGAGAAGAGGTCATCAATCTGCTCAAGGCCCTTTCAAGCCACCCGGGCACTAAGCTGGTCGTCAACAGCGGCCGGGACCGCACCACCCTCGAGAACTGGCTGGGCCATCTCGGTCTGGATATGGCTGCCGAGCATGGTGTTTGGATGAAGCGTGACGGAAAATGGCAAAGCAATCCCGGCCTGACCATCAGCTGGAAAGCTAAAATCCGGCAGGTACTGGAGAACATGGTCGAGCGTACACCGGGCTCCTTCATAGAAGAAAAGGACTTCTCCATTGCCTGGCACTACCGCCGCATTGACCCTCAATTGGGTGAAAAGCGGGTGCGTGAATTCCGGGATGTCCTGCTATACCTCACGGCCAATGACGACCTGCAGGTACTTGAAGGCAACAAAGTCGTGGAAATCAAAAATGCAGGCGTCAGTAAAGGCAAAGCCACGCTCAACTGGCTGGAAGAAGGCAAATGGGACTTCATTATGGCCCTGGGCGATGATCATACCGATGAGGATACGTTCAAAGCGCTGCCAGACACCGCCCACACCATTAAAGTAGGTTTGGATAAGTCTGTAGCCCGCTACAATCTGCTTTCTGTAGAAGATGTGCGCCGTTTCCTGGGCCGCTTCACGGAATAACCTTCATCGGAGAATCCCCTGCTTCTGTCCATTATTTTCGGCGAAAGGCAGTGGCTTGTCCAAATTTGGGTGAAAACAAACTATGATCACTGGCTTTATCCGGGGCTTCACTGCCTACTTCGACGCTATCCGGCTGACTTCCCGTTACAACCTCTGGGGGTACGTACTTGCTCCAGGTCTCGTGAGCCTGTTGCTGGGCGCAGGTATTTTTTATGGCGCCTGGACGGCCAGCGATGATATCGCCCAGTGGCTCATTGACTTTTATCCCTTTGACTGGGGTAAAGGCGCACTGGAAACCATCGTACAGATTTTTGGCGGTGTCTTTGTCCTGGTCATGGGGCTATTAGTCTTTAAACACCTCGTATTAGCCCTCTCCTCTCCTTTCATGAGTTTCCTGTCTGAAAAAATAGAAAAGCAACTAAAGGGGCATCACCAACAGGTACCTTTTTCGGTCAGCAAAGCACTACGAGACTTAGCACGAGGGCTCACCCTGGCGCTTAGAAATATTGTCCGGGAATTATTCTTTACCCTGCTGCTGTTTTTGCTTGGGATATTGATCCCAGTGCTCAGCCCTGTGATCGCCTTCGCCATATTCGGGGTACAAGCCTACTATGCCGGCTTTGGCAACCTGGACTTCACGCTGGAAAGGCACCGGGATGTAAGAGGCAGTATTGCTTTTGCACGAGCCAACCGTGGGCTATGCATTGGCAACGGCGCCGCTTTTCTCCTGCTCTTGTTTTCTATTGTGGGCTTTCTGTTTGCACTGCCTCTGGGCACGATTGCCGCAACCAAAGAAGCGGTCAGGAGGCTCTAACCCGCTATCAAACCGGCTCCCAGTAAATCTTATGATTGGGGTACTCCTTGTGGAACTCGTACTTCAGCACATCATGGGTGGTAATGATGCCAACTAAATCTCTGTCTTCATTGACAATGGGCAGACCATGAAAGAGGTTTTCCAAAAAGACCTCTGCCGCTGCACCGATTTTATCGTTGGGACCAAGCGTGGCTACCTTAGTCGTCATTACTTCTGAAACCTTGACTTGCTTGTACTCGTCCTGACACCGGCCGAGGCGGACAAGATCAAAAGAAGTGATGATTCCGACGAGGGCACGCCCTTCCACCACCGGAATGTGGTGGACGTGCTTAAAGAAAAGAATGTCTTTGACGACTTCCAAGGTGTCCTGCGGGCGGACAGTGACTACTTTTTTAGTCATAATCGAGGAAATGGGCTCGTTCATCATAGCATGAAGCATTTGGTGTTATCTCATGCTATAAATTACGCATTTATTTTGCATTTCAAAACAAATGCCAAACAAAATCTCACCTACTCAGGCAGTCTCCGGTAAAACGAAGGGCTATTCCCTTATCATTAATAAATTTATACCCTACTCCACGTACAGAAAGGAAGTACTCCGGATTTTTAGGGTCTGCTTCAAAATACTTGCGGAAAGACAGAATAAAATTGTCGATTGTTCGGGTAGAAGGGTACACATCGTAGCCCCATACTGACTGCAAAATTTGCTGCCGCGAGACCACTTCCCCCCTGCGGTCAACGAGTAGCTTCAGCAACATTGCCTCCTTCTTGGTCAGGGTAAAATGCCCCGGATTACCTTTAGCTTCATAGGTGGCGAAATTAACCCAGTTGTCCCCAAACTCGTATTCTTCCGGCGTATTATCCGGGCTTTTGCTCGTACGCTTGATCAGGTTATTGACGCGCAAAAGCAATTCCTCCAGGTTGAAAGGTTTGGTCAGATAATCATCTGCGCCTTTTTTTAGACCGGTAATCCGGTCCTGAGCGGTATCCTTGGCAGTAAGGAATATGATCGGCACTTCGCGGTTGGTGAGGCGGACCTGTTCGCAGATTTGGAATCCATCCACTTCCGGTAGCATCACATCAAGGATCAGAAGGTCAAAGTGCTGCTCTTTGGCGTACTTGAGAGCGTCTTTCCCGTTATCCGCGGCAACGACTTCATACTCTTCCATTTCAAGATTGAGCTTAATGACATCCTGAATATTCTCTTCATCCTCAACGAGTAATATGCGCATATGCTATTTTATTGGCTTTGTGTTTTTGACATTTCTGCAGACCGCTGTGCTGCTTGCTTGTCTAACCGTTCCGAGGGAAGTTCGATCTTAAAAACTGTTCCCTTCGGTTGATTGTCCTCTACGGATATCCGGCCATCATGAGCGGCGACAATTTGCTGCACAATGTATAAACCCAAACCTGTACCTTTTGTTTTGCGCGTATCCTCGTTCCCGATCCGGTAGAACTTCCCAAAGACCTGCGGTTTTTCTTTATCCGGTATCCCGTGCCCCTGATCTGCGAACCGGAGAATCAATGCATCCGGTGTTTCTTCCAGGCTCACTTCAATATCTGCGGGCTTTGGGGAATACTTCACGGCGTTTTCCATCAGGTTGAGCATCACCGAGGTCATACCGGTGCGATCGCCACGGAAAGGGCTGATGGCCGAGCGCTTATCGAAGTGAAAGCGGGCGTCCGGATATTTGGAATCCAGGGTCTCTATCAAATCTTCCAGTATCTGCGGCAGGTCCAGTGCTTCCTCGTGAGGCTTGTACGCTGCTTCGAGCCGGGCGGACAACAGCAGGTCGCTAACCAAGCCATTGAGGCGTTCAGTTTCCAACAGTGCACTCCGGGTGAGCCGCTCGGTCTTTTCCGGCGGCAGACGGCGGCGCTGAAAGGTTTCCAGCACCAAACGAATAGACGCGATGGGCGATTTCAGCTCATGAGTAATGGACAACAGGAAATTCCGCTGCTGCCGGGCAGCTTCCATCTCTTTGTTGTAGGCCCGGTTGATGAGGTACATCCCGATCAGTAAGGTAAGAATAATGACGCCGGCTTCTCCCAGAATCATGTATTCCTGACGGGTGTATTGCTGTTTGAGCTCCAGGTAAGGCGCTGATTGCAGGAAGGCCTCTTCGGACTGGACCACTCCTTCAGCGACCATAATCAGGCGCATTTTGTCCCGCTTGGCAGCGAAGGCATCACTATTTTTGGTGTAAAGCAGCACCGACCACCATGCAAAAGCCATCATCATGTAGGCGATGACCACGTAAGACAATAAACGCAACCTTACATTCCGCCGGTTTTCCATCACTTTGAGGTTTTAAAAACCAAATGCAGGCACTCCTCCATAATAGAAGCCGCCTCATCAAGGTCTTGCTCGGTATGAGCAGCCGAAACAAACCCTACTTCATATCCACTCGGGCCGAGATACACGCCTCGCTTGAGCAGCTCCCGGTGCAGGTTCTTGAAGTGTTCCATACTCGCCGCGTCAATCTGATCTGCGCGCAGCACCCGGTCGCGGGTAAAGGCCAGCCAGAAAATAGAGGCAATCTGCTGCACGTGCATTGGCAAATCATACTTTAAAGCAAAAGCCTGAAGGCGGTCTGCCAATCGTTTGGTTTTGGCTTCCAGACCCTCATAAAAACCAGGCTCCAGCAACTGCTTTAATGCGGCATATCCGGCAGCCATCGCCACTGGATTCGCGGACAAGGTACCAGCTTGATAAACAGGGCCATCCGGAGAAATGTGGCTCATCACCTCATGGCTCCCCCCATAGGCGCCCACCGGCATACCCCCGCCAATGATTTTACCATACGTGATAATATCCGGCTGAATACCATAGTAACCTGCCGCACCTTCAAAGCCTACACGGAAACCAGAGATCACTTCATCAAAAATGAGCAGTACACCATATTTATAACACTTCAGGCGCAGGCACTCCAGGAAGGAAGGGTCCTGCAGCAACAGCCCGTTGTTGGCAGGCACAGGCTCTACGATGATGCAGGCGATGTCGTCGCTGTACTTTTGCAGGGTCTCGTCCAGCAGTTTGCGGTCATCCAGTGGCAGGACAATGGTTTCTTCCGCAAATGCCTTGGGGATGCCCGCAGAAGTGCTTTCCCCAAATGTAGCCAGCCCTGATCCTGCCTTAACGAGCAGGGAATCAACGTGGCCGTGGTAGCAGCCCTCAAATTTGATGACTTTGCTTTTCCCGGTAATGCCCCGCGCCAGGCGCAGCGCCGACATCACCGCCTCCGTACCCGAACTGACAAAACGGATTTTATCGATATAGCGGTTATTATTGACAATGAGTTTCCCCAGTTCATTGCCCAGTCGGGTGGGCGTACCGAAGGAAGTCCCCCTGGCTACGGTCTCCGTGACCAAGTCCCGTACTTTAGCATTATTGTGCCCTAAAATAAGCGGTCCCCAGGAACAGCAAAAGTCGATGTAGGTATGGTCATCTTCATCGGTAATCCGGCACCCCTGCCCTTCCTTGATGAACAAAGGCGGACCATAAACAGACTTGAAAGCCCGCACGGGAGAGTTCACTCCGCCCGGGAAGTATTTTTTGGCTTCCTCGAATAATTCCGCAGAACGCGTCCTGTTTTCCAGGGAAATGGTATCCATGTCGATTTTTTTTCTGATTGTGTCAAAGGTAACGAATCTTAGGTAGAGCAGTTGTCAGCCACTGGTAAACTCAAACCAAACTTTGAATGGAAAACCCTACCCGACATTTTTACGATAGCATAACTTGTAACTACCACCTGATTTTTCAGGACTGGGAAGCGGCGCAGGCCCGTCAGGCCCGGTTGATTGCAGGTTGGCTGGAGGCTCAGGGTATTCAGCGCAACGCACCGATCCTGGACTGCGCCTGTGGTATTGGCACCCAAATATTAGGGTTGGCTTCACTTGGGCACCGTAAAATTTGGGGTACGGATATCAGCCAAAGTGCTATTCAGCGCGCTGGGGCAGAAGCCCGAAAACAGGGTCTTCAATTCCCATTAGCCTCAGTAGATATCCGGGATTTAGCAGCATGGACGCCGCAACTCTTCAGCGTAATCCTGGCTATCGATAACGTCTTACCACATTTTTTGACAACTGCTGATCTTCACGTTGCACTTAGCAACATAAGAGATTGCCTAACCCCAGATGGGCTTTTCATCACTTCCGTGCGCCGCTACGATGAGCTGCGACGGGAGCGCCCGGGCGGAACTCCGGTTAGGTGCAGCGGTAAGGGTGGCGGAAAAGCATACACCTTTCAGGAATGGACCTGGAAAGCCTGTACTGACCGGTATCAATTAGAACATTACACCTTGAAGACAGATAATACCGGACGATGGGACATGAAGAAACGTCAGGTTTCCTACCGGGCATGGTCCCTGTCAGAATTAGCTGTAGCTTATCATAAAGCCGGATTTACAGAAATCGAAATCATGGAAGAAGCATTAAGCGGGTTTTATCAGCCCGTAATACTAGCACGGATTGGCAAAAAGAACATGCAGGAGAAGGAAGATTAAGCTACCTCAATATTTTCGGCAAGTGTTTTACCCAGAAACTTGAGCATATACCGCTTTACCGTTTCCCGGACTTTAAGGAAGACGGCTTCCACCTCCTGATCTGTGCCCGTGGCCTCTGCAGGGTCCGGAATACTGAAGTGGATTTTTTTACCGAAGTGGACATTTTTGAGTTTAGCCTCAGTAGCTTCATCACAAACCGTAATCAGGTAATCAAAGTGCTGATTGCTGAAGTCGTCAATGGATTTGGCAACATGCTCGCTCATGTCAATATTGTCCTCCTCCATCACTCGTAAGGTGTAAGGGTTTAAGTGTTGAGCTTTGAGTCCTGCGCTGTAAACATCCAGTTTCCCACCGGCGTAAAACTTAAGATAACCTTCCGCCATTTGGCTTCGGCAGGAATTGCCAGTGCAAAGCACTAATACCCTTTTCATTGCAGTGTATTTAATGTCTGGTTAACACAAAGTTAACATTAAAAACGGACAATGGAAACCTTAAAAATGGATTTGCAAAGTTTAAAAGGGTTGACCCGGCTTGCGGGCAGGAAATTATTCCGGAAACATTACAGGCGGCTTTCAATCTGCCTTGTGCGTTACAAATTTAAGCAAATGGAATTCTCAGCAATTCTGTTACGATAGTTTTTTACCCAATTTATTACCGGTGCTGAAAAAATAGCAGGGATTCTCTCAGAACGCTATCAATCTCAGAAGGTTGGGCAACCTATGCCACGTCCGCTTTGTACGCCCCGGTTGTGCCCACCGATTCGAAAGGCAAGAGATACGCCACCCATATAATACCAATCGTTATATTGTCCTCCGCGCCGGTAGCTCGTGCCGGCAGTAGGGTCTTCCACGGTTGGGCGGCTTAGCCTGGCAGCCAATTCCCCATTGCCTTCCAATACATCAAAGTAGTTGACTTCAGCATTACTCATATCGTCAAGATAATCGGTGAAGAGCATACGGCCTCCAAATTCCAGTCCAAGTGTCAGTTGATCGCTCAGCAGGACCTTAACACCAACGCCCATTGGCACTGCGAATTGGGTAAGGCGATAGGGGTCTTCATAATTGGGCAGCCCCTGCCCTTCCGTACCTAAAGGCTGTAGTTCAATATAATCTCCGTCAAAGGGCGCCTCCGGATTGAATCGGAAAACGGCTACCCCACCAAAAAGGTAAGGGACCAGGCCACGGTTCCGGGCGGCACCAATTTTGAAAAGGTTCAACTCCCCGATAAGAGAAAACTCAGTAATTCGGCTTCGGAAGGCTAAGCCGCGGTCCTCACGGCCATGCCGGGCATCATCGCCTTCCACAGAACCTCCGTTGATCCCTACCCGTAATGCAGCAGCACGCCCCATTTCAAACCGGGCAAATACGCCGAATGCGGGACGTACCTCCCCAAAGTAAACGCCGAATTCTTTTGGAGAAAGGTCGCCGCTGTACAGGGAAACGCCTCCCATGACCCCAAGATGCGCCTGCGCCTGAAGACCCTGGGCAGCAAAACCAAGGAGTCCGGTCAGTAAAATAGATAGGGAAAGGGGTTGAATAAAGTGGATAAGCTTGCGTGTCATAATGCTGTTCATTGGGATTTAATGATCAATTAGGGTATTAGTCTGAAGGATAGACGCTTCATGATTAAGAAACGCTTTCCAATCCAAAATAATTATTAAGTACTGGGTTTTATTATAGTCTTCGGCTGGTTCGCTTATACCATTTTGGGCAAGGCACCGGGTCAGATAGCATTTTATTGAGCCCGGCTCCGAAGTTGTAGGAAACCGTAATATTCATCATGTAATACCAGTCCCGGGAAGTCACGCCCCGACGATAAGTTTGGTCCACACCTACCTCCCCCCCCAGGGCAGGCCGGCTCAGTTGTGCAGCCAGGGGACCGTTGTTGAGAAAAATATCACGATGGTTCACCTCTGCTCCGGTCACATCATCCAGGTAGTCCGTCAGCAAAAATCGAGGCCCGAACTCAAACCCAAACGTAAACTTCCGGGTGATAAATTTGATCCCCGCTCCAAAGGGTGCAAAGAACTGAGTCAGATTGTACTTTTGCGCATACCCCGGGATGCCCTGCCCCTCTGTACCCAGTGGCTGAAGGTCTATCCACTCCCCGTCCACTTCCCTCTTGGGATTAAAATGCAATAACCCTACGCCACCGTACAAATATGGAAAAGTAAAACTGTATTCGGTATGCCGAATGCGCCAGGCATGTAACTCGCCGATTGCTGAAAACTCCGTAATGTTGGTACGGAAAGCCAGCCCCCTTTGTTCGCGATTGTTCCGAAAGTCATCGCCTTGAACACTGCCTAAATTGAAGGAAAACCGTGTGGAGAATACATTACTGGAGGAGAGCCTGCAAAAAATACCGCCTGCCGGGCGCATTTCCTGAATCATCGCTCTCGGATCACTGGGTGATATATCCCCGCTGTAGAACATACTGCCGAAAGTGAAGCCAATATCTACGAACTGGGCAGTTAGAGTCGTATGCATCAAAAAGCAAAAAATAAGGACCGAAAATTGTCTTTGCATAGTTAATGGAATTTGGGAATCGAAGGCCCAATTCAATTAGCCTTAAAGTCCTTGACATAAGTAGTGCGTGGACTGGCTATTAATTCTCATTCAATTGCTGGGGAACGGATGAAAAAATAGAAACTTTAAATTAGGGAGTCGCTTTATATCGGCAGGCACCCAGTGGGTCTCACTGGACTGCCCGGCATACCTGTGTGTGAGTGACTACAAAGCTAATTTTTTTTCTGACACCCTACAAGAAATGCACCTGGATACATAAACAAAAAAACTATTGGTAGAAAATTAAAGGCAGGCGTTACTTCAATGGTATGAGTGCAATACAATAACCCGGATTAAAAAAATGGCTTGAGTGAAAGTAAGCATTTACCCGATTAATGTTTTCATAATTTTAACTTAAAGCCAGCCGATTTGTTTATGATCGTGGAATGCAAAAAAATCAAGCACAATAATGTCCAGACGCAAGTCAGGCGCCGATGATGCGCCCAAAGTACGCCTCACCCGGGAAAAGCTGGCCGCTGCCGCTAAAATTTTCAGGTTTATCCGCCCTTACCGTTTCGCATTTGGTTTTGGGCTGGTGTTGCTGTTTGTTTCTTCGATCACCTTCATGGTGTTCCCCTACCTTTCCGGGCTAATGGTCGATATCGCTTCCGGCGAAAAGGAAATGCCCTATTCCCTCGTCGATGTGGGCTGGATACTGGCACTTATCCTGGTGGTGCAGGGCGCAGTATCTTATTTTAGGATATACCTGTTTTCCATCGTCAGTGAGAAGGGGATTGCTGATGTAAGAAGGGCCTTGTACGAGAAGCTCATTTCCATGCCCATGTCCTTTTTTGAGCACGCTCGTGTAGGCGAATTGGTAAGCCGGCTTACGGCAGATGTCGAGAAACTCTATAATGCTTTTTCCATTACACTTGCCGAATTCCTGCGTCAGATCATTATCCTGCTGGCAGGTATTATTTTTCTTGCTTTCCGTGCGCCACAGCTTTCCCTCATCATGCTGGCCACCTTTCCGGTCGTTATTATCGGTGCGATGTTCTTCGGGCGCTTCATCCGTAAGCTTTCCAAGGAGCGGCAGGAGGAGCTGGCGGAGTCCAATAACATCCTCAACGAAACCATGCAGGCCATTCAGGCGGTAAAGGCATTCACCAATGAGTTGTTTGAGTCGGTTCGCTACAGCAACCGGATCAACCGAGTGGTGGGTATGTCACTGAAGTACGCACGATGGCGGGCTTTATTTTCTGTCTTCATCGTTACTTTTCTGTTTGGGGCGCTTTTCTTCATCATCTGGCAGGGAGCCATGATGGTTCAGGATGGGACTATGAGCGTGGGCGTCCTCATTGAATTTGTAGCCTATACCGCTATTATTGGTGCCTCTATTGCCGGTCTTGGGAACTTTTACACGGAGCTGCTGGGGGCGATTGGGGCGACCGAGCGCATTCGGGAAATCTTGTTGGAAGACCAGGAAATTGACATTCAACATGCAGGCCAAATCCCTGATGCCCCCGTCAAAGGGCACATTGAGTATAAAAATGTACGTTTCCGCTACCCCACCCGCCCCGATATAGAGGTGCTGAAAGATCTAAGCTTAAAAGTAGAGCCCGGTCAGAAGGTCGCACTCGTAGGGACGAGCGGGGCCGGAAAGTCTACTATCGTACAATTGCTCCTGCGCTTCTACAAGATCGATGAAGGCGATATCCTGCTGGACGGGCAGTCAATTTCCACCTTCAACACCACTGCTTACCGACGTAATATTGCCATCGTGCCTCAGGAGGTCATCCTCTTCGGGGGCTCCATCCGGGAGAACATCCTCTACGGCAACCCGAATGCTGCGGAGGAAGCAATCATTGAGGCAGCAAAGAAAGCCAATGCCTGGGATTTCATCCAAACCTTCCCGGAAGGGCTGGACACCCTGGTGGGCGAGCGGGGCGTAAAGCTCTCGGGGGGACAGCGGCAGCGTATTGCTATTGCGCGGGCTATTCTCAAAGACCCGGCTATTCTCCTCCTCGACGAAGCAACTTCCAGCCTGGATGCCGAATCAGAGAAAGCCGTTCAGGATGCCCTCGCCACGCTGATGGAGGGACGTACCTCTATCATCATCGCACACCGACTGGCTACAATTCGCGATGTGGATCAGATTTTCGTTATTGAAAATGGCCAGATCATTGAGCAGGGCACACATACCGAGCTTTCCCAGCAGGAAGAAGGCGCTTACAACACCCTTGCCAAGCTGCAATTCGAACCCATCTGACCATGGCCTACACGCTTAAAGAGCGGCTGACGTACACCCTTGCGGGGCTGGCAATGCTCGGGCTGGTTGTCGTCTACGCGCTGGAATTCGCAGGGTTCAACCATACCTTGGATATGTCCCGGCTGGCGTTTTACAGCATGGGCGTGGGTGGCTGCATCGGCCTCGCACTGGGACACTACGCCGCACGAAAGGAGCATGGGCTAACCGAAAAAATCCAGATTTATATTTTTTTTGGGCTTTCCTGTACTATTTTTGGGCCGCTGGCCGGCAGCCTGAGCAATCGCCTGCTCGGGCCTCCTGCAAAACCAACGCCGGTGGAGTTCGTATCCCAAAGCGCCCGCTACGCCAGCCGCAGCGGGCCCATAGCCGGAGAAAAACCTGCTCCGAATGCCTTTGATATTGAATTTTACTACCGGCAGAAAATCCGGCAAATCACTAGCCTAACCCCCTACCCGAGCACGCTGGAACGGGGCGACACCGTCCTGATCAACATCAAACCAGGACTGTGGGGGTGCGAGGTTATTCTAAAGAAAGCAGCGGTACAATGATTCAGGAACAACAATCACTGCGGGCTTACAATACCTTTGGCATCAACGCCAGGGCAGCTTTCTTTTCGGATATCGAAAGTCCTGAGATGCTGCAAGGCCTTCGCCGGCAAAACCCGGAGCGCCCTGTATTTGTCCTGGGCGGCGGCAGTAACCTCCTGCTGACCCGGGACCTAGAGCAGTGGGTACTGCACAACCGGATTCTGGGCAAATCCATCCTTGCTGAAGATACGGACACCACTTTGGTGCGCATCGGCGGAGGTGAAGACTGGCATAAGACCGTGCTTTGGGCTCTGGAACAAAACCTGGGTGGCCTGGAAAACCTGTCGCTCATACCAGGCACTGCCGGAGCTGCTCCGATTCAGAACATCGGTGCCTACGGCGTGGAATTGTCGGATGTGTTCGAACGCCTGGAAGCCATCGACTTAAGCACGGGTAAAGCCCTTGAATTCACTAAGGAAGACGCCGCTTTCGGCTATCGGGACAGCCTCTTCAAGCGGTCTCTTAAGGGGCAAATCTTTATCACTCATATCCACCTTAGGCTCACCCGCCGTGGGCACCGCCTACATACCAGTTATGGTGCCTTATCCGACACGCTGGAGCAGTGGGGCATTCAACGGCCGGAGCCCAAAGACATCAGCCGGGCGGTCATCCATATCCGGCAAAGCAAACTGCCCGACCCCGCAGTACTGGGCAACAGCGGCAGCTTTTTTAAGAATCCGGTGATTACCAATATCCGATTTGAAGCCTTACGGGACCAATATCCGGCCATTCCCGGGTATCCGCAAGGGGATACGCATACCAAAGTCCCCGCCGGATGGCTGATTGAGCAGGCCGGGTGGAAGGGCAGGCGGCTCGGGAATGCAGGCACTTACCACCAACAAGCGCTCGTTCTCGTCAATCACGGAGGTGCGACCGGGGCGGAAGTTTGGGCGCTGGCGCAACAGATTATGGAGGATGTGGAGCGGCAGTTCGGCATTACCCTCCAACCGGAAGTCAATGTGCTGTAAACCGAGACGAGAATCATGAACAACAACCCATCCATGCAACATCAGTTCCTGATCATCGAGGGGAATATTGGAGCGGGCAAGACGACCCTTTCTCAAATGCTGGCCGAAGACTTTGGCTTTAAACTCCTGCTCGAAGAGTTTGCTGACAATCCCTTCCTGCCACATTTTTATCAAAATCCGGACCGCTATGCCTTCCCGGTGGAGCTCTTCTTTATGACCGAGCGCCACAAGCAATTGCAGCAGGAACTGGCACAGCGCGACCTTTTTCAGGAGGGCATCGTTGCTGATTATATTTTTTACAAAACCCTGCTTTTTGCCCGCAACAACCTCAATACCGAGGAGTACCGCCTGTTCCAGCGTTTGTTCAACATCCTGAACGCCGCTTTTCCAAAGCCGGACCTGCTCGTGTACCTCCACCGTTCCGTAGACCGCCTGATGGATAACATCCGAAAGCGGGGGCGATCCTTTGAGCAGGAAATCGAGCCTTCCTACCTGCAGCAAATCCAGCAGTCCTACTTTGAGTTTTTCCGCTCTAACGAACAACTCCCTATCCTGATCATCGATATTGAGGACCTGGACTTCCTGAACAACCCGGAGGATTATCAGAAAATCCTTGACCTCATCAACCGGCCCTACCGGCCTGGGCTGCACCGGGCCAGTTTTTATTAGCCATTAACCCGTTTTGCAAAGTCGATAAAGAAGTCCAGGGCCTCCGGATTGCGCATGGCATCGCGGTTAGCCGCTTTTCCTACCGGGTGCCCAAGCAGGATTTTCTTCACCGGTGCCTCCAGCTTTTTGCCGCTGATGGTATAGGGGATATCAGCCACCTCAATGATATCGTCTGGCACATGACGGGGCGAATAGGTTTGGCGGAGAGTCGTTTTCAATTCCGCTATAACGGTTTCTGTCAGCGCTTCTCCCTCATTCATTAGTACAAACAGGGGCATGTAGTGCCGCCCGCCTTCGAGTTCCAGGTTCACGATCAGGCTGTCCTTTATGGCTTTCACCTTATTAACCGCCCGGTAGATTTCCGCAGTGCCGATGCGGACGCCGTGCCGGTTGAGCGTGGCATCCGATCGCCCGAGGATAACAAGAGAGTCCCGGCCGGTAATTTTCACCCAGTCGCCGTGCCGCCAAATGCCCGGGAACAGTTCAAAATAGCTTTCCCGGTAACGGGCCTTGCCGCCATCATTCCAAAAGTAGACCGGCATGCTGGGCATCGGTTTTGTGATCACCATTTCGCCAACTTCCTCTTCCAGTGGCTGGCCTTCCTCATCGTAGGCATACAGGGCGCAGCCAAGGGCACGGCACTGAATTTCGCCCATGTAGACCGGCCGCTCCGGGCAGCCACCCACGAATGCCGTACAAACATCCGTACCGCCGCTCATCGAACAAAGCCAGAGGTCTTCCTTAATATGCTGATACACATAATCGAAAGCTTCCGGTGGCAGGGGCGCTCCCGTTGAACCGATGGACCGCAGTGCGCTCAGGTCGAAATCTTTTGAAGGGTTTATGCCTTGTTTCATACTGGCTACCAGGAAGGGCGCACTCGTACCGAAGTGGTTGATCTTCGCCTTTGCGGCAAATGCCCACATAACGGTCATGTCCGGATAACCGGGGCTTCCATCGTACAACACTGGTGTAGCACCTGCCAGCATAGCCGCCTGCACGAAGTTCCACATCATCCACCCCGTTGTAGAGAACCAAAAGAAGCGCTCTCCGGGGTGTACATCATTGTGAAAAGCCAGGTACTTCATGTGTTCCAGCAGCACGCCCCCATGGCTATGGGTGATGGCTTTGGGAATCCCTGTGGTACCAGAGGAGTACAACACCCAGATCGGGTGGGCAAACGGCACCGGCTCAAATTTCAGTCCATCATGGGGTGCCCCGAGGGCATCGCCCCATTTTACGGCTTTGGGAATGGCTGCTGCCTTTGCATTTTCATCCAGAAAAGGTACAAGAACGACCCGCTTCAAAGTGGGCAGTGCCGCTACAATCTCCTGTACCACCTCAATTTTATCGTAGGGCTTACCATTATAGGTGTAGCCGTCTACAGCGATGAGCACCTTGGGCTCAATTTGCTGAAAACGGTCCGTTACGCTGCTGGTCCCGAAGTCTGGCGAGCAACTTGACCAAATGGCGCCCAGTGAGCAGGCCGCCAGGAAAGCAATGCTTGCCTCTTCCGCATTGGCTAAGAACCCAACGACCCGGTCGCCTTTTTCCACGCCCTGTGCTTCGAGGAAGGCCGCAAAGGCAGCGACCTGTTCTTCCAGCTCTGCCCAACTGAGGCTGTGCAGCGGCCGGGTTTCGGACTGCGCCATCAGAGCAGGGTGCTCACTGTTTCGGTTGCGGAAAATATGCTCGGCGTAATTCAGCGTGCTCCCTTCAAACCATTTGGTATCCGGCATAGGGTCATCTGACATCACCTGGGTATAGGGCTGATGTGCAATGATGTCAAAATAATCCCAGAGGGAGGCCCAGAAGGCAGCCGGTTCGCTGACCGACCAGGACCAAAGCGCCTTATAATCGTCGAAGTTCAGTTGGTGGTGCCTGCTAAGCCATTGCCGGTAGTGAGCCAGGCGGGATTGCGCCCGGAAGGCCTCGGTAGGTGCCCACAGCTGCCGGGGTTGATCAATCATAAATTTGGTTTTACCGCGCCACGGCTGGATTCCGCCCCATCAGAGAAGAGGTGCGAAAAATCATCGCGCCGTTCCGCGCTGTTGGTTGTGTAATGGCCGGGAAAATAACTATTCTCCTTAAACCAAAAACAAACCTTTGAAAATCAATTATTTAAAATCAAAAAAGATACCTAGTTTAAAATATCTTAAAAAAGCACCGTGCCGTAATCGGTAACGGTACTTTAATACTGAGTCAATCGCAATATACAAACACTGAAGACATCGGTAACTCCAAATACTTAAAAATCGCGGTAGGTACCAAATCTGCCTTTTTTTGCACCCTATTTAAAAAGTTGCGATATTAGCAACAAGCTTACTAAGTAGACATGGTGTATCAACTACCGCTCTTCGAGCAGGAGCCTGAGTATAAAGAACCGACCGTGCCGGAAAAAATGCAGCGTATGTTAGATGATCCGGGCTGCAAAATCCTAATCGCTTTCTCGGGCGGTAAGGATAGCGTGGCTATGGTATTGTACTTACTGGATATGGGCATACCGAAAAGCAGAATGGAGCTCCACCACCATGATGTGGACGGGCATGGCGGCAATTTGTTCGACTGGCCCTGTACCCCGAGCTACTGCCAGGCGTTTGCAGATGCGTTTGAACTGCCTATTGTTTTCTCATGGAGGCAGGGCGGCATCCGGCGGGAGATATACCGGGAAAATGAGGGCTTGCAGGATGTCTACTACCATACCGACCGGCTTCACCATCTGCCTTCCCGTAAGGGCAACAGCACCAGGCGGAAGTTCCCGGCCGTAGCGGCAGACCTGCGGACGCGATGGTGCTCCAGTGTGGTCAAAATTGACGTACTGAGCCGGGTAGTAAATGACCGGTTCAAATCTGGCAATCTGCTGGTCCTGACGGGCGAACGGCGGCAGGAAAGTGCTGCCCGTAGTAAATACACGAAGTTCGAAAAATACCGCTCCTGGACGAAAAGCCGCAACGCCTGGCAATGGCGGCCAGTGATCGACTTTCACGAGAAGCAGGTTTGGGACTTGTACGAAAAGTACCGGGTGCAGCCTCATCCATGCTACGAGCTGGGATGGAGCAGGTGCAGTTGCCAGTTGTGCATCTTCAGCAGCCCAAATACTTGGGCCAGTATCAATGAGCTTGCCCCATGGAAGATTGACGAGCTGGCGGAAATGGAAGAAGACCTCAGCCATACCCTCTACAATGGTCTGCATATCCGCCAGAAAGTAGCAAAGGGGCGCTCCTTCCTCCGCCCGGATATGGTACGGCGCTGGGGCAAAGAAGTCATGGGCAAGTTCAACAGCCCTATTTTCATCAGCAACTGGCGGCATCCGGAGGGGGCATTCTCCCGGGAGCTATCCGGGGCAATTTAAGGGCTATATGCCTGCAATGAAAGAAAAGCAGCAGCACCTTAGCCCGTAGGACTGAAGCAAAAGCATCTAAATATTGCTATTTAAGCAACTTTTTATATCTTTGTAAAGCTTACCAAGATGATCCTATCTCTTTAAGCTTACCTTCTTAAAGTGCATATTTGTTTGTTTCAAAACGCTCAGCCTCTCAATCTGGGCGTTTTCTTTTTGTTGCGAATTTAGCAACTTATGCCTATCTTAGGGGCTCTCTTTACTAAGAATAAATGTGGTATTCCTAAAGCATGTACGAAAAAATAAAGCTTAAAAAAACTCTTTCATCCGGAAGGGTAACACATACCAGCTTACTACCTACACAAGAAGGCTTCATGGAAATGCTAATGAGCGGCTGGCAGACCGTCGATGAGGAGGTGCTTTTCCTTCGCCTGCAAAAGAAATGGTTCGATATGATAGCCAAGGGGGAAAAGAAAGAGGAATACAGGGACTTGTCCAGGTACTGGGCCATACGGCTATTGCCTGAGCATAAGCGCAAACAGGTGCTGCATGACTGGAACCCGGCACCAACCAGAAATCTGGTAGCTTTCCATCAGCCTAAGAAACCCTGGCAGTATGCGCTATTCGTGAATGGCTACGCCAGCACCTCACCGGCAGTTCTGGTAGAATTCTTCCAGCTTGCTGCCACGAATGTTACTAAGCCAGAATGGGGCGGCCAGCCAGGCAAACCCTGTTTCGCCATCCACCTGGACAGTGTGCTCAACTACAGCAATCTCGATCCGGAACTGGAATATGAGGTTTACAATAACAAAAGAAAGCAAACAACATGACAGAAGAAAACCACATCAGGGTACTCGGCGGCATCACCATCCTTCTAGCCTGTATAGCCGTAGCTATGAAAGCAGCAGATCCAGAAGTACTCGGAGATGTTATTCAGACCGATCAGGGGTTAGGCCTAATTTCTGAGCGCTTTATAAACATCGAGGGCGAACTGCTGTACAAAATAGAGTTGCTTGACGGCAAAAACGAATCAATTATTGTGAATGCAGGCATATCGGCAATCAACCCTTAACTTGCCCCAACTCCTACCCCATCGTATCTTTATACAAAAAGAGCTATGAGCAAGCAAAAAACATCCTCCTGGTCATTGGCTACACAAGCAGGAGCGCAGCCCGAACCCACCAAGGAAGACTGGGAAACCTACCGAGAGGCTATGCTCCAATTCCAGGACAAAGCCGCCCGAGTGCTGCCGCCTGTGCTTTACGGGCGCCTCATGATGGGCATAATCACCGCCCAGGAGGTGGTGCTGAGAAAGGGAAGAAAGTTCCTAAAAAGAGGGTGTTGCGCAAATAGCAACTTTATCCTATATTTGAAATTATTTTAGTCTTTCACAATAATCGTTTTTTGCCGGAGCCCCCACGCTTCGGCTTTTTTTGTGCCTTGCGGATTTTGATCAACAATAGCGCCATGCGAATTAGTTTGAACCGCTGCGTATTCTTGGGGGGATTCGCATCAGAAAAAGTAGGTTTAGCCGCCATTGTAAGTGCATAGATTTATTCTGCGGCTAAAATATAAAAACAAATTGTTTAAACATCGCTTTTTTGACAACTTTTTGAGGTGAAATAAAACATAAATTGTTTTATAATTCAATCTCAAGGTAAATGGAAGTAAACATCTCTTTTACACGATCATACCAGCCTTGTTCTGCCTGGTATTTATTTGCCAACAAGTAACAGCTTGAATTTGGAACTTCCATATGCCCAAAATTCAATCCCGATCGAATCTGACGCGTTTTTTGATTGAATACAGATCCCCTTACTCCACATCCTCCAACAACTCATCCAGCCCATACTTATCCACCAGGCCGGGGTTGCTGTCTTTCATATCATCGCGCATTCGCTTGATCTCGCGCAGCAGTAGCTTCGTGACCAAGGACTCCGCCTGGGCCAACTCCTGCGGCGTGCTCTCTGCCAGCAGCTTCTTTTCAGAAGGGGTTGCGCCTTCCTCGATTTTCCCGGGCCCCGCCCACTCCGGATCAATGCCCTCCGGCGGCGCACTTACCCACTTCTCCCCTTCCCCTACTATGAACCAGTTCAGATTGACGTAGGGGAACACCTTCTTTACAGCTTCGAAGAAGTCTTGCCGGGGTGATTTGGTTTTCCCGTTAACAAAAGCAGTAATGGTATTAGGGTTATAGTCTGCCTGTCTACCAAAACTTTCCCGTGAAATTTTATGAGCCTCCAAAAGCCACATAAACCGCTTTCTTACAGACATAAATGGTTGCAATAAATCTATTTTATTAATTTAATCACTAAAAACCCTTGTTAAAATTTGTAAAAGTGATTTAAATCATGATAAATTTGTTTCAGAGAAACGAAAAAGCAAGGATTTGAAGCAATCCCTCTTAGGCTAAAAGTGCAAGGCGAATAAAATCAATGGATATCCATTGATTTTTTAATGATCTCGCCAAAAAGTGCTTACCAGTCTTGTAAATGTACAATTTTTCAATCAACACTCCAATCATGGATGTACAAACGATAGATGAGCGTTACGAAGCTTTCCGCCGCTTAGTAGCTTCCAAGTATCCTAACTGGCCGGACGACCTTCACCAGGCACTGGGGCTGACCGGCTACCATGTAACCTTGGTCATGAAGAACCAGCGCCACCTGAAGATGTCAAAGACAGAAATCACAGCTTGGGCCAAAGCCCTTGATGTGGAGCCTTCTGAACTTTGGTATCGGTATGGCTGCGGCTATGAAAGCCTGAGCATGGCTGAGGTGAATGAAATCATTAATCAGTCAGGCAAAAGTCTTGACCTGGCACTGATGGATCACGCCGCCTAACCATGACCCAGCAAGTCCACGACATATCAGCACCCAGCACAGATCAGGAGCGCATCATAGCGCTGTTGAGCCAGCAAGTTGCTGAAATGAAGCGCCAAAACAGCGCCCTGGAGCAAAACAACCGGCTCCTGAAGGACTTGCTCACCGCCCAGCAGCGCAACAACAGCCCGTGGATGACACAGGAAGAGGCTGCGGTAGAGCTGGGCATCGCTACTAAGCGAAAAAAGCACTTTGTACGCGTCCTGAATCACCTGCACGAAATCGGGCGTTTGCCTACCGTGCAAGGCGTAAACAACCGGCAGTTTAGCCGTCAGGAGGTGAAAGAGCTTTCACGCAAAATCCAGGAAGGGAGAGTGGTCATTCCGACTTACACCCAGCTTATCACATAGAAGTTTTGATTTATGCCCTGTCTCTCCGCTTTGGGAAATCGGACAGTAAGGAGTCAGGCAGGTAAAAGTCCCCGCCCAAACGAGGGCCGGGCAAGCCGGGCGAAGGTTGTTCTTGTTGGGGAACTCGCAACCGCCCGGCTAATTTTGAAGATCACGAGTAGTCATTTTTTCATGAGTCTTATGGTTTAGTTACTCATTATAGACCGGAGGGTTTTAAAGTTTACCCTCCGGGCTTTTGACTACCGATCAAAATAGCATTGTTTACCCGTATTGGGTTTACCGTATGGGGTTTACCCGTATGGGGCAATTGGGCCTCCTCGGAGGCATCATGGGGTTATTCCATGCAGTCGGGCTTAGTACCGGCTGCATTTTAAAGCACAATCATGAATCAACAGCAACTAATCTATCAGAAACAACTGAACCGCACGGCAGGCAATACCACGCCGTGTACTGGTTTATCAAGATAACTCTTTTCTAATCTGAGCGGCAGACGGGGCAGGACGGGAGTAGTCCTGCCCCAATATGGGCCCTGAAAACTCAAGAGAAATGGACGTAGAAGAGCGCATCGAACTACAGCGGCAGCATAGCGACCTATCAAAAAAGATAAATACCGCCGCGTACTATGCCGAGCATGGGTTCAACTTTGCCAGCTTAACTAAGCCTGAAACGGCTGAGGTGTTCACATTGCAGACCGATGAGGACAACTGTCCGGCAAACATCATGAAAGATGCTGCAAGAGGTATCGAATCGTACTATCTGAGTCGATTTAAGGCAATCAGTGCGCAACTCGAAAAAGACCGCCAGAGCGATGATTAGATTCGTGCCTCAACAGGTATTCTCGGAGGGAAAAGTGAATGTAAAGATCACTCTTCGTGTTAATGGGCAAGCCCGCGACATAGCCACCGTTCCCGGCGACAAAATAGAACGTTTACAGGCGGCAATAGAACGCCGGATGTTAAACAAATACGCACAACACATAGCCAACCGGTTACTAAGCCAGATTGGACAACCCAGTCAGCGGTTCGGGCGCTTCGCCCGGTCGGTGCAGCGGTTGCCCCAAGAGGGCTATATCCCGGCTCTAACAGACAAACTCGGGCAACTGGAGCGGTACGTAGAGTACTACCCGTCCAGGGGCTTGAAAAGAGACTTCTTTACGCTAAAGGAGGTCATCAAACAC
>PR_CR_10_Liq_2_inCRDRAFT_1000058_pt1 | contig 32399 bp, 26 predicted proteins | sample PRCRCaboRojoPR_FD_10245 | JGI IMG/M metagenome (IMG submission 10245) | reverse complement strand
GTGGAAAAACCCATGACCCACAAAATTGCGGAAACCTATGCCCTCCGGGAAGCGGCCCGAAGTTCCAAAGCCGTCTTTCAGGTGGGGCACCAACACCGACAGACCCAGAGTTTTATCACGGCTCAGGATATCATTCGAAAGCGGGTGCTGGGCCATGTTTCTTTGGTACAAGCCAATACAAACCGCAATAGCGATAATGGGGCCTGGCAGTATCGCATCCACGAAAAAGCCAGCCTACAAACTATAGACTGGGCCCTCTTTCTGGGTAATGCGCCCCGGATTCCTTTCAATAGGGAGCATTTTTTCCGCTGGCGCAAATGGTGGGCCTATGGCTCGGGCTTATCCGGTGACCTCATGACGCACGATTTCGACCGGGTGAACTGTATCCTGGATATGGGAATGCCCCGCTTCGTTACCGCTTCCGGAGGCATTTACACCCATCGCGACGGGCGGGACGTGCCGGACGTCTTCCAGGCGGTAATGGAATATCCGGAATTCACTACCGGCTCCAGCCGGGAAGCCGGGCTTGAAAAAGGGATGACCTTCGTCTACAGCGCTACTCTCGGGAATCAGCATTGGCGGGAGACCCTGCTTATGGGGCACGATGGTACGCTCGAGCTGGGTAACCAACTCCGGGTGCATGCCGACCCTAACTCTACCCGTTACCAGCACCTGATTGAAAACGGCGTGATAGACCCCAGTGTACCGATTTATGCCTATGATCCAGCTTCCGGGAACGCAGATGGAGTGACCTCCGCAACTTCAAAATACTTCGCACAGAAAGGGCTGCTTTGGACTTACCGGGGTGGCAAGCGGGTCGATTCAGCTATGCTGCACCTTAGGGAATGGCTGGGTGCCATCCGTAATGGAACACCCGTAAGCTGCGGTATAGAGGAAGGTTTTGAGGAGGCAATGTCTGCTCATATGGCAGGGCTCTCCTGGAAACTTGGGCGTAGGATGGAATGGGACGCGGGGGCAGAGCAAATCATCGCTTTGCCCGGTGAAGATCTTGATGCAATGCTTGTTGCCCCCGGGCGCGTAATAGCAGGCATGATGGGATAAAAGGAGCCCCTGCCAGTATTTTCCATCAGTTTGGGGTTACAAGGCAGCGGCTCCATGAGTGTTACCACCGTGTAATAGAATAAGGCATAAATTGTAACAAATTTGTCCTCACAGGCGGTATGTTTTTCCTCGTGATCGTTGATTACCCGGCGGTTCGTTTCTTCCAGTAACGCAGCAGGCCTGCCACGCTCATCCAGGAAGGATTAGCATTTTCGTAAATTTCCAGCATGGATTCCGAAACGCCTTTTTCGGTGAGCCGGTCTTGCACCCATGCCATGAATTCCGGTGTAATTGATTTTGGGTCACTACCGGCCTCAAAGTGCGGCTTCATCCAATCGGCCCAGGCCAGAAGCTCTTGTTCCAGCTCGTCGAGATGTACAGCGATATTGGCACCCGCAATCCGCCCGTAGTGGGTTAGATAGATGTCTTGCAGGGGGAGTTGCCGGATGAGATTGAGAGAAGCCTGCCAGTCTTCTATATTAATATCCGGTGGTGGACAGGGTGGTACAACCGGAGCATCACCAATTTTTACCCCGGCCACATCACCGGCAATCAATGTGGTGCCGATCTGCCAGGCGATATGGTGTACTGCATGCCCGGCCGTGTGCCAGGCGGTAATTTCGGTATCTCCGATTTTAATGATGCCCTCATGTTCTACCGTCTTCAACTGACCTGCTGGTATGCCTTTCATCGTACTCCAAAGCCGTTCCATATCGTCGCCGTAGATGCGGGTGGCAGAGGCCACTAGCTTGGAAGGGTCATGCATGTGTGCCTGTCCAAAGGGATGAAGGTAAATAGTAGCGCCGGCTTCTGCCATAGCCCAGGCCGCTCCGGCATGGTCCAGGTGGATGTGCGTGATGAAAACATGGCCGATGTCCTCCGGCTGATAACCGTGTGCTGTCAGTCCGGCTTTCAAATGGCTAAAGGTGGAGTAGGGGCCGGTTTCAAACAGTACGGGCCCTACCGAAGTCTCTGCCAGAAATGCAGCAATTGTATCGCTTTTGTCCAGAAAATGAAGATCCAGGACTTTAATCATCTTATTTTTACTTTTACTCAGTTAGGAATTTCTTATTTTGTTAAAATTGACAATTCAAGAGCTAAAACGAAAAACCATTAAGAAAGTCGCTGGTTTTCATGCGTTTACGGCCTTGCAGCTGAAGTTCGGCTACAACCAGCCATCCATCCACTGCGGCGATTTTAATCCAGCTTTTATTGTCAGAATGGAAAGTGCCGGGCTGCGCCTCTACATCCGCTTTCTCATAATGGGCCCGGAGAATTTTCAACTGTTTGCCTTCCAGTGTGGTCCATGCAGCAGGGTAGGGGCTGAGCCCCCGAACGAAGTTGTGCACTTTTTCGACTGGCTGATCAAAGTTAATTTCGCAAGTCTCCCGGAAAAGTTTTGGCGCTTTGGTCGCTTGAGCATCGTCCTGTTTCTGCAACTTGTATTCGCCGGACTCAATGGCTTTGACGGTTTTTAGTACCATTTCAGCACCGAGTATCATCATCCGGTCATGAACCTCTCCGGCGGTTTCATTGGGCCCAATGGGCATTTTTTCCTGAAAGAGGACATCACCGGTATCGATTTCGTGCCGGATGAAAAAGGTCGTCACCCCTGTTTCAGCATCGCCGTTAATGACAGCCCAGTTGATTGGCGCAGCGCCCCGGTAGCGTGGCAGCAGAGAACCATGCAGGTTAAAAGTACCGTATTCCGGCATATTCCAAACCGCTTCCGGCAGCATCCGGAACGCAACGACAACCTGGAGATTGGCATTCAAAGCCCGCAGTTCTTCCTGAAATTCAGGAGATTTCAGATTTTTGGGCTGCAAGACCGGGATGCCCTGCTCCACGGCATATTTTTTTACAGGGGATTCCAGGAGTTGCTTTTTCCCACGCCCGCCGTACTTATCGGTAGCCGTCACTACACCCACGACTTTATATCCGTTTTGCACCAATATGCGAAGGGAGGGGACTGCAAAATCAGGTGTGCCCATAAAAACTATTCTCAAACTCATAGAAGACAAGTTGGTATTTTTGCGTTATTGTATTTAATTTTCAGATAAGTTCTGAAAAAACAACAGAGGTACCGAAAAATATGATGAAATCAGTTTTATTTTATAGCGTATTTGTCATTTTCTTTTTGCCGGAGCAGGGGGTCACACGCAACAGTCACTCCGGAGTTTGGGCACAAGCACCTGCTACGGACACTATCCCGCTGTCCGAGCGTTTTGACGAGCCACTGAGCGGAGCTGTGCGGCAAAATGAAGATCGGAAACCGGCTTTTCAGCAGCGAGCTTCCGACCGGAAAGTTATTCCTGTTAAGACCATAGAAACGGACACCGCCTACCGTAGTTTACAGAAAATCCCGGAGGGTTACACCGGATTTAAAATAGAGATTATGGCTACAAGCATCCTCCTTCCCCCGGACCATGATTTGTTTTTTCAGCATGGGAACATTACGCTGGAGGAATTGGCAGAGGACGAGTTTTCTTACCTGATCGGGCATTTTGAAGAGCAGGCGAAGGCGGAAACCTTCCGGGCGGCCTTCCTGGAGGGGCGTTATCCAGACTCTAAAGTCATAGGCTATATTGAAGGGCAGCGGCAATTTAAGGCAACACCAAAAGAAGAGTAGATGCAGCAGCGCACATTTTCATGGACAACAGACGATGGCATCAACATACATGCCTGCGAATGGGCCGTCAATGCCCCCAAAGCAGTCATAGCGGTTGCCCATGGCCTTGGTGAATACATCGAACGCTATGACCACATGGCACGCTGGTTCAACGCCCGCGGCTTCGCTGTTTTAGGATACGACCGGCGCGGGCATGGGCAATCCGGGGGCAAGCGCGGGCACAGCCCCGGGCTGGCCCCCCTGCTGGACGAGATCGCTCAGTTGCTGGTTGAAGCCCGGACGGCTCATCAGGACCTGCCGGTATTTTTGTACGGACATAGTCAGGGCGGAGGGCTGGCGCTTTCCTATACCCTCCACCGCAACCCTAAAATCAGCGGTCTGATTGCATCAGCGCCCTGGATTCAGCTTTCCTTCACACCACCCGCCGCACTGGTAGCGTTAGGAAAGCTCATGCGCAGGGTTTATCCGGGGCTGCTGCAAGGGAACAACCTGGAAACACGCTTGCTATCCAGAGATACTAAGGTAGTGCAAGCCTATGAGGCAGACCCGCTGGTCCACGACAGAATATCCGCTGCAGTAGGTATTGACATGATGAAGGAAGGCGACTGGATGATGCAGCAAAAGGGTGGTTTCCCTGTGCCACTATTGATTGCTCACGGCGAGGCAGATGGCATCACCTCTGCCGAAGCAAGTAAAGCTTTTGCCGCTCAACTGGAAGGGGACGTAACCTTTAAGCCCTGGCCCGGGCTCTACCACGAAATACATAACGAACCGGAAAAAGATGCCCATTTTCAATTCGTACTGGAATGGTTAAATGCTAGAATCGCTTAATAGATTCAAGGATATATAGCGGACGTTGCTTGATTTCATTATAGATATTCGACAGATAAATCGACATGATGTACAAATTCAGGCAGGTGGTCGCAAAGAAAATGGCAATAAGGACGACCAGAAAGGTCCATCCCGGGTAAGGCTCACCGGCACTACCAAATAAATCCACGCCCGTAAATTTCACTTTCAGCGCATTAGCGATAACGCCAATAAGAAAGATCAGCGAAAAAAGGAATATCCACAGTAGCAGGGAACGCAGGAAAGTGGTAAAGGACGTAATAGCGATAAGCGAGGTCCGAAAGCGTTCTGAGAAGGACTCCTGCTCTCTGCCATGAAGGGGCTCATCGGTCTCCAGGTAGCGCGTTTTGTAGCCCACGATGGAGTAAATGGCCTTCATGTACCGCAGGTTCTCCCGCAGGCGGAGCAGGGAATTGAGCGCTCGGCGGGAAATAACCCGGGTGTTGTGCGCCATCTCATCCACTTCAAGCGCTGAATAGCGGCGCAGGATAAAGTAAAAAAGGCGGTAAAACGGGCGAAAGTGGGCACCTGCCTGCCGTTGCCGGGCCCGCATGTAAACAATATCCGCCCCTTCGCTACGGCTGTGCTCAAAAAGCTGCAGGATCAATTCAGGCTGCTGATAGAAATCGAACTCAAAAATTACCGTATAGTCTCCGTTGCTCCGGTCCAGGCCCGCCAGAACGGCATGATTGTGATTGGTGGCGCGGGAAAGGTTGAGCAGGTACACGTTGTGTTTCAGATCGTCCGGCAACTGTTCGATGGCATCATCGGCAGAAGCTTCGGGATTGTTGTTGACCACGATGAACTCGAAATCTGTAAAGTGCTGACGAACTACGCCGAAAGTATTTCGCAGGTAATCCGGCAACAGACGGAGTTCATGCGTATGCTCTAAAACGCAGACCACAGTGATGAAACTATTGTACATTCAGCCCAAATTTGCCCAAAAATATCACTATTTCAATTACATAAGTTGCTTTTTGCCCGGTTTTTAAAGAAATTGCGGTGACTTTGTTTTAAAAGATACCTGAACGCCTTATATTTCGTATTTAAATTTGTTCCCTGAATGCCTGACACTGCTATAGTTGCTATTCAGAGAACAGCATCAGAGAGATTTCTGTGCCAGGCTTTTGAGGAGAATACTGAGCGGGCGCAGAGATCAGGCCGGGAGCAAAAAGACTATTTTTTGCGTTTGGCTTGACCACAATTAAGGCTATTTACAAATGTCGGGGAGATTTCCATTTTACCAGCAACTAGACGCGATGGACTGCGGGGCGACTTGCCTGCGCATGGTGTCCCGTCATTTTGGGCGGTACTACTCGCTTGAGTATCTCCGTGACCTGACTTATATGGGCAAGCAGGGCGTCACTCTTTTGGGCATCAGTGACGCAGCAGAGCATATCGGGCTGCAAAGCCTGGCGGTGAAGACCACCTTCGACCGCCTGGCAAGAGATATTCCGGTGCCCGCTGTGGCGCACTGGAAACAGGAGCACTTCGTGGTGGTCTACAAGGCAAATGCCAGGCATGTGTGGATTGCCGATCCGGCAGCGGGCAAATTCAAGCTGACCCGGGAAGAATTCCTCGAAAACTGGGCAAGTGATGTGGAGGATGGCGAAGATGTCGGCGTACTCCTCCTGCTCGAGCCCACACCGGAGTTTTATGCCCGCGAAGGAGAAAAAATCAATAAATCCGGCTTTGGCTATGTGAGAAGCTACTTTCAGCGTTACCGCCCCCTGCTCATTCAGCTGGGTGTAGGGCTGGCACTGGGTAGTTTGTTGCAGCTTGTTTTTCCTTTTCTGGTCAAATCTATTATTGATACAGGGATTGAAAACGATGACCTGAATTTCATACAGCTCATTTTGCTGGCACAGTTTTTCCTGTTTGCAACGATGATGGCCGTAGAGCAATTCCGTAGCTGGATTTTGTTGCATGTGACGGTTCGTGTTAACATTAGCCTGATTTCTGACTTCCTGATCAAGCTGACCAAGCTACCCATTAGCTTCTTTGATTCTAAGGTGACCGGTGATCTAATGCAGCGGATTGCAGACCATGAGCGGGTGCAGCGTTTTCTGACCTCTACCTCCCTGGTTTCCATTTTTACCTTTGCGAACATCCTGGTTTTTGCCGGAGTACTTTTGGTTTGGAATGTAAAGGTTTTCGGTATTTTTGCCATTTTTACGCTGGCTCAAATCGGTTGGATTTTCTATTTCCAGTACCTGAGGCGGGAGCTGGATTATAAACACTTTGATCAGTCTGCGGAGAACCAAAGCAACCTGATGGAACTCATCAGTGGCATGCAGGACATCAAACTCCACAATGCAGAAAAACAAAAGCGGTGGGCTTGGGAACGGATTCAGGCCCGGTTGTTCCGGACAAGTGTCAGTGCTCTGCGCATTGGGCAAATACAACGTGCCGGCTCCGGGTTTTTCAATGAGACCAAGAACCTGCTGATTATTTTCATCGTCGCCAAGGCGGTCATGGATAATGAAATGTCGCTGGGAATGCTCCTGGGCGTTCAGTATATCATCGGGCAGATGAATTCCCCGCTTAACCAGCTGTTCGAGTTTCTGAGGGCCCGGCAGGAAGCCAAAATCAGCCTGGAGCGCCTCAACGAAATCCACGTCCGCGACAACGAGGAGAACCTGGAAGAGAAAATCACCATCCTACCGGAGTACGGTGATCTGATATTGGAGAACGTAAGCTTTCAGTACAATGGGCCACACTCCCCAACCGTCCTGCGCAACGTTAACCTACGCATTCCTAAAGGGCAGAGCACGGCCATCGTGGGTACGAGTGGAAGTGGCAAGACCACCATTCTCAAGCTGCTCCTCAACATCTATCAGCCTTCCGAAGGTGCGATCCGCCTCGGGGATATCAACCTGTCCAATGTCAATAACCGGCTTTGGCGGAATAAATGTGGGGTAGTTATGCAAGACGGGTACATTTTCTTTGATTCTATTGCCCGTAATATTGCATTGGGCGATGAAATCATCGATAAAAGAAAACTGCTGAATGCCGTAAAAGTGGCTAATATTCAGACCTTCATTGAATCTCTGCCGCTGGGATACAATACTAAAATCGGTCAGGAAGGCCTGGGGCTTAGTCAGGGGCAACGTCAGCGCATGCTTATCGCCCGTGCGGTCTACAAAAACCCGGATTATATCTTCTTCGATGAAGCGACTACCGCGTTGGATGCCTATAATGAGATGCTAATTATGGAAAACCTGGAGGATTTTTTCCGGGGGCGTACTGTGGTCACCGTAGCCCACCGTCTGAGCACGGTGATGAATGCGGATAATATCATCGTACTCGAGGGTGGAGAAATTGTAGAGCAGGGCACGCATGACGAACTGACCTATCTGCGGGGCGCCTATTACCAATTAGTCCGCAATCAACTGGAGCTGGGCGCATAAATCTTACCACTTATGCAAGAGCACGAAAATATAGAAATCCGGAGTGAGGAGGTACAGGAAATCCTGGGTACCCCACCACCATGGATGGCCCGGTTTGGCACGCTGTTGGCCTTGCTTGTCGTAGTGGCGCTCGGCTACATCAGTTATTTTATAGAATACCCGGTGGTGGTGGATGCCGGGATAACGGTATCTTCCAAAGAGCCGCCTAAGCGGCTGGTATCCAACATCAGTGGCCGGGTACAATCCATTCTGGTGGAAAATGAGGCTGCGGTTAAGGAAAATGATGTGATCGTCGTTTTCAAAAGCAATGCCCGTTTGGAGGACATGCTCACGCTGGAATCCAAAATGATGATGATGGAAGCGCCTACCGATTCTGCCTTACTTGCTTTTTCGGTACCCGATACCTTCGTCCTGGGGGCCGTCAAAGAGCCGCTCTACGATTTCTACCGGCAGCAGAAGGTGAGGCAGCAGTATGAGGAAAACCCTTACGACAAATACAGCATTGACCAATTGGAGCGTGAGCTTCAAAAGATACAGAGCATCATCCGCTCCGATCTGCGGAGAATTGAAAACCTGGATAGCCAGATCAAGCTGGTTCAGGAGCGGCTGGGAAGAGAGGAAAAGCTGGTCCGGGATAACCTGCTGGCCGAATCCCGTATTGAAAAAACCAGAGAGTCCTTGCTCAGCCTGCAACGAATGCGGGAGAGTGTGGAATCTTCTATCAAAAACCGCGAATTAGAAGAAGAGCGCATCCGTGCGGAGAAAACAGGCGTCCGCGAAGGTTCCGTTGAGAGCAAAAAACAGGCCGGCATTGAACTTCGGGAGCGTTTCAACGACCTGCAGCGCGCCGTGGAGGAATGGATGTTCAAGTACGTCATCACGGCTCCGGTCGCCGGGGTGGTTTCACTTTACATGGAAGACATCACAGAGCAGCAATTTGTCGAAGAAGGTTTTGAGATCGGCGTGGTCGTCCCGCAGCTGGAACAGGAAGCAAAAGGCACCATATGGTTGCCGGTAGCTAAAGCCAGCCCGGTAAAGCCTGGTAAAAAAGTAGTTGTCAGTTTCGAGGTCTATCCGGTACTGGAGTTCGGCTCAACAATCGGGCGTGTCGAATCTATTAGTCAGGTACCCATCAATGGTCAGGTCGCCTTAACGATTGACTTCCCGAGGGGCCTGATTACTGAGTTCGGCCGGGAGTTGGATGCCTCTCAGACTATGAAGGGCAAAGCCAATATTATCATTAAGGATAAGCGGTTTATTGAGCGAATTTTTGAGCATTTTAGAAGTTAAGAAAAAAAGGGCTCATGCGTCCCCAATTGGGGGCGCATGAGCCCTGATATTTGCAGCTCACACCGCAGTTGTTCAATTCCCCTACAGGTGGATCACCTCATCGTAAGCCGCTGCTGCCGCTTCCATCACCGCCTCGCTCATCGTGGGGTGCGGGTGTACCGCTTTGATGATCTCATGGCCAGTGGTTTCCAGTTTACGGGCAGCCACCACCTCAGCAATCATCTCCGTTACATTCATGCCAACCATGTGGGCGCCCAGGAACTCGCCGTACTTCGCATCAAAAATGACCTTTACGAAGCCCTCTTTAGCACCAGCTGCGCTCGCTTTTCCGGAAGCGGAGAATGGGAATTTGCCTACCTTAATTTCGTAGCCGGCATCCTTAGCCGCCTGTTCTGTGTAGCCTACTGAGGCGACCTCAGGTACACAGTAAGTACAGGCTGGGATATTATTGTAGTCTATCGGTTGTGGGTTTTCACCGGCAATTTTCTCTACGCAGAGAATACCTTCAGCACTTGCAACGTGCGCCAGTGCCGCACCAGGTGTCACATCGCCGATTGCGTAAATGCCAGCTACGTTGGTGCGGTAAAATTCATCCACCTGAATCAGGCCGCGATCCGTTTTGATGCCCAGTGCTTCCAGGCCGATATTCTCTGTGTTTGGCGTTACGCCCGCTGCTGAAAGTACGACATCGCACTTGATTTCTTCCGTCTTTCCGGTTTTCCGGTTCTTAACGGTAACGGTGCATCCCTTGCCTTTGGTGTCAACTGATTCTACAGAGGTGTTGCCCAGAATATTGATGCCTTTCTTCTTGTAGATTTTATTCATCTCCTTGCTCACGTCGGCATCTTCGCGGGGTACCAGGCCTTGCTCCATGAATTCCACCACTGTGACTTCCGTGCCAATAGAGCTGTAGAAATAGGCAAATTCGGTACCGATTGCACCGGCGCCCACCACCACCATCTTCTTTGGCTGCTTTTCGAGGCTCATCGCTTTGCGGTACTCAATGACCTTTTCCCCGTCAATGGGAACGGTAGGTAGCTCTTTGGCCCGCCCACCGGTAGCAATGATGATGTGCTCAGCGCTGTATTCTTTCTTTTTGCCGTCTTTGTCTGTCACCTCTACTTTTTTACCGCGGAGCAATTTGCCGTGGCCATCGAGTACGGTGATTTTATTTTTGCGGAACAGGAAGTTAATCCCCTTGCTCATACCATCCGCCACGTTACGGCTGCGTTTCACCATACCGGTGAAGTCAACGCTGGCTTTATCGACTTTGATGCCATAGTCTTCTGCGTGGTTGATGTATTCAAAAACCTGAGCACTCTTCAGCAGGGCCTTGGTGGGGATACAGCCCCAATTCAGGCAAATGCCCCCCAGTGATTCCCGTTCTACTACACCAACTTTCATACCGAGTTGTGAAGCGCGGATGGCGGCAACGTATCCTCCCGGACCACTGCCAACTACAATCAGATCAAACTTATCCATGTTCTTGTTTCTGGTTTTAATTATGAGTCTACCTGCGTATCGCTTAGCAGGCGTAGGCGAAAATTTTCAAGCCTCCAGCTTTTCAGACTGCTGGAAAATTAGCGCAAATATACTGACCAAAACGCGGTTGTCACAACAAAGGAGCCTATAGTACGATTTTCAACGGCGGTAAGGCATAAAAAAGGACTCCGCTGCTATTAACGCAGCGGAGTCCATTCTAACTTGCTGATACTTAATCTTTGTGTGTCTGTAGGGAGTTGAATCTCTTTTTTCGATGGTTTAAAAGTAGAACAAAGGGGGCAGTTTCTAAAATATTATCGCTGACAATTTGTCAAGCAACAAAATGATGAAAGGTGCTCATTATTTGGTTAATGAGCTGAAGTGAAAACACCTATACATACATAAATGATTTAATGGATTGGTTCGGTTTTTCATTATGCGCTGTAAATCAGGGGTAATGCCTGTCAGGCGGAATATGGCTTTTTATTCTTCTTCGGGAGCAGTTTCATAAAGGACAGTGACGAGCTTCGACTGTTGGCCCGCTTCGGCTACCTTGATCCGGAATGCCAAACCGGGCTGTAAAGAGATGGCCTCTCCCCGGGGGCGCAATTGTTCCTGTCTGCTTTGCAGTACTTCGCTGATCGCACTGAAAGACAGGTAGGGCGCACCTAGTTCACCTAGCTCCCGGTATTTTTGAATGACCTGCTGTGCCCAGTCTTCCTGACGGTTTGCCGCTTCCCAGGAGAAAGTAAATTCCTGTCTGATCTGATCACAGCCCGTCTGCTCAATTTGCACAACAGTAGACTGATTCAACACAAAACGCTCCAGTCCTCTACCAGGCTCCAACTTAAACTGATGCTGAGAAATTCCCGGCAGGGATCCATCGAAAATGGGCTCCGGAGCACCATACAAACAATCTTCAAAGGATTCGCGCTGCGGCGGATCAGAGGTGCAACCAATCAGCCCGGTCAGGGCCCAAAGCCCGAAGGATAAAATGATAACTGCCAGGGTCCGCTCCATTTCGGTTGATCGATGGTTAAACAATTATAATCAATTGGTGTTAGGCTATCGGTTTTAAGATCATACGGCAATAGTAGACGATTTGCCGCTCAAATAACCCGAAAAATTTCAAAATACATCCTTTATGGTGAATTCAAAATATTCCGGCAATGGTATTGCCCGGAAGGTAAACGGCTATGCCCCTAAGAATGGGGAGGATCTTGTTGAAGAACTTGGAGATATGCATGCTGCGACCTCTGTGGACACGCCATTGCGAGCCGATGCTTTTGATCGCTCTGACGAAGAAAAAATGGAAATTATCAGTCAGCATTTCCGGGAAATTATGGAAACCCTGGGGCTGGACCTGAACGATGATTCCCTGAACGGCACGCCAAGACGAGTGGCTAAAATGTTCGTTAAAGAAATCTTTGGCGGACTGAACCCGGAATCCAAGCCAGCCATATCCTTATTTGAAAATAAATTTGGCTACCGGCAGATGCTGGTGGAGAAAGGGATTCAGGTGCAGTCCTTCTGTGAGCACCACTTCCTGCCCATTTACGGCAAGTGCCACATCGCCTACATCGCTAACGGCAAAGTGATCGGGCTGTCTAAGCTCAATCGCATTGTGGAACACTTCGCCCGTCGGCCTCAGGTACAGGAACGGCTTACCGTACAGATCGCGGCGGAACTGAAGCGCGTGCTCAAAACTGATGATGTTGCAGTATATATGGATGCCAAGCATATGTGCGTGGAAATGCGTGGTATTAAACACACACAGTGCAGCACCGTTACCACAGAGTACAGCGGCCGTTTCCTCAATGAAAATGTGCGCGCAGAGTTCCTGAAAACTATCAAAGACTAAAAAGTGAATTTATACTATGGCGGTTGAATTATTAGCCAACAAGAAAGTACTGATTGTAGGCGCTACCGGCGGCATTGGTGCCGAAGCGACCAAAATGATTAAAAACTCTCAGGGTAATGTCTTCATTACCGGCAGAGATCAGGAGAAGCTGAAAAAGGTGGCCCAAGCCAATAAAATTCCCGACGATCAGGTATTTACCATGGAGGTCACAGACCCGGAATCCGTTCAGAAAGTAGCGGATCAGATACACAGCAAAGTGGATCAGATTGACATTCTGGTGAACGCTGCCGGAGTAGGCTACCTCAAGAAGTTTGAGCAAATTGAATACGAGCAAATGAGCCGTATGATCGACATCAACCTCAAAGGCGCTTTCCTGGTTATGCAGGCTTTCCTGCCTCCTATGAAGGCATCTAAAAAAGGGATGATCATCAATATTCCCGGTGTTCTGGGGCGGGCGCCTATGGCGGCTGCTGCAGCCTACGCGGCTTCCAAATACGGGCTAAACGGCATGGTGAAGTCACTGCGCGAAGAGCTAAAACGTACGGAAATCCGGCTGTCGAACCTCTACCTGGGCGGCGTGGATTCAGAGTTCTGGGACGACATTGACATGCCTGTAAACCGGGACAAATTCATTACGGCTCAGGAAGCGGGGCGCGCGGTATGGTTTATGTGCCAGCAACCCACTTCCGGGGTGGTGTCTGAAATGGTCATACAGCCTTTCAACCATCAGGTGATTTAGTCTCCTTTTTCCAGGAAATATGCTTTGACCGGGCGCTGGCCGCAACTTGCCAGCGCCCGGTTTTTATTAAGGCTGTTTACGAAGTGCGTAATAAGCTTTCAAAAAATCTGGCATTCCATATCCCACGGCAACATCAGGCCGTTCAGATTGACTACTACTATTGCGGATAGCATCCAGTAGTTCCTCTACACTTGCATCGGGATACGCCTCGCGCAGGCAAGCGACCATGCCCGCCACAATGGGGCTGGCAAAAGAAGTCCCGGACCCAATCGTCACCTGATACTGATAGGCATCAGCCAATGTAACCCACGCTCCGGGCGCCACGATATCCGGTTTGATGCGCCGGTCCGCCGTAGGGCCTACGGAGCTGAAGCTGGCTAAATCGCCGTTGAGTGCAGTAGCTCCAATGGAAAAAGCGCCTGCCGCATCCGCCGGAATACCGATCCGGCGCCACGGGCTGTTCCCTTCATTGCCGGCGCTAGTAATCACCAGCATGCCTTTCCTGGCCGCAATATTGGCAGCCTGGCTGGCTACAGAAATCCCCCCCGTCAGGTCTTCCGCCGTGTAGTTCATGGAGGCCTCATCAAATTGGGTATAGCCCAGAGAAGAGTTCATGACGTCCGCTCCGAGGCTATCCGCGTACTCGAGACCGGCCACCCAGTGGCATTCTTCTATCCGGTGTTCGCCCCGTGTATCTTCGGTTTTAATGCAAACGTAGGTGGCATCGGGTGCGGTGCCTACCAAAACTTCCGGCTGATTGGCCGCCATAGTGGAGAGCACCTTGGTGCCATGGCTACTGGATTCCCAGACCATAGTGTCTTTATCGACTATATCCATGGACGTAAGCAACCGGTTGTCAGCGCGCAGGGAGTCGAAGAAGGGGCTGTGGTCTACGCCGGTGAAACCGCCATCCATAACGGCAATCAGGACGCCCTTGCCCCTGTAGCCTATCAGGTGAAGACTATCTCCATTAATGGCTTTGATCTGTTTAGTGCCGTAACCATAGTGCTGCCCGGACAGGGCTTTGCTCTTGAGCTTGCCCATTTTCGCGTCCCGTTCCACGCTGGCTTTTTTAGCCCGGTACGGCCCGGCATACCAAACGGTATCCACAAAGGGCAAGGCTTCGATAGCGGGCAGCATGGAGGCACTTCCGTAAACGGTAGCGGCATTGAGCCAGCGGGAGGTATGGTGCACCTTGGCTCCCGCTTCGGTAATGCCTTTGAGGTAACCAGGATTAGGCGGAAAGTCTTCTGTAGTCACCGGGATGCCCAGTTTCTGCCTTCTGGCAATGGAACGTGGAGCAAGAAAAGCCTCCGGTGCCTCAATCCTGTAGGGCGTATTTGCTTTGTCCTTGAAGGCAACCCAATAAAATTGCAGATCGTTATTGTCTACTCGTTGTTCCTGTCCCAACGCAGGCAGGGCAAAGCACAAAAAACAGGCGACAGCACTGTAAAAAATGGTCTTTTTCATAGTTCGTTATCCAATTATCTTGTCAATGTTGAATCGTAACTCCTGGTCCAGCTTATCCTGAATGAGCTCCAGCAGTTGATTGCCATGGTGTTCCCTTTTTAGATCAAACCGGGTATCCTGAATGGTATCTTCGTTAATCACACGATGCGGGGTAGGGAAAGGCAGGCGTTCAGCTGTGCGTACCAGCTCGTGTGCCTGTTTGACGCTCTGAGGTGCGGCAATGACATAATATTCCTGGTACTCAGCTGGTCCTTCCTGCCACGACTGCACACCGGTTTCCGGCGTAAAATAAACACGGACGGCTTGCCCGGTAAGGCGCAGACAGGCTCCAACCAGTTGGTCTTGTGCATTTTGGGGCTCGGGCTTTTTGTGCTTACTCCAATTGTGCTCCGTCGAAATAACAGAAGCTTTAGGCCCTGTGCCCCGGAGCCAGATGGCTTCGGTGGCAGCGAGCTCAAAAGGTAGACCCCTGATTAGTTTCTCATAAAACCAGATTACCCGTTCGGGGTCCTCACCTATTATATAAAGTGGACATTCGTTATGCTCCGGGTTCAGGATATCAAAAAGGTTAAGTTTTTCCTGCTGCAGTTGCTGCTCCACCTGATCCAGGGTGTTTAACCACTCGGGCTGATAGGGTTGTACCCCAAGGCAGGACAATGCCAACTGCAGCTCCAGTTGCTCGGTATGTTGCAGCAGCGCTTCAAAGCGTGTCTTTTGGTCGGTAAGGATACCGTAGCGTTCTGCATTTTCTTTTTGTTCCCAAAACTGCTTACCCTTGCGGCGGCGGGAGGCTGTCAACAGGTCTAGCTCAGAAAGCATATGTACATACGAACTGCCTTCCATGAGTTTTTCTACCGACCGGCGGAGATTGCTCGCGTGGTCGGCGTAAGCGATTTTGGTGTATTCTTCCAATAACAAGTCGAGTCCCAACGGGTCAGATTTGGTCGTCAGATGCGTTTGCCCATCTTTCAGGCCCACAACGATTTCAACCTGATCGTCGACATCCTGCTGATTCAGGGCATAAGCCAGCGGTAGGATAAGCTCATGCCGGAGTGTCCGCTGCAGGTGGCGGGCGCCGTATTGTTTATCGTAGCCCCGGGTGGCCAGATGTTCCAGGAAGGGTTCGGTCAGCACAAAGTTCATTTTGCGAAAGCGGATGCCCTCGCGGCGCTTGAGCTGTTCAATTTCCCGGTCGAGCACATAGCGGATGGTCAGGTTGTCCAGTGGGGCAAAGGGGATAATCTGGTCGATCCGGTTGAAGAGTTCGGGTCGGAAATATTTCTGCACCGCATTAAGAAAGTGGGCTTCCACGCTTTTGATGGTCTGCTCTTTTTGCCACCCGATCGGGTTGAGCTGAAGGCTGCCCGCCCCTACGTTGGAAGTCATGATAATGATCGTACTGCAGAAGTTAACCAGCCTGCCCTGACTATCGGTAAGCCGGCCTTCAGAAAGCATTTGCAAAAGCAGGTCAAAAAATACCGGATGCGCCTTTTCGATTTCGTCAAACAACAGCACTCCAAAGGGCGCTTTCCGGATAGCCGAAGTCAGCAGGCCCTCAGAGAAGTAGCTTTGCCCAATGAGCCGCTGTACAGCATAGGGCGTTGAGAATTCGCTCATATCAAAGCGGGTCATCCGGTCCGCCGTTCCAAACATGAATGCTGCCAGCTGCTTAGCCAGCTCGGTCTTGCCTACACCCGTAGGCCCCACAAAGAGCATAGAGGCAATTGGCTTCCCGGTGCGGGCCAAAGCGGTTTTGACGGTGGAAAGAATGCCCACAATCTGATTTACGGCTTCTTCCTGCCCGAAAACCCGGCTATTGAAATGCTTGAGCAGCGCTTCCGGGTCCATTGGCAGGTCTGGGTCGATCATAAACCGCGGCATCCCGGTCTCCTCGCTAAATTGAGCAATGATCTCGGAACGGTGTATGGCAACGGTGTCGGTTTGGGCACCGGGCAGGGATTTCACTCTCCGGCTCAGGAGGAGGTTTTCCAAAAAACGGACAGGACGGCCGGGCATTCCATCATAGGGTGTAAATCGCCGGCTGAGGCGAACCGTTTCCTGAATCGCATAGGAGTCAATACGAATACGCTGGCCCTTGGCCAGATCATTGGCTTTCCGTTCGATGATCTGCTCCAATTCCCCGGATTCAGGCTCCGTGATGGCGATGCGCTGAAATACATTAAGGTAGGAAGGGCTTTTTATTTCAATACGGGCCAGCTCTTCATCTGTGCATTCTGAGATCAGCGTGACTTCTCCCCGGCTCAGGTACGGCAGCAGATAGTCGGCAATACTAACCGTGTTGCCTTCATATTTGCCTACTTCAAACAAGTCCATCAGGTTTCGTACAAAAAGGAGGTCTGGCTGGCCGGAAAGCTCCCTGCAAAGCAAGGATAGGTTCTCCTGCCACCCGGTATCCTTCATCAGTTCTTTGATGAGGGTTGAAGCCGTGGTTTCCCAGATTTTGCCAGGCAGCCCAAATTCGGATTGCCGGCGGGCAAGCTCCCAGACCAGGGCGGTTTTGCCCGTGCCGGTGGGGCCAACGAGCAAGGTGTTGCGGTGAAAGTTGCCGTTAAGGATTTGCGCCAGCTGCCTGAGTTCCTTGTCTCTGCCATAACTGGCGGGCGTTTCAATTTTTAGTTCGGTAGCAGCTTTGGGCAGTAGCCGGTCCTGCTGCTCGTTGCCCATTTGCTCCAGTTCTTTCGGGCTGGGTACTTTGAGCGTAATTGGGTACTGCTTAAGCTCTATGAGGTCAAACCAGATCGCGCTTACGATGTTTTGTACGGCTTGCAGGCGGCGGTGGCGGGCAAAGTCTAGCTGAATGGCTTCAATGACTTTTTGCTCTAATTCTTCGGGGACAGCCGAGTACGCCTCTAAATCCAATGCCGGGACAATGGCCCATATCCCTTCTCCGGGCTGCAACTGATTGAAATAGTAGGTGAACTCAAGTTCGAAGGCCGGATAAGTGAATTGATCCCTGGAAGCCGGAAAACTCACCTTTACTTTAGCGGGGATAAAGTGGCCCTGCTGATACTCGTTGAGCAGCTCGCTAATTTGCCCCTGATTGAGCACTTTGCTTTGCAAGGCCTCCGCATATTGCCCGGCAAGAATAGGGAGCTTTTCCCGGATGCGCAGCACTTCCCGGTCGTTGAGCGGAGCGAGCAGGCTGCCACCGGTCTGCAGGTGGAGCCGAAAAGCGTAAAATGGAATCGTGAGTTCGAAAGCCATGCAGGCAATTGGGTTGATTGATTAGGGCTTGTCCATTTTGGGCTCGGCAATAGCCCATAATTGGGTAAGGCTTAAAACTAGTGCTTTTTTCCGGTTCTGAAAAGTTAACAAATAATCTGCCCTTCCGTAGCCTTGCCATAAATAGCCGCAAGTCCCTGCTGATGCCGGTATCCGCTGCAGAATGCAAGCAGGGCGTCTACCTGATGCCAGTTGGATGGGGGCTTTGCCACTTGATAATCCGGTAAATGGGACAAGACGGTCTCGGTGGCTTCCTGCAGATAGGCTTTATCTTTCTTGTACCGCTTGCGGTCCAGCCCGAGTATTTTGGCAAGCTGCCCCGGGTAGACCTCCAGGGTAGCGCATTTCAAGGCTTCCAACTCCCGGCTTAAACGCATAGCACGTGCGGTCAGGCCACCGAGGAACATAGGCGACATAGCTTGTACCTCTTTATCAGCAGCCCGGTAGAAAAAGTCTTCGTAAGCATCGGGGGCGTGGTAAACACCGGGGAGGCTCAGGGGAGCGTCCAGGTACAACGTTTCAGGCTGATGTGCTTTTACCCAGCTTTTTACCCATTGATCAGCATCTTTTTTAGAGGCACTCTGTGCCAATTGAATGTCAGGGCCTTCAGCCCATGCAATGACCGTAGTCCCTGTTGTTTTGCTCCCGTAATCTACGCCTGCCCAGTTCATTTAATGCCCGGTTATGTTAGAAAATTGATGTGCCAGATCTTCTGCAATGGCTTCCCTGCCAGTCTTTTGCGCATAGATGATGCTTGCCCGCTGATAGTAGGGGGTGCGTTCCTGCAGTTTAAGGGCGATATATGACCATAGCCCCTCATCCGACATAGAGCGGATAAGTGGTCGGTGGTCCCGCCCGTCCTTCAGGCGCTGGAATAATACCTCAGGCGAAGTATCGAGGTAGATGGTGAGCCCATTCGCGTTCATCCATTCCATGTTTTGGTGAAAACACGGAGTGCCACCGCCTGTGGCGATTACCGCAGCCGGCTGCTCTGCCATTTGGCGAATGGCTTCCGCTTCAGATTTCCTGAAGTGCGCTTCGCCCTGCTGTTCAAAGATTTCGCGTATGGAATGCCCCGCCTTCTGCTCAATCCAGTCGTCGAGATCAATGAACTGACGATCGAGTAGTTGGGCCAGCTGCTGGCCGGTAAAGGATTTGCCCGACCCCATAAAACCGATAAGGTAAATCTGCATGTTGCGGGTAGGTGTTTACAGGGGACAAAACAAATCCTTTCCCGGATTAGTTGATAATTTGGTCAAGGATTCACGGAGTTCATTACCTTTGTGCTGAAAAAAGAAATGCTATGATGAAATCACTGCCGGCTTTTTTGTTCGCATCCCTGTTCCTGCTCGCCGCTTGCAGCAACGACAGCCAACAGCCGGAAAGTAGTTCAGAGAAGACCCTTCAGGAGATTAAAAAGGATGGTGCCATCAGTAATTCGGATATCATTCGCAACCCGGTTTCTGCTGATACGCCCATTGATACCGTTAATGTAGCTAAAATGAGCTTTGAGGAGCAAAACTACGAATTCGGTGAAGTAATGGAAGGAGACATCATTGAGCACACCTTTAAATTCAGAAATACGGGTAAGGCCCCACTTGTCATTCAGGGCGCCCGCTCCACCTGTGGCTGCACCGTGCCGGAATGGCCCAAAGACCCGATACCGGTAGGAGAGGAGGGCGAAATCTTTGTTCGCTTTGACACTAAAAACAAGCGTGCCCGTCAGGTTAAGCCCGTCATCATTACGGCCAACTCCTATCCGGCAACCACTAAAGTGTATTTGCGCGGCTTCGTAAAGGAGGAAGGCGCTGAACAATAAAAACAAACGAAATTCATCTTAAACATGACTCAAAACGCTATCTTACTACTACAAGCGGGCAATGCAGGCATGATGAACCTGGTGTTCATCGGTGCGATGATTGTAATTTTTTACCTGTTTCTGATCCGCCCGCAGCAGAAACGGCAGAAAGAACAAAAGACATTTAACGAAGGGCTGCAGAAAGGGGACGAAGTAGTTACCGCCAGCGGCATTATTGGTCGTATCAATAAGCTGAGCGAAACGGAAGCTACCCTTGAAGTCTCCAACAAAACCTTCATCCGGGTCACGCGGAGCGCGATTTCCAAAGAGATGACGGAGTCCTTCGTATCTGAAGGCGATGATCAAGATAAATAAGCAAATATTTAAGTTTCAACTGAAAGAAGACCGGGCTATCCTGCTTGCTTGTATCGGGATAGCCTTCGTCTTTTGGTTGCTGATTAAGCTCTCTCAAACGTACCGCGCGCAAAAAGAGGTTTACTTTAATATAGAACTGCCTAAAGGGGCTTCCCTCTCTGCGCTACCGCCGGACAATCTGGTGGTTGATCTGGAAGGCACCGGCTGGGACTTGCTCTTTGATCACTTCTACAGCCGCGAGCTGGGGCTGACCTATAATATGTATGGCATCAGCCGGCTGAACTTGTCCCGCGGGCAATTGCGCAGCGACATTCAGGCACAGCTGTATTCTGACGACATTAATGTGCTGGAAATCAATTACGATCAGCTGAATCTCCGGGCGGAAGAACAGGCACGTCGTCGGGTACCTATTGTACCGGTGACACTCCTTGGCTTTGCACCTGACCATCAGCTGAAAGCTCCTGTCGCCCTGTCACCAGACTCTGTAACCCTTATTGGGCCGCAGTCCATCGTTAGTCAGTTTGAATCCTGGCCTTCGGATTCTATCGTATTCAGCAACCTCAAGCAAAGCCTGCTGACTACCGTACGCCTAAAAAAGCCGCCTCCGGAACTCGCCCTTTCCCCGGAACAGGTTGAGGCTCAGATCGAAGTAGAATCCTTCACGGAAAAATCGGTTTACGTTCCTGTAGTTGTCAAGAATGCGCCCGATAGCATTAGGATATTCCCGGAAAAGGTGACCGTAACTTCCAGGTTGGGGCTGAGCCAGTACGACGAGATGACTTACAAAGACTTTAAAGCGGAGGTTGATCTCGAAGGGGTGGCCCTTAATTCTTCCGGTACCACCGCGCCCATCCTTATTACTCGTCAGCCAGAGTATATTCAATCCATGTTTTTTACTCCAAAGTCTGCCCGCTTTTTTTTCATAGAAGCAGCTGACTCCACTACAGTTAAGCCTCAGCAGACCAATCAATAAGAGATAGGCTGTTTTGTTCCTTAGTGGTTCTCAGTAAATTATAGTGGGAAATGCTTGATTCAGGGCATAAAAAAACCCGCTGCTATTTTGAAGGAAGGTGCAGCGGGCTCACTAACGCGCTCTCTCTGTATACTCAAATATACAGCCTTTTTGCACTATTTGTTTAATGATGACCAATTTTTTTTAAAATTTTGTTGTTAAGCCCCAATATATGAACGGTTCCGGAGGGCGATAAAAAAAACGCTGCCCCGCACATCCTTTTCGGAGGCGGGGCAGCTCACACTATGAGAACACCCATTAAATTGTTCGCTCCTAATACGATAGCCGGAGGGGAATTGTTATGTCTTAAGTTGTTAGGGTTTTTAACGTCCGTTAACTGAATGGGCTAATGCCCTGATAAGCGTTGGTTTGCACGTTAAAATGCCTGGAAAAGAATTGCGTTAATACCTTGTTAAAGGATGAAAAAGAACGCCCGGGGCTCGATAACACATCAACTGTTCTGGTCAAAAATCGTATTTTCGGCACTATGATCAAGCAAAAGACCATAGATGAAATTATGGAAACCGCCCGGGTGGAGGAGGTCATCGAAGACTTCGTCAACTTGAAGCGGCGTGGCGTCAACTTGATCGGATTATGCCCTTTTCACAATGAGAAGACACCTTCCTTTACGGTATCGCCTTCCAAAGGAATCTACAAATGCTTCGGCTGCGGAGAAGGGGGAGATGCCCTGAAGTTTGTTATGGAGCACGAGCAGCTCTCTTATCCGGAGGGGCTGCGCTATCTGGCAAATAAATACGGTATCGAAGTAGAGGAAACGGAAGTCAGCGACGAGGCCCGGGCCGAGCGTCAACATCAGGAAAGCCTGTTTTTGGTCAATGAGTTTGCCAAACAATTTTATCAGGAACAGATGTTTGGAACGGACCGGGGCAAAAGCGTAGCCCTGAGTTACTTCAAACAACGGGGCTTCCGGGAAGAGGTCATCAAAAAGTTTGGGCTGGGGTATGCCCCGGCTGGCAAGGATACCTTCACGCTGACCGCTGTTCAAAAAGGGTATAACGCTGACTTGCTGAAGCAGCTCGGGCTAACTTCACAGTACGGGCGGGATTTTTTCCGCGACCGGGTGATGTTCCCCATTCATAACCTCTCCGGAAAGGTCATTGGCTTCGGTGGGCGTATCCTTGTGAAGGATGTCAAGGCCCCAAAGTACGTCAATACCCCGGAGACGGAGGTCTACAACAAAAGCAAAGTCCTTTACGGGGCTTTCCACGCCAAACAAGCCATCCGAAAGCTCGATGAGTGCATTTTGGTGGAAGGTTACACGGATGTCATTTCCCTGCATCAGGCCGATGTGAAAAATGTCGTGGCTTCTTCCGGTACCTCACTCACCGTGGGGCAAATCGGGCTGATAAAGCGGTACACAGAGAATATAAAAATCCTCTACGATGGGGATAAAGCCGGCGTCAAAGCAGCCCTGCGCGGGCTTGGGCTGGTTTTGGAGCAGGGGTTGAATGTCAAAATCGTACTCCTGCCGGATGGTGAAGACCCGGATTCCTATGTGCAATCTGTAGGCACAGATGCTTTCCGGAACTACATTGATCAGGAAGCCAAAGACTTCATCATGTTTCAGGCGGGGCTGCTGCAGGAGGAAGCTGCGGGTGACCCGGTAAAGCAGTCCAAACTCATACAGGAAATCGTCGAGAGCATTTCTAAGATTCCTGACCCGATCAAACGCTCGCTGTACGTCCGGGAGTGTGCCAATCTGATGGGCGTAGATGAGCAGCTCCTGGTCAATGAGGCCAATAAAGCGGTGGAGGCAAGGCTGCGCAAAAAGGAGCAGGAACGGCAGCGGGAAGCTCGTCAGCAGGAACGTGCCCGCCGCCTGCAGGACGCACCACCGCCATCGGAACCCAAATCGCTGCCACAGGGGCCGCCTCCGCCCGGTGCCGGAGACGAGCCGCCTTTTCCCACCGAAGAACCGGGAGGGATTACTGACCTTCCATTCGAAGAGCTGCCGCCGGAAGAAATGCCGGCTCCCGTTCGGGAAAAACCCGTTGGCGATGGTTTCCAGGAGCGGGACCTTGTCCGGATTTTAGTCACCGGAGGTGATGCTCAGTTCGATCAGGAGGATGGCCTGACCGTTGCTGAGTACCTCATTGCGAATGTGGAAGATGTGCTTGATGAGTTCGACAACAGTCTGTACCAGCGGATTTTCCAAATCGCTATGGAAGCCCTGTCTGAAGGTAAAGCCGTTACGCCCAAGCTGTTCCTTCACCATATTGAGGATGATGTGCAGCAGCTAGCCGTTACGCTATCCACCTCACCTTATGAATATAGCGAAAACTGGGCCAACAAGTGGGAGATCTTCCTAACCACTCAGAAAATGCCCGATGATAACTTTGCCAAAGACAGCTTGTCTGCCATGAAGCGTTTCCGCCTGCGCAAACTCAACCGCATGATCAGACAAAATGCCGATCAGCTCAAAGCGGTTATGGAAAAAGGTGAAGGAGACTACATGGTCCACCTGAAACTGGACCAAAAGCTGAAACAGTTGCGCAATGAACTGGCAAAAGAGTTGGGCACTGTAGTGTTTTAGACAGGCAAAAAAATACCGCAGCCCCGTAAGGACTGCGGTAAACATACCTGTTTAAGGTTGTCTTTCGCTTACTTGTTCTGATCGATGCAGTTCAGGTCTTCAAACGCCTGCTTCAGGCGAATCTTAAAGCTTTCCTCAGCCGCACGCAGCCATTTCCGGGGATCGTAGAACTTCTTGTTCGGTACATCATCTCCATCCGGGTTGCCAATTTGCGCTTGCAGGTAGTCGTGGTGCTTCTGATCATAGTTACGGATGCCGTCCCAGAAAGCCCACTGCAAATCCGTATCGATATTCATCTTGATGGCTCCGTATTCGATTGCTTCGCGTATTTCCTCGCGGGAAGAACCGGAACCGCCGTGGAAGACAAAGTTGATGGGGTTATCGCTTGTGCCAAATTTCTCCTTCACATACTCCTGCGAGTTCTTAAGGATGATTGGCTTCAGCTCTACGTTGCCGGGTTTGTAAACGCCGTGAACGTTACCGAAAGCAGCGGCAATGGTAAAGCGCTCGCTGATCTTATTCAGTGTTTCGTAAGCAAAGGCGACCTCTTCCGGCTGTGTGTAGAGGCGGGAGCTGTCGACATCTGTGTTGTCCACACCATCTTCTTCTCCACCGGTAACACCGAGCTCAATTTCCAGCGTCATGCCGATTTTGCTCATGCGCTCGTGGTACTTCGCGCAGATTTCCACATTCTCTTCGAGGCTCTCCTCAGAAAGGTCGAGCATGTGAGAACTGTAAAGCGGATAGCCGCGGTCCTTGTAGAATTTCTCTCCGGCTTCCACCAGCCCGTCGATCCAGGGCAGGAGTTTTTTCGCACAGTGGTCAGTGTGCAGAATGACCGTCACGCCATAAGCCTGTGCCATCGTGTGCACATGCATAGCACCGGAGATTCCTCCCAGAATAGCGGCGCGCTGCCCGTCATTGGAGAGGCCTTTGCCGGCCACAAAGCTGGCACCACCATTAGAAAATTGAATGATAACCGGGGAGTTGACTTCCCGTGCAGTTTCGAGGACTGCATTGATGGAGTTGGTACCTACCACATTGACGGCAGGCAGTGCGAAATTGTTTTCGTTTGCATAGTTTAGCAATTCGGTAACCTCGTCACCGTGAAGTACACCCGGGCGAAAGCGGGTTGCGGTTGCAGTTGACATATTATTGGGTTCGGTTTTGAAAAATTAATGGCTATATCACCGAGGCGGTAATATAGCCATTTTATATGTTTTGGGCGAGCATCGCCCTCCTTTTGGAGCGGGAATTGGTTTAAGAGCTTGTTTGGATTTTACACTTCGGGCTGCCTTTGCCAAATTTTGTCCTGCTCTTCGGTCACGTAACTAAGGCTATGTTCCCTCATCACGCCTTGATTAGAATAAAATTTGGCTACGTTCGCTCCAAAAGCAAAATCCTAACAAGCTCTAAATCACCCCTTCTTCGGTCAAATAGCGCTCTGCATCGAGGGCTGCCATGCAACCGGTACCCGCCGCAGTCACGGCCTGACGGTAGACATTATCCTGCGCATCACCGCTGGCAAAGACGCCTTTAATGTTGGTCTTGGTGGTCTTGCCCTGCGTCACGATGTAGCCGGTATCATCCATATCCAGCCAGTCTTTGAAGATGTCTGTATTGGGCTTGTGGCCGATAGCTACGAAAAAGCCTTTAACCGGGATGACAGACGTTTCCTTGGTTTGGTTGTTGATCACGCGAACGCCTTCCACTTCTTCTTCTCCAAGGATTTCCTCGGTTTCTGTATTCCAGTGGATTTCGATGTTTTCGGTGTTCATCACACGCTCCTGCATGATTTTGGAAGCCCGCAGCTCGTCCCGGCGCACGAGCATGTGCACTTTTGGGCTTAGCTTGGAAAGATATAAGGCTTCTTCGGCAGCAGTATCTCCACCCCCGACGATGGCGGTTTCCATTCCGCGGAAGAAGAACCCGTCGCATACGGCGCAGGCAGATACACCTTTATTGGTCAGCCGTTTTTCAGACTCCAGCCCCAGCCATTTGGCGCTGGCCCCGGTGGAAATAATGATGCTGTTAGCGTGGATTTCCTGACCAGATTCTGTCCAGGCCTTGTGTACCGGGCCGGTCAGATCTACCTTGCTAATCAGCTCGTAACGGACATCGGTGCCGAAACGCTCTGCCTGCTTGCGGAAGTCTTCCATCATCTGTGGGCCCATAATGCCTTCCGGATAGCCCGGGTAGTTTTCCACGTCAGTGGTAATCATAAGCTGGCCACCGGGTTCAGGGCCAGTGTACAGTACGGGGGACATGTTGGCACGCGCAGCATAAACGGCAGCGGTGTAGCCCGCAGGGCCTGAGCCAATGATGAGGCATTTTACTTGTTGGATATCTTCTGCCATCGTGGTTTTTCTTTGTAGTTTTTTATAATCCGGGCAAAAATAAAAAGTTTGAGCAAAGCGGTCTGTAATTACCGTCACAGTTTATCGCCCGAACTGGAATCTTCAGGAAAGGAAACGCCACAAACCCACTTCAGGTTGAGTCGGTTTGATCTCCCTTTTGTCAAAGCTAAAACAGGTTTACCCGGGCGGAAAAAAAATGGCATCTTTGCGGGGCATAACAACAATAGCATGCTGGAATCATCTCTGGAAAAACGGCTCATGACCTGGGCAGCGGGGCTTATGCTGCTTAGCTTATTTATCAATATTGGTATTCAGCCCGTTTACCTGGAAGAACCCCGGCGGGCTCTGATTGCCATGGAGATGCAGGAAAATGGCAATTATATCGTTCCGCGGCAGCTGGGCGACTTTTATTACAAGAAACCACCGGTTTTCAATTGGCTGCTTATTGGGAGCGCCACGCTTTTTGGGGAATACAGCCGGTGGGCGCTGCGCCTGCCAACCATTCTTTCTCTCATTGTCACGCTGCTGCTGTTGTACCGCATTGGCCGGCAACATATTAATGCAGGCTTTGGGCAGCTTTGGGCGTTGTCCTATGTTTTTTGCGGCGCCATCTATTTTTACTTTTCTATGCTTGGGGAAATCGACATTTTCTACAGCCTGGTTACGCTGGGTAGCATGCTGGCGTTTTTCCACTATGAGCAAAAAGAACGCTGGAGCCTGATGTTTGCCGTGAGCTACGGGCTTGCTGCAGTGGGCTTATTGACCAAGGGGTTGCCCTCTATCCCTTTTCTGGGGCTGACCGTTTTAGCCTGGCTGTTTTACCAAAAGCGCTGGCGGCTGCTCTTTTCCTGGTCGCACCTGCTGGGAATTATGGTTTTTGGAGGCATTGCCGGGGGCTATCTTGCTCTTTACCATCAGTACAACAGCCTGGACAATTACCTGGCGGACCTCTTCTCCGAGTCTGTAGGGCGCACTGCGGTTCAGAACAGCCTGGGGCGGACACTGGAGCACCTGCTCACCTTCCCGCTCGATACGCTCAAAGACACCCTGCCTATGAGCCTGCTGTTGGTGCTCTTTGCTACACACCGGGGGATGTGGCGACAAATCAGGGTACAGCCTTTACTGGCTTTTTCGGTCGTGGTTTTCCTGGCTAATTTTGTGGTCTACTGGCTGGCGCCCGGCGCTAAGCAACGTTACATTTATATGCTGTACCCCTTGCTGTTGTCTATTGGTGTTTACGCCTGGCAGGAGCGGGATGCACTGGCCCGGTGGCGGGAACGTACCTTTCGGGTTATCGTGGGCGTACTGCTGGTGGCGTTATCATTTGGTGCTATTGCCCTGAATGTTGTCCCCGCGTTTGACTTTCTGCCCGGGCGCATATGGATTACCGGGTTTGGCGCTCTTGTGTTTGCAGCCCTGGCTTTTTTGCACTTTAGAAAACAGGCTCTGGCGCTCAACTGGCTTCTGTTTGGGCTCATCGCCGGGCGTTTGCTCTTTGCATTGACCATTCTTCCGCAGCGGGCGCACGAGAGCGCCGGGCAGTTCAACACCGACCTGGCTCATCAGATACAAGCTATTGCCGGCGATGCGCCATTGTATATGTATCAGGATGGCCGGATTTCCTATACCGTCATTTACGAGCTCAACCGCCTGCGCGGCCAAACGGTACATTTCAATAAGATCTTGGAACCGGGTAGCTTTATGATGGTGCCGGAAGGAGCATTCCCAGCTTACGAACCACTGTTGGAAATCCCCTTTCACGATGGGGATTTTGTACTGATTCAGGTAGAGTAGGATAGTGGGTTGATAATCATAAATTTAGCCAACGGCTTTTCGCTCTTAGTTGTAGCCTTTGATCCGGTAGGCGAGAATGCCCACCCATTCCTTGATGATTAGCTCCCAAAGGTAAAAGGTCCGTGCGCTGGGCAGTATGACCTGTTCGGGCGAAGGTGCCCATTCTTCCGTCAGGTAATCCACGGCGAAGGGCGTCACGTCTAATCCTACCTGTTTAAAGCAGGCGTTGGCCCGGGGCATATGCCAGGCGGAGGTGAGGAGCAGAAAAGGGCCTTTCAGTTGTTGTTTTTCGATTATGGCCTTGGAAAAGGCTGCATTTTCATAGGTGTTTCGGCTTTGGTCTTCCACGATGATATCCCTGCGGGGTACGCCCAGGGTTTCCAAAAATTCGACCACTTCGCTGGCTTCCGGCGGATTCCTTTTAGTGATGGAGCCCTGTCCACCGGTCAGCAAGAGCTTCCGCACTTTCCCCTTTTTGTAGAGTTCCAGCGCGTTGACAAAACGATTGGCGCGTTCACTGAGGTTATGGCGGTCATGGGCAGGGCGGATGTTGAGGTTGGAATAGCCCCCGAGGAGGATGCCCACGGCGTAGGGCTTTTCAATTTTGTCGGCCGTTAACGTTTCCGGCTCCCAGGCGCTGATCACCATATTGAAAATGAACCCGTTGGAGAACAACAGCAGCAGCACCAGTGCAAACATCACATACTGGCGCTTCCGTTTGGGCCTGGCAGAAAACCAGCTCAAAAAGAGCAACCCAGCCACCCAGGTGATGGGCTTGAGGAGGAAAACCAGCACTTTGGACAGGATAAAAAACATGGCGCTAGAAATTTGGCATCCGTGGGCCTTCCATAAACCGCTCCCAAAACATAGTGAGCAACTCCGGCTGGGTCAGCGCTGCCAGGAGGATCATGAAGGTAATCCCATAGACCGCGCCCCAAAGGTGGGCATCATGCGCAATAAGGTCCTCGCTATGCTTCGACATGTAGGAGGAATACCAAAGGTAGCCTACCGCCAGAATGACACCCGGCACCGGAGGAAAGATGAACCAGTTCCAGGGATCGAACAAAATATAAGCCATCACCAGTGCCGAAGTTGCCCCGGAGGCACCGACCGCAGAGTAACCGTGGTTGTCCTGATGCTTGAAATAAGACGGAATATCTGATACTACGATCGCCGAAAGGTAGAAAAACAGAAAGACGATGCGCCCGATAGCTGGCGAAAAGAGCCACTGCGTGAAAATCTGCTCCAGAATATCCCCAAACAGGTAAAGCACATACATATTAATGGCTAAGTGCCCCCAGCTTGCATGGATAAACCCGCTGGTGAGAAAGCGGGACAGCTGGCCAAATTCCTTAATGGAAGCCGGATGAAAGGCAGATTTGTAAAATAACTCCCGGTTATTGAACGCCTGATAGGAAATCAGGGCGGTTATACCAATCAGGATAATCGTCAGGCTGATGCTCATAGTCGTGGTTTCTAGTCGTTATGATAAGGCTCATTGTTGAGGATGGTCATGGCGCGGTAGATTTGCTCTGCCATAAACAACCGGATCATCTGATGAGAAAACGTCATATCCGAAAGTGAAATTTTATGGTTGGCTCTTTCGTAGAGGGCTGGTGAAAAACCAAAGGCGCCTCCAATGAGGAAAATGATGCGCCGGTGGCTCAGCTGCAACTTATGGTTGATGAATTCGGCAAAGGCAGTGGAGGTCATACGCTTGCCGCGCTCGTCGAGCAACACCAGGTAGTCGCCCGGCTGCAAGGCTTTAAGTACGGTTTCGCCTTCTTTGTCCTTCAGCTGCACCGGGCTGAGCTTGCCTGCATTTTTAATATCCGGCAGGATGTTGAACTCAAACTTCAGGTAGTGCTTTAACCGTTTGGTGTACACCTCAATACCGGTTTCAAGGTAGCGTTCGTTGGTTTTTCCAATCGCCCACAGTTCTACTTTCATGTCGGGAAATTAGGAATTATTCTTCAAATGCGGATAATTCGGCAGTAAGGGTGTGGCGTTCCGGGTATTGCTCGTGCAGTTCCTGTGCCAGTTCTGACACAAACTTTCGAGCGTTCAGGGATTCCAGATGCCGCAGGGCAAGAGCGATGCGCCGTGCCGTTTTGGGGCCTACGTAGTGCCGGGCGTACTCGTGGAGGAGTTGGCGGTACAGCTGCCGTACCCGTTCCGGAAAGCGGTGGAGCAGGGTTTCATCTATTTCACTAAGCAAGTCAAGGGATTGCACTTCCTCTGCGTAAGCCATCAGGATCGCCCACTGTTCTTCGGCAAGCAGCAAGCCTGCAAAGGTATTGCGCAGCTCAGCGCTGTAGGGGCGCTGCCGGAGCTGAGCCAGGGTATTTTCAAAAAGGGCAGGTTGTTCCGGCTTTGGGGTAGCTTCCCGGGCTTTTTTATAGAACCGGAGGTCAAGCTTGCGGAAAAACTGCAAAAGTGCGTAGGTCTTTATACTGTTGGCATCTGCTTCCGCCTCGGCAATCTTCAGCAACAATCCTTCCAGCCGGTCCTGATATGTTTCCGGCAGGTCCAGCCGCAGCCCGATTTGCGCCAGTGCTTTTTCCCGGGGGCGGTTGCCCTGCCGCTGTGCCTGTTTTATGGCGTAATCGAGGATGTCCGGGGACGTGAGGTGGGCTTCTATCAGCCGACGGGCTTCTTCCGCTCTGTTTAGTTGCTCGAGAATAGCGATTTGTAGCAGGATATAATCTGCACCAGCCCCGTCTTTTTCTTCTTCCTGACAGGCCCGCGCTTCCAGTGTTTCCAGCAAAGCTTCCAACTGAGAAGGCTCCTGTGCGGTCCTGAGCATCAACTTGAAAAAGTATCCGTCGAGGCGGTTGTTTTGGTAGGTGCGCTTGGAGTGCTCACGCTGACTGTCCGTCCAGAGCCGGCGCAGCAATTGTGGTGCAGGGGACCGGTCAACCAGCTCAAAGAGGTAGCCAAATGCCCCCAACAGCCTGGTCCTGATTTGATCCCTTTGCCGTTGTACTTTGGACAGCACGGGGCTGATTTTCTCGATAATGCTTAGTGCGATGTCCGCCACTTCCACCAGATTACCGGCATCCAGGTGCTGTTCCATCTGATGATGCAGTTCATCGAGGACTTTGTTAAGGCGTTGAGCGCCGCGGAGGGTAATTTGCCGGTCAGGTTTGCGTACCGCATTGATCGTGGTATCGAGCAGCTGTAAGTATTTGTCTTTGCTGTTGAGATTGGAAACGGAGGAGGCAAAGCGGGCTTTCAGGGCGATGGAAAAATTACGGTGCGTACGCGCGTACTCCCGGACAAAGTCCACCAGTTCAGCAGGGTCGACCTGATCGAGGACCACTCCGGTGGTTAGTCGGCGGGTAGTATTGGTTGCTTTTTTCTTTTGCTCGCGTTTTTCCTTTTGCTGCTGTTGTTGTTGCCGCACCTGTAGTAAAGTGCCGACTAAATGGCCACAAATGCCGGATGCCTCAAAGGTTTGGCATTCACAAGTACCAGCGGTAACTTTTTGACCAGAGAGTTGGACTTCGACTTCGAAGCCTTCAGACTGCGCGATCCAAAGTTGCTTTTCCAACTCATGGAGGCCTTCCACTGCACCACTTTCCAGCAAAGCTTCTCCTTCCAGGAGAGCTGATTCCGGCACTTCATTTTCAAGATGGCGCAGCAAGAAATTCATATCCGTGGGCTCGCTTCGTGTTGGGCATTAGTTTGCCAATGGAAAAAGGTATACCCTTTATAATGAGCACAAACGGATATAGTTCGTAAGAACCGCTTATTGAAGCTGAATTTTATACCAGGACCGGACCTGCTGCCTGCGGTTGAGGAGCCCCGGAGCGGCAGCCGCATCTTTTTGTTCGTACAGTATCGTCAGGCGGTTGTTTTTGCTACGGGTAAGGGTGACTTGTTGGGGGAAGCCCCCGGAGCTGCGTTCAAAAACAGCAGTGTTTGGAGTAGCGTATTGCAGTGCAAAACGCACCTGCTCATCCGTACGGAAATCGGTGGAAAAGAACAGCGTTTCGCCATCCTGAAAAATACGGATGTGCTCAGTTGCTGCGCCCCGCATAATTTGTCCTTCGATCGCATGATCGCCGATTTTTCTCCATTGGATCGCCGAATGGGCTTTGGAGTCCTGTGGCTGCCATTCTCCTTCCATCCAGTCGAAGCGGTTGAGGGATTCGAGTGCGGTGGAAGCCGACCGGTTTTTGGCGAGGACGAGCTTACGGTCTGCCGGGCCCTCGTTAATCGGGCGTTGCCGTTGCTGTTCGGCTTGCTGTGCGTAAAGCGTTTGCCGAAGTTCCTCCGCGGCTTCTACATCGTCAGCTTGCAGTTGTTCGGAGGCCAGGGGCTGTGGGCCCTGATTGAGCAGCCGGGTGGGCTTTTCTCCAACTGCAATGGAAATCAGGACTGCGACTACCGCCAGGAGCAGTACGGCTGCTGCCATTGAAATCGTACGAACCATCGACAGGCGGTTGCGGCTGCGGTGACCGTCGAGGCG
>PR_CR_10_Liq_2_inCRDRAFT_1000054_pt1 | contig 33215 bp, 25 predicted proteins | sample PRCRCaboRojoPR_FD_10245 | JGI IMG/M metagenome (IMG submission 10245) | reverse complement strand
CAAAGTATTTTTCAAAAGGGACAATGCGGTCGGGGTAATCCTGTTTGTTTAACCCATAAATACTGAACAGAGAATCGTCCCATACGGCATCTTGTGTTGCAGTGTCCAGAAACCAAACGCCAACCTGAGCATTATTGGCTGCCATCTGGTAGACCTCCAGCTCTTTAATGATCGACTCTCTTTCTTCAACAAGCCGCATTTCCTTAGTCACATCCCAGTTGGTTCCAAAAACGGCGATGGTGTTTCCATTATCGTCCGTTTCTGCTTTCCCCTTTCCACGGATGTGTCGGGTTTCGCCTGATTTTCGGTGGTTGATCCGAAATAGGATGTCGAGGTCTTTTTGCTCCGCTATGGTATCTTGTAATGCACTAACATTTCTTCCTATATCCTCCGGGTGTAAGCTGGTTTCCCAGGCTTCATAGGCACCGCTGAAGTCCGTTTTATCAATACCATAAAGCTCGTACATAATGTTGTCCCACTCCAGAGCATTGTTGCGTACATCATAGTACCAAACTCCTGATTTTGCGTGCTCGGCTGCCAATCGATAGCGTTCCAGTTACCTGGACAGCTTGATGGCCTTCTGAGCACGCTCTTCTACCAGGTTTTCCAGGTTTGAGTTTACCTGTTCTAATTCCCTTTCTGCTTGTTTACGTTTGGTGATATCCAATCCGATAGAATTGAAAATAATACTTCCATCATCACTTTTTGAAGGCACACCTCTTACATCAACCCATTTTATCCTTCCGTCCGGAAACCGAAGCCGGTGTTCTGCCTTCCATGGGGTGAGCTCTCTAACCCGGATTATTCACGGCATGGAGTTGAAATTTAATTTTAACTCCATGCCGCGCTGATTTTATCAAAACTACTCCTTGGCTCCCGGTTGGAATAGAATTAATTTTTCTTCGCCAAGAATTTTTTCTCATTTTGCCGGAAAAAAGCCGAAAATGATGAGCCAAGGGCATAGCCTTCCCTCCAGGGCTTGCCCCCTGTAGAAAAAACACTCTCCTTGTTGACACCTGGCTGGCGAGCCACTAACACTGCATCATTACTTCCCGGAACAGGTTCTGTTGGGAAAAGGCTCGCGAAAAACGAATGTGTATCCTGCGAACCGTTTCATGAACCTGGGCAGCTACTTTCAGCAGATATAGCTGGATAGACTGTACCGACCAGGCCCAGGCTTTGGCATGAGCCGTTTTCCGGATCAGTCCCCGTAAATTGCGCAACAACTCATAAGCCAGGCACGACAGCATTAGCCGGAAGAAGTTGGCACTGAAACGATGGCAACTGAGCCGGTCTTAAAAACACATGTTCTTCACTTCCTTGATCCGGTTTTCAGAGGCCTCTCCGCGTTGCACATAAAAATCTTTGTATAGCTCTTCGGCATCGTCGTCGGCAAAGTTGCTAACGATAAAACGCAGATTCATGCCTTTGCCCGTCGATTCAATTTTGGCATATACTTGCTGAGGGTTATCCCAGGAATCAGCCTGGTAACTGAAGGGCCCTACAAACTTTTGATGCCGGGCCCCCTTTTGCCCATAGTGCTTATTGACCCGGTCATAAGATTTCCGGACCGCCGCTTTCAGGCGGGGGTTAGATGTAAGGCCAATGCAAAAATCAAGGTCTTGCTCCTCCACTACCTCATAAAAACCAGGGCAGGAAAACCCGCCATCAGCCCGGACGATAATTTGAATATCCCCAAAGCGCTGGCGGATTTTCCTGGCGATTACCCGCAAAAACCTGTCATTCCATTTATTGGAGTGTACGTTGCCGGGGCGCAATACCGGCAGGATGATTTGCCCCGTTTCCCCATCTATATAAAACAGCTCATTGAGCATCCACTGCCAGTAGTAGCCGTGAAACAAACTGCCCTGCTGATCTCCATGGGTAGGGTCGTCGGTACAATCCACATCAATGATCACATACTCTTTATCAGTGGGCAAACTAGCCACATACCGGTCAACCCACCACTCAGCCAGCCGGTACACGGCGCCCATGTTCAGGCTGTTTTCCAGGCGGCTCAGCGTTGGTTGAGAACACAAGCCGTTATCCATTAGAGCTTTCAGCAAGGGGTCTTCCCTGAGGTAATCTACATCATTACAATCTTCGTAACCGCAAGCCAGCAGCATTACCCGTTGCATTATCAGCTCTTCAACACTGTAAGTGATCAGCTCAGGGTCGCGCCGGTCGGGGACCTGCTCACTGAACGCTTTGATCAATTTTGATCTTCTCGCCAGTTTGTACAGAAGGCTAAAGCCTCCATCTGAGCTGGTTTCCTGGCCCGAAAAATCGAAGGTGTATTGTTTTTTATTCTGATAAAAAGCCGTATTTTTATTACTCATTTTTGGGTATAGAGTTTTTATATTTTTTGAAGCCTAAGCAACTCTAATATAAGAACTTATACCCTTTTTTTATGCCTTGCCGTGAATAATCCGGGCTAAGGCAGTTTCGGCTTCCTTCTGCTCCGTGATGTCAAATAAAACGCCATTATGTACAATATTACCCTCACTGTCGGCCGAACCTAGCGCATGGCCTGCTATCCAAACCACCTTTTCATTTTTAGTAAAGGCTCTGAAAGCTTTTGTCCATTTCGCCTGGTCGTGATTGGCTTCAAGAATGGAGTGCATGGTGCTTTCAAAGTCTTCCGGATGAATGCGCGAAAAGAGGAAAGCCGGGTCTGTCATTTTTTCTGAGGGGAAGCCTAATAATTCGACCGCTTTGTCACTGATGTAGGGCATAGAAAAAGACCCGTCTTTGTGGAATACGAATTGGTAGATGACTCCGGGTATGGAGTTGGTTATATGCAGTAGTTGGTTTTGTACTTTTCTTTTTTCTTCTTCGGTCTTGCGCCGTTCAGTGATATCTATTGAAGAAGTAGGATAAATCTCATTTCCGTTTTCATCATAATCGAGCCGGGAATACATTAACAGGTCAAATTCGCTTCCGTCCTTTCGTTTAGCTTTCAGCTCACAAACATATTCTCCCTTCTCTTTCAGATTTTTAACAAGCCGCTCCGGGAAGGTGGGGTCGGCGCAAAGCTTTTCCGGGGAAGTCCCGATGATTTCAGCAGGGTCGCTATATCCAAACATTCTGGAATGGGCTTTATTGACATAGATAAACTTACCCTCATGGTCTACTACATCAAAGCCATTTAGGGAGTGATCAAGAGCTTTGGTCAGCATATTTACCCTGCTATCTGTCTTTTTTCGATTCGTGATGTCCTGGAAAACGCCTGTCAGCTTCACACATTTGCCGTTTACCATCTCCGGCTCACCTTTAGAATAAACCCATTTTAGGTTCCCCTTTGCAGTTATTATCCTAGCCTCGAATTCAAAGGGCTCTCCTTTTTCTATTGCTTTGTTTACGGCATTTTCTACGAGCTCTCGATCATCAGGGTGGTAGAAATTGATGCCTTCTTCAGTGGAAGGAATGTAATCATAGGGTAGCTCATGTATATCATAGGTTCCTTTTGTCCAAAATGGGCGATCAAAACTTTGATTTAAATACCAACCACCTACTTTGGCAATAGAACCGATTTTATTCAAAAAGTCTTCGCTCTCTTCCAGCGCCTTTGCAGCCAGCTTTTCTTCCGAAATATCTTTTCCTGTTGAAACAAAGTATTCCCCCATCGGAATGCTGGACATGCTAAGGAATTGGTTGGTGGGTTCAAAGTACTCTACCCATTTATGCGGTTCACCGCTATTGAAGATTTGCTTGACAACAGGCATGAATTGCTCTGTTGTCCCCATACCAAAAATTTCATCCGCGGTTTTTCCTATGACCTCCTCTTTCTTCTTACCCCAGGTTCGTAGGGCTGCCGGGTTGACATCAGCCAATTCCCATGTTTTGATGCTGCCATTCTTTTTTCTAACGACCCTCTAGAGGTGGACTTCATCGGCAAGATGATTGAACAGGTTTTGGTACAACTCCTCCAGCTGGACTAATTTTTTTTCTGCCGCGAACAGACGATCCTCGGACGCTTTCAGTTTTCTTTGCAGGGCTGTGAGGTTGTCATTAGTATCTTGTATTTTCATCTGATTTAATCATTACAATAGTATAAATACTATGTGCTGCGAAGGGCATGCGGAGAATAGCATGATATCCAGCTTACGAAAAAAATACGCGCTATCCTTTCTGCCAGTCCCCAAGGCAGGGGCTAAAGAAATAACAGTGTTTTAATGGTAAACAGGCAGCAATGGAACCGCTGAAAAGTGACCATTGTCCGACCCTGCCACCGGGATTTTGCCGGGGCACCAATTAAGGAAGTTTCAGAAAAGGGGATGTTGCCTGAACCAACGGGTATGTAACCCTAAACGGATGTACACTCGTTGTTAATGTTGGTCATAATGAATGAAGAATCTGCAATATACTTCATTCTGGCATTGAGGGCAAGCATTTGCGGAAGTAAAGCTATGCTGTTTTGCGCACTGTATTTTCTTTTTTGCTGACTTGCTTTCAATTCAGCCGCACTCGTTCTAAACAGTATACCTAATGATTGCTTTGCCTCTCCTCAATTCAAGGGTATGCTCCAGCCCCGTCCTGCAAGCTACAGTGCTTTTCACAATCCTCGGTCAAGAACAAAACTATTTTTCGTTCAGTTAGATACACAAATGGAATCCTATGGCTTGGTTAAAGCACACCTATGCGACGCAGCTTCCCCAGAACCTATACTCAAAACAGGCACCGAAGCCGGTCGGCAATGCTCAAATGGCTTTGTTTAATGAAGCTTTGGCCATGGAATTGGGGATAGCCAAAGACCTGAGTGAAGAGCAAAAGACATTGGCTTATCTTTCAGGCAATGAAAAGGTGCCCGGAAGCCAGCCCATCGCTCAGGCTTACGCCGGGCATCAGTTTGGCCATTTTACCCGCCTTGGTGATGGTCGTGCCGTGTTGCTGGGTGAGGTGGAAACCAGCAAGGGGCGGTATGACTTACAGCTCAAAGGCTCCGGTCAAACGCCTTATTCCAGGAGGGGAGACGGCAGGGCGACTTTCTACTCTATGCTGAGAGAATACCTGATCAGCGAGGCTATACACGCTCTTCATATCCCCACCACCAGAAGCCTGGCAGTGGTCAAAACAGCAGGCCCGGTCTACCGGGAGCAGCGTCACGAAGGGGGCATCCTGACCAGAGTGGCAGCAAGCCATATCCGTGTAGGCACTTTTGAGTATGCGCGGTTTCTTGGACAACCTGGGGACCTGGAAGCTTTGCTGAAATATACCATCCAACGCCATTACCCAGCCCTAAAGGACCATCCAAACCCCGCCCTGGCTTTGCTGGAGGCAGTAAGGCAAAAGCAAAAAGACCTGATCGTAAACTGGTTGCGCGTTGGTTTTATACATGGGGTTATGAATACCGACAACATGGCTATTTCCGGGGAAACCATTGATTACGGCCCCTGCGCCTTTATGAATGCTTATCATCCCAGGACGGTATTCAGCTCTATCGATACAGATGGCCGGTACGCCTTCGCTAACCAGCCCAATATTGCCTACTGGAACCTCGGTGTTTTTGCCAATGCACTACTTCCTTTGATTGATGAGGAAGAAGCAATAGCCAGCGCTAAGGCAGAAGAGGTATTGGATCGGTTCCCGGAAGACTTTACCGGGGCTTACTTTGAAATGATGGGCCATAAACTGGGCATTGTGAATCAGGTGGAGGAAGATCGGGATTTAGTCAATTCTGGTTTGAAACTGCTGGCGAAATGGCGGGTGGACTACACCAACTTCTTTACTGAACTGAGGCGTGGGGGGGATTTGATCAATAAGCTGAGGGAGGAAGAGGCTTTCGAAAATTGGCATTCAAGATGGGAAAAAGCGCGGTTGAGAGGTACATCTTTGACTGAAAGCAATGCACTGATGGCGCAAACCAACCCAGTGGCTATTCCGCGGAACCACTTGGTGGAAGAAGTGCTACAGTCCGCTGTTGCGGGAGATATGCAGCCTTTCCATTCGCTCCTGCAGGAACTGTCTTCACCTTATGATGACGGATTGTCCCTGCAAACGGTCCCTGCTGACTTTGATGCCAGCTATCAGACCTTTTGCGGAACCTAATAAGCTCAGTACGAAATCAACTTGGCCTTCCGGATGGAGTCTTTCTGAGCCGGCATTCGTTTTGAGGGCCTGGCATTCACTAAGCAGGACAAACAAAAGCATTAGGTAATAATATTTCGACTGCATATTCCGTCAATTTATATTAGGGTCAATAACGATGACCCATTCCAACAGTAAATTGATCATCCAATAGAGGTGCTAATATAGCATCTCTAATCATTCAAAAGGGTCACTCCACTTTACCTCATTGGCAACAGTAGGGTCTGTAAGCGTCTTAAGAAAGGCGACCAAAGCTGCTTTTTCCGCAGCTGTGAAATTTAATCGTACCGGGTCCCCATTCTCATCGGTCAGGGCAGGTGATAGCGTAGGGTGTGCCTGAATCCCGCTGCTGTAATGCTCTACCACTTCTTCTAAGGTTTCAAACCGGCCATCGTGCATGTAGGGCGGTGTCAATTCGATGTTCCGCAGGCTTGTCGTTTTAAACCGGCCGACAAAAATCGGGTTGGAAAACACACCGCCGGCACCTAAATCTGTTGTGGACAGGGCATCAAGCCCGTTGTTTTGCGGGCCGGGGTTCGCACTAACAAAAGCTTCTGTGGTATGGCATCCAAAACAGGCTCCACCACCATTGGGAATCGTTTGAAAGAATAGATTTTTACCCAGGTTTTCCTCCGCTGTGAAATTCGGGAAACTGGCACCCGGTGATGCAGACATAGCCCGGCCTTCATCATATTTGCTGGAGTAGCTTACTATACTTCTGATAAATTGAGCTAAGGCTTTTGAGATTTTATCACTATTGATTTCCGTAGCGCCAAATGCCTTTTCAAATAGTCCGGGATAATAATCCTGTTCCTGCACAGTACTCACTACTTGTCCCAGGGTCATGCCCATTTCAACAGGGTCCTGGAAAGGCATAAGGACTTGCTCCTCTAGTGTACCCGCTCTTTCATCCCAAAAGAAACGGCCGCGTTGATAGAAACGGGAGTTGATAAGGGTCATGGAATGGCGCCCGGTCAACCCTCCGTCAAAACCAACACTTAAAGTTGCATCATCTGAAAACCCCTTATCCTGCTTATGGCAGGAGGCGCAGGCGATTGTCCCGTTGGCACTTAGCTTTTTGTCATAAAAAAGCACCCTGCCCAGCGTTGCCCCCTCATTAGTAATCGGGTTATCGGCAGGAGTGTTATCCAGTCCATTGACGGATGTGGGCAAGGGCTGGCCGGGGAGGTCTGTGGTAAAATGGTCTGGCAGGTTTAAATTCACATAATCGAAATGCACTTCCGGTAAATTTAATGAGGTGCTGCCTGAAGTCGGCTCATTATCTGCTTTGTTGCAAGATGACAACCCCAATACTACAGTAAATATCAGGAGGGAATAGAATGCATGGTTCATAATAGTCTGATTGATATGCCCTTGGACTGTAGTTCTGCTAAAGGGTTTAATGTGGGGGAACAGTCGTGTGCAAGAGCCGGGAAATTAAGCCTTCAGCCTTCGAACCTCCACCACCCGTTGATCCGTTTGCAACTGCAGGAAATATATCCCCACGGCTAATGCGCCCCCTTCGAAGGTTTGCGTGTATTCTCCTTTTGGAAGGTTGGTAAGGCGGGGATAACCTTTATACCCGTTTTCCCTGCGTGTCGAAGTGTTCAAATGGATCACTGCCCCATCATCCGGTTCCACAACTTACTGAAGGCTTTATCCATATCCCGGGGCTGCTCCCGCCCCTGACGGGCGCGCCATTCCCCATCCTCATCCTGCTCCAGAATGAAGTGGAATACAAAGTCGGAAGGCTCCTCGAAAGACTGGTTTAGTGAGCCGAAGCGGAGGTCATTGTACTGCAACGCCGTATTGCCCCGCTCAAAAACGGAGTAGTAGCCGTCCGAGAACCACTGTAGTACCTCAAGATCGCGGGAGCCCTCAGCGGGGTGTAGCAGCTCATGCCGTTTGGGAATGACCGTGAAGTTCTTAAACACGGCCTCCTCATCCAGGATAGAGTACATGCTGTGGTAGTAAGCCGTGTCGCCCTCGGCAATGCCCTGCCAGAGCAGGTTGTTGAGAATGGTAGGGGAGGTCATATAGCGCTCGTAGGGGATGTCTTCCCGTTGGAGGGAAGCTTCGAAGGTCCGGTTGATGTGCCATTTGTTGGCAAAGGTGAATGCCAGGTAGAGGCTACTGACCACCAGCCCGGCAGTATTGAGGCGGGTGCGCAGCGCTTGTCGTTTTCTGCCCACAATAAACGCAGCGAGCAACAGTAGCAGAAAGGGGAAGGTATAGGCTGGGTCGGCTACAGAAATATTGTTAAAGGCGACCCGGTAGTCCCAAAACGGCCGAAAAAGCTGCGTACCGTAGGTGGTGCAGGCATCCAGCAGAGGATGGGTGAAAATCGCCCAGAAGAACAACCAGCTCCAGTCGCGCCAGGTAGCCGTCCAGGCGTGGTTAGAAGTGCCCCGGAACGTCTGTGCCCCCCAGCTTACCAAAGGAAAAAAGAGGATGGCTGCGGTAATGGCTCCGGCGACCTTTAAGACTTCAATTGGAGGTACGGGCATTGTAACGGACCCTAATGCGATCATTAAAAAAATAAGCGCTGCCGACAGCCCGAAGGCTTGCCCGGTACGTTGCTGCTTGTAAATATGGTGTACCAGACCGCCCAGAACAATGGGTGCCAGAGCTGCAAAGGCGAAGGAATGCGTGATCGCCCGATGGAAAGCCAGCGCGCTGATCTCGTCCGTAGCCATATTGGCGAAGACATCCAGGTCCGGAACGGTGCCACCGATGGCGCCCCAGAGCATCGCCCGGTTGCCGACTTTTTTGCCAAGCACCACCTCGCCTACGGCAGCGCCCAGGGTGATTTGTGTGAGTGAATCCATATCAATCAACAGGAGCTGCAAGCGGCAGCTCCTGTATCGTATTTTAGTTATGCCATACAAACACCCCGATAGGGCGTTAGTTGTTAAAACCACCGAAAGCCGAGGGTAAATACGATCTGCCCAAGGTTAGACTGTTGCTCCACCAACTGTTCAGGCGCATCAAAAGTAAGGTAGGGCGTATACAGCGCTTCATTCATCTGACGGCGGTAGGCCATATCCAGGAAGAAGGTCTTTTTGTGCAGCCCAAGCCCCGCGCTAATGATGCTGTTGGTCGCATCGTCGCCCTGCAGCGGTGATTGCTGAAGGGTGTAGCCGGCACGTACCCGGAATTGGTCATAGGCGTACTCCCCACCCAGACGAAGGTTCCAGGCACTTGTCAGCTCATCTGCAATAGCTGCATTCACTTCGCGCTCAGCATCTCCAAAACTTTCATATCGGAATTGGTTGTCTCCGTAGTTCAGGTACTCGATTTCAGCGGAAAGGAATCCGCCTCTGGGTGAACGGACTTTTAAATCCCGGTTGTTATCAGCACGCCTGAGGCTTCCATTGTTGATGATAAGGCCGGCACTACCGATAAAGCGCCAGGGGGTCTGAAGCCGGTACTCAAAGCTGCCGTCCGGTGATTGTGAAGAAAAGTCGTTTACACCGGTCTGATCCCTGTAGTTGTAGCCCATGCTTGCCGTGTATACGTCATCCAGGCGCATGAAGGTAGGAGAATGCACAGCCATGCCCAGGCGCAGCATTTGGTTCGCCCGGTAAATGGCGCCCAGCTTCAAATTAACGCCGGTACCGCTTGTTGACAGGTTTTCGTTGTACGTCAGGGCGTTGAAAAATGGGATATTGCCATCTTCTTCCACTCCCCGGTCTTCCTCCCGGTATTCTTTTTCCACTTCGTAGCGGATGATGGGCACACCAATGGTACCACCGATCATGAGCCGCTCTTTATAGTTGCCGGCAAAGGACAAGACAAACTCATTGATGGCTCCGCTAGTGAAAACATCCTGCCGCTTGAAAACATCTGCATTAGGCGTGGTATCGAAATCAGAAACAATTGAGTCGTTATCTATAAATAATGCACCTACATCGAAAGCTAAGCCAGACTCGAAGCCAGATTCAAAACCGGAGTTTCTTTCACTATTGGCCTGTTCCTGGAACCGGTTGACAATAGAGCCGGGCGAGGAGCCTTCAAAGTAGAAGTCCTGATGGAAATTGGCCAGCCGGTTTACACCAATGGCGAAATTAGTTGCCCGCCAGTCGCGGTTGGTATTGGCATTCGCAAAGACCACACCAAAGGTATTCAGGTTAAAATTGGCGCGGTTTTCTTCAATACCCGTACCGTTGTCATCATTGAGCAGCCTGGAAGTGGTGCTGGCATTGAAGACGCCTGGGGAGATAACAAACTCTGAGCCTCTGTACCAGCCCAGCCCGGCTGGGTTAGTGCTCATGACGGAAAAATCAGCACCCATAGCGCCCATGGCACTGCCGGCTCCGATGGAGCGGGCGGTACCGCCTACCTGAAAGTTGGAAAGGCGCAGCGCGTCTGAAAAATTTTGTGCCCGCATCGTTCCGCTAAAGCAGAAAAAAAGGGCTGCAAAAGCGATGGTATATTTCATTTAGGATAGTTTTTATTAATCAACAAGTAGAGAGAGACGTAAGTGCGGTGCATAAGAAAAGGGGTGGGACCAGTTCATCGGTATACTCCACCCCTTCTCTCACTCGTCAAACGAAGTCAGTTCTTTTCAGTCTAGTTGCCCCTGCTTCGGCTTGAGCTTGATGACCGGCTGCTGCCACTGCTTCGGCTACTGCTCCGGCTTGGAGAAGAATAGCTTCGGCTGCTACTCCGGCTTGGCGAAGAGTAACTCCGGCTGCTGCTTCTGCTGGGAGAAGAATAGCTTCGGCTGCTCCGTGAGCTGCTGTTACTGCGCGGCGTGTAAGAGCGTGAGCTCCGGTTGTTGCTCGGTGAGTAACTGCGGCTGCTGCGCGAGCTGGAATTACTTCGAGGCGTGTAGCTGCGTGAGGAGTTGCTGCGGTTGGAGCGTGGCGTATAGGTACGGTTGCTCCGGCTGCTGCTGTTCCCTCTGTCATAGCTCCGGCTGCTACGTGGCGTGGAATAAGTCCGCGAGTTGCGGCTGTTGCTTGTTCCACGGTCGTAGCTGCGAGAGGTACTGCCACTCCGGTTGTAAGTACCGCTGTTGCGCGGTGCATTATAGTCCCGGCGTGTCGCATTGCTGCGGCTGCGGGTGGATGTCCGTGATGAATTGTCACGGCTGGTTACCACTCTGGAACGTTCCGGTGTCACAGTGGTCACAGGTGCCCGATCGTAAGTGCGGGGGCGTTCATAGGTACGGCTGACCTGAGCTGCATTAGGATTCTGATCACTCCGGCGGTCAGGTGTGGTTTCCGCAGTGCGGGGAGAGGCTCCCGCCCGGTTTACCGTTACATCCTTTGGTGTCGCGGTAGTTGGTGTGCGGCCATCCTGCTGCAACCCGATGTCACGGCGGGCCTGACTTGGCCGGTTCACGGAGCCATTGGTACGCGGACCGTAGTAGGTGCCCCTGCCATCGTTGAAGTTATTATTAATGTTTACATTATTGACGGTATTGTAGGCGAAGCCGTTACCCCAGGTTGGGCAGATACCAAAGCCACCGCCGCCCCAGCCCCAGGGAGAATTCCAGCTGTTCCAGCCGAAATTATTGAAGCCCCATGGACCACCGCCCCAGCCGAAGTCATTCCAACCCCAACGGTTGAAGCCCCAGGGAGAATTCCAGGCGTTAAAGCCCCACGGGCTGCCCCAGACATTACCGAAGCCAATGCCTACATTAATATTGATTCCCGGACCCCAGCCAAAGTTATTCCAGCGGTTCCACCGGTTCCAGCGATTCCACCGGTTCCAGCGCCAGGGCGAATCATAAATGAGCATAGTTGCTGCTGCCGGATTAAAGAAAGGATCAAAATAGGCGTAGTCTACATAGACCGGATCAAAGAACCCAAACCCCTGATAGGGCCGGTGGAAGCGACGAATCCGTGAGGTATATTCGTAATCGTAATACTCATCGTCGTAGTATTCGTCGTTATTCCGGTTGGAACTGGAGGCATTGCTATCATTAAAGCTGTTGCCATAATCATAGTAAGCGCCATCCGTATCCGGATTGTAGTAGAGATCGTCGTACTGCGCGCCTATATCGCCCATACCCCAGACCAGGAACAGGGCGATCAACAAAGGCGATATCTTATAGCTTTTCATAAAAATTGTTTTTAATGTAATTACCGTTGCGCTCTTATTTCTTACAACACGTAATTTATTACTTTTGTGCCTAATTTTTAGTTAAAGCCCCTTTAAAACCGCGTTTGCACCTTGTTAAATAAGGGTCAATCGCGAATTAACAACTGTTAAAATGGGCTTTTACGGAACAAAAGTACGGTATACAAACGGTTAAATCCTGTTAAAACAGCGGATAATAAGACAATTTTATGGCTAAAGCAATTACTCAGCGAAAAGACAATTACTCTCAGTGGTACCTCGATATTGTGAAACGGGCGGGCCTTGCGGACCACTCTAAGGTGAAAGGCTGCATGGTAATTAAGCCTACCGGCTTCGCAATTTGGGAAAATATGAGAGATGAGCTCGACCGGATGTTCAAAGAGACCGGACACGTGAACGCCTATTTCCCGCTGTTTATCCCGAAAAGTTTCCTCAGCCGTGAGGCACAGCACGTAGAGGGCTTTGCTAAAGAATGTGCGGTCATTACCCACCACCGCCTGATGAATGACCCCGATGGCAACGGCGTGGTGGTCGATCCGGATGCGAAGCTGGAAGAAGAACTCATCGTGCGCCCGACTTCCGAGACCATCATCTGGGATACTTACAAGGACTGGATCAACTCCTATCGCGACCTGCCCCTGCTGATCAATCAGTGGGCCAACGTGGTGCGCTGGGAAATGCGGACCCGGCTCTTCCTTCGCACCACAGAGTTCCTTTGGCAGGAAGGGCACACCGCTCACGCTACCCGCGAGGAAGCAATGGAAGAAGCCCTGCAAATGCAGCGGGTTTACGCCGAATTTGCGGAAGAATACATGGCCATGCCGGTTGTCAAGGGCATCAAAACCGCCAATGAGCGCTTTGCCGGGGCGGATGAGACCTTCACCATCGAGGCGCTTATGCAGGATGGGAAGGCCCTGCAGGCAGGTACCTCTCACTTCCTGGGGCAGAACTTTGCCAAAGCATTCGATGTGAAGTTCCTCAATAAGGAGAATCAGCAGGAGTACGTTTGGGCGACTTCCTGGGGCGTTTCCACTCGTCTGCTCGGCGGCCTGATCATGACCCACTCTGATGACGATGGGCTGGTAATACCGCCAAAACTCGCACCTACGCAGGTGGTTATTGTGCCGATTCCAAAGCCCGGTCCGGAAATTGGCGAGGCGGCGGATAAAGTGATGAAGGCGCTGCGCGGCCGTGGCATTCGCGTCAAGTTTGACGATGACGAAAAGAACCGGCCCGGCTTTAAGTTTGCCGAGCACGAGATGAAGGGCATTCCGGTCCGCATTGGCATCGGTAAGCGCGACCTGGAAAAAGGGCAGGTGGAAATTGCCCGCCGCGATACCAAGGAGAAGACCTTTGTGCCGATTGACGAGGCGGCGGCATACATCGAGAACCTGGTGGCCGAAATTCAAAACAACCTCTTCGAGCGGGCAAAGCAGTTCCGAGACGACAATATCACGAAAGTGGACAACTTCGATGATTTCAAGGAAGCGGTTTCCGGCAGCGGCAACTCCGAAATTGAATCCTGGGGCGGCGGCTTTGTCTCTGCTCACTGGGACGGCACTACCGAAACGGAGCTAAAGATCAAGGAGCTGACCAAAGCTACGATCCGCTGTATCCCACTCGACAACGAGAAGGAGGAAGGGCAGTGCGTTCTTACCGGAAAGCCTTCCGGGCAGCGGGTGCTGTTTGCCAAAGCGTATTAAGTAATACCGGGTGGCTCACTAATTGGGTCACCCTTCCCGTTTGAAAAAATGGAAAAATTACAAACAGCGATTACTCAGATGATCTCGCTTTCTGAACAAGAGGCGTTAGCCTTTATGTCGAGGTGTTATCGCAGGCAATTCAAGAGGAAGGCGGTATTAAGCGAGGATGAAAAAATCATCGATGAAGTCTATTTTATTGAAAAAGGCATCATTAGAGTCAAGATAAATGACTTGAGCGGGGCAGAGCATACCGTTCACTTTGCAATAGAAAACCAGTTTATTGCCGATTACCGTGCATTCATTACGAGAGAAAAATCGAGTTACGAGCTGGAGGCGATAGAGGATACTGAAGTAATTGTTTTGCCTAAAGCGGGTATTGAATGGGGGTATCAATCCTTAAAGGAAGGCGAAAAACTGGGTCGGCTGATTGCGGAATATTACTTTACTTATCTTGATCGGCGCATTGAGCACCTCTACACGCTTTCGCCTTTACAGCGATATGACCTCATGAATCAAATTTTTCCAAACATTCATAATCGTGTGCCGCAGCATATGATTGCTTCCTACCTGGGCATCACGCCTATACACCTGAGCAGAATAAAGAAAAACAGGCTCTCCTGAAAGCATAAACAAATGTTATCGTTTGTAAGGCACCAAACTCTGCAACTTTGCCATGTCCTAAAAAATAAAAAACATGGTAGAATTGATAGAATTTATGCATTGGGCAGTAGCTACTGTGCTACTAAGTCTTCCTGTGAATGCTCAGACCGAAAATGTCTTGTTTAAAGTTTTCGGAATTAATAAAAACACTGGCGGATTTATTTCTTCAGGGATTTTCACCAAAACCAACTTTCCAGGGGCCGGACTACAATTCAGAGGTAAATATACTGCTGTGACGCAAAGCCATATGGAGGTAATGCTAGAGAACGTGCCTGTTGGCACTTACGGCGCAGTTGTCTTCTATGATGAGAATGGCAACCGGGAACTCCACACCCATTTAGTAGGATTTCCTGTAGAGCCTATTGGTTTCGCCAATGGCGCTAGAATAAGTTTTGGACGCCCGGGTTTTGAAGACGCCGCTATCAATTAACTGAAGGTCAAACTGCAATTGTAAACATTCAACTCAAATTTAATGGAGTTTATTAGCACACTAAAAGCTAAAAATGAATTGTTGTTCATTTTCGGACTGGCCAACTTCATTCTTGCAAGCCTCTTTGTCCTACTCAGCCAGGTCACTTCCATAGAAGTGTCGGGTACGAATGCGTGGTACAAACCTTTAAAGTTTGCACTATCCATTGGCATCTTTAGCTGGACTATTGCTTGGTTTATGAGTTATCTGCCACAAGATAAGAGCATACAAATCATGAGTTGGCTAATTGTTCTGATGCTTGGCTTTGAAATCCTTTACATAGGCATTCAAGCAGGGAGAGGGCAATTATCACACTATAACTTATCTACTCCAATTTATGGAGGGCTTTACGTTTTGATGGCTTTTGCTGCCACAGTGGTCTCTTTCATCACACTGGTTTTGGCCATTCGTTTCTTCCAGGTACCACTGCCTGAGCTTCCAGGTTACTACATCTGGTCTATTAGAGCAGGCCTGATTCTGTTCTTCATATTCTCGCTAGAAGGTTTTGTCATGGGCGCAAACCTATCACATACCATAGGTGCTTCATCCAGCGGTAAGGTTATTCCTTTTTTGAATTGGAGCAGAGAATATGGCGACCCAAGAGTTGCGCATTTCATTGGAATGCACGCACTACAAGTGCTACCAATTGCTTCCTGCTACATCTTGAAAGACATAAGACTAACCTTCGGTCTAGTCATTTTATATACGCTTATGGCAGTGCATGTATTGATACAGGCTCTTTATGGCCAACCATTCTTAAAGTCTTAATAATTATGAAAAACAGAAATAAATCGATTACAAAAGCAACGACCAAAATATGCTTGCTGTGTTTCATTACTATATCTGCTACGGGTTGTTATTCGGTCAAAAAATCTGTTGATCGAAGCTACCCCAACTCGAAAGAGATTCAATGGCCCGAGGACTACCAACCTGAAGAATCTAAATTTTTTGTTCACAATGAAATAGACATCAACGCTTCAGCTGAAATAGTTTGGTCTGTGCTCATCCAGGCAGACGCATGGGAAGATTATTATGAAGGAGCCAGCAATCTAAAGCTAATAGATAACACCGATGGGCGACTTGCCGAAAGTACTGTTTTTACATGGAAAACAATGGGGCTAGACTTCACCTCTACCATTAAAGAGTTTGAAGCGCCTTACAGACTTAGTTGGGAATCCGATAAAAAGAGCATTCGAGGATATCACGCCTGGCTCATTATTCCTACTGAAAATGGGTGTCAACTGATTACAAGCGAGGCTCAACATGGCTTCATGACTTTTCTCCAAAAAGTGTTCGTCCCCAATAAATTGGAACGCCTCCATAATGAATGGCTGACTCAAATAAAGTATAAATCTGAAAATGTAGAAAAATGAAAATAGCACAAAAAACTATCAAAAGGCTAAAATCCAACTACTATGAATGGGTGTTGGTCACCGGAGCGACTTCCGGTATTGGAAGAGAGCTTGCCCTTAAATTTGGTGAAGCTGGCTTCAAACTCATTATTACTGGTAAGAGAGGTAAGGAACTGGAAGCGCTTAGTGCCCAGCTTTTTGATGAATACAATACAGAAAGTATACCTGTACAAGGCGACCTTTCCATCATCGAAGATGTCAATAAACTCTTTTCGGAAGTCAGTCACCTAAACATCGGTATCGCTATACTAAATGCAGGTTTTGGTACCTCGGGTAAATTCAGAGCCTCTAATATTGAGCAGGAGGTTAATATGCTGGACCTCAATTGTAAAGCTGTATTGATCATGGCTCACCATTTTGGCTTTTAACTTGGCTATGTTTCATTTCAGGTTTCGCTCCGATTGCAAAAAAAATAAATCTCTGCGTATTTCTCATGGATTAACCCAAAACGGGTTTCGTTTGCCATCCCCACATTTCTTTTTAATTTTAGCAATGGCATCATGAGTTTCTTACTGAAAAGTAAGGAGAATGGTATCCGCATCGCTAATTTCAGGACGTTCTTAATCTTCGATAAGGTACATTTATGTTCAAATGCTTTCCACCCTTTCCCCGTTGTTTTCCACTGATTTTGATGCTCAGTGTTTTGGTGTATTCATGTACCTCTGACCGGCAACCCCAGGTAAATGTCCAAAAAGGCAGCCGCATCGCCCTCATTGGCGGGAATATTTGTGCCCGCATGCTGCATTATGGTCATCTGGAAACGGCTTTCCACCTGCGGCACCCTGATAGCCTTTTGTTTATACGCAACCTCTGTGACGGCGGCGATATGCCGGGTTTCCGCCCTCATCCGGCACGCAATACGCCCTGGGCTTTCCCGGGAGCTGAAGCTTACTACGAAGAGTTGACCAACCCATCCCACAGCGAGGGGCACTTCCCCTATCCTGATGAATGGCTCGATACCCTCAATGCTGACATCATCCTGGCATTCTGGGGGTATAATGCGGCACAGTTTGGTCCGGACCGGTTGCCCACTTTCAAAGCGGAGCTTCGGGTCTTTATCCGGCACACCCTCGGGCAGGCTTATAACAATATCCACCCGCCCCAGCTAATCCTGGTGACGCCCACCGCTATTCAAAACCTTTCCGCTACTGCTGATTTGCCGAAAGGCCACCGCCAAAATGCCATGCTGTCGCTGTATACCGATGCTATTCAGGAGATCGCAGCGGAAGAGGGCGTACCGGTCGTCGACCTTTTTGAGCCTTCCAAAGCATGGTATGCCGAAGGGCAGCCCCTGACCATCGACGGGCTGCAACTAAATGATGCAGGCAATCAGCGCGTAGCCAGCTACCTGGCCGATCAGCTCTTTGGCAAAAAACAGGAAATCAGGGTCGAGCCCGACACCCTGCGGAAAGCTGTGCAGGACAAAAACTGGTTTTGGGCCAATGACTACAAAATCCCCAACAGCGTGCATGTGTACGGCCGCCGCTACGAACCCTACGGACCGGACAATTATCCGGCAGAACTCTGGAAAATCCGCGCCATGACGGCAGTGAGAGATTCGGTGATCTGGAAGCTGCTACAGGGCGAGCCCTATGACCTGAAAGCTGCTGATGCCCGTACGCCCTCCCTTCCTCCGGTAGAGACCAATTTTAAACCAGCCGATGGGCTAATGCCTTACCAATATGGCGCTGATGCAGAGGCTACGCTAACGGCAGCCCCCGGCTACAAAGTAGAGCTGTTTGCCTCTGAAAAGGAATTCGAAGACCTCGCTAACCCCGTACAACTGTCTTTCGACAACAAAGGCCGGCTTTGGGTGGCCGTGATGCCTTCCTACCCGCATTACAAGCCCGGCGACAAGCGGCCCAACGACAAAATCATGATCCTGGAAGATACGGACGGGGATGGGAAAGCCGACCGGCAGACCACCTTTGCCGATGAGCTGCACCTGCCCATTGGGTTTGAAATCGCCCCGGAAGGGGTGTATGTCTCTCAAAGCAGCAGCCTGGTGCTGCTGACGGACACGGATGGGGATGACCGGGCAGATCGAAGGGAAATTTTGCTTAGCGGGTTTGATGACCACGATACGCATCATGCCATCAGCGCGTTTTGTGCAGACCCCTCCGGCGCCATTTTCATGGGGGAGGGCACGTTTTTGCACACCAACGTAGAGACAGTCTACGGCACTGTCCGTGGTACCAACGGCGGCTTTTACCGGTACAATCCCGCCCGGCATCACCTGGAGCGCACCGCACAGCTGGCCATTCCCAATCCCTGGGGCATTGCTTTTGATGCCTGGGGACAGCCCTTCTTTGCCGAAACCTCCGGCCCGGACGTGCGGTGGATGTCACCGGGGACTATTGCGCCAGTCTATGGAAAAGCCAATCCCAAGGCGGCCAATATCATTGAGGCGACCCACCGGGTACGGCCCACCTCGGGCCTGGAATTTGTCTCCAGCCGCCATTTTCCGGATGAAGTGCAGGGCGATTTGCTCATCAACAACACCATTGGCTTTCTGGGCACCAAGCAGCACCAAATGCTGGAAGCCGGGACCGGGCACAGCAGCCGCCACCGGCAAGACCTGTTGCAGTCTTCTGATCCTCACTTCCGGCCTGTGGATATGGAATTTGCGCCCGATGGCTCCCTTTATCTCGTGGACTGGCACAACCGGCTTATCGGGCATATGCAGCACAATGCCCGTGACCCGCTGCGCGACCATGCCCACGGCCGTATTTACCGGGTGACCTATCCGGGCCGCCCTCTTGTCCGACCTGCCAAAATCGACGGAGCAGCTATTCCTACACTATTGGATAACCTAAAGCTGCCGGAGTACCGCACCCGCTATCGGACCCGCCGAGAGCTTAGGGGCAGAAATGCCGCCGATGTCCTGCCCGCCCTGCGCAGGTGGACAGTAAATTTGGACACATTGGATGCCGGGTACGAACGACATCTACTCGAAGCGCTTTGGGTCAGTTGGGGGCTGAATCAGGTGGAGGAGCCTCTGCTGCGGCAGTTGCTCCAAGCCAAAGATGACCGGGTGCGGGCAGCAGCGGTGCGTGTTTTGCGTTATACCGGGCATCAGGTAGCCGAACAGGCAGACTTGCTGTTAGCATGTGCCGGTGACCCCAATGGGCGGGTGCGCCTGGAGGCCGTCGTGGCCGCTTCCTGGCTGGAGCCTGCCGTTGCGCGGTCTGTGCTGGAACGTGCCGAACAGGAAGCCGTGGATGAGTGGATGGAACCGGTATATGCGACTCTACGGGAACGCCTCTACGCTGGTACGCCCGTTGCATCAGCTGAGCTGGAAGCCAGTCTTAGCCCCGGGCAACAGGTGTACGAACGCGAAGGCTCCTGCATCACCTGCCATCAGCCGGATGGCAGGGGGCTTACCGCTTCCGGATTTCCACCCCTGGCCGGATCAGAATGGGTGACGGGCAGCAAAGAGCGCCTGATCAAACTGACGCTGAAAGGGCTGCACGGCCCCATTGAGGTCAATGGGCAAATCTATCCGGGGCAGGTACCTATGACCGCTTTTGAAGGCTTGTTGAGCGACAAGGAAATCGCAGATGTGCTATCTTACGTGCGCAATGCCTTTGGCAACAGCGCAGCGCCCATTGCTCAGGCAGAAGTGAAAAGGGTACGCGCTGCGATTGCGGATCAGGAAGGCTTTTACCGTCCGGCGGAACTGCTGGGCCAACACCCAAAATAGAAACGACTATGAGGTATACCCTGCTGCTATTTTCCACTTTGCTGCTCTGGAATTGCGCCGGAGAAAAAGCCCCGGGAACGCCCGAAGCCCCTCCTCCCCTCTACACGACCTACCGGTCTGCTGGCAGCGCTACAGAACGGCCTAGGGTCATACTGGTGAGTGGAGACGAGGAATACCGTTCGGAGGAGGCCCTGCCCCAATTGGCCCAAATCCTCTCACAGCGGCACGGCTTTGACTGTACGGTACTCTTTGCCCAGCATCCGGAGCAGCCCGGCATTATCAATCCCAACTACGTTTACCATATTCCGGGGCTGGAGCAGCTGGAAGCGGCAGATTTGCTGGTGCTTTTCACCCGTTTCCGGGAACTGCCCGATGAGCAGATGGCGTACTTCAAAGCTTACCTGGAGGCAGGGAAGCCGGTAATTGGGCTTCGTACTGCTACCCATGCGTTCCGCTTTAGGGATACGCTCAGTCCCTGGGGGCATTGGGGCAATTATTACAAAGGGGAAAAGGAAGCCTGGCACGGCGGGTTTGGGCAACTGGTACTAGGCACTAACTGGCACAGCCATCACGGGCACCACAAGCACCAAAGCACGCGCGGTATCATTCCCCGGGAGGCAGCGCAGCACCCCGTGCTCAATGGTATTCAGTCGGGGGAAATATGGGGTCCTACGGATGTGTACGGTTTGTCCGGACCATTGGACAGTACAGCCACACCCCTGGTTTACGGGCAGGTGACAGATAATACCAGGAGTTACGATGAGTCTGATGTAATGTACGGCATGCGGGAAGACCAATGGGCGATTGCCTCTACTAATCCGGCTAGCGAGCGTTTCTACAATCCCAATCAGCCGATGATGCCGGTAGCCTGGCTGAAGCCCTACCAGCTACCGGGCGGGCAAGCTGGGGAAGCCTTCGCCTGCACGATGGGCGCCTCTACGGATATGCTCGACGAGGAGTTTCGCCGCTTGTTGGTGAATGCTGTTTTTTACCTGACCGGGCAGCCGGTGCCGGAAGCCGCGAATGTGGATACCATAGGCGATTACCAGCCTACAGCTTTCCAATTTCACGATGATGCGTACTGGCAGGAGCGGCAGCTTAGAGTGCCCGCTTCAATGCCATAGCGTAGCCCAGGTGGAGGGCTTCGTGCAATGCGTTGAACGCAACCGCTTCTTCAATATTGGTGAGTTCTACCCCATAGCTGGTAGGATAGGATTCGAAGGTTTGGAACAGGCCCGCCTCCAAGTCGGCTTCAAGCTGGTCCAAGGTGCTTTCGGCAATCCTTTTGAGCCCTTCCAGTTCGGCCGTGGTATGCACTTTTTCCGGTTTTGTTCCTTTGCGGAACGCTGCCAGTATTTCCTCTCCTACTTTGGGCTCCAGCCCGGATAAGCTATAGGTGAGCAGCTGTTGTGTGGCAATGATGTGCCCAAAATTCCAGATCAGGTTATTGTTGAAGCCTTCCGGGATGTGGTTCACGGCTTCCAGGCTCATGCCGGATAGCAGCCGGATGAAATTAGACCGGGTTTGGCGGGTGGTGGACAAATTCATAATTGGTGATTCGTTTTATGTTAAGGGCTTCTGGAAAAAATAAATACACGCCTGGTTTTGCCCCACTACTAATGCGCTTCCCGCCAGTTCTGCCCTTCACCCATTTCTACCAGGATCGGCACGTTGAGGTTAGGGATGGCATTGACCATATGCTCTTCTATGATCGGCTTGATGGTATCGAGCTCTGACTTGTGGGCATCAAAGACCAGTTCGTCATGCACCTGCAGGATCATCTTTGATTTGAATTGCTCTTTTTCGAAAATATCGTTGATGCGCACCATGGCGATCTTGATCATATCTGCGGCCGTACCCTGTACCGGAGTGTTGATGGCGTTTCGCTCGGCGTGGCTGCGCAGTACCCCATTACGGGAGTCGATATCGCGCAAGTAGCGGCGGCGGCCCATCAGGGTTTTGACGTAGCCGTCCTTTCGGGCTTTTTCCACAATACCGTCCATGTAGCCTTTCAGGTCCGGGTAGCGGCTGAAGTACTGATCGATTAGTTCTTTAGCTTCGCTGCGCTTGATGCCCAATTGTTGGGACAGGTTGGTAGCGCCCGCCCCGTAGATGAGTGCGAAGTTGACGGTCTTGGCCCGGTAGCGCTGTTCCCGTGTAACCTCCTCGTAGGGTACGTCGAATACGCGGGCGGCGGTGGCAGAGTGGACGTCTTTACCGGACTTAAAGGCTTCCAGCATGGCTTCTTCCCCGCTCATCTCTGCAATGAGGCGCAGTTCGATCTGAGAATAGTCGGCGGCAAGCAGGACGTGGTCTTCGTCGCGCGGGATAAAAGCCTCCCGCACCCGGGCCCCCTGCGGCGTCCGAATCGGAATATTCTGCAGGTTAGGGTTATTGGAGCTCAGCCGCCCGGTGGCGGTCAGCGCCTGATTGAAGGAGCTGTGGATGCGCCCGGTAAGCGGATTGATGAGCTTAGGCAGGGCGTCCACGTAGGTGGACCGCAGCTTGGTCAGGCCCCGGTAGTCCAGGATTTTCTGAACGATGGGGTACTCCCCGGCCAGTTCGGCCAGCTTCTCTTCACTGGTGGAGTACTGTCCGGACTTGGTTTTTTTGAAACGGTAGGGCAGCTCCATCTTCTCAAAGAGGACTTCCCCAACCTGACGGGGAGAGGCCACGTTAAATACCGTACCTGCATCCTCGTGGATTTCCTTTTCCAACTGATCAATTTCCTTGCCCAGTTCTTTGGAGTAAGACTTGAGGTAGTCGGCATTGAGCCGTATGCCCTCGTGCTCGATATTGACCAGGGCGCGCACCAGGGGCGCTTCAATTTCTTCGTAAAGTTTTTGGAAGCCTTCTTCCTCCAGTTTAGGCGCGAGGTACTCCCTGAGCTGAAGCGTGATATCGGCATCCTCGGCCGCGTAGTCTTTTACTTCCTCCGGCGGCAGGTCGCGCATGGTCTTTTGCTTCTTGCCCTTTTTGCCGATGAGGCTTTCGATTTCAATCGGCTGGTATTTCAGGTAGGTCTCCGAGAGGTAGTCCATATTGTGGCGCAGCTCGGGCTCCAGCAGGTAGTGGGCGATCATGGTGTCAAAATAGGGGCCTTTGACTTCCACGCCGTACCGGCGGAGCATGAGGGCATCGTACTTGAGGTTTTGAGCGATCTTTTCGATGTTTTCGTCCTCCATCACCGCTTTGAACTGCTGCACGAGGCGGGTGGCTTCCTCATAGTCTGCCGGTACAGGCACATAGTAGGCTTCGTGGGGCTTCACGGCAAAGGACATGCCCACCATTTCCGCCTGTGTGGCGTCGATGCCGGTCGTTTCCGTATCGAAACAAATGCGCTTGGCCTCCATCAGAATTTGAAGCAGTTCCGCTCGCTTTTCTTCGGTATCTACAAGGTGGTAGGTGTGCTCGGTATTGCCGATGTTTTTGTCCGCTACAGAATGAGCTGGCGGGGCTTTGACCTCGGATTTGGTTTCGCTTTGCTGATTGAAGAGGTCGCCCTGCGCATTTTCCTGGGGCACCTTGTCTTCTCCCAGAATCTGTTTGGCCAGGCTTCGGAATTCCAGTTCTTTGAACAGTTCGGCGAGGCGGTCATTGTCCTGCCCCTCGATTTTGTAGGCCTCTGCATCAAATTGAATGGGCACCTGGGTTTCGATCACGGCTAGCTTTTTGGACAATAAGGCTTGCTCCCGGTGTTCTTCCAGGCGCTCCTTTTGCTTGCCTTTGAGCTGATCCGTGCTGTCCAGCAGGGTTTCCATAGAACCGAATTGCGCCAGCAGTTTGGAAGCGGTCTTTGGCCCAATGCCCGGTACGCCCGGTATATTGTCCACGCTATCGCCCTGCAGCCCCAGCATGTCGATGACCTGCTCTACCTGCTCTACATTCCATTTTTTGAGAATTTCCGGTACGCCCATGATGTCCACGCCATTGCCCTGACGGGAAGGTTTGTACAGGAAGACATTATCGGATACGAGCTGCCCAAAATCCTTATCCGGCGTCACCATGTAGACTTTGAAGCCTTCTTTTTCGGCCTGCTTGGCCAGGGTGCCGATTACATCATCTGCCTCGTACCCATCTACGGTGACGATGGGGATGTTGAACGCTTTTACAATGGCTTCGATGTACGGAATGGCGACGACGATATCTTCCGGCTGTTCTTCCCGGTTGGCTTTGTAGGGCTCATACATCTCATGCCGGAAAGTGGGGGTGGATAAATCAAAGGCCACGGCGATGTGGGTCGGCTTTTGATCGCGCATGAGGTCCCAAAGCGTCCGGGTGAAGCCCATGACGGCCGAGGTATTGACCCCTTTGGAATTAATCAGTGGGCGGTTAATGAATGCAAAGTGCGCCCGGTAGACCAGGGCGTGCCCATCCAGTAAGAAGAGTTTTTTTTCGTCTGCCATTCGTTTTCGTCTGCGTTTTTTAGCTGTTCAGTTTTCCCTACACTTCCTCCAGTGCCTTGAGTTGTTCCTCCCGCTTGGTGCGTTTGGCTTCTTTGCTGGAAAGATAGGAATAAATGGCCGGAATCACGTAGAGCGTCAGCACCGTCGCAAAGACCAGCCCGCCGATGACGGCAATACCCATGGAAACCCGGCTTTCAGAACCGGCACCCAGGGCCAGGGCAATCGGTAATACGCCCAATATGGTGGACAGGCTCGTCATAAGGATAGGGCGGAAACGCGCCTCGGCAGCCTCTTTAATGGCTTCCAGGCGGCTCAGCCCGGCTTCCTTCCGCTGATTGGCGAATTCCACAATGAGGATACCGTTTTTGGCCACCAACCCGATGAGCATGATAATGCCGATCTGGCTGAAGATGTTCAGCGTTTGCTCGTAGAGCATTAGGGACAGCACAGCGCCTGCCAGCGCGAGGGGCACGGTGAACATGATGATCAACGGATCGATGAAGCTCTCAAACTGGGCTGCCAAAACCAGGTAAATGAGCACCAGAGCCAACGCAAAAGCGAAGACCAGGCTGGAAGAGCTTTCCGCAAAATCGCGGGAGGTACCGGTCAGGGTAGTGTAAAAGCCATCGTCCAGTGTTTCTGCTGCGATGCGGTTCATGGCTTCGATACCGTTGCCCAAGGTATTGTCGCCCGCCAGGCCAGCGGATACAGTAGCAGAAGCAAAGCGGTTGAAGCGGAACAGGGTGGGTGGGGTGATTTGCTCTTCCAGCGTCACCAGATTGTCCAGCTGCACCATATTGCCGGCATCATTGCGCACGTAAAGGGAGCGCACGTCAATGGGTTCGTCCCGCCCCTCGCGCTGTATTTGCCCGATCACCTGATACTGTTTGCCATTCATAATGAAATACCCGAAACGCTGTCCACTGAGCCCCAGTTGGAGCGTCTGCGCAATATCCAGCACAGAAACGCCCAGGTCCCGGGCTTTCTGCCGGTTGATTTCAATGTTGAGCTCCGGTTTGTTGAACTTCAGGTCGACGTCCACGAAGCTGAAGGTCGGATCCTGCTTGACTTTCTCCACAAAGCGGGGCAGGGTCTCTTTGAGTTTTTCGAAGTTGGGCGCCTGCAGTACGTACTGTACCGGCAGCCCACCCCGGCGATTGCCAATGCTCTGCTCTTCGCTGAGGTAGGTCAGGGCACCGGTGAGTTCGCTGATTTCAGGCCGTAGCGCATTTAGGATTTCCGTCTGACCACGTTCCCTTTTCTGAGGATCCTTCAGGACGGCAAAGGCAAAAGCTGAATTTACAGAAGTAGAGGCGCCAAAGCCGGGCGAGGTCACCGAAATGACCCCCTCGCTCTCGGGTATGGCTTCGACCATCGTTTCCACCAGTCCATTAGTGAAGTCATCCATGTATTCGAAGGTAGAGCCCTCCGGAGCACGGGCAAAAGCCCGGATACGGCTACGGTCTTCCAGTGGGGCGAGTTCCTGCGGCAGCCCGCCGCCGATGGAATAGATCGCCCAGCCGGAGATCGCCATGATGACCAGTGCCAGCCAGCGGACCTGCATGAACCCATTCAGGGTGCTGCGGTAGCCTTTGGTCAGGGCAACGAAAAAGGGTTCGGTGACCCGGTAAAACCAGGGCTGCCGTGCTCGCCTTTTCAGGATGCTGCTCGACAGCATGGGCGTCAGGGTGAGGGCCACAAAGGAGGAAATGACCACGGCTCCGGCGATCACGATGCCAAATTCCCTGAACAGCCTCCCGGTCAGGCCCTGCAAAAAGATGACCGGCATGAACACGGCGACCAGGGCTACGGTAGTGGCGATAACCGCAAAGAAGATTTCTTCGCTGCCTTTCATGGCAGCCTCGAGGGGAGTCATGCCGTTTTCAATCTTGGTATAAATGTTTTCGAGGACGACCACGGCGTCATCCACCACCAGACCGATGGCCAGCACGATACCCAGTAGCGTGAGCACATTGATAGAGAAATTGGCGGCATACATCACAAAGAAGGCGCCGATCAGGGCAATAGGGATAACAATGACCGGGATGATGGTGGTCCGCCAGTCGCGCAGGAACAAAAAGATAATCATTACCACCAGCCCGAAGGCCACGTAGATGGTCTGCTCCACCTCATCGATGGAATCGCGGATGAACTGCGTTTTATCAAAGCCTATACCCAGTTGGATGTCGGCAGGCAGGTCTTTTTTGATTTGCTCCAGACGCTCGTAGAAGGCGTCGGCAATTTCGATATTGTTGGCACCAGGCTGGGGTACGATGGCGTTGCCGACCATTGGCACACCGTCCCGCTTGAGTACGGTACGAAGGTTTTCCGGCCCCAGCTCTGCATAGCCGATGTCGCGGAAACGGACAATGCGCCCGTTGGCTTCCTTCAGGATAAGGTTGTTGAATTCTTCAGGCGTGGTGAGCCGGCCCTGTGTACGTACGGTGAGTTCGGTATTGGCCCCTTCCACCCGGCCGGAGGGGAGTTCTATATTTTCACGTTGCAAGGCTTGTTGTACATCAAGCGGTGTTAGGCCGTAGGCGGCGAGACGTTCCGCCTCAATCCACAGGCGCATGGCATATTTCTTTTGGCCCCAGATGCGGATTTCGCTTACACCATTAATAGTCTGCAGGCGCTCCTTGAAGACATTCTCCGCGATATCGGTGAGCTCGAGCAGGGAGCGTTGGTCGCTTTGTATATTGAGGAAAATAATGGGGTCGGAATCGGCATCAGCTTTGGAGACCACGGGCGGATCAGCATCCGGTGGCAGATCACCCACAGCCTGGGAAACCTTGTCGCGCACATCGTTGGCTGCAGTTTCCAGGTCGACCTCCAGGTCAAATTCTACAGTCAGTGTGCTGCGCCCGTCCCGGCTGACGGAAGTAATGGAGCGGATACCGGCAATGCCATTCACGGCTTCTTCCACCGGTTCAGTAATTTGAGACTCAATGATGTCGGCGTTGGCGCCTACGTAGTTGGTGGTCACGGTAATGATGGGCGGGTCCACACTCGGGTACTCGCGCACGCCCAGGTAGGTCAGCCCGATAAGGCCAAAGAGCACGATGACAATAGACAAGACCGATGCCAGGACCGGCCGCTTGATGCTTAGAGATGACAGGCTCATAGGTGCGTTTAGTTTAGCTTGGAAATGCGGACTGGCGCGCCGGGCTGAATCTGGAGCAACCCTGTGGTAATGATGGTATCACCAGCGTTCAGCCCCTCCAGGATTTGAATGTTTCGTTCCTGCCGGATGCCGGTGGTTACGACGACCGGCTGCGCCTTGCCATTCTCATAGCGGAATACCTTTTTGTCGTTGAGCTCCGGGACAATCGCCTGTGTGGGCACCAGGATAGTGCCGGCGTATTCTTCGAGTTCCACCTTCACATCCGCAAAAGCGCCCGGCAGGATACGCCCGCCCGGGTTGGGGGCTTGGGCTTTGAAGCGCAGGGTGCGGGTCTCCGGGTCAATATTTGGCTCTTTGGCGATAACGGTAGCCTGAAAGCTATCCGCTTTGCCATCGAGGCGGAAGTCCACCCGGCCGCCGGTTTCGATGGACCGGCTGTATTTCTCCGGCACATCAAACTCCAACTTTATGGGATTAATGCTTACCAGGCTGACAATAGGTGTGCCCGGCGAGAGATAGCTGCCTTCAGAAACCATCCGCAGGCCAAGGCGCCCTGCGAAAGGCGCACGGACCACCCGTTTCCTCAGCTGCGCATCGACCAGGGCTATATCGGCCTCTGTTTTTTCGACTTCAGCAGCGGCCACTTCGTATTCCTGTAAGCTTACGCCTTCTTTGTTGTAGAGGGCTTTGAGGCGCTCGGCGATTTTCTCGTTCAGTTGCCGTTGGACGACGAGGCGTTTGCGCTCGGCCTGCAGCTCATCGTCATCTAATTGCACCAGCACCTGCCCGGCTTTGGCATAGTCTCCTTCCCGAAAGTTGATACTGATGATTTTGCCAGCGACTTCTGAGGTGATGGCGACCTCTTCGTTGGGCACGGTAGAACCGTTAACGGAAATGGCGTCGCGCAGCGAGGTTGCCTGCGTGACCATCGCTTCAACCGGAGTCTGAGGAGGAGCTTCCGGCTGGTCTGAGGTTTCGGCAGCAGCAGCTTTTTGAGGTTGATCTCCGCCCAGGATATCGTCCTGGAAAAAGAAAAATAAGGCGGCTAACAGGGCGATGGCCAGCAGGGCCGCGATGCGGGTGGCTTTTCTTGACATAGCAACAGGGCATTCTTAGGGTTGTGCCTTTTCAGCACAATGTGTTAAGTTGTTTTAGGTTAACCCATTCCCCGTAGTATTAGTTGTGGAGGTGCGGGAGATTACGCAGGTTGTATGTAAGCAGGCGGCACCTGTTCCGTAAGCCACACCCCATTTTCTGAACAAAAAAACGAATACCCTTCTGCAAACATACGGGGCGAATCGACCTTCAGTAGCGCTAATTTGCCATGCCGGACGCCCACTTTTGAGGCGGTCTCTATATCTGGTGACAAATGCACATGATGCCGCTGTTGCTTTAGCAGCCCTTTTTCATAGATGCTGCTAAGGAAACGGGTGGCGGTCCCGTGAAAAAGCACTGCGGGCGGTTCCTGAGGAGCATACTCCAGCTGCACGGCAATGGAATGTCCCTGATTGGCTCGTATGCGTGTTCCATCCGGGGAAAAGGCAAAACGCTGTTTATCATTTTGAGTAACTACAGCTTCCAGCGTCATCCGGTCGAGCGGTTGCCCGTTTTTACGAAAGGCGTCGAGCAGAGCGTCCACCTCACACCAGCCCTGAGGGTCCAGCTCAAGGTGGTAAAGCTCCGGTTTGTGGCGCAGGAGCAGGCTTAGTTTTTTGCTGATTTGTTTATGGTCCTGAGGTGTCATGATTCGGTTTCCTGATTTTTTACAAAGGTTAACTTTTGGTTGGTGAGGTTGAAGGCGGTGAGTGTATGTGTATATCGCTTATGGCAAATTGGGGCATTATTTTCTTACTTTTGGAAAGGAACCGCCCACGAGGGTGAAATCGTTCCCCAAAAGATTAGAAAAGCAGTTTTATGACTGATATACAATTGCTACACACGCCACTTCAGCCGCAGCAGTGCATTGATTTTGTAGGTAGCCACAGCGCCGGCGCTATTGATATATTTATTGGTACGGTGCGCGATAACACACAGGGCAAGCGCGTGCTCCGCCTCGATTTTGAGGCTTATGAGCCTATGGCCATTAAGGAAATGCAGAAAATTGCCGATCAGGCCAAAGCGCGGTGGCCGGTGGAGAAAATCGCCTTTCACCACCGGGTGGGCACATTGGAGCTGGGCGAGATTGCCGTGATCATTGCTGTTTCCACCCCTCACCGCAAAGCCTCCTTCGAAGCCTGCGAATTCGCCATTGATACCCTAAAGCAAACGGTGCCCATCTGGAAGAAGGAAATCTTTGAAGATGGGGAAGTGTGGGTGGCAGCGCATCCGTAGCGGGGTATTCCGGGGTGTGGCAAGGGGATAGGTATTATGGTGTTGTGGTACGTGGGCTGGCACTTGAACCTTAACCTTGAATTGGTGAATTGGTATTGTGGTGTTCCGGCGGAGTTGCAGGTGGATAGGTGGTTTGGTATTGTGGTTTTTTGGTGTTGTGTTGGCTACGGCGGGCAGGGGGTGTTGTGGTGTTATGGTTTGCCTAGCGTCGGCGGGCGGAGGTTGTTCTCACCGGGTGCACTTGGCTTTGGGTTGGGCGCTGCTTCACCCGGTGTGCTGAGGGTGGAGGGTATTGCCCTGCTTACACTTGGTGCTTTGGTGTTGTGGTGTTGTCTTGGCTATGGCGGGGGATTTGGTGATGTGGTATTGTGGTTTTTTCCCGCCTTCGCCTATGGCTATGGCGGGCGGTGGGTATTGTGGTTTGTCCCTGACCCGTCTACCCGTTATTTTACCTTACAATTTCAAATTCTGTACGCCGGTTCAGGGCGCGGTCTTCGGGCGTCTCGTTGGTGGCAATGGGTCGGCTTTCCCCATAGCCTTTGTAGCCCAGGCGGATGGGGTTGATGCCGTGGGAAGCCAGATAGTCGCGTACAGCTTTGGCCCGGGCTTCGGACAAGGCGAGGTTGTCTGCTTCCTCCCCCACGTTATCGGTATGGCCATTGATAATAATGCCCCGTTCCGGGTTGTCCTCCAGAAAAGACTTGAGCTGGTTGAGTTCGGGGATGGACTCCTGCTTAAGCTCTGCGGAGCCGGAAGCAAAGAATACATTGCGCAGTACCACAGGCGCGCTGGGTTTTTCCACTGAGATATCCGTTTCCGGCACCGGGCGCAGTTCGATAATGAGTTGGTAAGGCTCCGTCAGGTCGGTCAGCTCGCTAAGGGCGAAGTTTTCAGAATGGAAGAGGTAGCCTTCCTTGCGCACATTGAGGGCATAATCCTGCCCCATGGGCAAGACCACGAGGAACTGCCCGCGCTCGTCGGTTAGCCCCTGTTGGTGTGTTTTTTGAGTATTGAGGCGGACAAATTCCAGTTTTGCCCGGAGTGGGCGCTTAGTCGCCGCGTCCCGCACGGTAGCTTCCACATAAGTGGCAGGCTGGGGGCGGGCATCCGGATAAAGGTCGAAGGTGTAGAGGTCGGCATTCCCCATTTCCTGGGTGCGGGCTGTGGGGCCGAGCTGGTCCGTATCGAAGTAGGCGGTTTTGCCATCGAGGCTTACAATCAGCGCCCCTTCGTTATTAGCGGTGTTGATGGGATAGCCCAGGTTGTAGGGGCGGCCCCAGGAGCCATCGGGTTTGAGGCGGGCGAGGAAAAGGTCGTACTGCCCCATGCCCGGGTGACCTTTAGACATAAAGTATAGGGTTTGCCCATCGGGGTGGAAGAAGGGCGCCTGTTCGTTGAGGGGCGTGTTGATCATATCGCCCAGGTTTTGCGGGTTGCGCCAGGAGCCATCGGGATCGCGGCGGGTGGCCCACAGATCGAGCCGCCCAAAGCCTCCTTCCCGGTCACTCACAAACAGCAGCAGGTTGCCATCGGCAGAAAGTGCGGGCTGAGATTCGAACCCTCCGGTATTGACAGGAGCGGGCAGGCGTTCGGGGTCCTGCCAGGTGCCGTTCTCCTGACGGGCATAGTAGAGGTCAAAATTGCCACTGCGGTCGTTGCGGGCAAAAGCCATAGCGCGCCCATCAGCTGAGAGGCTGGGGCTGCTGTCGTTGAAAGGCGTATTGAGGGCTTCGAGGGGCTGGCCTGGGGCCCAGGTGGAGTCCTGCCGCTGACTGATGAAAATGTCTTCGTTGCGGGGTGTGGTGCGGGTGGTGTACACCAGGAATTCGCCATTGGCATTCATAGAAGGCAGGTACTCGGGCCGGTCGGTATTGATGGTCGCGGGCATGGGTTTTGGGGCGAAGGGTACAGGGTTTTGAATCGCTTCGGCGGCGAACTCCGCGCTTCGGAGCAACTGCCGGGCTTCGGTCATGCGCTTTTGGGGTATCTTGCCGGTAGCGAAGTAGGCTTTCAGATGGACCTGGGCTTCTGCATATTTTTGTTGTTCAAATTCGGCTTGCGCCAACAGGTAGTAGGCCAGAGGCGCATAGGTGCTGTCGAGCTGCAGGGCTGTTTCAAAGCCCGATTCTGCTTCCGCGAAAGCGCGCTGCCTAAGGTGGAGGTCGGCCTGCATGAGATGGCCATCGATAAAAGTAGGCTCCTTTTGCAAAAGCTTGTCAAGCACCTCGATTGCAGCGGTATTTTGACCGGCATTGATGTGGCTTTGGGCGGCTTCGTACTGTTTTTCCGCTTTTTTATTCAGGTCCTTTACGGTCAGGTAGTCTTGCCCGCAGAGGGAGAAAGTCAACAGTAGCGGCAAGGCAGCGACAAGTAGGCGCATAGAAATATAGTTTTTGCTCTACTTACTAACGTTTTAAAGGGAGATGTGGTGCGGTGGCCCTATGGTATTATGGTAACAGCCCGGCTTTTTCAATTACCCGGTGCAGCTCCTGGTACGTTTGGTCTGTCAGCGGTACAAGCGGGATACGGGTCTCCTTGCTGCAAATGCCGATCATTTCCAATGCCCCTTTGATGCCAGAAGGGTTGCCATCCACATAGAGATAAGGATGGATGTCATGCAGGAGGTCGTTCCACTTCCGGGCGACTTGCAGTTCACCTGCTCTCGCGTGACGCACCATGCTGGAAAATGGCTGGGGAAAAGCATTGGCAATTACTGAAATCACCCCGGTCGCCCCGCAGGCGATCATGGGCAGGGTCAGGGGGTCTTCACCCGACCACACCTGGAAGTGCGCTGGTTTATCCTTGAGAATGGAAATGGCTTGCGCCAAATCGCCGGAAGCCTCCTTCACTGCCAGAAAACGGTCGCTGCTGTGGGCAAGGCGGAGGGTCGTCTCCGCCTCAATATTGGAGCAAGTCCGCCCCGGTACATTATAAATGATAACCGGCACCGGTGAAGCCTCCGCCACAGCCATATAGTGCTGATAGATACCCTCCTGAGAAGGCTTGCTGTAGGCCGGGCTGCTCGACATGATCGCAGCGATGCCTTCAAAGTCGTACACCTTAAGGGCGTTGACCAGTTTTTCGGTGTAATTGCTACCAAAGAGGCCCGCGACTACGGGCACACGGCCCTTGACTTCGCGGACGGTAAAGGACAGGACCTCCCGGCATTCTTCCGGGCTTTGCGTGATGGCCTCTCCGGTCGTACCAAGGGAGACGATGAAGTCGACGCC